>Ga0207688_10000587_pt1 | contig 17888 bp, 16 predicted proteins | sample KBSMiscanthusM4_FD_184296 | JGI IMG/M metagenome (GOLD analysis project Ga0207688, IMG submission 184296) | Miscanthus rhizosphere microbial communities from Kellogg Biological Station, Michigan, USA - M4 (SPAdes) (version 2) | ecosystem: Host-associated > Plants > Roots > Rhizosphere ...
GGCTGGACGAGGGCGGCGCACTCCGCGTCGGGCCCGAGAGCGCGGGAGCTGAGCCCGGTCCGGCGTCGTACGGTCGCGGCGGCACGCGCGCGACGGTAACCGACGCGAACCTCCTCCTCGGTCGGCTGCCCGATGTCCTTCCGGGTGGCATCGAGCTCGACGTCGGGGCTGCCGAGCGCGCGCTCGACGGCGTCGATCCCGCCGCGGTGATCGACGTGGTCAACGCGGAGATGGTGCGTGCGCTGCGAGTCGTGTCCGTCGAGCAGGGACTCGATCCGCGCGACTTCGCGATCGTCGCCTTCGGCGGCGCAGGCCCGCTCCACGCATGCGCGCTGGCCGAGGAGCTCGACATGACGACCGTCCTCGTCCCCGCAGCCGCGGGGGTTCTGTCAGCACTCGGGCTGGTCGCGGCCGACGGCCGACGCGACTTCGTGCGCACGTACGTCCTGCCGCTGGGCGAGGCGGGCGAGCTCCCATCGGACGGCGAGGCCGACCTGCGCTACGCGGGGCAGTCGTTCGAGCTCACGGTCCCGCTCGGGCCACGGCTCGAGGAGCGCTTCCACGAGGCGCACGTCGCGCGCTACGGCTACGCGGACCCGACACGCGCGCTCGAGCTGGTGGCCGTCCGGACCGCAGAGATCGCACCGGCACCACCCGTGTCCATCGAAGGACCAACACTCGTCGCGCGCGGCCCGGAGGTGCTCGAGCTCGACGGATCGACCGCGTGGATCCCGGACGGTTGGGCGGGCGACACGGACTCGCACGGGACGCTCGTCCTGCGGAGGTCGCCGTGATCCCGGTCGAGCTTCAGGTGATCGGCGCGTCGCTGCGCGCGATCGCCGAGGAGATGGGCGCCGCACTCATTCGTTCCGCGTTCTCCGCGAACATCAAGGAGCGGCGTGACTGCTCGACGGCGTTGTTCGACGAGCAGGGTCGGATGATCACGCAGGCGGAGCACATCCCCGTCCACCTGGGTGCGATGCCCGAGGCGGTCGCAGCGGTGATGGCCCACGATCCGAAGCCCGGGGAGCCGTGGATCCTCAACGACCCGTACGCAGGAGGCACCCACCTCCCCGACCTGACGATCGTGACGCGGACCGAGCTCGGCTTCGCAGTCACGCGCGCCCACCACGCGGACGTCGGCGGATCCGAGCCCGGGAGCCTTCCTCCCGAGTCGAGGACGCTCGCCGAGGAGGGGGTCGTCATACCGCCGACGCACATCGACGACTCGACGCTCGAGTCACTGGTGGCGCAGATGCGAAACGCCGACGAACGACGCGGCGACCTGCGAGCGCAGCTCGCCGCACACGGTCTTGCCGAGGCCCGCGTGGCGGAGCTGTGCGGACGCCGCGGACGCGACCGCGTCGCCGCAGCGATGGACGAACTGCTGGCCTACTCGGAGCGGGTCGTGCGCGCCGCGATCCGCGAGCTGCCGGACGGTCGCTACGAGGGAGCGGACGTGCTCGAGACGCGAGCCGGACCGTTCGACATCCGCGCGGCCGTGACGATCGACGGCGACTCGGTCGACATCGACTTCGCCGGGACTGCGCCGCAGTACGACGGGAACCTGAACTGCCCGCTCGCCGTCACCCGCTCGGCGTGCTTCTACGTCGTACGCTGCCTGACGGCACCCGACCTGCCAGCGTCGGGAGGCGCGTTCGCGCCCGTGTCGGTTCGTGCGCCCGAAGGCTGCCTCGTCAATGCCCGCTCTCCCGCGGCCGTCGCGGCGGGGAACACGGAGACGTCGAGCCGCATCACGGACGTGGTCTTCGACGCCTTCTCCAAGGCGATCCCGGTGCCGGCCCAGGGTCAAGGCACGATGAACAACGTCGTCGTCGGGAACGACGGCTTCGCGTACTACGAGACGGTCGGCGGCGGCCAGGGCGCATGCCCGGACGCAGACGGACCGTCCGGCGTCCACGTCGCGATGTCGAACACGTTCAACACGCCCGCGGAGGCGCTGGAGCTCTCCTATCCACTCCGCGTCGAGCGCTACGAGCTCCGCCCGGGCTCCGGCGGCCTAGGGCTGCATCGCGGCGGCGACGGGATCGTCCGCGAGCTGCGCATCCTCGAGCCGTGCCGGCTCTCGCTCCTCACTCAGCGGCGCGCGCTCGCCCCCCGCGGCGCGAACGGCGGTGCGGACGGCCTTCCCGGGCGGACGTTCTTGAACGGCAAGGAGCTCCCGGCCATCGCGAATCTCGACCTGAAGCCCGGCGACCTCCTCCGCGTCGAGACCCCGGGTGGCGGAGGCTGGGGCGCTCCGCCCGCCTAGAGGCGGTAGACGACGAACCGATCGTCCTGGTAGACGACCGGCAGGTCGAGCTCGAGCTTCGTCCGCAGTCGATCGAGCACGACGTACTCGGCGTCGTAGCTGCGAGGGATCGAGAGGTCGCCGGTACGCATGAACCGTCGCGCATCTCGCGCGCGCTCGTAGGGACGGTTCTTCTCCGTGTCCGCGACGTGACCCGGCGGCGCGGACGCGATGTAGACCGGTGCGAATGCCGCGAGCCTGAAGCTCGTCTCGGGATCGGAGAAGACGACGGCTCCCGCCGGAACGTCCGCGCGCACGGCAGAGACGAGGCCACCGCTCAGGGTCGCGATCTGGGGCAACGGCGTGGCCCGGAGGTCCAGCAGCCCGCCACCGATGACCGGGAGGAGGAACGCGGCCGAAGCGAGCGCCGCTCCCATCTCAAGGGCAGGGCGTCGTCGGTACAAGCCGACACCGAGCGCCACGACGGCCCCGACGACCGCGAACCACGTGATCCATGCTGGTGCGGGCTCCCGGAGGACGTACTCGAAGTCACCGGGATAGATGATCTGCAGGAGCATTCCGGCGCCGAGTGCAAGCGGGATGAGCAACGGCCCGACGAGGCGCGTGAGCACGCCCATCCCCCCTGCGAATGCGAATGCGAACGGAAGGAACCCCGCCGCGCGTCGAGCCTGCGAGATCGAGACGAGATCCGCCAGTGACGTGAAGAGGAACGGCACGAGCATGACCGCGAACACGGCGAGCGCCCCTCCCACGACGTACGCCGCCCACCGTCGTCTCGCCGCGAGCCCGGCGAGGGGGATCATGAGCAGCGCTGCGATGGCGACGGCGCCCGAGCGGGTGAACACCTCCGGGGCGAGGTTGTACGAGGTGTCGGAGTGGACGGCGAGCTGCCCGCCGTACTGCTCGAAGGCGCGGTGGAGCTCGGCGGAGTCGGGCGAGACCGAGCGCGTGTCGTTCACGATCGGGCGCAGCCAGAGGAGAAAGAGCCCCGCAGGAACCGCCAGGGCCGCGAGCGCCAGCGCGCCGGTCGCGACGTCCGCTCGCTCCCAGAGCGCGCGCACCGCGAGGAAGCCGACGAACGGGATCCAGAGGAAGATCGCGTAGGTCGGATGCACGACCGCGAGCACGAACCCGGCCGCAGCGGTCGATGCGACCACGCCGAGCCGCGGCGAGCGCACGGACTCGAGTGCGAGTGCGAGTGCGGCGGGGACGAGAAGCTGGCGCGACGCGGTCGCGGGCAGCGAGAGGAAGACGTACGCACCGCCCATCCCCGGCGCGAAGCAGATCATCGCGACCTGCGCCCCGGCGGTCGCGCCGGCGGCCCAGGTGCGGCGGAAGAGGGCCCAGCCGGCCTCGAACGCCACGACGACGGCAAGCGGAGCGAGGATCGACGGCAGGTGCGTGACCACGCGCTCCGGATCCTCGTGCGCCACCTTCGCGACGAGCGCGATGAACCCGTGCCACAGCGGAAATGCATAGCCCGGGTGCAGGCTGCCGTCCGCGAACTCGGAGACCCGGTCGAGCGACAGGCCGTCGAGGTCGAGGAGCTTCCTGACACGGGCGAGGTGGAAGAGCCCGTCGCCCTGCACCATCGGCGCGGACACCCAGATGATCACGCCGACGATCCCGCCCCAGAAGAGCGCGATTCCGCGCCCGGGCACCCCGTCGGCTCGAGGCCAGCCACGCCGTGCTCCGAGCACGAACGCCGCGACGCCGAGGGTGACGAGCAGGACGAGCGTCAGCGTCAGCGTGGAGCCGAGCGCGAAGGTGACGGCCAGTGCGGCGAAGACGACGACGAGCGACCACGCGAGGGTGGCCGAGACGCTCCGGACGCCGAGGGAGCGGGCGACCAGCCAGCCGGGCGCGAGGACGACGGCCGTCGCGAAGGCGAGCCTGAGGTAGAGGAAGAGGACGCTCACCGTCTGACGAGCGTCGCTGCATCCCCGGACGCGAGCCACGCAGCGCCGTCGCGGTATGCCTGCCCGCGCTCCCCGCGGAAGGCGAAGCCCCGCAACCGGAGCGACACCAGCAGGAGGCGGCGCGCATGCTCGGCGACTCGCGGGCCGCGGTGCTTCGAGAGGAACAGGAGGTGGCCGCGGAGGTTCTCGCGGTAGAGCCGCCCGCTGTGCGACGCCCCGCGCACGTGGACGCACTCGGCGCCGGGGAAGAACACGACGTCCCAGCCCGCCTCGTGGAAGCGGAAGCACCAGTCCGTCTCCTCGCTGAACAGGAAGTAGTCCTCGTCGCACTCACCGACCTCGTCGATCGCCTGCCGGCGCAGGAGCATGCACGCGCCCATGACCACTTCCACGGAGCGCACCTCGTCGTGGTCGAAGCCCCCTGCGTAGAACGCGTTCAGGGCAGAGGAGCGCGGAGCGAGCTTCCGCAGGAACAGATACTCGGTCGCGAGACGCCAGACGGTCGGGTACCCGCGCACCGAGCGCTGGAGCGTCCGGTCGGGATTGCGCAGACGCGGCCCGACGACCGCGGCGCGCGGCTGCGTCTCGGCGAAGTCGACGAGACGATCGAGCGAGCCCGGCGTCATCCACGCGTCGGCGTTCAGGAGCAGCACCCACGCGCTCGTCGTCTCTCGGATGCCGGTGTTCCAGCCCGCCCCGAGGCCGCGGTTCTCGGACTCGACGAGCTGCACGGCTGGGTACCGCTCCCGGACGAAGTCGACGGTCCCGTCGCTCGAGCCGTTGTCGACGACGACGGTGGCGACGCCGGTGAGCGAGTCGAGGCAGTTCTCGATCCACGGCAGCGCGTCATAGGTCACGACCACGGCCGACACGACGCCCGGCTCAGCCATGGCCGACTTCCGGGCGCGGCCTGCTCCGCAGCCCTTCGCGCAGCATGATGAACGCGCCCGGGAAGGCGAGCAGCAGCGTCACGAGGAAGTAGAGGAAGCCCGCTGCGAATGCCTGGTCGGCCCCGACGCCGACGCTGCCGAGGAAGCTCACGAAGAACGCCTCCCGCACCGCGAGCCCGTTGAGCGTGAACGGGACGAGCATGACGAGGAAGAGCAGTGGCCCGAAGACGTAGTAGATACGCGGATCGAGGTCGACCCCGACCGCCTTGGCCGCCGCCCAGATGGAGAGGATCCGCACCGCCTGCACGACGAACGTGACCGCGAGCACCCTCCCCAGCAGGCGCGGATGGTTGCGGTAGTGGTGCAGGCCTTCGTAGAGATGTCGGATCGGCTTCTCGAGCCGCAGGCGCCGGAGGAGTGGCTGGGTGCGGCGCAGGAGCGGCCGGGCCGACCGCGCGAACACGAGGAACCCGAGCAGGAGGGTTCCGAGCACGAAGACGCCTTCGAGCCAGAGGTACGCGCTCACGTCGTACTCCCCGATGGAGAGCAGGAACCCGAGCGCACCGAGGACGAGGGTCGCCACGCCACCGACGCCGCGCTCGAGCAAGACGGTGCCCGTCACGACGGTGGCGCGCCCTGGATGCCGCCTCGTGGTCTCGACGACGCGCACCGCGTCGCCGCCCAACGACGTCGGGAGCACCTGCCCGGCGGTGTACGCCACGAAGTACGCGCGCGTCAGCCACGGCACGCGCTCGTGGATCGCATGGGAAGCGAGCAGCCAGCCCCACCGCAATGCGAGCACGGGGACCGTGAAGACCATGATCGCGGCGGCGAGCGCGAACCATGCGAGGTTGGTGTCCGCGAGAACGTCGAGCGCCATTCCGAGATCGACCTTCCACACGAGGTACGCGATCGCGACGGCGGTCAGGACGAGCGTCCCGACCTGCCGCGTCCTACGGCTCATCGAGCAAGGACGTCGAGCGTGAGGAGCTCGTACGCCACGTTGGCCGCAGCGATCGCGGTCGGTGACCCGCGACCGTCGAAGGGCGCACTGACCTCGACGACGTCGTACCCCGAGAACTCGAGGCCGCGAAGCGAGCGGACGTACCCGAACGCCTCGCGCGTCGTCAGGCCGCCGACCTCGGGCGTCCCGGTCCCGGGGGCGTATGCGGGGTCGAGGACGTCGATGTCGAACGAGAGGAACAGCGGTCCTTCTCCCACCCGCGCCCGAGCACGCTCGGCGTACGCCTCGGGCGAGAGCGTCACGAGCTCGTCGCACTCGATGACCTCGAACCCGAGCTCCTGCGGCATGGCGGCGTCCTCCGGGCCGTACAGCGAGCCGCGCATCCCCGCCAAGAGCGATCTCCCCGGGTCGAGGAGGCCCTCCTCGAGCGCGCGTCGGAACGGCGATCCGTGGTAGAGCCGCTCTCCCACGTACGTGTCCCACACGTCGGCGTGGGCATCGAGGAGCACGAGCCCGAGCGGGCCGTGAACCGCCGCATGTGCGCGCAGCTCTCCGAGCACGACGGTGTGATCGCCGCCGAGGCAGAGCGTCCTCGTCCCCGACCGGACGATCGGCTCGAGGCGCTCCGCGATCTGCGTCGCCGTTCGCTCGGCGTTCCCCGGCGTGACCGCGACGTCGCCCAGGTCCGCCACCGAGAGTCGCCCGAACACCTGCGCCTGCTGGGCCGCGTTGTAGGGACGGAGGGCGATCGAGGCGGAGCGGATCGCCTCGGGCCCGAAGCGTGCCCCCGGGCGATTCGTCGTGCCCGTGTCGAACGGGATCCCGAGCACCGCGACGTCCACGTCGGCCGGGTCGTCGACGAGCGGGCAGCGCCCGAACGTGCGGACGCCGGTGTACCGCGGAGCGACGAGCGCGTCGGAGGGCTCGTAGCGCGGACGGTGCTCGTCGGTCACGAGCGCGAAGGTACCAAGGTGGATGGCTGGGATCGGGGTGGGCGCCCGACCCCAGCCCACGTCGTGCTACGCCGCTTCGGCCTGCGCCACGAGCTCGGGCGACCCCGTCTCGGCGACACGCTTCTTCGGTGGGATGAGGAGCGCGAGGACCGCGCCCCCCGCCACGACCGCCGCGCCGACCCAGATCGCCGGCACGAGACCGTCGTTGAACGTCTCGGGGGACTCGTATCCGCCGTAGCGTGTGAAGAGCGAGGCGAGCACCGCGACGCCGAACACGCCTCCCACCTCGCGGATGGCGTTGTTGGCTCCGGACGCCTTCCCCTCCTCGACGGGCTTCACCGCGGAGAGGACGACGTTCGCGACCGGCGCGAAGAACATGCCCATCCCGATCCCGGAGATGATGAACGGGCCGACGAGGGAGCCGTAGCCCACGGTCGCATGCGAGACGGAGGCGATCCAGGCCAGTCCGGCGGCCTGCAGGAAGAGGCCGACCGCCATGATCCGACCGCCGCCGATGCGATCGGACACGGCCCCGGCGATCGGAGCGACCACCATCGGCATCGCCGTCCACGGCAGCACGCGGAGGCCCGACTCGAGCGGCGAGTAGCCCTGCGCGGTCTGGAAGAACTGGCTCAGGAGGAAGATCGAGCCGAACATCCCGAAGTACATGAACAGGGAGGCGCCGTTGGCGGCGGAGAACGCCCGATCCCGGAAGAACCGCATCGGCAGCATCGGCTCCCGCGCGCGCAGCTCCCAGCCGACGAAGGCCGCCAGGACCAAGGCCCCCGCGACGAGGGAGCCGACGATCTGTGGGCTCGTCCAGCCGTCCGAGTTCCCGTTCACGAGCCCCCAGACGAGCCCGAGGAGCCCGACGCCGCCGAGGACGACGCCCGGGATGTCGAGCGCCTTGTCGGGGCCGTGCGACTCGCGGAGCTGCGTCGAGAGTGGGAGCAGGATGAGGCCGATCGGGACGTTCAGCCAGAAGATCCACTGCCACGAGATGCCGTCGACGACGGCGCCGCCGACGAGCGGCCCCATCGCAACCGCGAAGCCCGCGATCCCCGACCAGGCGCCGAGTGCGGCCCCGCGTCGCTCGGCCGACACCGCACCGCTCAGGATCGTCAGGGTCAGCGGCGTCACGATCGCTCCGCCGAGGCCCTGCAGGGCGCGTGCGGCGATCAGCCAGTCGGTCGACGGCGCAAGCGCTGCCATCGCTGAGGCGCCCGTGAAGACGGCGAGACCGATCATGAACATCCGCTTCCGGCCGAAGCGGTCGCCGAGCGCGGCGCCCATCAACAGGAAGACGGCGAACGTGAAGGTGTAGGCGTTGACGATCCACTCGAGCTCCTCGATCGACGCGCCGAGGTCGACGCGGATCACCGGCAGCGCGGTGGAGACGACGAGGTTGTCGAGCACGACCATGAACAGGGCGATCGACGTGATGACGAACGTCCAGGCGGTGCGCGTACCGGCTTTCATCGGGACCTCCCTGTCCTTCTCTGGTTGCTATTTAGTGAGTTATTACTCAGCTGTCGGAGAAAAAAGAGAAGAGCCTTCATGCGTCGTCCTCCCTGCAACCTTCGGCCAGGCGGGCCTCCCACGAGTCCGTCCCGTCCGCTATCGAGTAGTCCATCGCCGCCAAGACGTTCATCAGCATCCCCTTGGCGAAGAAGCTCGAGATCGTCTGCCGGTCCGCGCCCGAAACCGTCTCGACGTAGTCGACGAGCCGGCCGTAGCCGCGCGCAGTCGACTCGCGGACGTCCTCGTCCACGACCGACGCAGCGTATGACTGGAGCTGGCCCTGCAGCATCGTCCGGTCACTCTCGATGAGCTCTCGATAGGCGGCCCCAATGGCTGCGAGCGCCTCGCGACCGGACGTGCCGGACGCGGCGGCGCGGAAGAAGTCGAGCGTCCGCTGGAAGCACTGCTCGTTCACCGCGATGAACAGGGCCTTCTTCGATCCGAAGAGGCGGAACAGGTACGGCTGCGAGATCCCGGCACGACGCGCGATCGCATCGGTGGAAGCGCCGTGCAGCCCGTGCTGGGCGAACTCGTAGCGTGCTGCCTCGAGGACGGCCCCACGACGCTCCTCGGCGGTCTGTCGGGGGGTGGCGGTCTGGCTCACAGGCTTAGGAAGTTAGCACTCACTCACAACCCTGTCAACACCGCGGCGACCCGCTCGACCTCCTCCTCCGTGGTCGTCGTCGCGAACGGGAGCGCCAGCGCGCGCTCGAAGGCGCGGTCGGCACCCGGGAACGCGCCCTGCTCGCGGTACGGCTCGAGTCGATGGAGCGCCCAGGTCCCGATCTGCGCCTCGATGCCTGCATCGCGCAAGGCGGTCAGCGCCTCGTCGCGACGCTCGAGCTGGACGACGTAGGCCTGCCAGCCGTGCCGGTCGCCCTCGGCCGCGGACGGCGTGAGGACATGGTGCTCCAGACGCTCGGCGTACCAGGCCGCGACGCGCTCCCGGGCTGCGAGAAGCTCGTCCAGCCGCGCGACCTGGGGGATCCCGATCGCGCAGAGGAGGTCGGAGAGGCGGTAGTTCAGCCCCGGTGTGGGCATCTCGCCGAGCGTCGCCCAGCCGTGATGCCGCCAGCGTCGAACGGCCCCGTCGAGAGTCTCCTCGTCCGTCGTGACTGCGCCGCCCTCCCCCGTGGTCACGATCTTGCGCGGATGGAACGAGAGGCAACCGGCGACGCCGAGCGCCCCGCACGGCGTGCCGCGATACGTCGCACCGAGCGCCCCGGCGGCGTCCTCGACGAGCGCTACCTGCTGGGGCACGGCTGTCTGCAGCGCCTCCCACTCGACCGGTCGACCGAAGAGGTGCACCGCCATGACGGCGCGCGTTCTCGGCGTGACCGCAGCCGCGACCGCCGCGACGTCGACGTTGAAGGTCTCCGGGTCGATGTCGACGAGTACGGCCTTGGCTCCGCACAGCTCGACGACGTTCGCGGTGGCAGGAAACGTGTACGCCGGGACGATCACCTCGTCGCCCGGGCCGATCTCGAGCGCGAGGAGTGCGAGATGGAGTGCGGCAGTGCCCGACGAGACGACTGCGGCGTGCGCCGTCCCGACCGCGTTCGCGATCGACTCCTCGAACGCGGTGACCTTCGGCCCCATCGTGAGCTGGCCGGTGCTCACGACCTCCGCGAGCGCCGCGAGCTCGGCCTCGCCCACATCCGGCCGCGCGAGCCGGATCGGCTCCCTCATCGGCTCCCGTTCTCGCGGTACCAGGCGATCGTCCGCTCGAGGCCCTCGTCCAGCTCGACCTGCGCCGCGAACCCGAGGAGCTCCCGAGCCTTCTCGACGTTCGGGATGCGCAGCTCGACGTCGGTGTAGTGCAGTGGCTGGAACACGAGCTCGCCCGGGCATGCCGTGAGGCGCTTGATGCGCTGCGCGAGGTCGTAGATCGTGACGGCCGAACGCGCGTTGCCGACGTTGAAGCTCTCACCGACTGCGTTCGGGTGCTCGAGCGCGAGCATGAGCGCCTCCACCATGTCGTCGACGTAGCACCATGCGCGGATCTGCGAGCCGTCACCGTGGATCACGAGGTCGCGGCCTGCGAGCGCGGTCTCGATGAACGCGCGGATCGCACCGCCGCCGATCTGCCCCGGCCCGTAGACGTTGAACGGCCGGACGGACACCGTCGGCAGCCCGAGCTCGTCGTGGTACGCGTGCGCCATGTGCTCGCCTGCAAGCTTCGACACCGCGTACGTCCACCGCGCCTCCCCGACCGACCCCTGCGTCGTGACGTGCTGCTCGTCCACCTTGAACGCGTAGGTGCCGAACACCTCGCTCGTCGAGAACTCGATGAAGCGCTCCAACGTGTCCTTCGTCCGGAGCGCCGCCTCGAGCGCGTTGTACGTGCCGATGAGGTTGACCCGCATCGTGCGCACCGGGCTCTCGATGACCGTGTCGACGCCGGCGATCGCGGCAGCGTGCACGAGGTGCGTCGCGCCCCTCACGACCTCCGAGAGGAGCTCCGCGTCGAGGACGTCGCCCTGGACGAAGCGGAAGTTCGGATGCTCGTTCAGATCGGTGCCGCCGAGCGTGTCGCGATGCAGGTTGTCCACCGCGACGATCTCGTTCTCGTCGACGAGGCGACGCGCGAGCGTCGTCCCGATGAAGCCGGCGCCGCCCGTCACGACGATCCGTTTTCCGCTCAGAGCCACGCGGCGAGTCTACGTCCGGGGCTGCGCGAGGCCGCCGCGAAGACGACCGTCATGACCGCGGCGACGCTTGCCAGCGCCCAACCATCGCCGCGCGGCCAGCCCTTGTACAGATCGAGCAACTCGAAGACGGTCATCGCGAGCGGGACGAGCCACAGCACCGAGAGGCGAGGGCGTGCGAGCGCGATCGGGACGACGAGGAGCACGAGGTAGTGCAGCCAGAGGATCGGGGTGAGCACGAATCCCGCCGCGAGGGCGAGCGTGAGCGCGCGACGATCTCCGTGGGCGCCCCGCGCAGCGCGCCACGCGAGGACGAGCAGCGTCGCGGCGGCTCCCGTGACGACGACATGAGCCAGGCCGGACGGGACGCCGATGGCCACGAGGATCGCGTAGGCCGAATAGGAGTTCTCCGCCTCGACGTCCGAGAGGCGCCTGAGCAGGTCCGGGTAGTCGGCGATCCCGTCGAAGCCGATCGCCGCCCATGATCCGAGCGCGAGCCCGACCGCTGCGACAGCAGCTCCGACGGCGGCCGCCGAACGCTTCGTGGCGGCGAGCCACACGAGGAGCGGCCAGACGAACACCTTCAGCGCGATCGCAGCACCGACCAACGCGGCAACGGGCCAGACGCGGTCGCGGTACCGCCACCCGAGCGCGACGAGCAGAGCGAGGGCCGGCCCGACGGCGCCGTACTCGACGTTCTCGAGCGTCGGGGGATAGAGGAGCGCGACGGGGTAGCAGCGCCAGTCGCGGACGTCGAGAAGCGCGAGCGTGCCGACGACACAGGCGATGAGGAGAAGCGAGACGAGCACGCCGGCCGGAGACGAGCCCCGGACCTCGTCCGGCAGCACGGTCGCCGGGATGAGCGCGATCGCGAGCAGCGGCGGGTACACGTACGGAGCGGGGGAGTCCTCGGAGATCGTGCCCGGATCGACGTACGGGCTGTCTCCTGCGCGGACGTCCTCGGAGGCCCGCAGGAAGATCGCGAAGTCGTACGGCACCTCGAGGCCGCCGAGCGAGCGGAGCGAGTTCGCCCAGAGCGAATCGTCGTGCCAGCGGTTCGCCGTCGCTCGAGCGCCGACGGGGAGCAGGATCGCCGCCGCGAGGACGCACGCGACGATCAGCGTGATTCGGCGGCGTCGAGCCTGCGCCACGACCGGTGACAGTACCCTGGGTGGATGCGTGCATCGCTCGTAGCGGTCCTGCTGGCAGTGACCGCGGCGACGACCGCGTCCGCAGCAACGACAGCGACGACCGCACTTCGCGTCACCTACTGGGAGGACGTCGCGAAGCCGACGGAGAGCGTCACGTGGACGCTTCGGTGCAATCCCGTGCGCGGGTCTTTGCCGCGCGCGGCGCACGCCTGCGCACGGCTGGCCGCGGGTGGCGCGAAGCTCTTCGCCCGGCTCCCGAGGAACACCGCCTGCACGGAGATCTACGGCGGTCCGCAGCGCGCGCGAGTCGTGGGCACGGTGAACGGGCGCCGGATCTTTGCCACGTTCGCGCGTTCCAACGGCTGCGAGATCGACCGCTGGCGGCGGATCTCGCCGTGGCTCGTGCCGCCGGGCGGCGTGCGCTGACACGGTTACCATCGGCGGCCGTGACGACCGTCCTCTTCGTCGGCGCGGGGCGCCACCAGCGTCGCGCGATCGAGCAGGCGCGCGCGCGCGGACTGCAGGTCGCGGCGGTCGACCGCAACGCAGACGCACCCGGCCTCGCGGCGGCCGACGTCGCGGAGGTCGTCGACTTCATGGACGTCTCCGCGGTGGTGGAGGTCGCCCGGCGCATCGGAGTCGACGGCGTGCTGACGGTCTCGGCCGACCGTGCTGTGCCTGTCGTGGCTGCGGTCGCCGAGGAACTGGGCCTTCCGGGGATCGGGGCGGAGACGGCTCATCTCCTGACGCACAAGCGCGCGATGCGCGACGCGCTCGGCGCGGCCGGGCTCCCTCAGCCGCCGTATGCCTCCCTTCGCTCCGCGGCGGACATCGATGAGGCACTCGAGCGCGTCCGCCTCCCGGCCGTCCTGAAGCCCGTCGACTCGGGCGGTCAGCGCGCGGTCTTCCGAATCGAGTCGAGAGTGGAGCTCGAGCGCGAGTTGCCGGAGGCGATCGCCGAGTCGCCGACGGACGAGGCGCTACTCGAGGAGTTCGTGGACGGTGTGGAGATGAACGGCATCGTCGTCGCGCGCGTGGGCGAGCCCGCGCTCGTCACACTTTCCGATCGCCTTCGGCCACCGGGGATCGGGTTCGGCGTCGGCTGGATGCACGTGTACCCGCCTTCGATCCCGCACGACCAGCTCCGTCTCGCTGGGCGGGTCGCGGTGGAATCCGTCGCCGCGCTCGGACTGACCGACGCGATCGCCTTCCCGCAGCTCATCGCGTCACCCGACGGCGGCGTCGCCGTCGTGGAGGTCGCGGCTCGTATACCCGGCGGGCAGATGGCCGACCTCGTCCGCCACGCGGTCGGCGTCGATCTCGTCGAGGTGGCGCTGCTGCAGGCGCTCGGGCAATTCGTTCCGGACGACATCGCCCTACCGCGGTTCACTCAGCCGCTGGCGATCCGCTTCTTCACCGCGGAGCCGGGGCCGCTTCCGACCGGCCGCGTCACGCGAATCGGCGAGCTCGACCCCGTGCTCGCCTCCGAGGGTGTCGTGCAGGCGGACACGTACCTGCAGCTCGGCGAGACGATTCGTCCCGTGCGCCGCGACGGTGACCGGCGCGGGTACGTCATCGCGATCGCCGACACGCCCGAGGAGGCGCTCCGTCGCGCCGAGAGCGCGGCGACGAAGCTCGTGGTCGACGTCGAGGCCGCTGCGTGAGCTGCCGATTCGATCTCGAGCACTACGCCGAGATCCTCGAGGCCGGGAAGACCGGCGGCTACCGCTTCGCGTCGTTCGGGGGAGGGCCTGAACGCGGGGCGATCTACCTTCGGCACGACGTCGACCTCTCGCTGGACGCGGCGCTGCGCATGGCCGAGCTCGAGGCGGAGCACGGCGTGTCGACGACGTACCTCCTGATGACCGAATCCGTCTTCTACAACCTCGCGTCGAGCGAGGGTGTGGCGGCGATCGCGCGGCTGCGCGAGCTCGGGCACGCGGTCGGCCTCCATGCCGTGTACCCGAACGTCGCCCTCGACGAGCGGTTCGACCCGGTGGTCTCCTGGCACAACCCCGATCCGGAGAGCATGTCGAGGCCGATTGCCGGCGCGATCAACGTCTACGCGGAGCCGTACTTCGACCGGCCGAGCTACCGCTCCGACTCGAACCAGCACTGGCGATCGGGATGCCCGCACGAGGAGCTTCGCGGCGGGGGATTCCCGTGGCTGCAGATCCTCGTGCACCCCGAGATCTGGGTCTACGAAGGCGCGACGATGGGGCTCACGATGCGCTCGATGCTGAACGCCGAGAAGGCGCGCCGCCTCGAACAGCTGGCAGCCGACGACATCGACCTTGGGTAAGCCTCTACGCGTCGTCCACTGCCCGGTGAACACGGCAGGCGTGCCGTGGGCGAACGTGGAGGCGCTCCGGCGGCGCGGTGTCGACGCGCAGCTCGTCGTCTTCAACCGCTACCCGCTCCACTCGGAGGCGGACTGGTCGCTCGACCGCCGCGGAGGACTCCTTCGCAGGCAGGCAGCCGCATGGTCGGCGCTCGTGCGCCTGATCCCGAAGGCCGACGTCTTCCACTTCTACTTCGGGCTGACGCTCGTCCCCCAGTCGGTGCAGTTCCCGATTCTCGGCGCCCTGCGCAAGAAGTCGGTGATGCACTACCTCGGCTCGGACATCCGCGGGAAGTCGCCGGCACAGCTCGCGTCCGGGAAGAAGGCCGGCGCCGAGGTCGTCGGCTCGTACGACGCGATCCGCTGGGTGCCCGAGGCGGAGATGATCCCGCCCGGCATCGACGTCGCGGCGATCGAGACCGTGCTACCGACCGACCGCTCTCGCCCGGTCATCCTGCACGCGCCCTCCTCGCGCCGTCGCAAGGGAACCGAGCACGTGATCGAGGCGTGTGAGGGCCTCGACGCAGACCTCCTGCTCGTCGAGGGACTCCACCACGACGAGGCGTTCGAGCGCTACCGCGAGGCCGACATCGTCGTCGACCAGCTGAACGCGGGCTGGTACGGGCTGTTCGCGATCGAGTGCATGGCGCTCGGCAAGCCGGTCGTGACGTTCCTGCACGACGAGGCCGTCGCGCGGACCGAGCACGAGCTCGACACGCGCGTTCCCATCGTCCGTGCGACGAAGGAGACATTGCGCGCGGCGCTCGAGCCCCTCGTCGCGTCGGCGGCAGAGCGGCAGAGAATCGGCGCCGAGTCGCGAGCGTACGTCGAGCAGGTCCACGACCTCGAGCGCGTCGCCGACCGCCTCCTCGCTCTCTACGCTCGCCTCTGACATGGCTCTCGGGAAGGAGCTCAGAAGGCTCGGCAAGCACTCGGTCATCTACGGGCTCGGCGGTCTCGTCTCCCGGATCCTCGCGGTCATCCTCCTGCCGCTCTACACGCGGTTCCTCACGCCCGCGGACTACGGCAAGGTGGAGACGCTCATCGCCCTGACCACCGTGATCGGGATCGTGCTGCGGATGGGCATCTCGAGCGCGTTCTTCCGCTTCTACTTCGACTCGCCGGAGCCCGCTGCGCGCCGGCTCGTTCTCCGCACCTCGTTCTGGTTCACGATGGGCATGGCGACCCTCGGGCTCGCCGTCGGACTTGCGCTGTCGGGCGAGATCTCCCAGCGACTGTTCGGCTCGAGCGACTCCAGCGAGCTCGTCATGGCCGCGTTCGTCGGCCTGTGGGCGGGGATGAACTACGAGCAGCTCACGTCGCTCTTCCGGGTCGAGGAACGGTCCGTCGCGTTCGTCTCGGCGAGCCTGACGAACATCCTCGTCACCGTCGGAGCGACGCTTCTCCTCGTCGTCGTGCTCGACAAGGGGCCGATCGGGGTGATCGTCGGCAACTTCACCGGAACACTGCTCGTCTACGCGATCCTCATCGGCTATCGCCGCGAGCAGCTCGGGCTCCAGTTCGACCGGCACCTGTTGCGCGAGATGAACCGCTTCGGCATCCCCCTCGTGCCGACTGCCCTCTTCCTCTGGATCACGAACTTCTCGGACCGGCTCTTCCTCGTCCACCTCGCCGACACCACGGAGGTCGGCCTCTACTCGGTGGGGGTGCGGATCGCGTCGGCGCTGGTGCTCCTGCTGACCGCGTTCCGCCTCGCGTGGCCCGCGTTCGCGTACTCGATCGAGGACGACGCCGCGGCGCGCCGCGCGTACGCCTACGTCCTCACGTACCTCGTCCTCGTCACCACCTGGGTCGCGACGGCCCTCGCGCTGCTGTCCCCCTGGATCGTCCGCTGGATCACCTCGAAGCCCTCCTACGAGGAGGCGTCGCGGGTCGTCGGCCCACTCGCGTTCTCGACCGTCGCCTTCGCCGGCTACCTCGTCGTGGCCATCGGCGTCGGGCGCGCCAGGCGCACCCAGTTCAACTGGGTCGTGACGGGCGCGGCGGCGATCGTGAACATCGCCCTGAACCTCATCCTGATCCCGCCCTACGGGATGATGGGCGCGGCGATCGCGACCATCGCGGCGTACACGACGATGTTCCTCGGCATGGCGTGGTGGTCGCAGCAGATCTACCCGGTCGCGTACCAGTGGCGTCGCGTCGCGACGGCGGCGGCCGCCGGTGTCGCGCTTGTCGCGATCGGCAAGCTCGCGGGCGGCGGGCTGCCGGTCGCGTTCCTGCTCGCGCTCCTCTACCCGGTCGCGCTCTTCCCTCTCGGCTTCTACCTTCCCTCCGAGCGGCGGGCGATCGGCGCCCGGCTCCGCCTCGCGCGCTCGTAGATCTCAGGCGACGATGCGGTAGACCTGGAAGCACTCGGCGTACTCGCGGTTCACGTTGACGCCGTGCACGCGCGCGAGGTTCCAGATGTACTCGGGGTCGGCGTAGCGTCGGTGCTGCTGCGACGCATAACGCGCGAGCGCCGCCACCTTGCGCTCGACGTGGCGCTTCTCGAGCGACACATACGCGCCGTACGAGAAGTCGAAGTTGTTCCACGGGACCTCGTAGCCGAAGATCGTCGTCCGCTTGAACGCGCGCAGGCCCTCCTGCGCGATCGTCTGGTGATCCTGGTGGACGTCGTGATGCGACGGCTGGAACACGACGTCCGGCCTCCACTCCTCCCACAGCTCGACGAGGAGCTCCAGGATGTCCTGCCGGCGCTCGGGGAACGTGCGAACGTCGAAGTCGTGCACGGTGAGGTGGTCCTCGGTGATGCCGAGCTCGCCGGTCGCCTGGCGCACCTCGCGCGCCAGCGTGTCCGGCTCGAAGCCCGGCGGCAGCGACCGCGTCGCGATCGAGAACGCGACGTACCGCACCTCGCAGCCGCCCTCGACGAGGCGCGCCATCGTCCCGCCGCAGCCGAGCTCGCCGTCGTCGGTATGCGGCGCGAGCACGAGCGCCTTCTTCCAGGCCTCGATCACCGCGCCATTCAATCACTCGTCAGCCGCGAGAAATCGGACCTTCCGGTCGATTTCCCGCGGGAAGACGTCAACGGCGCTAGTAACGTGCTCGCCCGTGGAGCACGTGCAGCTGGCGGAGATCGCCGCCCTCCTGGGAGCGCTCGGCGCCGTCGGTGCGCTGATCACGCGCGGCGGGATCTTTCCCTTGATCGGGCTCGCGCTCCTCGGCCTCGCGACCGGTGGACTCGGCTGGTCGCTCGTCGGCGACGAGG
>Ga0207688_10000598_pt1 | contig 17707 bp, 9 predicted proteins | sample KBSMiscanthusM4_FD_184296 | JGI IMG/M metagenome (GOLD analysis project Ga0207688, IMG submission 184296) | Miscanthus rhizosphere microbial communities from Kellogg Biological Station, Michigan, USA - M4 (SPAdes) (version 2) | ecosystem: Host-associated > Plants > Roots > Rhizosphere ...
AGACCGGGCTCGATGGGGCGCACCGCAAGCTCCCGCCCGAAGCGAGGACCGGAGCGAGCGGGAGTCGAGGCATGAGCTCTGAAGTGCCCTCGGTTCGGAAGCCGGCTGAACTGCCCGACGGGGTCAGCCAGGCCACCATCGGCGTGCGCGGCGGCCTGCTGCGGTCGGGTTTCGAAGAGACCGCCGAGGCGATGTACCTGACGTCGGGCTACGTCTACTCGTCGGCCGCCGAGGCAGAGAAGGCGTTCACCGGCGACATCGACCGCTACGTGTACTCCCGGTACGGCAACCCGACGATCTCGATGTTCGAGGAGCGGCTGCGGCTGATCGAAGGGGCGCCTGCGTGCTTCGCGACCGCGACCGGGATGGCGGCCGTCTTCACCTCGCTGGGTGCGCTGTTGGCCGCAGGTGACCGCTTGGTCGCGGCGCGCAGCCTGTTCGGGTCGTGCTTCGTGGTGTGCAGCGAGATCCTGCCGCGCTGGGGCGTGGAGACGGTGTTCGTCGACGGCGACGATCTGTCGCAGTGGGAAGAGGCACTTTCCGTACCCACCCAGGCCATCTTCTTCGAGACGCCGTCCAACCCGATGCAGTCGTTGGTAGACATTGCCGCGGTGTGTGACATGGCCCATGCTGCCGGTGCAAAAGTGGTGTTGGACAATGTGTTTGCCACACCGATCCTGCAGCAGTGCTTTCCGTTGGGCGTCGACGTGGTGGTGTATTCGGGCACCAAGCACATCGACGGGCAGGGCCGTGTCCTCGGCGGCGCGATTCTCGGCGACAAGCAGTACATCGACGAGCCCGTGCAGAAGCTGATGCGGCACACCGGTCCGGCGCTGAGCCCGTTCAACGCGTGGACGCTGCTCAAGGGTTTGGAGACGCTGGCGGTGCGGGTGGAGCATCAGAACGCGTCGGCGCAACGCATCGCCGAGTTCCTGGAGAAGCATCCCGCCGTGAGCTGGGCGAGATACCCATTCCTGGAGTCACATCCGCAGTACGACTTGGCCAAGAGGCAGATGACGGGTGGGGGCACCGTCGTAACTTTTGAACTCAAGGGTGGCAGCAAGGAGCGCGCCTTCGAGGTCCTCGACAAGCTGCAGATTGTCGACATCTCCAATAACCTCGGCGATTCCAAATCGCTCATCACTCACCCCGCTACCACCACGCATCGGGCGATGGGTCCGGAGGGTCGTGCGGCGATCGGGCTGGGCGACGGGGTGGTGCGAATCTCGGTGGGGCTGGAGGGAACCGAGGACTTGATCGGCGACCTCGACCAGGCTTTGAGCTAGGTGGCCCGGCGGAGCCCCGCGCACGCGAGGAGCAAAAAGGCGGAGGCCAAGAAAGCTCGCCGCAACAAGCGGCGGGGCTCCCAGAGCGCGAACTCGCTACCCGATGCGGTGCTCGGCGAACTCGTTGATTCTCAGGCCGAGATAGCCGCCGAACTGGAGCTGTTCGATCAGCGAATTACGAAGCGCGGCTGGGATTTTGACGATGAACTGTCCGACGATGAATTGGCAATCTGGTACTTCGCTCCATCGCAGGCCGAGATCGACGATCAGTCGATTCAGGCCGTGACCGGGATCTGTCTGACCGCAGCCGATGACGCTGAAATTGTCCATCTCATGTTCGTAGGCACCGACGACGACATTCGGCTCACACCGGCCGAGCTCTTCGAGAATATCGACGCCATCGAGGCGTACCGCGTCGGCGAAGCGCGGCCGGAATTCAACTAGCCCCATGGCCGCGAACGTTCCTTACCGCTCGAAAATTCGCGGAAAAGTCGAGCGGTAAGGAACGTTCGTCGTGGATCAGCCCTTGTCTGGTCCTTCAACGACGCCCTGCGCGGCTTGTGCACGCTGCTCATAACTACGCCGCTTGTCGGCGTCGAAGTCCAGGAACACGCTGTCCAGCCCCAAACGCTTGTTGAGCCAACGCCTTCCGCGCGGGCCCAGCATCTGCGCGGCCTGCGCGGTGAACCGCAGCGGCGGTGGCACCGACACGTGTGTCTTTGGCTTCTGTAGCGTCCTGATGACCGCGGCGGCGATGTCTTCGGGCTCCACCGGCTTGATCGCTCCGCTGCTCTTCGTGCCTGAGATCAGTTCGGTGTTGGTGAACGGTGGCATCAGCACCGACACATCCACGCCGTGCGGCGCCATTTCGTCGGCGAGCGCCGCGGACAGCCCGACCACACCGAACTTGGCGCCCACGTAGACGACCTGACCCGGCACCGGGATCAGCCCGGACAGCGACGCGATGTTGATGATGTGCCCGCGACGGCGCGCGACCATGTCCGGCAGCGCCAGCTGGCAGCCGGTCAGTACCCCGTACAGGTTGACTTCGATCGCGGAGCGGATCGATTGCTCGGACTGTTCGAGGAACGGACCGATTGGCATCACGCCGGCGTTGTTGATCAGCACATCGATGTGACCACCGCCGTCGGTGCGCACCTTGTCCAAGAACGTCGCGAACGAGTCCCGGTCGGTGACGTCGAGCGGGTATCCGGAGACCTGACCGAGCTTGCTTAGTCCCGCGACCGCCGACTCCTGCAGAGCGACGTCCCTGTCACCGATGACGACCCGCGCGCCGCGGGCCAGCAGTGCCTTGGCGGTCGCGAATCCGATACCGCGGGCCGCGCCGGTGATCGCGATGGTCTTGCCGCTGATGTTGCCCATGGGGACGAACTTTACATGTGTCAACTTTTGCGGCGAAAGACGGCGCCGGTGCCGAGTCGCTAAGTCGGCTGGCAGCGGACGAGGTCATCGAGCCGACAGCGTTCACCTCCCTGGACGGGGCGGTGTCCGGCCCGGGTCACGCGGGCGTGGTGGGCCGCGGTGCGCAGCGGTCATGAGTGGCTGACCAATCACTCCGACGGGGACGGCGTCGGGGTCGGTGAGTTGGACGGCACCACCGGGCTGCTGAAGATCGACCGCCCGCTCGGGAACTGACAGCGGGGAATCCTGGCCGTCGGCGCTGTGTCCATCTACCGTGAGGCCCGTGGCTACAGAGCACGACGAGACGAAGGTCGAGCCGCGGCTCTACATCTATCCCCACGCCGGCGGCTCGGCGGATTTCTACGTGCCCTTCGCCAGGGCGTTCAGCGGCACCACGTGTGTGGCGGTCCAATATCCCGGCAAGCGCACCGGCAAGGATTTGTCGCAATACACGAGTATCCCGGAGCTGGCCGACCGGCTCTGCACGATGCTCAAGCCCGCCAGCGCCCCGGCGGGTCAGGTGGCGTTCTTCGGGCACAGCATGGGGGCCCTGCTGGCCTTCGAGGTTGCACTGCGCTTCGAGCAGGCCGGCAATCCCATCGTGGCGTTGTTCGTGTCGGCGTCTGCCGCACCCGGCCGGATGCGTCACGGCAGCGATCTGCAGGGCTCCGACCGCGAGCTGCTTAGCCTGGTCAGCGACGTCACCGGGGCCAACCCAGAGTTTCTCAACGACGAGCAGTTCGCCGCCACCATCTTGCCGACCCTGCGCGGTCTTAAGGCCGTCGCGTCCTACGACCGCCCGCCGGAGGCAAAGGTCTCGTGCCCCATCTTCGGACTAATGGCCGACAACGACGAGTTGGCCACTGCCGAACAGATGACACCGTGGGCGCAACGAACGACGTCGGACTTCGACCTGACCGTCTTTCCCGGCGATCATTTCTACATCAGCGCCAATTTGCCAAAACTGGCGCAGTGGGTGGAAGAACGCGTCCTCGTTCGGTGCTCGACCGGATAGCCGGCCATGGCGGTGGGGACTCGCCGCCGGCGCGCCCGGCGCTCGGCCGCCGACAGTCAACGCCGCGGTAGCGAGGGAAAACCAACCGGCTGCCAAAATTTAATCTGCAATTTTCAGAACCTGTTCATCCCAGACGCATCTGTCAGCGCCGGGTGATCGTTTGCAGCCATACCAGCAGCGTAAGCCCTATTTATGTGTTGAAGCACGCTCCAAACGGGCTATGTGTGCAAGCGCACATTGTGGCCTCGAAGCCGGTCGAACGGCTCGGGAGGCGCCTTCGGCTCGCACCGTGCATCGACGCAGCTGATAAATTGGCGCCTTGGGTCCGCTCGCGCATTCGGTCGAGGGGCGATGGCGCGGGAACCCCTGGTTCGCGATTATCGCAGGCCGGCCTTCGCGTGTTCGCTGGCCGTCGGACATGCGGCTCGGGTGTCGAAGCCGAGTTGTGAAACATAGGCGAAGACGCGAAGAGGTTACCCAGCATGCCCCACACCGACTTGTCGATTCCTGCGTTGCTGCGCGCGCGCGCCGCCGAGCACGGCGACGTCACGGCGTACACCTTCATGGACGGAGTTCTGGACGGAACCGGTTACGCCGAAAGCCTGACCTGGTCGCAGGTCTACCGTCGGTCGCTGGTCGTGGCCGAGGAACTGCGCCGGTGCGGCACGACGGGTGATCGCGCGGCGATCCTTGCGCCCCAAGGCCTCGACTACATCATCGCCTTCCTCGGTGCGCTGCAGGCGGGCTTCATCGCGGTTCCACTGTCAGTGCCCCAGTTCGGCGTTCACGACCTCAGGGTCGATTCGGCGCTGCAGGACAGCGCCCCGGTCGCGCTGCTGACGACCTCGTCGGTGGTCACCGACGTCAACAAGTACGCGAGTGGCCAGCGTGGCCGACAGGGACCTGCGGTGATCGAGGTCGATCTGCTCGACTCGGATTCCACGCGCGACCTCGACACCACCGACCACTCCCGCCTGGGGCCGGCGTACCTGCAGTACACGTCTGGCTCCACCCGGACTCCGGCGGGGGTGATCGTCACGCACCGCAATGTCACGACCAACGTGCGCCAGGCGGTTCAGGACTACTTCGACGACGACGGCGACGCGCCAGAGCACATGGTGGTCGTGTCGTGGCTCCCGTTCTACCACGACATGGGCCTCATCATGGGTGTCTGCGTGCCGCTGGCGGCTGGCCGCAGCGCGGTGCTGATGAGCCCGCTGGCATTCCTGCGCAAGCCCGCCAGCTGGATGCAGCAACTGGCCAGCCACCCCCACTCCGTCTCCGCCGCGCCGAACTTCGCGTTCGAGTTGGCCGTCCGGAGGACGTCCGACGCCGACATGGTCGACCTCGACCTGGGGCACGTGCAGGCCATCCTCAGCGGGGCCGAACGCGTCCACTACGCGACGATCAAGCGGTTCACCGAGCGGTTCGCCCCCTTCGGCCTTCAGGAGCGCGTCCTGCGGCCCTCCTACGGCCTTGCCGAGGCGACCCTCTACGTGGCCACCCCCGAACCCGGAAAGCCCGTCACGACGGCCCGCTTCGACCTCGCGCAACTGTCGGCCGGACTCGCCCGTCCATGCGTCGGGGGTCGCGACGGCACCACCGAGCTGGTGAGCTATGGCGCGCCGCGGGCCTGCCTGATCCGCATCGTGCACCCGGAGACCGGGATCGAACAGCCGGCGGGCGCGATCGGCGAGATCTGGGTGCACGGGGACAACGTCGCCCAGGGCTACTGGCGCAAACCGGAGCAGAGTGCGCGCACCTTTGGCGAACGGATCACAACTCCGTCAGCCGGAACACCGGCGGCACCCTGGCTACGCACCGGAGACCTGGGAGTCATCTCCAAGGGCGAGCTGTATATCGTCGGCCGTCTCAAAGACCTGCTGATCGTCGACGGCCGCAACCACTATCCCGACGACATCGAGTCGACGATCCAGGAGATCACCGGCGGCCGCGTCGCCGCGATTGCCGTCGAAGACGACGACACCGAGAACCTCGTTGCGATCATCGAGCTGAAGCAACGCGGGTCCGACGATGAGCATGCTCAGCGGCTCGACACAGTAAAACGCGAAGTCTCGACGGCGATCTGGCGGTCACACAATCTTCGTGTCGGCGACCTCGTGCTGGTGTCGCCCGGTTCGATCCCGATCACCACCAGCGGGAAGATTCGCCGGTCGTCGTGTGTGGAGCTGTATCGCCACGGCGGGTTCCAACGACTGGACATCGCGGTATGACGTCGTTCGGCGATCAGGAAGCCGAACTTCGTAACTGGTTGGTCGACTACCTCGTCACCAACATCGGCTGCAGCCCCGTTCAGATCGACCTCAACGCACCCCTTAACGAACTGGGCGTGGGATCGCGCGATGCGGTGGTGCTGTCTGGTGAACTGTCCGAGTTGTTGCGTCGACCGGTCTCGCCGGTGGACTTCTGGCAGAACCCGACCATCAACGCTTTGGCCCACGCGCTGGTCAACCCCGATGCCGAGCCCTCGGGCGGCGCGCCGGGTACCACCGCAGGTACCTCACTGAACGAGCCGATCGCGGTCATCGGGCTGGGCTGCCGGCTGCCAGGTGACATTCACGGACCCGACGCGTTGTGGGACTTCCTGGCCGCCGGCCGCTCAGCGGTAGGAACCGTGCCCGACGATCGGTGGCAGGCGTTCGACGACGGCTCACCGGAAGCATCGGCGGCATTGGCGAACACCACGCGGTGGGGCTCCTTTCTCAGCGACATCGCCGGTTTCGACGCCGAGTTCTTCGGTATCACGCCGCGGGAAGCCGACCGCATCGATCCACAGCAGCGCTTACTGCTCGAAGTCGCCGTGGAGGCGCTCGAGCATGCCGGCATCCCGGCCGAGACGCTCGGGCGCAGCCTGACCGGGGTCTTCGTCGGCGCGTGCCTCAGCGAATACGGGTACCTGGCGTCGCGCGACCTCGGCCGGATCGATGCCTGGACGGGCACCGGCGGCGCGCTGAGCATCATCGCCAATCGGCTCTCCTATTTCCTAGACCTGCGTGGACCGTCACTCACAGTGGACACCGCGTGCTCGTCTTCGCTGGTCGCTGTGCACCTGGCCTGCCAGAGCCTTCGGACCGGCCAATCTGAGTTGGCGATCGCCGCAGGGGTGAACCTGTTGCTTTCGCCTGCGGTGACGCGCAGCTTCGATGCCGCCGAAGCGATGTCGCCAACTGGCGCCTGCCATGCCTTCGACGCCGCCGCCGACGGATTCGTCCGCGGTGAGGGTTGCGGTGTCGCGGTGCTCAAACGGCTCTCCGACGCGCTGCGTGACGGAGACCGGGTGCTCGCGGTCGTCCGCGGCTCAGCTGTCAATCAAGACGGTCGATCCAATGGACTAATGGCACCGAACCCGGCCGCTCAGGCCGCAGTGTTGCGTGCCGCCTGCGCCGATGCGGGCGTCAAGCCCTCCGAGGTCGACTACGTCGAGGCGCACGGAACCGGAACGTTACTCGGCGACCCCATCGAAGCCCGGGCTCTCGGGGCGGTATACGGGCGCGGCCGGCAACCCGACGCGCCGCTGCTGGCCGGCGCCGTGAAGACCAACCTCGGCCACTTGGAAGCAGCCGCGGGCATCGTCGGGCTGATCAAAACAACCTTGGCGTTGCAACGTGGCGCTATTCCAGCCAACCTGCACTTCGAAACCCCTAATTCGCATATCCCGTTCGACGAGCTTCGTCTGAAGGTGGTTGACGAAGCGACCGAGTGGTCGGTGACCGGACGACCGCGCCGGGCAGGCGTGTCGTCGTTCGGCTTCGGCGGCACGAACGCGCATGCGGTGCTGGAGCAGGGCCCTGAGGTGTGCGCGGTGGAGCCTCCCGCAGCGGTACCGGCCGTCGTCACCCTGGTGGTGACCGGCAAGAACACTGACCGCATGGCTGAGATGGCCACAATGTTGGCCGACTGGATGACCGATGCTGGGGCGCAGGTGCCGCTGGCCGACGTCGCGCATACCCTCGATCACCACCGGGCCCACCAAGCGACGTTCGGCACGGTCTGCGCGGCTGACCGGGCCGAGGCGGTAGCCGGCCTGCGGGCGCTGGCGGCCGGGCAATCCGCGACCGGGGTGGTCGGCCCGCACCAGGGCGCGTGCGGTTCGGAGACGGTGTTCGTGTATTCGGGCCAGGGTTCCCAGTGGGCCGGCATGGGCCGGCAGCTGCTGGCTGATGAGCCGGCATTCGCAGCCGCCGTCACGGAGTTGGAGCCGGACTTTGTGGCTGAGGTCGGGTTCTCTTTACACGACGTGCTGGCCAGCGGGCAGGAACTGACCGGCATCGAGCGGATTCAGCCGGTGTTGGTGGGTGTTCAGTTGGCGTTGACTGCGTTGTGGCGCTGGTACGGCGTGGAACCCGATGCGGTAATCGGGCATTCGATGGGCGAGGTGACCGCGGCGGTGGTGGCCGGGGCGCTGAGTCCGACCGAAGGGTTTCGGGTGATCACCAGGCGGTCACAGTTGATGTCCCGGCGCGCCGACACGGGCGCGATAGCTCTGCTCGAGCTCAACGCGCACGCCGCCGAGGCGTTGATCGCCGATTTCCCAGCGGTGACGGTGGCGGTGTATGCCTCACCGCGCCAGACCGTCGTCGCCGGGCCGACCGAGGCCGTTGACGCCGTCATCGCCGTGGCAAGTCAGCAGAACACCTTCGCCCGCAGGGTGAACGTGGATGTGGCGTCCCACCATGCGATGATGGATCCCATCCTGCCGGAGTTGAGGGAGGCGTTGGCTGGTCTCGCGCCGAGGCTACCGCTCATCCCGGTCATCAGCACGGTCGAGAATGCCGGTGCCGCAACGCTGTTCGATGCCGACCACTGGGTGGCCAACGTGCGTAACCCGGTCCGGTTCAGCCAGGCCGTCGCCACCGCGGGCGCCACCCATTGCACCTTCATCGAGATCAGCCCGCATCCAGTGCTCACCAAGGCAATTTCCGACACCCTTGATGACGCGGGTACCGGCAACGCACATCACCACAGCCTCGGCACGCTGCAGCGTGACGCTCACGACACCGTCGCATTCCACACGAACCTCAACGCAACACACACCGTCCGGCCGCCACTCGGCGAGCACCCGCCGGAGCCGCACCCCGCCATCCCGACCACTCCCTGGCGCCACACCCGACATTGGATCGACGTCGCACCTGCGTTGTCCACCAACGGGTTTGGTGTGCGCAGTGGGCGGCGGCCGCTAGCCGTCGAAGACAGCCCAGTCCCGGCGGATTGGCTGTACGAACCGACCTGGCCCGTCCAGCCGCTACCGGCAATCGATACCGCGATCGTCGGCCCGTGGCTGGTTCTCGGAGATGCCGACCTGGGTACTGAGCTCGGTCGCGGCTTGGACCGCGGCACCGAACGGGCCACGCTACGCGCTGCCCTCGGCGAAGTGGACAACGTGCTGATCGCGCCGTCCGTCACAGGCACCTCTGTCGACGTCACTTCGGCCTACGACCTCTTCAATGATGCGAGAACGCTTGTCGCAGAGCTGATTTCAATGACTTCACCGCCGCGACTGTTCATCCTCACGCGCAACGCCCAGCCTGTCACGGAGGGCGATCGCGCCAATCCGACTCATGCCGTCTTGTGGGGTCTGGGTCGCACGCTCGCCCTCGAACATCCTGAAATCTGGGGCGGCATAATCGATGTCGACGACTCGATGCCGGCCGTGTTGTCCGCGCGGCGTGTGCTGGCCGAAGCACAGGCCGGCGACGGCGAGGACCAGGTCGCCTACCGGGCAGGTGCTCGGCACGTGCCGCGTCTGGAAAGACGAACCCCGGCGCGGGGAACGGCCGTACTCCGCAGCGACTCCAGTCACCTCGTCATCGGAGCCACCGGCCACATCGGTCCCCATCTGATCCAGCAGCTCGCCGACATGGGCGCCGGAACGATCGTTGCAGTGTCGCGAAACCCGGGCGCCCGGCTGAACGACTTGGCCCGGCGACTCTCGTCGACAGGGACGACGTTGGTCGCGGTGGCCGCCGACGCCACCGACCAAACCGCCATGTCGGCGCTGTTCGACCGGTTCGGCACCGAACTCCCGGCACTCGAGGGGATCTACCTGGCGGCCTTCGCCGGAGGACCCGTGGCGTTGTCCGACATGACCGACGACGACGTCAACACGATGTTCCGTCCCAAGCTGGACGCACTCGGGGTGCTGCACGCCCTCTCGCTACGAACGGCTGTTCAGCAGTTCGTACTGTTGTCGTCTGTCTCCGGTCTGCTCGGTTCGCGGTGGCTTGCCCACTACACGGCGACCAGTACCTTCCTCGACACCTTCGCCTACGCCCGCCGCAACCTGGGCCTTCCGGCCACCGTCGTGAACTGGGGATTGTGGAAATCGCTTGCCGCCATGCAATCCGACGCGAGCCGGGTGATGTCCAACTCAGGGCTCGCGCCGATGCCCGACGAGGTGGCCATTCGTGCGCTGCCGGTGGTGATGGGTCCCGATGCGCCGGTGCGATCCACCGTGGTGGCCGCGGACTGGCCACTACTGGCCGCGGCGTATCGCACCCGTGGAGCGTTGCGCATCGTCAATGACTTGTTGGCCGACGATGACGCGACGGATCAGGTCGCCCCGGAGAGCGAGTTCCGCAAAGCATTGCGCGAGTGCTCACCCGGACGGCGTCGCGATTTGCTGGCCGAGCACATCGGTACGTTGGCGTCAGACGTGATGGGACTGGCGCCCACGGAGATTCTGGATCCGGCAGCGGGATTCTTCCAGCTCGGCATGGATTCGCTGATGAGCGTCACGCTTCAGCGCAGCCTCAGCGCGAGCCTCGGCATCACGCTGCCTGCGGCGGTTATCTACGAGTACCCGACCATCTCGTGTCTCACCGACGCGCTATGCGAGCGCATGGGCTATGCGACGGCGGCCGAAATCCCGGCGACAGCTCGATCCGGCCTCGGTGCACGAGCCCAGCAACGCGCCTTGGCCCGCCAGGGAGCTCACGCGAGCAGACGGAAAGGACATGAGGGATGACGATGGCCAACGATTACCCGACTGCGTCGGATGAGTTGCCACCCAACGCCATTGCGGTTATCGGAATGGCGGGCCGTTTTCCGGGTGCAGACTCGGTGACGACGTTCTGGGACAACCTGCGCCGCGGTGAGGAGTCCATCGCCACACTCTCCGAGGAGGCACTTACCGCCGCCGGAGTCAGTGCGAAGACGCTGGCCGATCCGGCCTACGTTCGGCGCGCGCCCCTGCTCGACGGGATCGAGGAGTTCGACGCGGAATACTTCGGGATGACCCCGTACACCGCTCGGATGATGGACCCTCAACAGCGGCTGTTCTTGCAGACCGCGTGGCACGCCTTCGAGGATTCCGGGTACGATCCCGCCACCTTCGACGGAGCGATCGGCGTGTTCGCCGCCAGTACCGCCAGCGGCTACCTGATGGACAACCTGATGTCGCACCGCAACCCCAAGGCGCTCGTCGGCGAGGGCATCACCGTCGAGATGTTCAACCTGGTCTTGCTGAACGACAAGGACTACCTGGCGACGCGGGTGTCGCACCAGTTCAATCTGCGCGGACCGAGTCTTTCGGTGCAGACCGCCTGCTCGTCGTCGCTGGTCGCGGTGCACCTCGCGTGCCAGAGCCTGCTGTCCGGGGAATGCGAGATGGTGCTGGCCGGTGCCGCCTCGATCCGGGTGCCGCATCAGGTTGGCTACACCTACGAGCCGGGGGCGATGGTGTCGGCCTCGGGCCACTGCCGACCGTTCGACGTCAGGTCCGACGGCACCATCTTCGGCAGCGGGGTCGCGGCGGTGATACTCAAGCCGCTGCAGGCAGCGATCGACGACGGTGATCGCATCCACGCCGTCATCCGCGGCTCGGCGATCAACAACGACGGCTCGGTCAAGATGACCTATGCGGCACCTGCCCTCGCCGGCCAGGCGGAGGTCATCGCCGAAGCGCATGCCGTAGCCGGTGTCGACTCCTCGACCATCGGATTCGTTGAGACCCACGGAACCGGTACCCCGCTGGGTGATCCGATCGAAATCGAAGCCCTGCGACAGGCTTTCGAGGTCTCTAGCCTGGACCGGTCGGGCCCGTGCGTGCTGGGTTCGGTGAAGTCGAACATCGGCCATCTGGATGCGGCATCCGGCGTCACGGGCCTGATCAAGACGATCCTCTGCCTGAAGAACAAGGCGATTCCCCCGACCGTGCACTACACCGCGCCCAACCCCGAGCTGCACCTCGAGAACACGCCGTTCGTGGTTCAGAACACCTACACACCATGGGAATCCGACGTACCGCGCCGGGCTGGGGTGAGCTCATTCGGTGTCGGCGGCACCAACGTGCACGTCATCGTCGAGGAGGCGCCGCAGACCTTCTCCGCCGTCGCGGAAGCCCCGAGCGGTCCGCAGGTGCTGCTGTTATCCGCCCGCACCGCCGAGTCCCTGCAGGATGCCAGGGCTGCGCTCGCCACTGAACTCTCAGGACTCTCGCACGAAAGTCTCTCGCTGCCCGATGTGGCGTTCACCCTTGCGGGTCGGCGGGCTTACGAGGTCCGGATGGCAGCCGTCGTTGCCGACCGTGCCGGTGCCGCCGCTGTGCTGACCGCCGCCGAGCACGACAACGTCTCGGTCGGGCCGTGCCCGCAGGGCATTTCGCCAGGCGCAAATCGGGTGGCGTTCTTGTTTCCCGGTCAGGGCGCGCAGCACGTCGGCATGGCCCGTGGTCTCTACGACACCGAGCCGGTGTTCCGGGAGAACTTCGACCGGTGCGCCGGCGGATTCGCCGAGGAACTCGGCATCGACCTGAAGGCCGAGGTGTTCGACACCGGCGGGCAGGAGCGAAGCGACCGGGGGTCAGGCACAGCAGGCCTTGAGCCCACCGATCTGGCCCAGCCGGCTCTGTTTGCGGTGGAATACGCGCTGGCGCAGTTGGTCATGTCCTTTTGCGTCACCCCGGCGGCGCTGGCCGGACACAGCATCGGCGAGCTCGTGGCCGCCACCCTTGCAGGGGTTTTCGACCTGGAGGCGGCAATCAAGGTGGTGTCGATACGCGCACGCCTGATGCACGCCGCGCCGGCGGGCGGCATGGTCGCCGTAGCGTCCAACCCCGATGACATCGCCGTTCACATGACCGCCGACGTCGACCTCGCCGCTATCAACGAATTCGGCAACTGCGTGGTGGCCGGCCCCGAGGAAGCCATCCGTGCTTTCGCCGATCGCCTTGCCGCTCAAGGCATCCTGGCCCGACGCGTCCGAACCTCGCACGCTTTCCATTCGCAGTCGATGGATCCGGTGCTCACCCCGTTCGCCGAATTCCTGTCCACCGTGACGCTGCATGCGCCCCGAATCCCGATGCTGTCCAACATAACCGGCACGTGGATGACGGACGAGGAGGCCACCGATCCCAATCGCTGGGCCCAGCACATCCGGTCTACCGTACGGTTCGCCGATGAACTTTCCGAACTGCTCGGCGACAGGCACCTGGTGCTCGTGGAGGTGGGACCCGGCGGCAGTTTGACCGGATCGGCCGTGCGCTTGCCCGGGTGGTCGGACACCCACCGCGCGGTTCGTCTGATGCGGCACCCGTTGCAGAGCAGGGATGATCGCGACGCCTTCCTGCTCGGACTGGGACAGCTGTGGTCGGCCGGAGTCGACGTGGACTGGACAGCCCGCCACGGCGATCAGGTCAACCGAGTGACGCTGCCCGGCTATGCCTTTGCGCGGCAGCGCCATTGGATCGAGCCCGCCGCCTTCGTGCGGTCGGCCGATGCCTCCACCCCGATAGCCGCTGTCATGGCCGAACCGCAGCCGACGGATAGCAAGGCCGGAAGCGTCACGGACGCCCGGTTGCAGATGCAGGCGACGCTGCAGCGGATCTGGTCGCAGTGTCTGGGCGTCGAGTCGATTGCGCCGGGCGACAACTTCTTCGAACTGGGTGGCGACTCGCTCTTGGCGATCGGGGTCGCGATGACCGCGACTCACGAAGGTGTGGAGCTGACTCCACAGGACCTCTACGACCATGGCAGCCTTGCCGCACTGGCCGACACCCTCGTCGCACGCTATGCCTCCGGCGGACTGGCAACCCAGGACACTGGAGATCTGAGTCCACCGGTCCCACCGAACATTCTGCGTTTCCTCGACAGCGGGTTGGCCGAGCCAGGCCGCTGGCGGGCGCCGCTGGTGTTGCGTCTTGACTCGAGCGTGAGTGCGGAGGACGTTCGGGCCGTCATGACTGCGGTGGTCAACCAGCATGACGCGTTGCGGATGCGGGTCGCCAAGCAGGCGGGAATGTGGGAGCAGCAGATCAGCGAACCCGGCGACTTCGCTGATCTGGCGCAGCGGTCACTGCCCGCGGATGCCGGTCCGGGCACCCCGCACGAGCGAGAAGCGCTCTCGGCGATCGTCTCCGACGTTATTGCAGGACAGGACTTGAGCAGCTGGCCGTTGACGGCCACGTACGTCATCGCCGCGCAGGGCGACCCACGGTTCCTGGTGCTCACCGTGCACCAGATGGTCGATGACGCCACGTCACGCGAGGTGCTGGTGACCGACTTGTTGACCGCATTCGGGCAACGGCTGGCCGGCGGCGACATTGTCTTGGAACCGGCCACCACGGGTTGGCGGGAGTGGTCGCAGCGGTGTGCGGCGCTGGCCGCCCACCCCGCGGTCCTCGATCGACGAAACTACTGGATCGGCAATGCCGCGAAGGCGACGGTGAGGGTGGCCAGCCTCGAGACTGATGCCGAGATTGCCGGTAAGCCGGGAGCCGATGAGCTGACGAGACTGGCCATCGCATTGAACCACGAGCAAACTTCGCAGGTCGACAACGCCCGCCGGATATTGCAGACGTCGACCGAGGAGATCTTGTTGGCCGCGCTGGCGCGCATCCTCGCGATCACCGTCGGCGACGGTGTCGCGGCCGTCGACCTCGCCGGTGCCGGGCGGTCGGTTCTGCGGCCAGAGGTCGACTTGCGCAGAACGGTCGGCTGGTTCTCCACGATCTACCCGATCGCGCTGCCCTGCATGGATCTATCGGGTGCCAGCGCGGTTCAGCTGCTCGCCGAGGTCAGCCGGACCGTCAAGGCTGTGCCTCACCACGGGATCGGGTACGGATTGCTGCGTTATCTTCACGCTCCGACCGCAGGACTGCTGGGGGCCACCCCCACATCGGAAATCTTCGTCTCCTACCTCGGCATGATCCCCGAGTGGCAGGAGCGTGACGCACCGGTGCAGTTCGACAGTGACACCGAGCTAACGGTCCGGGAAACCCTGCCAGGGTTGGGTCATCCGCTCGAATTGCGGGCGTTTCGGCACGGCGGCGTGCTCCACGTGGACTGGTGGTATGACCGCCGGCGGGTGCGCAGCGGCACTGTCGAGGCGCTCGCGGAGCAGTTCCCGGCGACGCTGATCGCGCTGATCGATGAAGCGGTTGCGGGTGACGAGGACAGTAACGGCAGCGAGGCCGAGGACGAGGCGCTCGCCCTGGTGGACCTGTCGGCAGCCATTCTCGACGATGACGAATAGTAAGGAAGCAATGTCACAGTCCGATAAAGGTGTGGATGTCGAAGGCATCGGCAAATCGTTCGGTTCGGTTGCCGCGTTGCGCGACATCTCCTTCGACGTGGGCCGTGGCGAGGTCGTTGCGCTGCTCGGCCCCAACGGTGCCGGCAAGACGACAACGGTGGAGATCCTGTCGACGTTGACCACGCCGGATCGTGGACGTGCCAGGGTGGCGGGTCATGACGTGGTCTCCGACCCGGCGATGGTGCGCCGCTCGATCATGCTCACCGGCCAGCACGTCGCTCTCGATGACATGTTGACCGGATACGAGAACGTGGTGATGTTCGGCCGGCTGCAGGGGCTCAAGAAGTCCGCGGCTCGGACAAGGGCTCGCGAGCTCTTGCGCGAGTTCGACCTGGAGCACGCTGCCGGCCGCCGGGTCGGCACCTATTCCGGCGGTATGCGCAGACGCGTCGACATCGCCTGCGGGCTGGTGGTCCGGCCCGAGGTGGTGTTTCTCGACGAGCCGACCACAGGGCTGGATCCGCGCAGCCGGCAAGCCATCTGGGACCTGGTCACCTCGTTCAAGGAGGCTGGCGTGGCGACGTTGCTGACCACGCAGTATCTGGAGGAGGCCGACGCGCTGAGCGACCGGATCATCGTGATCGACCATGGCACTATCGTCGCGCAGGGAACTGCCGACGAACTCAAGAGGCGCACCGGCGGCACCTACTGCGAGATCGTGCCCCGCGACCCGGCTGACGTCTACGCCATGGCGGAAGCGCTGGGTCCGCTGCTGCCGGCCGCCAGCCGGGCCGCGATCAGCCCGGAGTCTGATCGGGTCAGTTTGCCCGCCCCCGACGGACCCGCGATGTTGACGGCAGCCCTGTCGCGGCTGAATTCGGCGAACATCGAGTTGGCCGACATCGCGTTGCGTAGGCCTTCGCTCGATGATGTATTCCTCTTGCTGACCGGGGATTCGGCTGCCAGCCCAGCCACTGACTGCATGGTCGGGGAGGTGCTGTCGTGACCGCCTTGACCGCTGCGAGGCCGGTCCCGTCCACCGCGCAACAGTGGTGGGTGCTGACGACGCGGCTGATCGCTCCCACATTGCGCAACGGCGAGGTGGCGGTGGGCGTCGCCGTATCGGTGGCGGCGACGGCGAGCTTCTACATCCCACTTAACCGGCTGATGAATGGCCCCGACCTGCAGATGAGCAGCTACGCGCAGTACTTGATGCCGCTGATCACGTTGCAGGCCATCAGTTTCGCATCGATCTCCACCGCTTTTCGAGCGGCGACCGACACGGTGCAAGGGATCAACCGCCGCTTTCAGGCGTTGCCGATGGCGTCGCTGACCCCGTTGGCGGCCCGGATCTCGGCCAGTGTCTACCGCTGCGCGATCGGGCTGACCGTCGCGCTGGCATGTGGCTATGTCATCGGCTTCCGATTCCACCGGGGGCCGTTCTACATCGTGGCGTTCTGTCTGCTGGTGCTCTTGACCGGCCTGGCGCTTGCGTTCATGTGCGACGCCATCGGCACCAACTCGCGAAATCCCGCGGCGACGGCACAGTGGCTGCTGCTGCCGCAGCTGATCTTCGGGTACCTGTCGGTTGGAATCCAGCCGGTGCATCGGTTCCCCGAGTGGATCCAGCCGATCGTCCGCAATCAGCCCATCTCCCAAATCGTCTACGCCCTGCACGCACTTGCGGGAGACAGCGCACCGGGAACAGCACCGGTCACCTGGTCGGTGGTCGGGCCGGCTCTGATCTGGGTGGTCGGCGTCATCGCGCTGACCCTGCCGTGGGCTATCGTGGTTTACCGGCGGAGATCCTGATGGTGGTACTTGTCGGTGCGGCCGTCGACGCCGAAGCCCATTCGGAGAATTCGCTGCCCCATCTCCTGTCGCAAACCTTGGTGCTTGCCCGACGGCTGCTCATCCGGTGGGTTCGTAACCCCATGGCGATCGTCCACGCGCTGCTGTTGCCCGTGGCATTCCTGCTCACGCTGAAGCTCGTCTTCGCTGACTCGATCACATCGATCACGGGCGAGAACGCGCTGTACCGCAGCGTACCGCTGGTGGCGCTGGTGGCGGGGATGGCAGGGTCGTCAGTGGGGGTGGTCGGCATCACCGCCGAGCACCTCGACGGGTTTCTTGCCCGGTTGTGGGCGCTGCCCATACATCGTGTCGCCGGACTGCTTTCGCGGCTGGCCGCGGAGACGATACGCCTGCTGGGCACGACGCTGGTCATCCTGGGTGCGGGAGTCATTCTCGGGTTCCGCTTCCACCGCGGGGCGGCCGCCGCATTGCTGTGGGTTGCCGTTCCGGTGATCTTCGGCGTGGCGTTTTCGGCGCTGGTCACAACGGCCATCCTGTACTGGCGCAGAGCCCTTCTGGTGGAGGCGATGCAACCTGTCGTCATTCTGGGTGCAACCTTCTGCACGGGTTTCGTGCCTTTGGAGCAGTCCCCGGGCTGGGTCCAGCCGCTGGTCCGGGACCAGCCGATGTCATCGGCTGT
>Ga0207688_10000600_pt1 | contig 17695 bp, 15 predicted proteins | sample KBSMiscanthusM4_FD_184296 | JGI IMG/M metagenome (GOLD analysis project Ga0207688, IMG submission 184296) | Miscanthus rhizosphere microbial communities from Kellogg Biological Station, Michigan, USA - M4 (SPAdes) (version 2) | ecosystem: Host-associated > Plants > Roots > Rhizosphere ...
GAGACTTCATCGCACAAGTAGCGACCTTGCCGTCCGTCATCATTTGTCGCAGTCGGGAACTGCCGCCGCGAAGCAAACCTCAGCTCCGCTGAGCATCCTTCTGGCGATCGGCGAACCTCGCCGGCGCCGATCCGGACGGCCTACCCCCACGGGGGCAGTCATATCGCCTTGACGTCTGGCCACCGGCCACAACGGGAAGTGACACCACTCACCGGAAAGGCCGCCCGAGGCGCCGAAACGGCCGCGCGGCCAATCGATCTCGCCGCCGAGCCACTGTGCCGCGAACGCCTGCGCTACATGCCGTCGGGATCGGGGTCAGGCGGTCGTGAGCACATTGCTCGATGTTCTCCGACGGCGATGTAGGGGAGCGGGGAATGATGCAACTGTTCGGCGGTCAACTCGTTCGAGATGATGTGCGCCTGCGTGCCCCACTTCTAGCCGCCCTCGCGATAGTGCTCGTTGCTGCAGCTCCGGCGGCCGCCGACACGCAGTACCTACAGGGCTCCGGCTCGGTACAGGGCGTGCACTTCGCGGGCTTCGTCATCGCCGCCGACGGCCAGCCACCGCGCGGGTGGCTGTCGTTCGGCAACGGGGCGCACGCGGTCGTGACCTGTACCGCCATCACGGCGGATGCCGCGGTGCAGGGCTACATGATCGACGCCGGCCAGGACGCCGGCACGGGCCTGCTGTCCTCGGTGCAGTACACCGCTCCCGGCGCAGGCGGCGGCGGCTACGTCGTCTACTCCGGCTTCCTGCGCAGGCCGCCCACGATCTGCCCGACGCCAGGCGCTCCGCCGCCGTCGGGCTTCAGTCCCGCGGCAAGCGGCCCAGTGGCGGGCGGGGTGTTGCGTAAGAGCGAAGGCCTGCCGGCCGGCCCGACCGACATCGTGGATGTGCTCCCGGAGCGCAACGCGACCGTCTCCCAGCGGCCGTTTGACGCCTTCGCGGACCTGAACGGCGACGGTGCGGCGTCGCTGACGCTCGCGCTCGTCCGCCAGCACCATTCGAGGCCGGTCCGCACGATCCCGGTCCGCCCGGACCCGAGCGGTCTGGACGCGCGGGTCAAGGTCCCGGCGCTGCCCGGCGGGCGTTACCTCGCCGTTTGGACGCTCTCCCGAACGGACGGCACCACGAGCACCAGAACCAGCCCCTTGACGATCAGGGCGCCGCGCCGACATCGGCGACGCGGGGGTTGACACCCCTCAGAGTCGGTGGCGGGGGGCAACCGTCCGGAGATTGGTCGCCGATGACCGTTGACTCCCCACGACAGGAGGAGCCGCCCTCACGACCGTTGGGACGCTGCAGGCGACGTGTCCCGAACTCGGTGAATCTGACCACCCAGCCGAACAGAAACCCGCCCAAACACGGGCAAAGGGCTGCGAACCGCACCCGGCAAAACCGGCAGCCCAGCGTTGGACGATTCGCTTCCCTCGCCGCTCCCGTCTCGACACGCGGCAACTTTCCTCGCAGCGGTTGTGAGCGTGGCGGCAGCTCGAAACGCTGCGCCGGTGCGGTGGGCCCGCATCGTGGCTGTGCTGGTTGTCGGCGCGACGCTCGCGCTCGTCGCTGCGTCGCCCCCTGCCCAGGCCGCCAGCGCCAACGTCGCCGCGCTCCAGGTGGCGCTGAAGGCGCTTGGCCTCTACCCGGCGGCGATCGACGGCGTCTCGGGTCGGCTGACGCGTCGGGGCGTGCGCCGCTTCCAGCGCCACAAGCGGCTGGCCGTGGACGGCATCGCCGGCCCACGCACGCGCCACGCGCTCGGGCGTCGCGGCCGCCCGCAGCTCGGGATCCGCCCGATGCGCGAGGGCCGGCGCGGGTGGGACGTGGCGGCGCTCCAGTTCCTGCTGCACGTCCGCGGCTACGGGCCGGGCGGGTTCGACGGCGGCTTCGGTCCCAACACGCGTCGCGCCGTCGCTCGCTTCCAGCGCGCTGCCGGCCTCGCGGTCGACGGCGTCGCGGGTCCTTCCACCTTGCATGCGCTCAGACACCGGCGGTCGTCCGGTGCCCCGAGCGGGCCGGTGCGCTTCCTGCGCCCCATCGGCGGAGCGATCGGGGACGGGTTCGGCTGGGTCGGAGGCCGCCGGCACACGGGCGTCGACATCCCCGCCGATGAGGGGACGCCCGTCGGCGCCGCCGGCCGCGGCGTCGTCGTCTTCGCGGGCTGGAACGACGGCGGCTACGGCAACCTGGTCGTGGTCAAGCACCGCCTCGGCTTCGAGAGCTGGTACGCGCACCTCTCGCGCATCGCGGCAGACGAGGGGGAAGCGGTCGTCGGCGGCACCCGCATCGGCTACGTGGGCTCGACGGGCCACACAACGGGCCCACATCTCCACTTCGAGGTGCGCCACTTCGGTACGCCCATCGACCCCGTCCCGCGCCTGCTCGGGACCGTGGCGTTTGTCGCGGACACGCGCACCGGGACGGATGGGCGGCTCACCTGCCGCCCCAACGCCGACGCGTGGGGCACCCGGGACAGCGACCCGCTCGTCGCCCGGTTCGGGCACTGCCCCTAGCCTCCCGAAATCCCTGTAAAGCGGCCACTTCAAGCACCGGCAGGTCCGGGCAGCCCCACGGTTGAAGATTCGATTCGTTCGCCGCTGCGTGGCGGGATCGTGCGAAGCCGCGTTTTGGGGTGGTAAATATGGGGGCCTTGCGTGGGTTTGTGGCCGTGGTCGCGTGCGCAGTGGCTGGAGTGCTGCTGCTCCCGCCGCCTGCGGTGTCGGCGGCTACGTGGACCGCGACCGGGTCGCTGAATACCGCCCGCACCTTCCATACCGCGACATTGCTCCCCGACGGGGAGGTGCTGGTCGCCGGCGGCGAGGACTCGAACAGCAACAGGCTGGCGAACGCGGAGCTGTATGACCCCACGACCGGCACTTGGACCGCGACCGGATCGCTGAACACCGCCCGCAGCGGGCATACGGCGACGTTGCTCCCCGACGGGAAGGTGCTGGTCGCCGGCGGCTTTGAGTCTGAGTCGGACAACTTCCTGGCGAGCGCGGAGCTGTATGACCCCGCGACCGGCTCTTGGACCGCGACCGGATCGCTGAACACCGCCCGGGCCGGCCAGACGGCGACCCTGCTCCCCGACGGGAAGGTGCTCGTCGCCGGCGGCAACGGGCCGAGCGACAGCCCGGTGGCGAGCGCGGAGCTGTATGACCCCGCGACCGGCAGCTGGACCGCGACCGGGTCACTGAACACCGCTCGCGTCGCCCACACCGCGACCCTGCTTCAGAGCGGGAAGGTGCTGGTCGCGGGCGGCCTCGGGTCGAGCGGCGACGCGCTGGCGAGCGCGGAGCTGTATGACCCGGCGACCGGCACGTGGAGCGCGACCACGTCGCTGAACACTGCCCGCACCTTCCACACCGCGACCCTGCTCGCCAACGGGCAGGTGCTGGTCGCCGCCGGCGACGGATCCCCTCCGGCCTTCGACTCGCTGGCGAGCGCGGAGCTGTATGACCCCGCGACCGGCGACTGGACCGCGACCGGGGCGCTGAACACCGCCCGCGGCGAGCACACGGCGACCTTGCTGCCCGACGGGAAGGTGCTGGTCGCCGCCGGCGAGACGCCGGGAGGCCTACTGACGAGCGCGGAGCTGTACGACCCCGCGACCGGCAGCTGGAGCGCGACCGCGTCGCTGAACACCGCCCGGGCCAACCACACGGCAACCCTGCTCGCCGACGGGAAGGTGCTCGTCGCCGGCGGGTTCCCCGCGCTGACGAGCGCGGAGCTGTTTTCGCCCACGGACTCGACCTCGACCGCCGTGAGCTGCTCGCCCAGCCCTGTGGCGGTTGGAGGGTCGTCGACGTGCACGGCCACGGTCACCGACACCGCCGCCGCGAGCTCGCCGACCGGGACGGTGAGCTTCGGCTCGAGCGGCATGGGCAGCTTCGGTGGCAACCCCTGCACGTTGAGCGAGGTCAGCCCCGGGCTGGCCAGCTGCTCGGTGAGCTATAGCCCGGGCGCGTCGGGCACGCCGACGCGTACCGACACGATCACCGCCACCTACGGCGGCGACGCGGGGCACGCGGGCAGCAGCGGGACTGCGGCCGTGACGGTGCGCCCGACGAGCAGGACCGACTGTCAGCACGGCGGGTGGCGGAACTACGGCTTCTCCAGCCAGAGCCAGTGCATCCAGTTCGTGACCGGCGGTTTGGGGCTGCCGCCCCCGACGAGCAAGGCCGACTGCCAGCACGGCGGCTGGCGGCCCCTCGGTTTCCGCAACCAGGGGCAATGCATCCAGTCCCTCGGCGGCGGTCCACGAGCACGCGGCAAGGGCAAGTAGAGCCCGCGCCACCGCGCGGCGGCCGCGAGCGGGAGCCGGCGGCGTGGGCGTAGGATCGCGAACCGGGATGAAGGAGTGGCAGCCGCTCGTCGCCGGACTCGGCGTCGCGCTCGCGCTGATGGGCCTGTTCGTTGCCTCGTAGACCGGCGCCGCCACCAGCGCGCTGCGCAACAACGTCTACTTCGCCGGCGCGCAGCATGGCCGCCCGCTCTTCGTGCTCGCCGCCTGGCTGCTGATCGCGCTGGTCGGGCTGTACCTGGTGTCGCGCAGGCGTCGCCCCACAGCCAAGCACGGTGATCGAGTCGTTCGTGGAGCAGATCCCGAGCGCGGCTAGGGCGAGCAATGGGAACGGCCGCTCTCACGCGGGCGAGGGCCGTCGGCAGGCCGACGCGCCTCAGCGCACCGGCGGTAGCGAGCCTAGAATCGCGTCATCGACCTGGCATGCGGCGTCTTTGACTCGTCGGGACGTCTGACCGTCAACCCGAAATGCGGAGGCACGACTTATGCCGACACTTGAGCGGATCGAAAGCTGGCGCGGGCAGGACGTCCTCGACGACGCCGGCCAGAAGGCGGGACGCCTCGAGGAGGTGTACTACGACGCCAGTGGGAGCGACCCCGTCGTGATCTCGATCAAGCACGGGCTGCTCGGCCGCCAGGTGCAGCTGGTCCCCATCGCTGACGCGGTGCTGAGCCGCGATTACCTCCGACTGCCGTTCAGCGGGGAGCAGATCGGGCAGTCACCGAGCCTCACGATCGAGGACGAACTGAACAGCGAACAGGTCGCCGCGGTCGCCGCGCTGTTCAAGGTCACGCTGTCCTCCGACGGTCCGCTCTACAGCGCCAGCCTGCTCGAGCGCCGGCGATCCGAGGCCGAGGCGGCGGACCGTCGCGCGAAGGATCTGGAGCGGGAGGCCGAGCATCGCAAGGAGGACGCCGAGGAGGCGCGCCGGCGCGCCGGCGCCGCGGCGGAGGAGGCGCATGCCGCTCAGCTTGCGCGTGAACGCGCCGAGGCGGCCGCGTCCGACCCGAGCCGTCCGGGGCCCGCTTCGGAATAGTGCGCCCATAGCCTCGCGGCCCAACCGCGGTCAAGACCCCGGGAGGTAGGTGAGAAGAACCACTCCGGAGTCGAACCGCTTCACGTCGTCGAGCTCCATCCGGACGGTTCCCCTGTCACCGAGCACGTGGACGTTTCCCCTGCCCCAGACGAGCGGGTTCAGGTAGACCTCGTACTCGTCGATCAGGCCCTGCTCGGCGAGCGCGTACGCGAACTCGCCGCTCCCGTGCATGAACAGGTCACCGTCGACCTTGTCCTTCAGGTTCGGGATCGAGTCGTCGAGGGCCCCCTCGAGCAGGGTCGCGTTCCACTCGAGATCTCCGGACAGGGTGTTGGACCCGACGTACTTCGGCATCGCGTTGACCATGTCCGCCCACTTGCCCGACTGGCTCGGCCAATATCCCGCCAGCCCCTCGTAGGTCTTGCGGCCCAGCACCAGCCCACTGGATCTCGCCTGACGCTCGAACGAGTAGGCGCCATGGTCTCCGTCCGGCTGCACCCACTCGCCGACCGGGTCTACGACGCCGTCGACCGTGGCCTGCGTGGTCGCGATCAGCCTTCCCATCCCGATCCTCCTTTGGTCACGGGAGCTCGCGCTAAGCCCCCTGCAGTCGTGGCCGCGCCGGCTCGGCGTCGTAGGCTAGGGGCGACGGCATGGCCAGCGACTACGCGCCGACTCCGGTAGAGGACTTCCTCGACCCTGACGATCCGATCCTCTTCCCCAGGCTCACGCCCGAGCAGGTCGAGTACCTGGCGGAGATCGGCACTCAGGTGTCATACGCACGCGGTGAGCTCGTCTGGGAGCACGGCCAGCGCGAGACCCCGCTGTACGTCGTCCTCAGCGGAGCCTTGGACGTCATCGACCAGGCGCCCGAGGGCGACCGCTACTTCACCCAATGCAGGGAGCGGACCTTCGCCGCCGATATCTCCATGTTCACCGGCGAGCCGACCCTCGCCGCGGGTTTCGCGGCCGAACCAACATCGCTCCTAGCGCTCCCGCCGGAGGACGTGCGCCGGGTCGTTGCGACCGCGGCCGGGCTCGGCGACCTCCTCCTGCGAACGATGGTCACGCGCCGGGAGTGGTTGCAGGGTCGCGGCTTGGGCCAGCAGCGGCTGATCGGCTCACGAAGGTCGGGTGAGGCGTTCGCCGTAAGGGAATTGCTGGAGCGCAACCTCGCTCCCTTCACCTGGCACGACCTCGCCACCGACGAGGAGAGCCGGGTCTTGCTCGACGGGCTCGGGATCGCGGATTCCGACTGCCCGGTCCTGGTCGGATCCGACAGCGTCATCCGGCGCGCCACCGTGACCTCGGTTGCCGATGAGCTGGGCCTGCGAGCGCAGGTTGACGGCCAGAGCTTCGACGTCGTCGTGCTTGGCGGTGGCCCGGCGGGGTTGGCCGCTGCCGTCTACGCCGCCTCCGAGGGGCTCACCACACTGGTGATCGAACGCTTCGCCCCGGGCGGCCAGGCGGGCACAAGCGCTCGCATCGAGAACTACCTCGGCTTCCCCACCGGCCTTACCGGCTCCGAGCTCACCCGACGCGCGACGCTGCAGGCGCGCAAGTTCGGCGCCGTGATCTCCAGCGTCCACGAGGCCTCCCAGGTCTCGGAGCCAGAGCCCGGAGGCCTGCGCGAGATCCGGCTTGCCGACGGTCAGCGCGTGCGGGGCCGGTCCGTGGTCCTCGCACCGGGTGCGGACTACCGCCGGCTGCCGGCCGAGAATGCGGATCGCTTCGAGGGGGAGGGCCTCTACTACGCGGCGACCCATATCGAGGCCCAGCAATGCTCGCCGCAGGAGGACGTCGTCGTCGTCGGGGGAGGCAACTCGGCCGGCCAGGCGGTGGTCAAGCTCGCCGACCACGCGGGCCAGGTCCACGTCGTCGCCCGGCGGCGGCTCGAGCTGGCGATGTCGCGCTACCTGGTCGATCAGATCGAGGCCAAGTCGAACGTCCGCGTCTGGTCCGGGTGTGAGGTCCGGGCCCTCGAGGGTGACGAGGAGCTAGAAGCTGTCGTCATCTCGGGTGCGGGGCCCGATCGACGGGTCCAGACCTCGGCGGTGTTCGCGATGATCGGAGCCTCTCCGCGGTCCGAGGGGCTGGTCGACTTCGTCGGGCAGGACGACAAGGGATTCGTGGTCACCGGCGAGGAGGCGCGCCGCCACCCGGAGTTCTCCCAGCACTGGGACGGGGCGGATCGAGGCCCGCTGATGCTCGAGTGCACGCGTCGCGGCGTCTTTGCCATCGGCGACGTCCGCAGAGGCTCGACCAAGCGGGTTGCGTCGGCCGTTGGGGACGGTGCGCTGGTGGTCCGCTCCATTCACGCCTCGCTCGACCCGGGCGAAACGTAGTCGAGCAGCAGACGGCGTCTGAGCTCAAGCCCGCCCACGGCTCGCGGGTCGTGGGCCCAGCGCCGTTCATCCCGTCGGCGGCACCGGTTGCGATGCATGACGGGCGAGGAAGCCGAGGATCGCCGCGTTGACGGCGGTCGGCTGCTCCTCCTGCATCGCGTGGGAGGCGTCCACGATCTCGATCCGCTCGGCGTTTGGCAGCAGCTGTTCCAGGCGCTCGGTAAGCCGGAGAAGGACGGCAGGGCTCCGGTCGCCTGTCATGAGCAGGGTCGGGGCCCGTACGCCGCGCACGTCGTCCTCGCTCAGTGGAGGGAAGCCTGCACCGAGCAGCTGCGCCCTCAGGGTGTTCAGGTTCTCGCGCGCCTGCTGCCGGCGCTCGTCGGGAAGCCGTTCGTAGGTGTCCTTGCCGAGCACGCCGTGGGCGAATGTCTCCAGCGCTGCGTCGTCGTCGCCTCTCCGGAACGCTCTCTGGGCGGGAGCGATCGTGCGAGCGCCGAATGCGAGGATCGCGAGCGCCGTCCTTGGGCGGCGGACGAGCAGCGGCAGCACCTCCCTGGGGCGTGGCGGAGTGCTGGTGAAGAGCGACAGCACGGGCGGCTCCTGGAGCACCAGGCTGCGCGCGACGCGCGGATGCCGAATTGCGGTCAAGAGGCAGATGAAGGCGCCCCAGGAATGCCCGACAAGGTGCGCGGGAGCGCCGTCGATCGCGCGCAGGAATCCGACCAGATCGTCGACATGGGCGGTCATCTGGTCGTCCAGTCCCGGCGGGATGTCCGCGTTGGGGCGGGCGTAGCGGCGGCTGTAGGCGATCACACGATGTGACTCGGAGATGGCCGGAAGCTGCTGCTCCCAGCTACGCAGGTCGCCGGCGCTGCCATGAACCAAGACGACCGGCTCGCCGTCGCCCTGCTCGCGGTACGCGAGCGTGGCCCCATCGACGAGCACGGTCGGCAGGCTCTCGAGCGATCCGAGGGTCGAGGCCGGGCCCCCCGTGGGTGTGGTCTCGGACACCACCGCCTCAGCTCGCCAGCGCGCAGAGGGTCAGTCCCGGAAGCCTGTAGCCGGTCCCGGCTGCGAAGCGCCCGAAGGATTCCTCGACCTCTGCCTTCACGTCCGCGAGCTCGGGATCCGAGAGCCCGCGCAGCGCGAGACCGAGCGGGCCGGCCGTGTCCGCTACGAGGCCGATGTACTCGTCGAGATCCCGCAAGCGGAACCGAACCGGGACCTCCTCCGTGCGAACGTCGACGAACCCGGCGCCGTGGAGCAGCGCGGTCGTGCGTTCCGCGCTCGCCATGTTGAACAATCCCGGGGCCGGTGGTGGCTCAGGAGGCGGGATCAGGCCGCGCGTGGTGAGATTGATCCCGAGGATTGCGAAGAAGGGATTCTGCTCGGGAGGTCCCCAGACCGCCAGCGTCAGGCGCCCACCCGGGCGCAGCACGCGGCGCGTCTCGGCTAGAGCAGCGGCGGGATCCGCCATGAGCATGTAGCCGAACCGGCACAGCACGTGGTCGACGGAGTCGTCGTCGAGCTCGATTCGCTCGGCGTCGATCACGCGATACTCGACGTTGCCGACGCTGCGTTCGGCGCCGCGGCGGCGCGCAGCATCGAGCATCGCGGGCGAGAAGTCGCTCGAGATCAGATGGCCGCGATGGCCGACCATCGCGCCGGCATCGAATCCCGTTTCACCGAGCCCTGCGGCGAGCTCGAGCACGGTGTCGCCGTCCCGGGGCCCCAGCTCGCGCACCATCCATTCCCGGACCGGCCTCGAGACCTCCTCGACCTCGGCCCGGCGTCGCTCCCAGGTCGGCGCGATCACCTCTGCGATCTCGTACATCGCGCTTCGGTAGTCCGCAATCGTCCCGCTGTTCATCGTTGAGCTCCTCCCCCTGAGGGCGCTTGGCCCCGGCTGGCTATCCGGGAGGACGCTAGGAGCGCGTCGCCGGCCGCGCCATCGGGAGTTCTCCCCATGCGACCAGCCCGTGCTCCATGGCGAACAGCGTCGCAGCGGCGCGGGTCGAGACGCCAATCTTGCGGTACGCGTTCTGGATGTGGCGATCGGCGGTCTTCGCCGAGATCCCGAGAGCGCGGGCGACCTGCTTGGTCTGCAGGCCACGTGCCAGCATGCCGACAACCTCCGCCTCGCGCTCGGTCAGACCCGCCGGCCGCTCGAGGCGCGGCGCTCGCTGTCCGGCGGCCTCGAGGACGGCCGTGACCGCACGGGCGTCGAGCCGTCCGGCGCCCGCCTCATGGACCAGCTCCTCCGCGGCTTGCTCTGGCTGCATCGGTGCGCGATGCGGGCGCGGCTCGGTCATCGCGTGGTAGGCGTCTGCCGCCGCGAGCACGCGGGCGAGCAGAGTCAGCTCTGCACCGTGTGCGCCACGGTGATACCCGCAGCCGTCGACGCGCTCGTGGTGTGCACCCGCGACCGGCGCGAGCGCCGACAGAAACGGCGAACGCGAGAGGACGCGCTCGGTGTGGTACGGGTGGAGGCGCACCTGCTCCCACTCGTCGGCGTTCAGCGGCCCGGGCTTCTGCCAGATCCGTGCCCCGATACCGACCCGCCCAAGGTCGTGAACCAGCGCAGCACGCCGCAGCGTGGTGGTGCCCACGGCGTCTATCCGGCACCCCTGGGACGCCGCGGTCGCGAGCTCCGCGACGCCGGCCGAGTGCCCGGCCAGGTAGGGGGAGATCAGGTCAGCGAAGTTGCCCATCGCGGCGAGCGCGCGATCGAGTTCGTCACCTTCGAGCACGAGCGGTGGGCCCGGCTCGCGGGAAAGCGTCTCGTCCCAGGCCGACTCGCGCTGGTCAAGCGCGAGGATCTCGTCGGCGCCGTCTGCGAGGCAGGCAGCGACCGCAGGATCGAACGCGTGTCCCGCGCGCTCGCGGACGAGACGCGTGGCCTGCTCCACTCCCCCCAGCTCACGCTGGAGGGCAGCGTCAATGGCAACGTTGACGATCCGCATCGGCAAGGGGATGTCCTCCCCCTTGGCGCGGCGAAGCGGCCCCCTGCCGTCCCAGCGCTCGGTGAGGTAGTCGAGGAGACCCGCCGTCGACGGAGGAAGGCCGAGCCGGCCGGCCAGCATCCCTGCCACCTCGCACATCGCGGTGAGGTGCGGACGCTGTTCCCGGGCCATCCTCGGCAGCCCGCGCGCGGCCTGGAAGGCGCGCACCGGTGCCGCCCGATCGGGCGCGGGCAGCGCGCGGAGAAGCCCGATGAAGACGTCCCGTCCCGACCCGTACATGACGGGGTTCAAATGCGTGGTCAGCGACCCGCCGAAGACCTCCGGGGTGACGTGCGCATCCGTCGTGCAGCCGGCGTGCGAGAGCAGGCAGGCGTAGTAGGTCTGGCGCGCCGTCGCGCGGTCGACGCCGAGCCTGTCGGCGAGCCGGGTCGCGATCAGCGTGGTGTGCAGGCCGTGCTCGAACGGAAAGCCCATGCCGAGATCGGTAGCCAGGCACAGGGCAGCGACCAACTCCGCGCTGCCGACCTGCTCGCCGCGATGCGGCGCTTCGGCTGCCACACCGCGACATTACTCCGCCTCGCTTCTCACGCGACGGCGCCGCGAGAACGCCACCGTCACCCTCGACCTCCTCGGCGTCGACACGCTGAGCGGGTGCGAGACCGCGCTGTGCCGCCCGGCTGGAGCGGAGGTGGGACGGGATCGCCGGGCCGGCGGAAACGACCACGCCAAGAGCGGCCCGATGGATCGCGGCACGCCTCGCACTTGGTGACCCCGGTCTTTCGGAGTGATTACGGAGGTTTGGCGGGCGGGGCGCTCTTCGTGCAGGATGGCCGTTGCGAACGGAAGCGCGGTGCATGGGAACGGTCACGTCGGATGGGCGGATGGAGCTGCTCGAGCGGTCTCGCGAGGTCGAGGCCCTCGACGCCTGCTACGGCGCCGTCTCCGCGACCTCCCATGGCCGGCTGGTGCTGGTCGGAGGCGAGGCCGGCGTGGGCAAGACGGTGCTGCTCCGGCGCTTCTGCGAGCGGTGTGACGGTCGGACGCTCTGGGGGAGCTGCGAGCCGCTCTTCACGCCCCGTCCGCTCGGCCCGTTGCTCGACGTGGCGGAGCTCACCGGCGGCGACCTCGCGGAAGTGGTGGCGGCGGGCGACAGGCCCCACGAGGTCGTCGTGGCGCTCATCCGCGAGCTCCGGCGGCGAGCGCCCGCCGTGCTCGTCCTCGAGGACCTGCACTGGGCCGACGAAGCGACCCTCGACGTGGTCACGCTGCTCGCCGGCCGGATCGCGGATGTGCAGACGCTGGTGCTCGCGAGCTACCGCGACGACGAGCTGGACCGCGCGCATCCCCTGCAGGCCGTGCTGGGCGCGATCGTCACCGCCGAGTCGGTCAGCCGTAGACGGCTCCTCCCGCTCTCGGCGGAGGCGGTCGCGACGCTGGCGAAGCCGCACGGTGTCGACGCCGACGCGCTGTATCGCCGGACGTCCGGCAACCCCTTCTTCGTCACCGAGGTGCTGGGCGCGGCGGGCGGCGAGATCCCGCCCACGGTGCGCGACGCGGTGCTGGCTCGGATGGCGCGCCTTCGTCCGGCTGCGAGGACGCTGCTGGACGCGGCGGCGATCGCGCCGCCGCCCGTCCCGCTCTGGCTCCTCGAGGCGCTGGCGGGCCCCGCCGCTGGCCACCTCGACGAATGCCTGGCCGCCGGCATGCTTGCCACGGACGGTCGGGACGTGGCGTTCCGGCACGAGCTGGCGCGCATGGCGGTGGAGGAGTCGCTCCCGGCCCATGTGCGGACGAACCTGCACCGCAAGGCGCTGACGGCCCTCGCCGCTCGCCCCGGTGCCGGTGAAGACGCTGCCCGCCTCGCCCACCACGCCGACGCGGCCGGCGACGGCGCAGCCGTGCTGCGGTACGCCCCCGACGCCGCCGTACGTGCAGCGTCGGTCGGCGCGCATCGCGAGGCCGCCGCGCAGTACGCGCGCGCCCTACGGTTCGCGGACGACGTGCCGCTCGGGCGGCGGGCGGAGCTCCTCGACGGGCAGGCGGCGGAGTACACGGCGATCGGCGAGTTCACCGAGGCCATAAAGGTGCGCAATGAAGCGCTCGAGGTTCACCGCACGCTCGGTGACCGCCGCAAGCAGGCGGACGCTCTGCGAGCGCTGTCCTGGCTCCTGTGGTCCGCCAGCCGTCCGGACGACGCGGAGCGTGCAGCCCTTGACGCCGTCGACGTCCTCGCGCCGCTTGCTCCGGGGCGGGAGGTCGCCCTCGCCTACTGCGCGCTGTCCGATCTCGCCCTCTACGTGGGCGACATCGAACGAGAGGTCGTCTGGGCCACGCGCGCGCTCAAGGTTGCGCGCCGCGTCGATGACTCCAGCGCGCTGCTTCACGCGCGCGCCAACCTGTCCGCGGCCGCGTTCCTCGCTGAGGCGGAGGGCGGCGCGGACGAGCTCGAGCGCAGTCTCGAGGCCGCACGCGAGGCTGGCCTCGAGGAGCTGGCCGCCTCGGCCTTCTGCGTTCTTGCCTTCGGAACCACGCATTTCCGTGCGCACTCCCGGGCCCGCTCGTACATCGCCCGTGGGATCGACTACTGCACTGAGCGCGACCTCGATGGCTGGCGGCCGTACCTGGTCGCGATGCGCGCCCAGGTCGAGCTCGACGAGGGCCGGTGGGACGCCGCCGCCGCCTCGGCGATGCTCGTCCTGGCGGGCGTGGAGCCCGAGCGGCTCACCGGTCACGGGTTCGGGCCGTCGACCGCGATCGCGCTTGCGGTGCTCGGCCGCGTGCGGGCCCGCCGTGGAGACCCGGGTCAGTGGACCGCGCTCGATGAGGCCCTGACGGTGGCCGCACCGTCGCGCGAGCCCATGCGCCTTGCCCCGGTCGCCGCGGGGAGGGCTGAGGCTGCCTGGCTCGAAGGCCGACCGGAGCTCGTCGCGGAGGCCACCGAGGCGGTGTTCGACCTGCTCCGACTCCGGCAGCGCTGGGATCCATGGTGGGGCGGAGAGCTCGCGTCCTGGCGCGCACGCGGCGGGATCGAAGATCGCGAGCTGCCCGACGTGGCCGAGCCCTACGCCCTGCAGCTCGCGGGCGACTGGCGGGGGGCCGCGGACTGCTGGACGGGGCTCGGATGCCCCTACGAGGCGGCGCTCGCACTGGCGGAGGCCGACGACGAGCGGGCCGTGCGCCGCGCGCTCGAGGAGCTCCAGCGCCTCGATGCCCAGCCCGCCGCCGCCATGGTCGCGCGGCGTCTACGCCGACGCGGCGCCACGGGACTGCCGCGAGGACCGCGGCCGAGCACGCGGGCGAACCCCGCCAACCTGACGGCGCGCGAGCTCGAGGTGCTGGCACTCGTCGCGCAGGGGCTGCGCAACGCCGAGATCGCCGAGCGGCTGTTCCTGTCGGAGCGCACCGTCGCCCACCACGTCTCCGCGATCCTGCGCAAGCTCGACGTGTCCTCGCGCAGCCAGGCGAGCGCCGCCGCCGTGGCGCTCGGGCTCAACCGCACCGCCTAGGCATCCGCTCCGGCGGCGGCCGCGCGCTGGTTGACGAGCCGTTCAGCTCGGCACGGCCAAGCGCGGTTGCGCGGGCTGGCGTTCGCGCAGGAGCCCGACCAGGAACGCGCCAAGCAGCAGCGTCGTCGCGGCCTCGAGCACGATCGAGACGACGATCGCCTGCCGGTAGCCGACCTCCATGAACCCGAAGATCGGGGTGTGCTCGCTGACCAGCAGGACCGTGAGAGAGCCCAGGGCGACGCCGATGCCCGACGCCGCAAGAGTGCCGAGGATCGGCTTGGCGAGGCGCGGCAGGACTCGCTCGACCGGCGCGGCCAAGCCAGCCGCCAGCAGCACGGCGGCGATGAAGTTCAGCACGAACAAGGTCCCGATGGTCGGGATCGTCGAGTAGAGCGCTCCGTAGTACTGCTGGATGTGGTCGATGCCCACGCCGAGCAGCGCGGCGGCTCCGAGATAGCGGAGCGCCTGTTGTCTCCGGTGTGAAGTGATCATGTGTCTGCCCTCTGTGGAGGTTCGGGGTTCGGTATCTGACCTAGCCCCGAGCTGTACGTGTGCGTATGCAGAAGGGTTGACCGGACCGCCGCGGCGCTGCGTTAGCCCGAGACCTCGGTGAGCGCCATGGTGTTGCCGTCGGGATCCTTGACCCAGGCCGCCCTGAAGCGGCCGGCGTCGAAGATCCCGCGCGAATCCGTCTTGATCCCAGGCTGGTCGTACTGCTCGAAGACCACGCCGCGCGACCCGAGCTCGTCCATCGTCTGGTCGAGGTCGTCGACGAACCAACCCGCGATCGTCGCGGGCGACTTGCCGGCGTTCTCCGGCGAGCTGTAGACGAAGATCGCCGTCCCCTGCGCGCAGGGATAGCGAACCGTCTCCGTCTCCTCCTCGCCGGGTACGAGCCCAAGTTGGTGCTCGTAGAAGCGCCGCGCGCGACCGAGGTCCGATACGGCCACCCCCGCCTCGACGCGGCAGTCGCTCAATGCCATGGGAGCCTCCTTGGTTCCTTCGATCCTTAGCGCGGGAGTCCGACCACGGTGAACGGTCGCTGGCTGGTGGCGAAGTCGGCGTTGACGACGAGGTAGAAGCCGTCGGCGCGGTCAACGGTGGACGGGCCGCGGAGCTTGTCGCTCGTTCGTGTCCCCTGGAGCGTCGCCTGGCGGGCACCGGCGCGCAACTTGAGGAACGACAGCTGGGCGGGGCTTCCCTGGACGACGACCAGGCGGCCTTGGTCCAGCAACAGGCCATCCCCGCCGGGGACCGTGGCGCCGGAGATCTCGTCGATGGCGCGAATCGAGGAGAGATCGCTGCCCAGCTCGATCCGGAACAGCTTGCCGCTGTTCGTGTCCACGACCACGAGCCGATGGCTGCCCCTGCTCACGATCCCGTTCAGGTTGAACTGGCCGTTGGGCTCGAACGGAATCGCGCTGACGTCCAGTGCCTGGGGCGTGCCGGATCCAGCGCTTACCTGCTCCGCGGTCACGTGCCATAGGACGGGCCGGAACGAGTCGGTCACGAAGACGTCGCCGCGCCCGGTCACCACGAGGTCGTTGAGGAAGCCGCCGGTGCCGGTCTGGAATTGCGCCACGACCTGCCGGGTCGCGAGGTCATAGACGGTGATGGACCCGGTGGGACCGCCCGCGACGTACAGCTTGCCCCCTTGGACCTTGAGGCCCACAGCGGCCTTGCCCGCTGCACCGGAGATGAAGGGCGAGACCGTGCCGCTGTCGAGCGTGCCGCGGTAGATGGCGCCGTCGGCCGTGCTCGAGACGAAGAAGGCCTTCGACTGCTGGTCGAACGCGACGCCCTCGGGATTGCCGGCGGGATCCGGCTGCAGCGTGAACAGTCGCTCCGCAACCTGGGCTCCCCCGCCAGCCTTGCCATGGCCGGGGTCAGCTGAGGACACGGTCGCCGGGCCCGCGAGGGCCACGATCACCAAGAGCGCCAGCACGCGCCAACGGTCGAACATGGGATGAGCCTCCTGGAGTGGGGTGTTTCGTATATGAGGATGACCACGCCGGGCAAACATCACGCGCGAATTTGCTTGGTCCGGATCTCGTCGAGCTAGCCGACGGGACCTGCGAGCGCGGCGAGTGCGCCTGCGCTGACGATGTCGACGTAGCGGTGAGGGGCCAGTCCGTGCTCGTTGACGAGGTCGTCCCAGACGCGGAACGAAATGAGCTCCCACAGCAGTGCGGCGGCCTCCTCCGTGGTCCAGCTGCGGTGGAGCCGACCTTCGCTGCGCAGACGGTCGACGATCGCTATCGCCCCGCGCATGCGGTTGTCGGTGCGGTCACGCCACGCTTGCGAAGCTGGCTGGTCGGCGTGGCGGACGAGGTCCAGGGCGCGAGCGACCGGGGCGATCCTCGGGTTCCGGTCCGCCTGCATGCGCGCCCAGGCGTGGATCTGGGCGGCCGCGTCCGGCGCGGCCTCGATGGCATCGAGCCAGGGCCGCAGGTCCTCCTGCTCGTCGACCTGGGCGACCAACGCGATGAGAAGCGACGCACGGTCGGGAAAGTGCAGGTAGACGGCCTGGCGCGAGATCCCAGCCGCGCGCGCTATCGCGGAGACGTTGGGCACGACGGCGTGGCCCTGCTCGATCAGATCGCGAGCCGCGGTGAGGATGCGGTCGCGCGTGCTTGACACGTGTCAAGCGTACCGCTACGGTCTCCACTTGTCAGGTGTCAAGGAGAAGGGAAACCCCAAGAATGTCCATCACGGAAGCCCGAAACCAAGCAACGCCCTCGTCCGTCGTGGCCGTCGCGCAGGGCCTCATGACCCGTCTGGAGGAGGCCTGGAACGCCGCCGACGGTGCCGCCTTCGCCGAGCCGTTCAGCGCCAATGCCGACTTCGTCGCGATCAGGGGCGACCTGCACACCGGAAGCACCGCCATCGCCGAGGGCCATCAGCAGATCTTCGACACGATCTACGCCGGCAGCACGGTCGCCTATCGCGTCCTGCAGGCGCGCGAGATCGCGGGCGGCGTGATCCTCGCCCACGTCCGCGGCACGATCGCTGCGCCGAGCGGTCCGCTCGCCGGCGAGCACGCGGCCACGGCTACGGTCGTCCTGGTCCCGCACGGCGACGACTACGAGATCGCGGCCTTCCACAACACGCTGGTCTCAGGCTGACGGCCGAGCCCGGGACGAAGTTGGCGGCGGGCCGCCGGAACTCCGCAGAACCGCCTCGGTCTGCTAACCCTTGGCGGACCACCGTGGCGACCGAGCAGCAGGCGACCCCGAGGCAGATTCGCGCCGAGCAGTTCCCGGACCTCGATGACGAGGTGATGTACCCGCGCCTGTCGCAGGCCAAGATCGAGAAGTTTGCGACGCTGGGCACGCGCCAGACGTTCGCCCCGGGCGAGACGTTGTACGCGCAGGGCCAGCGCGATGCCCCGTTCCTCGTCATCGAGCGCGGCAGGGTGCGCGTGCTCGACCGCAAGCCGGGGAAGGTCGTCTGGATCGCCGACGCCGACGCGGGCACGTTCCTCGGCGACATCGCAACCTTCACCGGCGAGCCGGCGATCGCCGAGTGCGTCGCGGACGAG
>Ga0207688_10000602_pt1 | contig 17683 bp, 17 predicted proteins | sample KBSMiscanthusM4_FD_184296 | JGI IMG/M metagenome (GOLD analysis project Ga0207688, IMG submission 184296) | Miscanthus rhizosphere microbial communities from Kellogg Biological Station, Michigan, USA - M4 (SPAdes) (version 2) | ecosystem: Host-associated > Plants > Roots > Rhizosphere ...
TGCACGGATGACGCAGCGCTGTGCTCGTGGTCGAGCTTGCATCCTCTTAGAGCCTCGTGTTCCAGAATTGGAAACGCGGTCGCAAGTTGCGCCCGACCGATGCACAGCTTCGAGTGCGTGGTCGCGTAGCGCAGGCTCTCCTCCAGATGTGGTAAGCCCGTTTCGGTGTGTACCTCGTAAAGGCGCGGAGCAAATGGCTGCGCAGGGGTAACTGGCGCGCAGCAGAGCGTGCTCACCAGCAGCGCGAAGACTCCCGATCGCATCGACCGCCTCACTTTGCCTTGCGAAACGTCAGGTTGAATCGTTGCGGGCCGGTCAGCGGATGTGACCCCGCCTCGAGCGGCAGTACGCCGTGATAGCGCAGCCGCGCCGGTCCACCCCAGACAACGACATCACCGTGTTCGAGCCGCAGCCGCGCCGTCCGGTCCGATCGCCTTAATCCGCCGAACAGGAACATCGCACCCACCCCCAACGAGACCGAAACGATGGGCTGTTCGTAGTCGCGCTCGTCGCGATCCTGATGCAGCGACAGTCGCGTGCCCGCTTCGTAACGATTGATGAGACAAACATCGGGGTTGAAGTTTGCAAAGCCGGCCGGTTCGGCCGCGTTGCGGGCCAGCGCCGCGAACGCAGCGGGCATCGCCGGCCATCGCAGACCTGATGCCGGGTCAAGCGCCGCATAGCGGTAGCCGGCTCGATCGCTGACCCATCCAAGCGATCCGCAATTGGTCATCGCGACCGACATGCGCAACCCGCCCGGCGTGATCATCTGGCGTAACGGCGCCTGCTCGACCACCTCGCGCACGCCGTCGAGTAGCGCCACCCCCAACGTACGTGCAAATCCGCGCAGTAGAACCGCGCCCACACACAGGAGCTCGGTTTGCGTTGTGTCAGCCACGTCGAACAACTGGCGCATCACGGGACACCGTCAGTTCGCGTCGTGGAAGATGATTCCCAGGGTGTGCCGATGCCCGGCGCGCATTTCACTGACACCGTGGCGCATGTTGACGCGGTAGAAACCGCGCGTGCCGCGCACCGGGCGATGGTGGGCGGCAAACACCACCGCATCGCCCTGGCGCAGGTCGACGACCTGTGCGCGCGTCTGCAGGCGCGGGCGCTGCTCGACAAGGACGAACTCGCCGCCACGGAAATCGCGTCCCGGCTCTTCCAAAAGCACCGCGACCTGTAGCGGGAAGACATGTTCTCCGTAGAGATCCTGGTGCAAACAGTTGTAGTCGCCCGCGCCGTATTGCAGCAGAAGCGGCGTTGGCTTCTCCTGTCCCGCCGCGTGGCAGCGGTCGATGAAATCGCTATGCCGGTCCGGGAAACGCGCGGTCATCCCCATGGCGTCGTACCAGCGGTTGGCCACCGGGGCCAGGTGCGCGTATAGAGATTCACGCAATACGCCGATGAGTGACGGAAGCGGATAGTCGAAGTAGCGGTACTCGCCACGCCCAAAGCCGTGACGTGCCATCACTACGCGAGCTCGGAATATGTCGTCGCGTTGGTATAGCGAAGAGAGTTCATGGCAATCGACGGGAGCGAGAAGACCCTTGATCACGGCCGCGCCTTGGGCATCCAAATCGGCCTCGACCTCCGGCCATTCAATGGCAGCAACCCGCCCCACAAGCTCATTGGGGGGGACTGAGCCGATGGCACCAACGTCGCGTGCGTTCATTCCTGCGCTTCGCTTGCAAGCAGCGCACGCTTACGTTCCACACCCCATCTGTAACCCGAGAGGGTACCGTCCCTGCGCACCACGCGGTGGCAGGGGATGGCAACAGCAAGCACATTGGAGGCACAGGCTTGCGCCACGGCGCGAGTCGCGTTCGGTGCACCGATGCACTGTGCAATGTCGCTGTAGGTCGCAGTCCTTCCCGGTGGAATGGTCCGTAGCGCCTTCCACACGCGTTGCTGAAAGGCCGTACCACGCACGTCCAGCGGCAGGTCCAAACCAAGTCCGGGCGCTTCCACGAATCCGATCACCCGAGCGACCCATTGCTCGAATTCGACATCGCCACCCACCAAGGTCGCTTGCGGGAACCGGTCTTGCAGCTCGCGCGCGAGAGCGTCGGGGTCATCACCCATCAAAATGGCGCACACCCCCCGGTCACTGCGTGCAACGAGGATGGCGCCTAGTGAACATTGCCCAACGGCGAAGCGGATCTCGGTGTCGACACCACCAGCGCGATAACGGGTCGGGGTCATCCCGATTACGTTGTTGGCCTCGGCATAGAACCGGCCGCCAGAGTTGTATCCGGCGCCATAGATTGCATCCGTTACCGTACCGGCGCGGCCAAGTTCCTCACGCATCCGCTTGGCGCGGTGCGCGGCGGCGTATGCCTTCGGGGTTAATCCAGTGATGCCCTTGAACACCCGATGGAGATGGAACGTGCTGAGCTGCGCGTGTTGCGCGAGTTCAGTGAGACTTGGCAACTGCTCAGAAGATTCCAATAGGCGGCACATCTGTGCGACCAGCGCGGCATGCCTGGTGGCTAGCGAAGGCTCGTCTGGCTTACAACGAAGGCAGGCGCGAAAACCGGCGCTTTGCGCCTCGATCGCCGTGAGATGGAACGCAACGTTTTCGGGACGGGGAGTTCGGGCCGCGCAGCTTGGACGGCAATACACTCCGGTCGTTCGCACCGAATAGAAGAATTGTCCATCCGCCTTGGCGTCGCGAGCGACGACCGCCGCCCAGCGGGGGTCATCCAATGTTGCCGTGGCCAGACTTCTGGACTTCGTGGTCATGTTCATGATCAGCCTCGTTGTGCATTGTTCAACAGCGTCAATATATTTCGGCGCATTGGAACAAGCACTCCGAGTCTTGCTATCAAATTCTACGCTTCGATTCGGCCGGTCTGTTCGCGGGTTCTGGACGCCCTGTGGTCCGCGATGCCCGCATCGTCGGGGAGGTGTTGCCCCGCATTGGCCGCGCTGAGATTCGTGCCCCTGATTCTGCGCGCTATGCCGGCGAGCAAAGCATCCAGATCAAGGCGACAGTGCCGTCCGAACTGAACGTGTCGCTGAACAATTCGCGCGGCCTGATGGCCATACCACGTCTCGCCGAGATCCTTGTACTGTGCATTTCTGAGTGTCTCGATGGACCGTGCCGATCCTCGCGATGTTTGTGCGAACGGCGACATTGACGTTGCATAGTTCTGATCACACTCCGCTTATTGCGGGCGAATCCAACAGCTCGCCGCCAGTCGACAGCAAGAAACGAAGAGCTTCGTGCTTCCAAGATCTTTACTCTTCCACGCAGAGAGACGCAGCAAGCCTCTCTCCTGTTCAATCAACTAGAGGAAGACAACATGTCCGTCGAGCAAGATAACAAGGCCATCGTGGGCCGTTGGTTCACCAATTTCTGGGGAAAGACCTGTGATCTCACAGTGGTCGACGAGATTGCAGCACCCGAAATGCTGCTGCACTACTCGCTACACGAGCCACGCCGGGGTCGGGAAGACATCAAAGCGTTCATGACCGATTTCCGCGAGGCGTTTCCCGATCTGAATTTTTGGGGCGCAGCGGATCTAATCGCCGAAGGAGACTGCGTGGTCGGGCGCTGGGAAGGCGGCGGCACTCATACAGGACCTGCGTTCAGCGATTTTCTAGTGGGATCATTACCGGCCGCAACGGGTCGGAAGATGCATTTTACCGGTACGACTGTGCTCCGCCTCAAGAACGGCAAGATCATCGAAGAGATAGGGTTGGACGACTGCGTCAGAGCACTGCAACAGTTGGGGCTCATCTACGTGGCCTAGACAAACGGTTGGACCGTTCTGCTGGAAGATCGGATTAAGTGGACGGCGACCCCGTTGATGGGGGCGAGCCGGGATCGACGGCGTTGGCTGTGCGCGTCCCTCTGCCAGGCGCCGCCCGTTCACTATCGAACGTCCGCCTTCACGCGGAATGTATTTCCGCTTGGGTCGAAAGCAGCCGTTGTGGATGTAGCCGTCTATTTTCAGGTGCACCACGGATCGGTCGAGCGGCGTATATCGGCATATCTCACGAAAAATAGACCGAGCAACGTTTAGTAAGCCCTTGATCGAACTTCAGTAACTGTTACCGCGAGCGCCGCTCTGTTAATCCGCGGCAGCGGCAGGAACGACGGTTCGCAGAGCTCACTCGATCGCCGCGAACTTTCGCACGAAGCTTGGAGATAGCCTGTTGGACCGCAGCAGTGCTTCCGTGTCGGACGCCGCCATCGGTCGGCTGATCAAGTAATCCTGACCTTCTTCGCAGCCGTGCGCGTCCAGGAAAGTCTGCTGGCTTCGAGTTTCCTTCGGTTATTCCTCGGCTGACATCACGAAACTTCAGGAACCGCGAAGTGGACTGTTCTCGCCGGGCAATTTAGAGCGGAAAATATGCTCCGATGCGCGCGATTCTCCTTCTCGTCCTCGCCATGGGCGTTGGACCGTTGTCTTGTGCTGCGGCAGACCTTACGGCCGATCAGGTGCGCGAACTGTTGGCAAGAGCAGACCGCGATAGGCCTGCCGACCTGGCTGGCAAGAATCTATCTGACCTGGATCTGAGCAATATCGACTTCAAAGGCGCCAATCTCACCGGCGCCAATTTGTTTGCGACTCGTCTCGTCTCATCCAACCTGACGGGCGCAAAGCTTACGCGAGCGAATCTGAACGGAGCGTGGCTCATGGGCGCGACGTTCGCGGGTGCTGACCTTTCTGACAGCTCCATGCTGAGCCTGGTCATCCTCGGCGGTCAGGTCAAGGAAAAGCCGAATTTTGCCGGCGCCAATTTGTCCGGTGTTCGGATGATCGCCGATCTACCTGGTGCCGATTTGCATGGAGCTAATCTCAGCCGGGCCAATCTGAGCGTCGATATGAAGAACCAAGGTATGGGACAGATGCGAACCGACTTGAGCGGCGCAAATCTGGCGGGCGCCAATCTGCAAAGCGCGGACCTGAGCCGGTCACTCATGATGTTTGCCAATCTCAAAGGCGTCAATTTGAGAGGCGCCAATTTATCTAATGTGAAGCTGGCCGGTGCGGATTTGTCGGGCGCGGACATTGCAGGCACCGATTTCACAGACGCCGATTTGGAGGCGACCGTGCTCAAGGGTGTCAAGAACATGGACACGGCTAAGGGAATGGACAAGGCGAGGAACCGCGACAAGGCAGTGGAGTGACGGCCATCTAGAATACCGGGAGGTCATATACCAAGTCAGCCATGTCTCATGCCGCGTGAGCGGTGGGTCCGTCGCAGAAACCGTCCGCTGCGCTCGCTCGCAACCTGTCCCGCTCGATACGCGATTGCGCCGTTCACGAATACGGACTCGATACCCACGGACAATGCGTTCGGCTGCTCGAAGGTTGCGACGTCCTTGACGGTGGCTGCGTCGAACACGACGATGTCTGCGTATGCGCCTTCGCGGATCTCGCCGCGATCGTCGAGATGGAAGTTGCGCGCGGAAAGCCCGCTCATCTTGTGCACGGCGGTCTCGAGGGAAAACAGTCCCAGATCTCGACTGTAATGCCCCAGCACCCGAGGAAAGGTTCCCCATAGCCGCGGATGCGGATGCTGGTCGTGCGGGAGGCCGTCCGAGCCGATCATGGTGGCTGGATACTGGAGCACCCGCTGTACGTCATCCTCGCGCATCTGGAAGTAGCAGGCGCCTCCCGGCTGCAGCCTTTCGCACGCCGCCTGTTGCGAGCAACCCCATTCGGCCGCGATGGCAGCGAGCATGCGCCCAGACATTTGCGGGTGCGGCGTCGACCACGTGACCATGATGTCGATGATGCCGTCGACCGCCTCCTCGCGCAGCACCGTCGAGCCCGCGATGTACGGATACGCGTCGAGCGCGATCGGCTGGTGCCCGCGCGCGGCGTCGATGTGCGCGAGCGTCTCCACGGTGCGGCCCCAGTTCCGGGGCCCCGCGCATTTGTGATGGGAAACGACCACCGGAACACTGCCCCGACGACCGGTGGCGAACGCTTCGTCCAGCGAGTCGATGACCTTGTCGGACTCGTCGCGGATATGCGTGGTGTATACGCCGCCCGCGTCGCCGGCTACTCGGGCGAGCAACGTGAGCTCATCGATGTCGGCGGCCGCGCCGGTCGCGTAGAACACTCCGGAGCTCAAACCCGCCGCGCCCGCTGCCATGCCCTCGCGCAGCAGCTCGACCATCTTCGCTTGTTCCGCTGGCGTGGCGCTACGGGAAGGATCGCCCATCGTCGCCACTCGCAACGTCGAGTGGCCGACCAGCGCCGCCACGTTTACCGCGGGCCGCGCCTTTTCGAGCGCCGTGATGTACGCAGCCATCGTCGGGTGAATGTATTTGTCACTCCCCAGCAGGTTGAGCGGCGGTGGCGCGTCGGCATGCACCAGCGGCGCCAGGCTGATCCCGCAATTCCCGATGACGACGGTCGTGACGCCCTGGCTGATCTTCGGCAGCATTTGTGGCGCGGCTAGCATGATCTGGTCGTCATGCGTATGCACGTCGATGAAGCCGGGGGCCACGATCTTCCCGGTGACGTCGTGCACCTCGGCGTCCCGCTTCGGCAAGCTCGTGCCGATGGCCGCGATGCGGTCACCTTCGATGCGCACGTCGGCGACGAAACGCGAAGCGCGCGTGCCGTCGACCACCGTTCCGCCGCTCAGGACGAGCGCGCGAGTTCCTCGTTGTCTCATAGCGGCTGCACGTCGCCGTTGGACCACGCCCGTTCGAGCACCGGATGCGTTTCGCTGTCGACGCCGCGCTCCCGCAACACCTGCCGCACGCGCTTCAATTGACGCAGCGCAGGTGGGCCGCGGCGCAAGCCCGTGCCGACCATCAATATTTCGACGTACGCCATCTGCGCGAGATACGCCTCGGTTCCGACGCGCATCGAGGGATCGTCCGGAACGACCACCGGCAGGACGACGTCGGCGCGCTCCGCGAGCGGTGTACCCGGGCGTGTGATGGCGACGATCATCGCGCCTTGTTCTTTGGCAATGTCGACGGTCTCCAGCAGGAAAGGCATTCGTCCTATATGCGAGATCGCCAGCGCAACGTCGTGCTTGTTCATCGTCGCCGCCGACACGAGCTGCAGATGCGCATCGAAATAAAAGTTCGAAACCAGGCCGAGCCTGGAAAAGCGTGCCTGTGCGTCGCTGGCCATGAACATCGAGGTATTGCCCACCGCGTAGCAATCGACTCGCCGCGCTTTGGCGATCCGCGTGATGGCGCGCTCGATATCCTCCGGGGAGATATGCTGTTCGAGGTTGGCGAGCGCGCTGGCCGCGCCCTGCAGAACCTTGTGCGTCACGGCCTGCATGTTGTCGCCTGGCACGACGGCGCGATGCAGTGTCGATGTCCCGATGGCGAGGCTCTGCGCCAGGTGCAGCTTGAATTCGCGCAAGCCCGCAAAACCCAATGCGCGGCAGAAGCGGATGATGGTTGGCGAGCTGACCTTGGCCCGGCGCGCCAACGCGTCGACATTGGCGCGCACGGCGAAATCCGGATCCGCCAGCATGGCCGCGGCGACCTGCCGCTGTCCCTGCGATAGTGTGTCGACGCGCTCACGCATCGTGAGGAGAACATCGCCCACGGCACGATGGAGCTTGTTGCGATGTTTGGCCGCCGGACTCATAGGATGGCCATCAGAAGAAGGTCCGGATCGCGCCGGTCACACGATAGTCGTCATCGACCGTCAACAGGGCGCGCCACTTGTCGAAGGTCGTGCACGGATGCGAGATGCCGCAGCCTACAAGATCACCCACTTGCGGGGCCGCATCGTCGTCGGCAGAGAAGCGCAAATACGCGTGCTGATCGTTCATGTTGGCTATCTTCCACGTTGCCGGCGCGGGCTGCGGCGCAGTGTCGATTCCCGGCCGGTAGCGTTTGCATACGATCGGCATCTCGAGGTCGAACGACGCATCGCGCTTGCCCATGGTGAGGATCGCCAACCCCGGCTCCGGGCACGATTGCGCTCGCGACCAGACTTCGAGCGCCGGCCGTAGCCCGGGCCGCGATTGCCAGGCGGTGCCGCTGCGCGCTTTCACGCCCTCCAGCATACGGTTGTAGAAACCCGAATCGTGCGTGACGTAGCAGCCGCTGCGCAGGATCGTGAGCACAGGCTTCGATAGCTTCATCGGCAGATCGCGCGCGACGATGTCGAACGCGGCCGAGCCACCCGCGGTGAGGATGATCGAACGACCGGCGAAGAGTCCTTCGCGGTCGCAGGCGAGCGCGACATCGTGCACGCGCTGCATCAGTCCGGCAACCATGATTGCGTCGCGACCCGAGTCGCCGGTGATTTGCAGCCCTTCGTAGCATTCGAGGCCCGACAGGGCGATGGTCTTGCTTGCAGCGACGGCCCGTGCGACGCCGACCGCCTCGTCGAACGTCCGCGCGCCGGTGCGGCCCCCCGCAACGCCTAGCTCGAGCAGCGCGGTGAGCTTGCGCGACATCGATTGCGAGTCGGCGACACGTTCTATCGACGTCAACTGCGCGTGTGAATCGATCAGGAAATGAAACTCGAGGTCCGGGTGCGCTTCCAGCAGATGGATCACCGTGCCCACCTCCGCTCTACCCAGCAGCTGATTGGCCATGATGATGCGACGCACACCGAAGCGCACGCAGATGACGAGCTGCTGCACATTGGCGACGGTGATGCCCCATGCGCCCGCGGCAAGCTGCTGCGCGAAGATCTGCGGCGCCATCGTCGTCTTGCCGTGCGGCGCCAGCAACACCCCCGTCGACGCGGTGAAGTCACGCATCCACGCATGATTGTGCGCGAGCGCCGAATCGCAGATCACCGCCTGCGGCAGCGGCAGGTCACCGGCCAGAAGGCTCCACCGCTGTGCGCCGATGGCGGAGATCGGCAGTGCGGGGCTGGATAGCGGATACCCTTTGGTCGCCACGTCGAGCGTTTCTGAAAGGATCGTGGTGAGATTCATCATAGGTCTTCAGAGAACATCGTCGCGGATGCAGGCTTTGAATCGACCTGGAGCCACTTCGCGCAGTGCAGGTACGGTTGCGGCGCACGCAGGCAACGCGTACGGACAACGGGTTCGGAAAACGCAGCCCGACGGTGGATCGACCGGGCTCGGAATATCGCCTTCGAGCAGACGGCGGCCGCGGCGCGCTTCTGGGTCCGGCCGCGGTGACGCTTCGAGAAGTGCTTCGGTGTAAGGATGCTTGGGCGTCTCGTACAGCGCCTTCGCTGGCGCGACTTCCATCACCTTGCCGAGATAGAGCACGACGATCCGATCGCACAGGTATTCGACGACGTCGAGGTCGTGCGAGATGAACAGCATGGTGAGGTCGAAGCGCTCACGCAAGTCCGACAGCAAATTGATGACCTGCGCCTGAATGGAGACGTCGAGCGCGGACACCGGTTCGTCGGCAACGATGAACTGGGGCTCGACGGCAAGCGCGCGGGCGATGCCGATCCGCTGCCGCTGCCCGCCCGAAAACTCGTGTGGAAAACGCTGCGCATGCTCGGGCGCGAGACCGACGAGCGACAATAGCTCCGCGATTCTTTTCGCGCGCGCGGCTCCCGGGTGGAGGCCGTGCGTGGCCATCGCTTCATCCAACGTATCGCCAACGCGCCGACGGGGGTTCAGGCTCGCGTAGGGATCCTGAAAAATGATCTGCAGGCGACGGCGGTAGGGACGCATGGCGCTGGCGGACAAGCGCGCGAGATCGAAGCCCCCGAACCACACTTCGCCGGCGGTCGGCTCGATCAGCTTCAGCACGGAGCGTCCGATCGTGCTCTTGCCGGAACCCGATTCGCCGACGAGGCCCAGCACCTCGCCCTTCGCGATCTCGAAGCTGACGTCATCGACAGCGCGCACCGGGCGATCACCGTGTCCGAAGTACTTCTTGAGGCCGCGGACCGCGAGCATTGGCGCGCTCGCAGCTTGTTGTTGGCCGTCCGAGGACGCGCTCAAAGCATGCCCCAGCGTACGCAGCGCGAGCGCTGACTGGCGGCGACTTCCGCAAGGGGTGGCATCGCGATGGAACATTCAGGCAGTACCAGCGCGCAGCGCGGAGCGAACGCGCAGCCGGGCAGGGGGTCGAGCGGGCTCGCGACCTGGCCGGGAATCGCATTCAATCGCCTTCTCGTTGCGGCCATTGCGGATGCATCGTCCGATGGCTCGTCAAGTGCACGCCGAGGCAGGCATTCGAGAAGGCCACGCGTGTAGGGATGCCGGGGTCTCTTGAACAACGAGTGGACGTCGCTCTCTTCGACCACGCGACCGCCGTACATGACGACGACGCGGTCGGCGATTTCGGCGACGACGCTCAAGTTGTGGGTGATGAACAGGACACCCATGCCGATTTCACGTCGCAGCTTGTCGAGCAGCGCGAGAATCTGCGCCTGGATCGTGACGTCGAGCGCCGTGGTGGGCTCGTCGGCGATAAGGAGCGACGGATTGCACGAGAGCGCCAGCGCGATCATCACCCGTTGCCGCATCCCGCCGGACAACTGATGCGGATATTCGTCGAGGCGCTGTCTCGCCGCCGGAATCTCCACCAGCTCCAGCATTTCCAGCGCGCGCTTCATCGCCTCGGTGCGATTCAGGCCCAGGTGCAGTGCCGCGGTTTCTGCGATCTGATCGCCGATGGTGAACACCGGGTCCAGGCTCGTCATCGGCTCCTGAAAGATCATCGCGATATCCCGACCACGGAGCTTCCGCAGCGCCTTGAGGGGAAGTTTCGCCAGATCGACGACTGGCCCTTCGCGAGTGCGGAACAGAATCTCGCCCCCTACAATCCGCCCCGGAGGATTCGGGATCAATCCCATGATCGACAGGCTCGTCACCGACTTGCCGGAGCCGGATTCGCCGACGACGGCAAGTGTCTCCTCCGCGTTCAGCGCAAAGGAGACATCCTCGACGGCCTTGACGTCGCCGGCGTCGGTGAAAAAATGAGTCCGCAGATGATTTACCTGCAGCAGCGGGACGACCGCTCGCGCGGAGGTCGGCACGATCACATCGCCTTTCGAAGCTTCGGATCGAGCAAGTCGCGGAAACCGTCGCCCACCATCTGCAGCGACAGCGCGGATAGGACTATGGCGACGCCGGGAAACACGACGAGCCAGATCGCCTGATGCGCGAATTGCTGGCCGCTTGCAATCATCGTGCCCCACGTCGGCAGATCGGGCGGAACTCCGACGCCCAGGAACGACAGGCCCGCTTCGGCGAGCACCGCGTAGGCAAAGATGAACGTCGCCTGCACCAGGATCGGCGACGCGATGTTATTCAGGATGTGGACGAACAGAATCCGCCACGTCGAGACGCCGAGTGCGCGCGCCGCCTCGATGAACAAGAGCTCGCGGACGACCAGCGTCGACGCCCGCACGACCCGCGCCACGCGCGGCGTGTAAACGATCGCCAGCGCGAGAATCACATTGGTCATCGACGCGCCCAGCACTGCGACGAGCGCGATCGCCAGCAGAATGTCCGGGAACGACATCATCGCGTCGACGAACCGCATGATCGGCCCATCCAGCCGGCGGAAGAAGCCGGCGGCAAGGCCAAGCAGCACGCCGCCCGTCACCGAGATCAGCACCACCAATGCGCCGATCATCAGCGAGTAGCGCGCACCGAAGACCACGCGGGAGAAAACGTCGCGGCCCAGCTCGTCCGTCCCGAACCAATGCGCGAGCCGCGGGCTTTGGATACGGTCGCTGATCTTCATCGCCATCGGGTCGTAGGGCGTCACCCACGGTGCGAAGAGTGCGAGAAGCGTGAGGACCACCAGGATCGCCGCGCCGGCCAGCACGAGCTTGCGCCGGAAGAGCTTGCGCACGATGATCGCCGACGGGCTGCGTGACGGTGCGCGGGTCATGGGAACGGTTGCGACCGTGTTCATCGCATCAGTACTTCACGCGCGGATCGACGACCAAATACAGAAGGTCGATCGCCAGATTGATAAGAACGTAGAGTCCCGCGATGACCAGGAGCGCGCCCTGGATCACCGGATAGTCCCGGCGCAGGACGGCGGATACGACGAGGTTGCCGACACCGGGCAAACCGAAGACCGTTTCGGTCACGATCGCGCCGCCGATGAGCAGGGCAAACGTGAGGCCGAGCACGGTGATCACCGGGATCAGCGCATTGCGCAGCGCGTGGCGCAGGATGACGCTGGCTTCGGAAAGTCCTTTGGCGCGCGCGGTACGGATGTGATCGTCGCCGAGGACGTCGAGCATGCTCGCCCGCGTGAAGCGCAGGATCAGCGCCGAGTTGACCACGCCGAGCACGATCGACGGCAGCACCAGATGATGCAGCCGCTCGGACAGCGGCACGCCAGGATCGCCGTAGCCCGCTACGGGAAACCAACCGAGGCCGACCGCAAAGATCTGCATCAGAATCAGGCCGAACCAGAAACTCGGGATGCTCGCGCCGAGCATCGCGAAACCCGAGAAGAACTGATCGATAATCCTGCCGCGCCACACGGCGGCAATGATCCCGCAGGGAACGCCAATCAGTGTCGCGATAAAGATCGAAAAGAGCGTAAGGAAAAAAGTGGGCTCGGCGCGCTCGAGCAGCGCCTGCGTTACAGGTCGCTGGAGGAAGATGGACTGACCCAGATTGCCGTGGACCAACTCGCCCAGCCAGTAGGCGAACTGCACCGGCAGCGGCTTGTCGAGTCCATAGGATGTCCGCAGCTTCGCAATGTCGGCCGCGGTCGCCTGATCGCCCAGCATGACCGCCGCCGGATCCCCCGGCGCAAGTCGCGTGATGAAAAAGACGAGCGTGGCCACCAGCAGCATCACGATCGCCATGCCGGCGAACCGCGAGGCGAGATAGCGGGTCATTCCGTGCGTCTGCAACCGAATCTCCCGCTGAACCGGTGGCTAGCGACGTCTTGCGAACCTCACTTCTGGAGTCCCGTGTTCCAGAAGAATGGCCACGGCATCGCGACGTAGCCATCGAGCTTCGCGGAACGCGCGGTGAGGCTGTTGAAATTTCCGACTCGGATGTAGGGCACTTCGGTGAAGACGACCTGCTGCACGTTGCCCCATAGCGCGCCGCGCTTTTTCGGATCGGCCTCCGCGTTGAACGCCGAAAGCGCGGCCTCCTTGGCCGGCGAGCTCCACCAGCCGGGCGCGCCCTCGCCGAGCTGCGGCGGTGTAAGCGTCGGTTCGGGCAGCACGGCGGAATGTGTGACGTAGATATCCCACAGCGCGGGGTCGTTGCGGCGTTGGATAAGCGTCGCCCAGTCCACTACCTGCATGTCGGTTTTGAACCCGGCGGCCTTGAGGTTCTCTGCCATCACCAGCGCCATACGGTAATGGAAGTCGTACTGCTGACTGGTGAGAATCTTGATCGACGTACCATCGTACTTGCCGCTCGCGACCAGCGCGGCCGCCTTCTTGGCATCGCCCTTGCCGTAGTTTTCGGTGCCGGCGGTCGAATAGAACGGCGTGTTTTTCGCGTAGTGGCTGCTATCGGTCGAATAGAACTTCGCGTCGCCGAATCCCGCACCCATCATGTCGGCATTGTTGAGCGCCGCCTCCACCGCCTGGCGTAGCTGGAGATTGGCAAGCGGCCCCTGCTTGGTGTTCAGCACCAGATACGGAAATCCAAATGGCGCGGTAAGCACGGCCTTTGCGCCGGCGTTGCCTTCGAGCCTCGAATACGATTCGACCGGAAGAAGATCCGCGAACTGGTACTGCCCGGAGAGCGTTCCCTCGACGCGCGTGTTCGCATTGGGTACTGGCACGAAGCGCAGTTCGTCGAGCAGCGCCTCGCGCTTACCGGCATAGCCGCTGGCCGGTTCCTTGCGCGCACTATAACCGTCGTAGCGCACCAGCTGCACATACTGGTCGGGCTTGCGCTCCTTGAACATGTACGGTCCGGTGCCGATGAATTGGGTGAGCGGCGTGGCGATCGAGTCCTTCGCCATGATCGCCGCGAAGCCGTTAGGCAGCGCCAGGTGCGCGAGCAAGGGTGCATAGGGCCGGTTGAGCGTGATGACAATCGAGTTCGGACCCTTGGCCTCGAGGCTCTTGATCTCCTTCGCGACGGCTTTGCCGCGCGGAGCGGTATCCATCCACCGCCTCAGAGACGCGACGACGTCGTCGGAAGTCATCTCCTTCCCATTGTGGAACCTGACGCTCGTGCGCAGCGGGATCGTATAGACAAGGCCATCCTTCGAGATCACCGGCATGCTCTCCGCCAGCATGGGCGTCACGTTCCAGTTGGCGTCGAACGTGTACAGCAATTCGTAGACGTGCTGCGTGATGATGCCGACCAGATCGGCGGTGGATGCCATTGGATCGAGCGTCTGCGGTTCGCCGATCATGGCGATATTGGCGGCGCCTCCCTTCGGAGGTGCGGCGAGCGCGGATCCGGTCGCAAGAGCTATCGCTGCTGCCACGGCGACGATGGCGAGACCGGTGCGGAAAGTCGAATTCGTGTGACAGGGATGTGCGCTGCGGATGCCGTTGCGAAACATGGATCCTCCTCCTTGGCGTAATCGCTAAGCCCCGGTCGTGTGCGATCTCGACCGCGCTGGCATACCGGGACAAGTGTAATTAAATTACATCCGGCGGCGAGTCTACGCTCTTTTGGAATAGCGTCAAGGGCGTGGCCAATGTCGGCCGCACTATAGCTAAACGTTCCAGGCGTGCACCTGTCCGGCGCCTTGCTGGCCCCGTTCCCAGGAATCCGATAAACTGTAATTTAGTTTCATCGATGTCGTGGCGCGACGAGTCGTTGGCATGGACTGGCGCGACGCGACTGACCATCGGAGAATCCAATGAGTGTCCAATTCCTGGGAGGAACCCGCACCGGTGCAGGCGGGCAGCCGCTTCCGTTCTCACCGGCGGTCGCGGCTGGGCCGTTCGTGTTTGTGTCGGGACAGGTCGCGATGGGCGACAACGGCGAGCTCGTGCCGGGCGGCATCGAGGCGCAGACGCGGCAGACGCTTAGAAACGTCGAGAAGGCGCTTGCGCTCGCCGGCTGCACGCTCAAGGACGTCGTCAAGTCCACCGTGTGGCTGGACGATGCGCGTGACTTCTGGACCTTCAACCGCGTGTACGCCGAATTCTTCTCCGAGAACAAGCCGGCGCGATCGACGACGCAGGCGACGCTGATGATCGACGCCAAGGTCGAGATCGAAGTGATCGCCTACCGGGCTTAGGGCTGCGAACCAGGGATCGCTACGCCGCAGCCGGCTGCGACGTCGCCGCGTGGCGCTCGATGCCTTGCTTCATCTTCCACGTGGTGACCATCACCGTCAGTGTGGCGCACACCACGACGTAGGCGACGACGGGGAACTGTTCAAGCTTGCCGTCGGGCGCCATCGTGACGATGTGGCCGGCGATCACCGACGCGATCCCACCTGAAACTTGCTGGATGGCCGCGCCGAGCGCATTGAACGACCCGCGCTTCGTCATCTCGGGCACCGAAGTCGCCATCGCCTGGAATGGGATGATCCGCAGCCGCCAATGGCGCGCGCCCGGACGCCAATGCAATCGCAGATCTCAGAAGGCGTTACGATACCGACCAGTTGACGACGCTACGTCCATTAGCCGCTGGCCCTGCTCGTTGAGTGTCTGTCGAGCGTCCTCGCCTTGAGGTCAACCTCGCCCACGGGGTCCGTCCGACGGCACACGCTGGTTCGGGCATCCACCGTCACACCCGCGGCCTTAGCGCGTTCCATAGCCAGCCGCCCGCGATCTGCTCGCCGGTGCGCACATAGTCGAAGACGTTGACGTTGGAAAGCGTCAGCGCCTGCAGCGTGCGCGCCTCGCGAGTGCCCGCGAACAATATCTGATCGCCGGGCAACAACTGCAGTGCTGCCTCTGGAAGCGGGTGTTCTTTGTCTCCGCGTACCAGGAGAAGCGGCATACAGTGCAGGTACTCTTCGCGAGACGAACTCGAGCGCAGTAGCCATTCCAAGGTGACCGGGATTTGCGCCTCGAAGCATCCCGGTGCGTGCGCCGCGTCGAGGTGGACACGCCAGATCACTGGTACCTCCTCGCCTACCCTTTCGCGAAGGCTGGCCACGACTCGATCCGCCCATTCGTCCTTCTCGGCTTTCACGATGTCGAGGAAGCGGGCAAGGAGCGGTGTGGTTAACACGGCAAGGCATTCGTGCGCAATGATCTCGCTCGGTACCATCGTGACGTCTGCCTTGAACTCATCGAACAAAACCTTATTGGCTACCAGGTTTTGCCGAATCACGACGAATAGTCGGGGGTGGAGCTCACGCGCGGTCATAGCGATGGCGAGGTTGCTCACGTCGTCGTCAGTGCCGGCCACGATTCCGACTGCGCGGCCAATTTCTGCTTGTTGAAGGATCCCGGCTTCTGTTCCGCGCCCTGCCACCCACGGGGGGTGCGCAAGCGGATCGGGTTGTGGATCCACGATGGTCACAGTTTGGCCCTTCCGGCCGAGGTGACGCACGACAGCGCGACCAAAGCGGCCGTAGCCGCATACGACCCAGTGCCCGCGCGGTGGCCTGGTTTCTGCCCGCAGCGTCGTTCCTGGTATTCCCGTCAGCCACTCGAGCAATTGATAGTTGCCAGGCTCGTCGAGCGCGAGGGCAAGGTACTCGCCGAACTTCTCGAATGGATTGATGATGTGGTGCGTGCGGAAGGATGCCATGTTCGCGACTGTCGCTTCCGACTCGGCGCGGGCGAGCACAGGGACCGTCGGGTTGAGCAGGCGCACCGTGATTGCAGCGGCAAGGTTGGCGCCGTCATCGTTAGTGAGCGAGACCACGCCGCAGCAACGAGGATGGCGAAGCCCCGCGATCAGCAGAGTCTCCGGTTTGCGTACGTCGGCCGTGAGGGCTGGGACGTCGACGTCGAAGCCCCGCACGACGAGGTCTTCGGTGCGCTCAGGCGATATGTCCAGCACGACGAACCGGATGTGGAGTTGATCAAGGGACCGGGCGAGCAGCGTACCGGTTTCGCCGTAACCGCACAGGATGTAGAACGGCTCCCCGATTCTGCGCACTGCCCGCCGAAAGCGGCCCACCGCGACCGCTTGCTGCAACGGCTTGTCTTGCATTAGCGCGAGCAGCGACAGGATCGTGTAGGTCCAGCCGAACACCGCCAGGTAGATACACACGGTGACCCACAAGCGCTGACCATTGCTGAAAGGTACTGGAAGCTCGCCAAATCCGATCGTTGTCGCCGTGAAGCTAACGAAATAGAACGCATGGAAGAAGCTCATCGGCGGCGCGGGGTTGCCGTCGGTATCGATGCCGGGTATCAGGACCAGCCCGAGCACCGCGATGGCGTACACCGCAACAATTACGATGAGCGGCGCGCGCATGCGCCGCAACGCAACTGGAAAGGCGCTGTGCATGGGCGCGCTCCTACCGACGCAGCATCACCGTTTCCGCGATGAGAATGACGAGCGATACGATGTTGGCAAGCAGTGCGCCGCCAGCCAGCGAAACCACGCGTGCCGTCACTTCCGGTGACATGCCCTCGCCGACCACGTGGACTGCCGCCGCCCAGCAGATCGCCGCAGCAACGAGCTGGAGGTCCGCGACCAGACTCGTCGCAAGATGGATAGCGCCTATCTGAGTGCGATCGCCGAACTTGAGAACGGTGGCGACGAGATTCACGGCTATAGCGGCGAAAAGCTCAAAGACGTCGTGGTGATACGGGACGTCGATCTCGCCCACGAAGAATCCGAAGTTGAGTGTGGCCGCGAGTACGATGAAGAAACCGAAAACTACTTTCTCACGGTTCATGCGATGCCTCGGTTT
>Ga0207688_10000603_pt1 | contig 17680 bp, 31 predicted proteins | sample KBSMiscanthusM4_FD_184296 | JGI IMG/M metagenome (GOLD analysis project Ga0207688, IMG submission 184296) | Miscanthus rhizosphere microbial communities from Kellogg Biological Station, Michigan, USA - M4 (SPAdes) (version 2) | ecosystem: Host-associated > Plants > Roots > Rhizosphere ...
ACGGATACCCAGAACAACCCCCTGACCAACAATGGCTGATTGGCCGACGCAGGAAATGGTCCGGCGCGAATCGCGGCGGAAACGAACGCTGTCAATACTCAGCGAACGCCGGCTGACGGCTCGGTTAATTCAGGCCGCGATGGGTATTCCTTTCATGACCAAGGAGGTCATCATGTTGCGAGGACTAAACGGGCTGCTCGGGGTGGTGTTAGGGATTCTCACGGCCGTGCTCGGCATTGTCCTGGGGATCGTCGCGGCTGTGGTGTGGCTCGTCGGCATGGTGCTGTGCGTGACGGTAATCCTGCTTCCGCTCGGAATCCCCGTCACGAAGCTCGGCCGCCGCCTACTCACCCTTGCCGGCGACCTGATGCACATCCCTTGATGCGACGTGCGCCCACACGCGCAGTCACCGCAGGGCGGATGACGGTGTCAATCACTTGAGTGACCAAGAAGCTCATCATGAAACTGCTACGGCGGCTGCTCGAAACGATGTTATGGATCCTCGTCTCCGCGGCCTCGTCGGCGTATTGCTGTGTGTGACAGTCATTTTGCTTCCAGCTCCTGCAGGGTGAGCCTGTGACCTGTGGGTTAATGGCCAAGCAATCGCCGTCTTGGGTCGCCTCGTGGTCTCCTAACGCGGAAGTCATGATCCATCGCCCCAGCCGTCGCACCGCATCTCGCGCCATCTGCACGGTTGCACCGCGTTTTCGTAGACAAATCCGTTCACAAGCAAGCAAGCAGCAAGCGGAGCAACATGGCGCCTGACCCCACGAGCCGGGGAGGTCGGCCATGCCGAAGGTTCAGATCTGAGCCGCTCCGGGACGTCCAGAGCGGCGGGGTCAGGATGCCACAGCCAACGCTGTTGTCGTGCTGGGTCGCCGGTTTCGAGGCGAATGGTGGTGGGCGGTGACGTCTTGCACGAATTGCCCGATCATCCCGATCGCGCGTCTGCTTTCCGGTGTGGCGTGTGCGGCGACCGCAAACGCGTGCACCTGTCCTTGCCAGAGATGAAGGTCGCACGGCACGCCGGATGCCCGTAGTCGATCGGTCATCAGTTCGGCGTCGCCACGCAGCAGTTCGTCGGCACCGGCATGGATCATCACCGGCGGCAGGTCGCGTACGTCTTCGGCGACCGGGGAGGCCAACGGTCCCGGCTCGCCGTCCACCGTGATCCGCGACTGCGCTCGCGCGACGTAGCGGGCGAACACCGCCGCCGCCTGGGGCGGAAACACCGAGCAACGCGCCGCCTTCCCGAACCCGGCGCGGTCCGGGCGAATGTCGGTCAGAGGCGAAATTGCCACCACCCCAGCAGGTTTCGGCAAGCCCACGGCGGGAATCGACAGGGCGGTCATGAAGGCAAGGTAGCCACCGGCGGAATCGCCCGCCACCACGATGTCGCCGTCACCGTAGCCGGTCTCGCACAGCCATCGATAGCCGTCCAGCGCATCGGCGACCGCACTGCTGATCGGGTACCTGGGCAGCATGCGGTAGCCGACGCTGAGAACCGGGGCATCGGCCGACCGGGACAGGCACGACACCAACGCGCGGTGGGTGTTTAGGCCACAGGTGAGAAAGGCCCCGCCATGGAAGTAGAGGACGGCCCGCGCGGTGCCTGAGCGCTCGGCCCGAACCCACTCGGCGCGACAATGCGGTAGGACGATCTCACCGATCTGGGTGTGGCGCGGCCTGGGCAGCCAGCGCGCGGCTTCATCGACCCACCCGGTCGGCCAGGGAAGGCCGGGTGCGGCCATCCATGCCGACACGAATGGTTTGACGCCGAAACGGGCTCCCAGCAACACTGCTCGAGACCGCAGGCTCACAGCACGATGCAACGAAGGAGTCCGCTGCGCCGACACGTGTTTGACGCGCTCGCCGTTGCTCGTCACAGTCATGGCTGCCGCCTCCGTCTGACGCTGAGGCAGCGAGGCAACAGGAGTTCCGGCATAAACGCCGAATTCGGGTTCGCCGCCGTGTGGTCCTCAGACTCGTCGCGTGGCCGTCGAGCCACGAATCCAGAAGCCTTAGTTGACTTCTGGATACCCTTGTGCAGACGGGGTACCCCTTGACGCAGCCGACAAAACCCGAATGCCGACAGCAGATGAGCACGAGAGCGCTCACTCGAGAATCAACTCACGAACCGCCTGATCCGGACTCCTACCCGAACATCGTTCTCTCGCAAGGACTCCGCTAGCCAGCTTAAGCAGTGGCGACGGCCGAGACCTCCCGCCGAGGCGGGCGAGAAGTGACTTGTCGGGCGGTGGCGCACCTGGATCGCGAACGCCCACACCGGGATACACCGGCGTCTACTCGACATTCCTGCGCGCACCGAAAATGTCGCTCGCCGTTACGGTCTCGACGCCCGGAGCTGCTGCTAGCGCCATGCCGACGGGGACTCGTTGGGGGGTGGGCGTCTTGACGCGAAAAGCAACCCTCTCGAAGACGATCGCTCTTGCGTAGTTCTCGCTGTATGAAGAATGACGACGGACATCCCAGACCTATACCTGGAACCGGTGCCGCTCACCGACTCTCGCCGGTCGAGAGGTTACTCGGCGGCGGCTCGCACCGCCGCTATCAGCGCCACGACAACGAGGGCCAGCAGGAGGACTACGAGCAGCACCGGCCCGAGCAGGAGTCCGAGGACCAAGAGAAGGGCGAGGGCGATCTTCGCCTGGCCGCTCAGACCAGATACCAGACCTTTGATCGCTGCCCACACAGGATTCTTACCGGTCAGGAGAGCCCGAATGCCTTCCAGCCCCGCTTTCACGCCGGCACCGCCGTTTGCGATCGCCTCGACGAGCGTGTCCATCCACTCCTGGACCTTCCTCGTCAGCGCTTCCCCGCGGTCTCGCACCGCGTCCAGAAGCCGGTGAACTTGGGTCTTTACCCACTCCACGACGGCCTCGACCGACGACCAAACCCGGCCGCGAGGGGCGTTGGTAGGGCCGCTGCATTCGGACGATGACGAAACCGGCGGGCGCGTGCGATTCGGCGAGGTGGACCGCGACGGCGCGGACGCGCGGGACCTTTCTTCTCGGGAACGCTTCCGAGTCGCCGGCTTCGCGGAGGTGGGGTGGCCTCGCACCTGTCCGGGAACGGCGGTGTCGGGGTGGCGCTGCCGGAACATGTCCGAGGCTGATACGCCGCTGGCATCGGATCGTTTCGGTGGTGGCATCGATTCCGCCCGCCGTGGGCCGCGCCGCGGTGCGGCGGTAGTCGACTTCGTGGCTGCCGTTCGCCTGCGTGGCGGTCGCACCACGGCGGTTTCGGAGGGAGGCGTTGATCTCATGGCCGGACCAGCTTCGGCTGTTGCCGTGGCCGGACCAGCTTCGACTGTTGCCGTCAGGTTGCCGCGGTCATTGGTCTTCCCGCTGCCGGCCGCGCGTCCACGGCGCGGCTTCACCGGTGTGCTCCGGCCGCTCGCCCTCTCTCGCGCCCTCATACTCGGCTAATACCCCCCGGTCCAATCCCCGAAACCGGGTCTAATTCAGCGGCGGAGCGCTACTAGCATCCGGCGCGACGGCGGCGCACTGGTCGGGAGCGTGGAACGCAAATCCTCACCGTAAAATGGCCGCTAGCCTCACCAGCGGCGAGTTAAGCGACCAGGTCGTCGACGTCGCCGCCTTGCCCCGGGTAGCGGTCGTTGTCGAGGGCCGATACTCGCCGCTGTTCAAGCTCAACCAGGTCCGTCCGCCGTGGTAACCAACGGGCTCGCCAAGCTGCACATCCACTGGCCCCGCAGTCACGGTGGTGTTCTGCGAGGCCCTCCAGCTCGCCGAGGATTGAACTACCGTTTCCTCGCCGCCGGACACCTTACCACCACCGAACACCAGGCCCTGCAATGCATCTCACGTGACAACGTGGTCGAGGCGGCCGGCCTCGACGCCGGCCGCCCGGACCCGAGCCCACCGCCAAAGTCTGTGCCTGGACCCACAGCATCGGCCGGTCGGTGCCCGACCGCGGCCGACTCCGCCTCGGAGTCTGGCAGGCCTGGCCAGTCGGAGTTCTGGCTTCGTGCGCAGCACCGGTCTGTGATGTGACACATGGGTCTTCCACGTACGCCGGCATAAGCCAGCGGAATCTGTTACGCCCTCGTAGAGAGGTTGGTGGGTAACACCGACGACGGGGCCGCGGACGTCGCTCGCCGAGAACCTCGATGCGACCGCGGTCGCCTACGAGCTCACACGGGTTTGCACTCGGGCCGTTCCGGGTAATCACTTCCATAATCACGTGTACACACCGTTCGGTCTGAAGTCGACGCAGAAGGCGCGTGAATGACAATAGATTCGGGGACACCGTGATCATCTTCATCAGCTTCGGAATCGCCGTCCTGGCGCTGGGCTACGTCCTCGGCATCCCCATTCTGGGAACGACTGGGGCCATCCTGCTCATCGTCGGGTTGATTGTGTGGATCCTGCGCCAGTCCCAAAGTGTGGTTCTTGGCTCCCTACGTATGCGTAACCGACCACCGCAGCCAAGGGTGTCGAAGCTGTCGCCGACGGTGCCGATCGATGGCGCGGCGCCGATCTCAGCGAGGCGTTCGCTATTCCGGATCGACTTAAACTGACATCCGGCATCAGAGGTTGACATCGCAACCCCTCCAACACTCTTCCACCCCAGCAATTTTCACCACAGTCAGCCATCCCGATGGCGTCGAGCACCGTACGGAATGCGCATATGCGCCGCGACCCGCCAGCCTACGATCATCGGCTGATATGCGTCGGTGATGAAACGGACGCGGGCACCCGGCCCGGGCCGGCACGAGAACTCAGTGACCCTCGTTTGGGGGCGGTGGGGTGAAGTCTCGCCCCCATCAGGTCAGGATACTGCGCGGCGGGAGCGGGCTTGGTGGTGCGCACCTGTTTCCCGTGGCGGGCGCCAGTAATCCCGGTCAACTCGCATGTGGCGGGCAACCTTATCGCGTCCGATGTCTTAGCCGGCGCGGCGGGCGGCTTTCCACAGTTTGCGCGCGACGTAGACCCGATTATTGTCCTCCCCGAGCTGCCGGGACGCTGGTTTCCAGGACGGCGTCCGGCAGGCCCGCGCCGCGCCGACGGGCTTCGAGGCTTGTTCGCGTTGTACGTGCTCGGACTCACCTAAAGCCCTGCCCATGCAGATGGCTCCATCCCCGAAGTCGCCGCGGTTAGCGTCGATGAACCCGACTACTTCTTTTGCTGGCGGTCGAACTCCGCCCGAAGCAACTGCCGCCCGTTTCAGAATCTCGTTGGCGCGCTTGAATCTTCGGATCTCCTGATCAAGATCGTAGATCCGCTTCGACTCCGCGGTAGATACTCCCGGCGCATTCCCGTCGTCGAGGTCGGCCTGGCGCACCCAGAACCGCACCACTTCACGCCGCACCCGACTCGACACCCAACTTGGGCACCATCCGCATCGCGGCCACCTTCTCCTCCGGGCTATACCGACGACTGGTTGGCTTCCCCGGCGGCTTTCCTTCGGGCGGCACGACTCCATCCTCGTTTCCAAGGTCAGGAGCCTCCAAGATTTCCAGAGCGACTCATATATGACGCCGAGTCGACTCCAGTCATAATGCGTTTGGGTCAATTCCGCAGCGCGGACCTAGATCCCGCCGTCCCAACCAGGACGTTGTCCAGCCCGGACCGCCGGTGCGGGGTGTACGGCGCGCCCCGGGAGGGTGTGCCGCCGCTTTTACGTTGAGGCGCACATCGTCGAAGCGACGCACCTGCGGCCGCCGGCCGGAAGTCCGACGATCCCGAGGTCGTTAAGTTGGGTGAATGCGCGCCGCGGATCTGTCGCCGGCGGTTGTTTAGGACGCTGCTCGCGTAGGTGGAGCCGCCGACCGTCTCGATGTGCAGCGATGACACCGGACACCAGGTCGACAATTAGCACGTCCGAATTCCCCGCCGCTGAGCTACCCCCGCCTCGGCAACGTGGGTTGGGATGCGCTGGTTGCGGGCCGCTGATGCTGGTGCTGAATCATCGGCGGCGCCACACCACGACGCTGACCACGACCGCTGCCGCGATCAGCGCCACGATCGGCACACGGGGCTTGAGCGAGCCGGTGATGTCGGCGAAGGCCCCGCGGGCCGCGGACTGTGCGGCATCGGCCTTCTCGACGGCGACTTCTCTTGTCTCGTTCGCCTTTTCGGTGATGCGGTCCTTGCTGTCGGCTACTTTCTGCGTAACCTCATCTTTGACGTCGGCATTGCCTGTCAAGCCCTCGACGGTCTCGCCAAGTTCCTTGCGCGTCTGCTCGATGTCGGTCTGGATGTCGTCGATCCCGGCATTGGGTCCGGGTTGGGGGGGCGGTGGGGTTTTGTCCGTGGTCACGGCGGGCGTCCTTCACTTCGTGGATGTCTTGTTTGACGTTGGCGACGGTCATCTCAGGGTGGGCGAGGCGTTATTGCCTGGGCTGTCACCCGCACTACCACGGTGACGCGGCACATATTTTCTGAACGCGTCCTTGACCTTCTCGCCAGCCTCTTTGAGGCTGGCCTTCGCCTGGTCGGCCTTGCCCTCATTTTCAGTGCTCTTGTCGCCCGTGGCCTTGCCGACCGCTTCCTTGGCCTTACCGATAAGGTTTTGGGCCTTGTTCTTTGCCTTGTCCATACCGCTCACAGTGTCTACTCCTCCTTCCCGGGGCCGTCCGTCCCGCCCGTGGGTACCTCACCAGCCAGAGTCGAAACGTCAGGCGGGTGCTTCAAGCAACAAGCTTGCGCTGCTTGCGCACGACCTTGCGTGCCTTCTTAGCGGTATCGGCAACTGCGTCCGAGGAAACAGAACGGATTTTGCGGCCCTTCTTCTTGGTTGTCTTCGTTAACTCGTCGATCGGATGCGCGAGCGAGCGCGGCATCATGAACTTCACGGCATGGGTGAAGAGACGGCCGGCGAGCATCACCATAGGGATGCCCAGCGGTAGCAGGATGACCGTCACACACAGCACCAGACCGACAAGCCCCACTACGGCCGCGAGGATCCACAGCAGGGCTCCGAGCAAGCCTCGTAGTAGTCGCATGATGGCCCTCCTTGGTTCGAGATTGCGCCCGTTTCTGTCGCCGAACGCAACGAAGCTCAAGTACTAGCCTTGCTCGGCAGTATTGACATTGGTTCGGACCGACCATCGGAAAGCCGCATGCGGGACAAATAGTGGCCGTGTCGGTCACCTGGTCCGCTCCTCGCACGGCGCGCTCCGTTCGTTCGGTGAACATCCTTCCGCTCCTGGTAGGAGTACCCGTTACTGGATCAATTAACCCGGTCGTCAGCCCATTTGCTAACGGCCGCACCGTCATGGCGTGAGCGCAACCCGCCCGCCGACGGGTTGGATCTGGACTTCCCCCACAACCATGGAGAGGCATGGACTAACTAAGCCCCCCGCCCCGTCGTTGACGCCTCGCAGGCGTGAAAATGGGGGCGGGGTTGCCTGCCGACGCCGACTACGTGCTCGCAATCCTGGACGACCACACCCGGCTTTCGGTGGGCTACCGGCTCGGCTATGCCGAAGAGACCGTGCGGCTGACGGCGGCGCACACGCCGGGGCTAACCGCCCGTAGCGTGCCGCGCTCGGTCTGTGCGGACAACGGCAGCGCTCTCTGCGAGCGTGGCTATTGCGGGCCTGCGCGAAACTCGGTGTGTCTCTGGTACATTCGCAGCCCGACCGACCCGAGGGACGAGGCAAGCGAGCGATTCTTCCGCACCGTGCGTGAGCAGTTCCTCGTCGAGGTCACCGACGCCGGCGGCGAGTGTCACTGCGGCCCGGGGCCGTTCGTGTCTCCGTTTACGGTCTGCTCCGCATCCCGCTCCGGTGACCACCTCTGGCCGCGCATGTAACGACGAGTTCTCCGATACGCCAGCAGTTCTCCGCCGGCGTCGAGTTCGATTTCATACAGCGCGAGTATGTCCGCCGTCGACGGGATCCGCCGGTCTTCGACGACTTCGGCCTCGACGATCCAGCCACCCTCGTCGACGGGTTCTACCGCGGTTATCTGCGTCGGTTGGCGGTCAACAACCGCGGTGATGTACTTAGGGGCAAGTTGGGCCGCTTCGAACGCATGCATTGACGGTTGATCAGCGTCGCGATCTTTCCGCGATCGTGGGTGTGCCATCGTCGTCACCCGCTTTCCAGCGATGTCTTCTCAGCGGCCATTGGCGCCACTATCGTCTCCAGTCTGCTTCTTGGGCAATAACTCCCTCAGCGCTTACTTAGACGTCGCACGACGGGATATACCCCGACGGAGTCCTGCCCAAACGTCAATTTGGAGTATTGGAATAGTTGCGTCCAGCCCATGCTGCCCTTCCCCTCACCGACCAGCAAACATGGCCTGACGAGCAGTTGATGGGCCACGGCCAAACCAGCGAGGAGCCACCACTACTGAGAGAGGCCGAGGCGTGGCGGCTCGACCGCCTGCCAGATGTCGATGAACGGATGGCCGCGCGATTCTGTGTCTGCTCGCGCTGGGCGTGACCGGTCCGCCGAACTACACCGTCGCCGCACAAGCGTCTGTCGGCAGCAGACGCGGCGCCGCATCACCGCCACCGCGATCCACCACGCCGCAGGGGACGGTCGCTCTCACGCCGATGACGGTGAGGTCGTTCTCGTTAATCACGCGTGGACTGACCGGCGGGGCTAATTAGGACGTAGACGGGCACGTCTTCTAGGACGTAAGGAATCTGCAGTGAACGAACGGCGTGTGAGCGAGGGTTCGGTACTGGACACCCTGCCGTGCGATGAGACGACTGGATGACCAATCGACCATCTGTCCCGCGTGTGGCTGTCCGAAGGTCGGTCCGGGCCCATGTGCGTGTTGTCGAGCCGTGCTAGTGCTTAGCTCCACTGCGTTCGACCGGCCACAGCCGGCGCCGGTCGCAATCCCTACGGAGCGAATCATCAGCTACGGCCTGTACCGCTTCGCCATGGCCCGCTACACCAAAATGTAAGTGGCTCTGGCGGACTCAGTGTTACGGGCCGAGCCCTTCGAATTCGAGGGCACGCCGGACACGGTCAACATTGAGTACGTGTGGTTCGAGGACCTCGGCGGCGACACAGCCGCCTTCGCGGCCGGTCATCCCGAACATTGCGGGCTATCCGGCTGCTCGTAGCCCTCGGTCACGCCACCTTCCATGACGGCGATCGGAGCGCGTCACGGGCCTCATCGAGCCTGCGGCCGTTGCCAGCTAGAACACGTTCAGCCGTGGTGGCGAATACGGCGGCTGGTGCCGTCGATTGACGGCGGTGCAAATTCAGCTTTAGTCAAACACGACGGTCGTTGTTGTACTACGTGCTGATACATCGCCACCCAGCACGCTCCGGGGGCAACGGTGTCGCTTTCTGCGCTACATGTGGCTTCCGTCATATAAACGCTAGGTGAACATTGCGCGATGGTCTGTCCGCGGTAAGCGCATCGAGGAAGTGCGCAATCCGATCGCGTTTGCCGGCGAAATGTCGAGACAGTGGTTCTGGACATGCAGAGTGTTGGACGCTTCGCTCCATCGACCGTACTGCGGTCCGATCGGACGCCGAACGGCTCTGTGCCAGTGGGCATCCCGGCTCTACCGGCGCTTCGGGTAGAGGGGACGGCGGATTACGAAGGCCGCACGCTGGCGCGGAACTCTGACTGGTTAATTCAGAATCAGGTTGCCTGGCGGGTGGTCCCCGTTTGTTGACGGGTATGCCATTCACCGACTGAGTTCCTGTCCGACTTAGTAGCGGCTTCAAATCCAGAGGCACGGCAGGCCAACTATTGCAATTGCCGCAAATTGTGTGGACGGCTTGTCAGAATCCATAATCGGGCGGGCTCTGAATTCGTTCACGGAATCGAACTTCGCCGCATCGAAAGGGGTGATCTTGTTCTCGTCATAATCGAGATAAAGCGCGACTGCACTCGCATACTCCATAGCTAACCGCGTAGAGCACCGCGTTGCCGGCGCCAGGAGCCGACACAGACACGTCTGCTCGAGCTTGGTGCTCTAACGTCGGCTTTATCTGCCCTTATGCACGGTACGCCGTGCATCTGAGGCTTGCTCTAGCACTGCATCTCCCGCTGGACTCGGTAGCTCTGCGAACTGAACGTTGCCACGGCTGCCAAGCCGCGGCGTGGCCATATAGCGAGTGCCTGCGCTCGTTTGCGCGTCGGATTTCGTGGGCGAGTCCGTCGAAAGGAGATTAGCGAATTGTTGCCGATTCGCGATTTGTTTCACGCTCTCGTGGGTAGCCGGGGTTCAAGCATCGGTCCAAGTGTCGGACAGGTGGAAACGAAAATTCTGGACGCTGATTGACAGGAGTGAGGATTATGGCCAACGGAGGCAAGGTGGCATTGGCGGTAGGAGCCGGCTACCTACTCGGCAGGACCCGGAAGATGCGGGTGGCGCTCATGCTCGCCGCTGCGGGGATCACTGGAAAATTCCCGGGAAGCCCGACTCAGCTTGTGGCACATGGTCTGAAGTCGCTAGGTGCGTCGGCGGACGTGAGTCAGCTGTCAGAGCAGTTGCGTGGCGAGCTGCTCGACGCGGCTAGGGCGGCCGCGCTGGCGGCGGCGACGCATCAAGTGGACGCGCTGAACGATCGGTTACAGGGCGTCACATCGGCAGTGGGCGCTGATGAGTTACTCGATGACGTCGGCGACACCGTCGACCGGGCGGGTGAGCCAGTGCGCTCACTTACCGGGCTTGGGCGGCGCAGACGGCGCCGAGACGATGAGGACGGCTATCAGGACGACGACACCTACGAGGACGAAGAGCCGCTGGATGTCGATGAGGAAGACGTCGATGAAGACGAGGAACCGGACGACGACGACCTCGACGAGGACGACCTGGAAACGGAACCAGAGGACGATGAACCGCCGCGACGACGCGCTTCGGGACGAGGCGCCGCTAGCGCGCCACAGCGCCGGACCGCAACGACGGCGACCAAGCGCGCACCAGTGCGGCGAGGACGGTGAGACAGATGTCGCATTCAACGAATGGCGAGCCCCGTAAGTCGAATAAAGCCACCGAGAAGAGCGCGCTGCAGGACTCCCTGCAGAAGTTGGCGGGAACATTCACCGAGCGCGCGATGAACTCCGCATCGAGCCGCCTTAGCGGCGCAACCGGACGCCTCACCGACTACGCGCAGGGCGGAGGCGGCAGCGGCTTGTTGGCGGCCGTCACTGGTGTCGACAAGCTGGCCTCGGGCAAGTCGCCAATCAAGTCGGCCATGAGCGCCGGATTGGCCGGAACCAAGGACAAAGTCAAGGACACCCTGAGCAATGTCAAGGACTCGCTGCTCGGTGGGAAGGGTAAGGGCGCTGGGAAGAAATTGAAGCTCACCAACATCATCGAAGACATCGATGTCGGAGCCCCACTCGACCTCGTGTACCGGCAGTGGACCGAGTACCCGCAGTTCCCGAAGTTCATGAAAAAGGTCGAGCAGGCCGAGCAGACGGCGGACGAGAAGGTGCAGTGGAAGGCGCAGGTCTTTTGGTCGCATCGGAGTTGGGAGGCGTCGATCATTGAACAAGTCCCCTTTGACCACATCGTGTGGCGCTCAAAAGGTGCCAAGGGCCATATCGACGGTGCGGTGTCGTTCCATGAGTTGGCACCTAACCTCACCCGCATCATCGTCGTGCTGGAATACCATCCGAAAGGCCTATTCGAGCGGACCGGCAATCTGTGGCGCGCCCAAGGGCGTCGAGCCCGACTGGAACTCAAGCACTTCAGGCGTCACGTGATGACGCAGACCGTGCTCCATCCCGACGATGTCGAGGGGTGGCTAGGCGAAATTCGCGACGGCGAAGTCGTCGATACGGGCGACACCGAAGACGACACGAAAGCCAAAGACGACACGAAAGCCAAAGACGCCGAAACCGAAGACACCGAAACCAAGGAACGCGAGCCTTCGTCGTCCTCAACACGACGTCGCGGGCAAGGCCGCCCCAGTTCTCCTAAGGGCGCGAACGGCGAACGCCAATCCCGCCGCCAAGCCGCCGTCAAAGAGAAGGAAGAGAGCCGCTCATGACCACCGCAATTCAACCGTCGGGAGGCACCGCCGGCGGCCCGAGCTCTAGCAGCTTGGCCGACGTCATCGACACAATCCTCGACAAAGGCCTTGTGATCGACGCTTACGTTCGCGTCTCTCTGGTGGGTATCGAGATATTGACCATTGACGCCCGGGTCGTCGTTGCGAGCGTCGACACCTATCTGCGATTCGCAGAGGCCGTGAACAGGATGGACATCTCGCAAACGGATCCCAAGACGGGACTCCCGGACCTGGTCGGCGAAGTGACCCACGGTGTCACTGAAGGTGCGGCTAAAGGCAAGACGAGTGGCGTGTTAGACGCCGCGACCGAAAAGATCGGCGATTTCCTCACCGACAAGCAGCAGGAGCGCCAGAAGGTGCGCAGCAGGAGGGCGGACCGATGACTTCCACCAAACAGCAACACGACGAGGACCAGGACACCCAGACCGGCGCCGCGGTTTACGTGTACGGCATTGTGCCCGGCGACGTAGAGGTCGAGGAACACGCCGAGGGAATCGGCGATCCGCCTGCCAAGGTAGAAGTTGTGCGGGAAGGTGATATCGCCGCGCTGGTCAGCCCGGTACCGACCGATCGTGCACTCGGTAAGCCCGCAGATCTGCAAGCCCACGCGGCGTTACTAGACGGCACCGCTGCGGTTGCGCCGGTGCTCCCAATGCGATTCGGCGCCGTGATGACGGACGCCGACTCTGTTGTGGAGGAGTTGTTGCGGGAACATCACGATCAATTCGCGCAGACGCTCAAGGCGTTGGAAGGGCACGCCGAATACATCCTCAAGGGGCGTTATCAGGAGGAAGCCTTTCTCAGCGACCTGCTATCCCAGAACGATCAGGCGCGCGGGCTTCGCGATGACATCCGCGCGAAATCGGAGGAGGCGGCCAGGAATTCGCGGATGGCGCTCGGCGAGTTGATCGCCAACACGATCGAGGCGGCACGCCAAGCCGATACGCAACGAGTGATCAACGAACTCAAGGGGAAGGCCGAGCAGGTCAACGCGCGTGAACCGACACACGAGTGGGATGCCGTCCATGTGGCCGTATTGGCGCGGGTGGACCGCGAAGCCGATCTGCAAGAGATCGTGGAGCGGCTCAATGAAAGCGCAAGGGGCCGTATGGAACTGCACCTTCGTGGACCGCTGGCCGCCTACGATTTCGTCGTCACCGCCACACCGGAGACATGAGCCAGATGGGGATCTTCTCGGGAATCATCGGGCTGCCGTTGGCTCCCGTGCGGGGCATGATCGTGGGTCCGGTACGGGGTGTGATGGCACTCAGCGAAGTGATTGCGCGCCAGGTCGAACAAGAACGCAACGACCCGGCCACGACCAGACGGCAGCTGGAGGAATTAGAGGAAGCACGTGAGCGCGGCGAGATCTCCGCCGAGGAAGAGAGCGAGGCCCAGGAGCAGATTCTGCAGACGAGACTGCGCCCCGCAAGCGGTGAGCCGAAGCCGGAGAACGGGTGAGAACGATGGCAGAAGGCACCGGCACACGATCGCGCAGTGGTCGCGACGCCGAGCAACCGTCGGTGACGGCACGTGACGCCGCCGAGCTGGCTCGGCAGTACCTGGCCGATATGACCGACCGCATGCCGGTGCAGACGACGTCGGTGTCGCCCACCGACGACGGTTGGCTCGTCGAAGTCGAGATGGTCGAAGATCGCCGGATCCCTTCATCCTCCGACGTTCTGGCGCTCTACGAGGTGGAGCTCGACCTCGAAGGTGAATTGCTGGCATACCGCCGAGTTCGTCGATACCTGCGAAGCCAGACCGCGAGCGGTGGTGAGCTGAGGTGACTTTCGCCAACGACGACTTCGCGCCGGTGCCCCGCAGTAGTGTGGGCGGGGCGCTCAGTACTCCACAGTCGACCAACCTCGGCGACATCTTGGAGCGGGTGCTCGACAAGGGCCTGGTGATCGCCGGTGACATCAGGGTCAACCTGCTCGACATCGAGTTGCTGACGATCAAGCTGCGGTTGATCGTCGCCTCTCTGGAAACCGCCAAAGAAGTCGGAATCGACTGGTGGGAGCACGATCCCTGGCTGAGTGGCAAGTCGTCGGAGTTACAACTCGAAAATGACCGACTACGCGCCAGGATTGAGCGACTCGAAGCCGGAAACGGCCAAGGCGGAGTTATCGAGGCACGACGCGCGGAGCCCGAGGATGTCGACTGACGGTGTGGCCGTCTGGCTCTATGCGGTCATCCGCGGTGAGGTCGCCGATGATCGCATCGGCGGACTGACCGGAGTCGAGGGCGAAAGAGTCCGACATCTCGACGATGGCGACTTGTCGGCGATCGTGGGAACGGTTCACCTCGACGAGTTCGGCGAGGCGGCGCTACGGCGGAACCTGGAGAACCTCGATTGGTTGTCGGTCAAGGCACGCGCACACGATGCCGTGATATCTGCAATTGCCCGGTCCGGGCCCGTCCTCCCGGTGCGCATGGCGACCGTGTACCTCGACGACGAACGCGTCAAAGAGTTGCTCAAAACACGGCGCCAGGATTTTCTCGCCGCGTTGGATCGGGTGACCGACCGTGACGAGCTCGGCGTCAAGGCGTACGGCGACCTGGCCGCACTGACGGCTGGCGGCACATCAGTTCAGCAGCCTGCCGGTGAAAAGCCCTCCGGAACTGCGTATCTGATGAAGCGGCGACAGGAGCTCACCGCGCAAGAGAAGGCGCACAGCGTGGCCGCGGCGGAAGCGGAGCGCCTCCATGCCGCCCTTCTTCGACATGCGGTGGACGGCAGACAGAAACCGCCCGGCGATCCAGCGCTTACCGGTAAGCAAGCCTGGACCGTTTTGAACGGCACCTATCTGGTCGACAGAGACCGGGTCGAGGCGTTCCGCGCCACCGTCGCCTCGTTGCAGGAGACCACCACCGGTGTTGAACTCGAAATCACGGGACCATGGCCGCCGTACTCGTTCACCGGCGACGTGGTCAGCCCATGACTGAAGCTGTTGGCACCACCTATGACAACCGGCGAATCGCGCTCGTCGATCTTTTGGACCGGGTGCTCGCCGGAGGGGTGGTGATCACCGGTGACATCACCCTCTCGATCGCCGACGTGGACCTGGTCGTCATCTCGCTACGCACCTTGATTTCCTCGGTTGGTTCGCTACTGCCTCCCGATCCCGCCACAGGAGGCGAAGAATGACCGAACCACCCGGAGACCTGTCGGCAACACCGGCACCGCGCAACCGCATCAATTCCGACCCCGAATCCGTGGAACGGGGCCTGGTGAGTTTGGTGCTCACCCTGGTGGAGTTGCTGCGTCAACTGATGGAGCGTCAGGCCATTCGGCGCGTCGATCGCGGAGATCTGACCGATGATCAAGTCGAGCGCATCGGGACCACATTGATGCTGCTCGAAGAGAAGATGACCGAACTGCGTGAGCACTTCGGCCTCGAACCCGAGGATTTGAACATCGACCTGGGACCGCTCGGACCGCTACTGCCAACCAATTGAGCCGGGCCCTGTGCTGGCAGCCGTAGATCGTGATCATCGGTGATGTTGGCGTCGGTAGTGGCTTTGTCGGGCTCGGTGTTGTGTTGCCAATGAGATCTAGTGCAGCAGGCTGGCCAGGGTTCGGCGGGCGCCGAGCAGCCGGGCGTCCTATAGTCGCCGGAATTCGTTGACGGTCAATGTGATCAAGCCGGGTGGCGTTGTCCTGATGTCCGCGGACCTGATCGACCGGCACACGGCGGCCATCGATCAGAGCACCACCCGCATCGAGGAGACAATCGCGCCCTTTCAAGGGTTTCGCGACCCAACTGCACCATCCCCGCGTCAGCATCCTCACCGCCGACGTCATCATCACCGAGACCGGCGCCGACATGACCCTCTTCCCGACATTGACCGCCCTGCTACGCATGATCGATCTCGGAGCCGATGCGCGTAAAGCCCTGTCCCGCAGTCAGATCAAGCTGATCGCTGGATGGCGCTCCCGTGCAGACAACGCTGTTCTTCGTGCCTGTCGTTGAGGCTGTTCGGCCGGCGACCCACCTCGACCCCAACATTGGCCGCGGCAGCGTGAACCGATTCCGCAACTGACCCCGACGACAATTGTCTGGCCACCGTGGCCGTGCTCTGCACGCGTGTGCCTGGTCACTGCGAATACGACCGCGACGGCACCCGGCATCGTCAACGCCGCGCCAGTATCCCGGCTGGCAACGCGTCGCGTGCGCCCGACGTGGGCCGGGACGTCGGAGATCTTCCTGAAGAAACGATTGAGCGTCTGGGCGTTGGGCTGATGCGGTTAGAAGAAGCGATGGGTGAGGTGCGTGAGTACTTCGACCTGCGGCCAGAGGACCTCAACCTGGATCTAGGGCCGCTTGGGCCGCTACTGCCGCGCGAGCCCGGCTGAATCCAGCCGGGCTCGCTTCTAAGCGGAGCTAACGCCGCAGGATCCCCGATCGCCTTCGGCCAAATGCGGCGGCCACGATTGCGACGCCGATGGCGGCCACCACTACCTGGACGAGTAGTTCAAGCCAGTCGATGCCTTCTGTCGCCGTCGGAATGCCCATCGCTCGAGCCAGCGCGGTGCCGAGGAAGGCCGCCCCGATACCCACGAGAATGGTCAACCAGATCGGTATGCGCTGCTTCCCCGGTACCACCAGGCGGCCGAGCGCACCGACCACCAAACCGATCAGGATTGCGCTGATGATGCCGGTGATAGTCATCGTTCCTCCAAACAAGTTTCAGATTCGCACGAGATACCCATTTAGTGCGCCAAATAAACGCCTGCGTCAATGCGCCGACGTCGGGTCGGCGGCGCGAGATCCCACCGCCGCATGGGCCCCTTGTCTGGACGGGGCGCTGGATTTGCGCCTGCCGAGCGCGAATTGCACTGCAGTAACGGCGACTGCCGCGTAGAGCAACTGCGAGACCAAGCGCCTTGAGCCGGTTGCCCCATCCAAAATCTTTAGGGACGCGGTGGTGGCGCTCGGCTGGATGTAAGCCGAGGATCGTTTCGGCAAGGCGCCACAGTGTCAGCGGGACCAGCGCGACCGCGGCCGCCCACAATGCGATATTGCCTCCAGTAGTGCTGGCCTTAGTTCGCAACGCGCCGGTCTGATCGGCGTCGCCGCCCGAGCCGATCGCGATTCGGAAGATGATATAGGCGATCAGCAGATGCAGGAACCCGGTGATGAACCGCCCCGGTGATGACGTAGCCAGCGCGGCCGCGACGCGGCCGACTGGGTGAGCGGTGGCCGAGCGTACAACACCCGTCGGACTGATCCCACCAGTCACTGAGGGATGGGATTCAGGCTATAGCTGGCCGCGGCGCGGGGGGCGGAACGCGTCTTTGACTTTTTCACCCGCATCCTTCAGGTGAGATGTCCGCTGATCAGCCCTGCCCTGAGCCTCCAACGCGGGGTCGCGGGTGGCGCGCCCCATTGCCGCCTTGACTTTGCCCTTGACCTGCTCCAGCTTATTCCTGGCTTTATTGGCAACGCTCATAGCACCCGTCCTTCTAATTCAGCTTCCACGGTCAAGCACCACCAAGCGATTACCCGTTTCCGTCATTGACCCTCGCCCCAATTAATCCTTCGACAGCCATACCACCGCGATCCTCACTGCGGTAAGCGACCGGACCGTTAGCTAAGCTAGTCATGGCGGCGGCCGGCGACATCGCGTCCGGCTGGTCCCATTCCCCTGACTGCCCCACCACCGCAAGCCAGCGGCGCATCGCAACCC
>Ga0207688_10000607_pt1 | contig 17637 bp, 15 predicted proteins | sample KBSMiscanthusM4_FD_184296 | JGI IMG/M metagenome (GOLD analysis project Ga0207688, IMG submission 184296) | Miscanthus rhizosphere microbial communities from Kellogg Biological Station, Michigan, USA - M4 (SPAdes) (version 2) | ecosystem: Host-associated > Plants > Roots > Rhizosphere ...
GGTCTTCCCGTTCACGCTGTTCGCGCTGGCCGGGATGATGACCTTCGTCGCCGCCAACGACCTGCTCACGATGTTCGTCGCGCTCGAGGTGCTCAGCCTCCCGCTGTACCTCATGTGCGGGTTGGCCCGGCGTCGTCGGCTGCTCTCGCAGGAGGCGGCGGTCAAGTACTTCCTGCTCGGGGCGTTCGCCTCGGCGTTCTTCCTCTACGGCCTCGCGCTGCTCTACGGCTACGCGGGCTCGGTCAAGCTGGCCGACATCGCCGCCGCCGCATCGGGCTCGCCGCACTCGGACGGCCTCCTGCTCGGCGGGCTCGCCCTGCTCGTGGTCGGGCTGCTGTTCAAGGCCTCGGTGGGCCCGTTCCACACGTGGACGCCCGACGTCTACCAGGGCGCGCCCACCCCGATCACCGCGTTCATGGCGGCCTGCACGAAGGTGGCGGCGTTCGGTGCCCTGGCCAGGGTGCTGTTCGTCGCGTTCGGCGACACCCGGTGGGAGTGGCGCGGCGTGCTGTGGGCCGTCGCGATCGTGTCGATGGTGATCGGCGCTGTGCTCGGTCTCACGCAAACCGACGTGAAGCGCATGGTGGCCTACTCGTCGGTGGCCCACGCGGGCTTCCTGCTGCTGGGAGCGATGTCCATCACAGAGGCGGGCACGTCGGGCACGCTGTTCTACCTCCTGGCCTACGGCTTCAACACGCTGGCGATCTTCGCGGTGATCAGCCTGGTGCGCGACGCCGACGGCGAGGCCACCCACCTCTCGCAGTGGGCGGGCCTGGCGAAGCGGTCGCCGGTGGTGGCGGGTGTGATGACGTTCCTGTTGCTCGGCCTCGCGGGCATCCCTCTCACCAGCGGTTTCACGGCCAAGTTCGCGGTGTTCTCGGCCGCGCTCGGCGACGGGATGGCGCCGCTGGTGGTCATCGCGCTAGTGGCGAGCGCCATTGCGGCGTTCTTCTACCTGCGCGTGATCGTGCTCATGTACTTCAGCGAGCCCGCCGCCGACGGCCCCGCCGTCAGCGTGCCGGGGGCGTTCACCACAGCTGCCATCACGCTCGGTGTGCTGATCACCCTGCTGCTGGGCATCGTCCCGACGCTGGCCTTGGGCTGGGCGGGCGCCGGCGGGTTCGTAAGCTGAGGAAGTGACGAGCAACGAGGTCGCGGGTGTCGCGATCGGGGATTCGCATCTCGCCGTGGCACTGCAGACCGGCCTGGACCGGGTCGAGGCATTGCTGCACCGCGAGGTGCAGAGCGAGTACCAGTTCGTGGCCGAGACCTCCCTGCACCTGATCGACGCGGGGGGGAAGCGGTTCCGGCCGCTGTTCACCTTGCTCGGTGCGCAGATGGGGCCGCGCCCGGAGTCCGACGAGGTGCTCACGGCGGCCGCCGTCGTCGAGCTGATCCACCTGGCCACGCTGTACCACGACGACGTGATGGATTCGGCCACGATGCGGCGCGGCGCGGAGAGCGCCAACTCGCGGTGGGACAACACGGTCGCGATCCTCACCGGCGATTTCCTGTTCGCCCACGCGTCGCGGCTGGTCGCCGACCTCGGCCCGGACGCCGTGCGGATCATCGCCGAGACGTTCGCCGAGCTCGTCACCGGTCAAATGCGCGAGACCCGCGGCCCGCGCGCGGGCGACGACCCGGTGCAGCACTACCTCACGGTGATCGCCGAGAAGACCGGCTCGCTCATCGCCACGGCGGGTCGCTACGGCGGCATGTTCGCGGGCTGCCCGCCCGAGCACGTCGAGTCGCTGCGCCGGTTCGGCGCGGTGATCGGCACCGCGTTCCAGATCTCCGACGACGTGATCGACATCGCGTCGCCGTCGGACAGCTCGGGCAAGACACCGGGCACCGACCTCCGGGAGGGCGTGCACACGCTGCCGATGCTGTACGCGCTGCAGGGCGAGGGCCCAGCCGCCGACCGGCTGCGGGTGCTGCTCGCCCGCCCGATCACCGACGACGCCGAGGTGGCCGAGGCGCTGGAGCTCCTGCGGGCGGGTTCGGGCCTGGCCCGCGCGCGCGACGTGCTGGCCGACCAGGCCGCCGCCGCCCGCGCGGAGCTGGGCAAGCTCCCCGCCTGCCCGGCCTCCGACGCCCTGGCCGCCCTCACCGTCTACGTGATCGACCGCACCGCCTAGGAGCGCCCCCGTCAGGCGGGCAGCACCACCACCGGCACCGGCGAGGCCCGGATCAGCTTGCCCGCCCGCGACCCCAGGAACACGCGCGCGATCGGCCCCGTGGCCGACGACCCGACGGCGAGGAGCTCGTCGCGCTGCCAGTCGATGCTCGACACCGACTCCACCCAGCCGGTGCCGGTCCCGATGACGCACGGGGTCGAGCCGTCGATGATCCCGTCCGCGACGAGCTTCCGCTGCGCCTCGGCGGCCTGCGTCGCCCAGGAGTCGAGCACCGAGTCCTCGGCCGTGACGCCGACCTCCGGCGGGTACATCGTCGCGTGCCGGACGCCGAAGCTCGCCACCCGCAGTGGCGTGCCGAGCACCTTGGCCAGCTCGACGGCGTGGGCGACCGTGCGCACCGAAGACGGGCTGTCGGAGAAGGCGCACGTGAGCCGCGTGAACCCGTCCGCAGCGGTGGAACGGTAGCCGCGCGGGCTGATGGCCAGCGGGATCGGGGCCGAGTGCAGGAGCTTCTCCGCCGTGGACCCGGTGACGATCCGGCCCTCCGGCCCGTCCGCGGAGGACCCGATCACCAGCGTGCTGCCGTCCACCTCGCGAACGGCGTCGACCAGCGCCGACGACACCGAGCGCCCGGTGGCCGTGCGGTAGGACGTCTCCACCGTGACGCTCGTGTCCGTGAGGTACTCGCGAGCCTGCTGCTCGGCGGCCTCGCCCACTTGCCGCGCGTACTCGGCGTACTCAGCGTCGATCTTGGCGAGCGACGGCGTCGTCCACTGCCGGGGCACGACCGTCACGACCGCCATCGCCTCGCCCCGCGCGTGGGCGAGCTTGAGGCCGAGGTCGAGCGCGCCCCGGCCGCCGCGGTGCGGGATGTACCCGACGACGACGGTCACGACTGCCCTCCCTCGACCTCGCCGAGCGCCGAGTGCCTGCGCCCGTACAGCATGTAGAAGATCAGGAACACCGCCACCCAACCCGCGAAGATCAACCACGTGTACCAGTGCAGGCTGGCCAGGATGTAAGCACAGGCGAGGATGGACAGGATCGGCGTGACCGGGAAGCCGGGCACCTTGAAGGCGCGCGGCAGGTTCGGCTCCCGGTACCGCAGGATGATCACGCCGAGCGAGACGACGATGAACGCGGTGAGGGTGCCGATCGACACGACGTCGATCAGGTAGTCCAGCGGCACGATCGCCGCGAGGATCGCGACCACGATCGCCACGATGATCGTGTTCTGCACCGGGGTCTGCGTGCGCGGGCTGACCCTGGCGAACATCTGCGGCAGCATGCCGTCGCGGCCCATGGCGAACAGGATGCGGGTCTGGCCGTAGAGCGTCACCAGCGTGACGGAGAAGATCGAGATGACGGCGCCGAGGGCGAGGATCGTGCCCCACACGGTGTTGCCCGTGACGGCCTCCAGGATCCGCGCGAGCCCGGCCTCGGTCTGGCTCTCGAAGTCCTGCCACGGCTGCGTGCCCACCGCGGCGATCGCGACCAGCACGTAGAACGTGATCACGATGAGCAGGGCGGCGATCAGCGCCCGCGGCATGGTGCGCTGCGGGTCCTTCACCTCATCGCCCGCGGTGGACACGGCGTCCAGACCGATGAACGAGAAGAAGATCGTGCCCGCGGCGGTGGCCACGCCCGCGAACCCGAAGGGCGCGAAGTCGGCGAAATGGTTGCTGTCGAAGGCGGTGAACGCGATGACGATGAACATCGCCAGCACCGTCAGCTTGATGACGACCATGATCGCGTTGACCCGGGCGGACTCGCTGGCACCCCGGATGAGCAGGATCGCGCACAGCGCCACCAGCACGACCGCGGGCAGGTTGATGATGCCGGGCTCCGCGTCCCACGGCGCGGCGAGGATCTCGTGCGGCAGCTCGATGCCGGTGAGGTTGCGCAGCGCCTCGTTGAGGTAGCCACTCCAGCCGACCGCGACCGCCGCCGTCGACACGCCGTACTCCAGCAGGAGGCAGGCGGCCACCCCCATCGCGACGATCTCGCCGAGCGTCGCGTACGCGTAGGAGTACGTGCTGCCCGACACCGGGACGGACGAGGCCATCTCCGCGTAGCAGATGGCGGCCAGGCCCGCGGCGATGCCCGCCATGACGAACGCGAGCACGACTGCGGGGCCTGCCTCCGGCACCGCCGAGGACATGACGAAGAAGATGCCGGTGCCGATCGTCGCGCCGACGCCGAACATCGTGAGCTGGAAGGTGCCGATCGAGCGCTGGAGGTCGCCGCCCACGACGTGCTCGCCCTCGTGCGCGTGCGACCCGACCGGCTTGCGCCGCAGCAGCTCGTGCCTCAGCCCCGTTGTGCCCCCTGGTCCATCCATGGCGCTCCGATCCCCGGCGCAGCCCTGCTGGCCGCGCGTCGGGGGTCAGTATCGACCGAAACGCGCATTTCGATCAGGCCGTTACCGCAACTTTTCCGGGAGTGCGGCGCGCGCGGAGGAGATCCACCGTGAAGACGGCGAGCGCCACCCACACCAGGACGAACCCGATCCACCGGGTGGCGGGCATCGCCTCTCCGACGACGAGCACGCCCCACAGGAACTGCAGGATCGGGTTGAGGTACATCAGCACGCCGATGGTGGAGAGCGGCACCCGGCGCGCGGCGGCGGCGTAGAGCATCAGCGGCACCGCGGTGACCGGCCCGGACACGATCAGCAGCAGCACGTGGCCCACGCCGTGCCCGGTCAGCGTGCCCGCGCCGGACACCTCGAACGCCACCACGGTGGCGATGGCGAACGGGGCGAGCACCAGGCTCTCCGCCGTGACGCCCGCGCCTGCGCTCAGCGGGATCATGCTCTTGAGCAGGCCGTACACGCCGAACGAGCTGGCGAGGCCGAGCGCGATCCACGGCAGCTGTCCGGCCTCGATCGCGATCACGACGACGGCCGCAGCGCCCAGCCCGACCGCGACCCACTGCACCCGCCGCAGCCGTTCCCGGAGCACGACGACCCCGAGCAACACGCTCACGAGCGGGCTCACGAAGTAGCCCAGCGCCGCCTCGACGACGTGGCCCGCGAACACGGCGTAGATGTAGAGGCCCCAGTTCACCGTGATCAACGCGCCCGCCGCGGCGACCATCACCCAGCCACGCGGGCGCAGCGCCCGCAGCTGCGACCAGCCGCGCGTCACGCTGATCACGACGACCATGAGGACCGCCGTCCACATGATCCGGTGGGCGAGCACCTCCACCGGCGCGGCGGGCTCGAGCAGCGGCCAGAACGCGGGGAACAGGCCCCAGATCGAGTACGCGCCGATCGCGGCCGCTACGCCGCGGCGATCCAGTTCCGTGCCCACGTCCCCATCAGAACACCGGCCCCCGTGGCGCCGCACGGGATATGACGAGCGTTACCGGGCGTAGCGGTGGGAGGCCGCCGCGATGCCTGCGACGATCTCCACCTCGGCCTCGTCGCGCGGCCCGTAGACCAGCACCATGCCGGGGGAGACGCGCACCCCGGCGAGCGGGTGCGCCACCGCCCAGCCCTTGGCCAGCGCGTCGTAGGCCTGCGCGTCGGGCAGCGCGACGTGCAGGCTGCCGTCGGGGTGCTGGTGGGCGAACTCGCCGTCGTCGGGGAGGAGGAACGCCGCGTCCGGGCCCGCCGCCGCGCCGCGGTCGAGCAGCAGCGCGCGGGTGCCCTCGACGCCGACCTTCGTCGGGCCCGTCGTCACGTCGGGCAACGCCGCGAGCCGCGGCCACAGCCGCTCCTGCACCTCGGCGGGCGCGGTCTGGGTCTCCTGGTGCTGCGGGATGCCCACGGTGACGTCCGGCGGCGGGCCCGCGCGGACGGGGAGCCGACCGCCCGCGACCGTCGGCCAGGCGGCGTCCTCGCCGTCGGGCACCGGGTTCTCGCCGTGGGCGCGCAGGTGGTCGAGGCGATCGGCGAGCCAGGTGCCGACGTCCCCGACGACCTTGCCCGCCAGCTGGTCACCGCCCGCCGCGCGCTCGGCCCACAGCGGCGCGCCGCTCTCCTTCGTGAGCCACGCCCAGGTGCGGGCCTGCAGCCGGGACGGTGTGCGGGTGTCGTCGGTGCCGTGCGCGAGGAACACCGGCATGCCCGCGAGCTGTCCACGGGCCATCGGGACGCCCGCGTCGAACGGCAACGCGCCGTAGAGCAGCATCGCACCCGCCCAGCGGTGCGGCTCGGTGAGCATGAGGGCGCCCGCGAACGTCACGCCCTCGCGGAACCCCACGAGCAGCACGGGCCGGTCGGGATCGCCCTCGTCGTCGAGCCACTCGAGGAACCACGCCGTGCCCGTCGCGAGGCTGGCCGGGTCGGGACGGCCGTCGGTCGCGGTGTACCAGTGGAACCCGCTGTCGCCCGTGATGGGTCCGCGGACGGCGACGTACGCGACCGGCCCGTGCGGCAGCCAGGGCGCGATCTCGATCATGGAGTGCTCGCTGGTGCCGTTGCCGTGCAGCGCGACCACGAGCGGGGCCGACGGGTGGCTGGTGCCCCAGCGGGCGACCATCGGACCGTCGGGTGGCGGCATGGGAGGACGGTAGATCGTCGCGTCGGGCGGCGGGCCCGGGTGTGTCAGAACGCGACACACGCCGTCGGGAAATCGGAGACTCGCCGTCGGGTGCGAAACGTTATGAGTACGTGATCGGGCTGTTATGTCGTGCGCGGAGCGTGTCGGGCGATTCCCAGCTCCCCGGGAGACCCCAGATGGCCCTGCACGCCGCCCTGCCGCGCCCCGCGCTGCGGGTCTGGTGGGGTGCCCTCGTGGTGGTGCCGGTCGCGTTCGCCGGGCTCGGGCTGGCGCTCTTCCCGCTGCAGGCCGTGCCGACGCCGCCCCGCCCGGCGCCGCCGGTGTCGGCGCCCGTGGCTCCGGCGCCCGCCTACCCGGCCCCGTTCGCCGCGGGCGCGGTGACGTTCGCGGCCGACCGGGCGGAGCTCGCAGGCCCGTCGGTCGCCGCCGTCGCCCGCGTGGCCGCGCTGCTCGGCGACGGCCCCGGGTCGCGGGTCACGGTCACCGGGTATGCCGCCGACGCCCCCGGGCCTGCCGAGGTGGCGCAGCGGCTGTCGGAGCAGCGTGCGCAGGTCGTCGCGGACGCGCTGGTGGCGTCCGGGGTGCGCCGGGAGCGGCTCGTCGTCGCGGGCCGGGGGTCCGCCGAGCCCTTGGCCACCCCGGAGCTGAGCCGGCGCGTCGAGATCAAGGCCGAGTGAGGAGCTGTCGATGGCCGCACTGTTCGCCCAGATGTGGGCGCTGGAGCTGGCGGCGTTCCTGCTGGGGGCCGCCGTGACGTGGTTGGTGTTCGTGCGGCCCGCCCGGGCCGCCGCCACGCGGGCCGCGCAGCCGGTGCCGCTGCCGCCCGCGTGGGCGTCGGGCCCGTCGCCGGATCAGCCGGTGCCGTCGCCGCACGAGCAGGAAGCCCCGACTCCCACCGCCGATCCCGCGCTCGCCGAACTCGACGCCCACGCCCGGCACGCCCGTCGCAGCGGCCTCTTCGCGGCCGACGTGCTGGAGCAGCTCAACAACGGCAAGAAGGGTTAGGAGCGCGCTGGAGAACTCGGCCCTAGTGCGCGCCGGGCGGAGTTCTCCAGCACCCTCCTAGTCCGCCACGCTCCAGGTGTCGCGGCCGTTCAGCAGGGCCTGCAGGTCGGGAGAGCGGTTCTCGCGCTCGAGCTGGACCTGCGCGCGGGCGGCGTCGTCGTAGGTCGACCGCGCGACGTTGCGGAACAGCCCGATCACCGTGTGCGTCAGGTCCTGGTCGGACAGCCGCGACAGCGCGAACGCGAGGTTGTGGTCGGTGGCGTCGTGCACGACGATCTCCGACTCGTCCACCTCGATCGCCTTCGCCACCCGCAGCCCGAAGCCCTCGCGCACGACGGCGTAGGAGCCGAGGCCCTCGTCGTTGGCCGGGCCGAAGCGGATCGGCTCGCCGTGGACGACCGGGATGAGCCGCTCCGGCGCGGTGTCGGCCTTGCGGAGCACGTCGAAGCTGCCGTCGTTGAAGATCGGGCAGTCCTGGAAGATCTCGACGAACGCGGTGCCGCGGTGCTCGGCGGCGGCCTGCAGCACGGCGGTGAGGCCCTTGCGGTCGGAGTCGATGGCCCGCCCGACGAACGTGGCGTCGGCGCCCAGCGCCAGCGAGACCGGGTTGAAGGGGTGGTCCACCGAGCCGTACGGCGTCGACTTGGTGATCTTGCCTTCCTCGGACGTCGGCGAGTACTGGCCCTTCGTGAGCCCGTAGATCCGGTTGTTGAACAGCAGGATCTTGAGGTTGACGTTGCGGCGCAACGCGTGGATCAGGTGGTTGCCGCCGATCGACAGGGCGTCGCCGTCGCCCGTGACGACCCACACCGACAGGTCGGGCCGGGTGACGGCCAGGCCGGTGGCGATGGCGGGCGCGCGGCCGTGGATGGAGTGCATGCCGTACGTGTTGAGGTAGTACGGGAACCGCGAGGAGCAGCCGATGCCGGAGACGAAGACCGTGTTCTCCCGGCGGATGCCCAGCGTGGGCAGGAACTGGCGCACGGCGGCGAGCACGGCGTAGTCGCCGCAGCCGGGGCACCAGCGCACCTCCTGGTCGGAGGTGTAGTCCTTGGCCGTCTGCTTGTCGGAGGTGGTGGGGACCCCGTGGAGGCCGCCGATCGTCGGCAGGCCCAACTCCAGCGCCGTCATGCGTGCACTCCTGACAGGTAGTCCAAGAACAGGTCCTGCAGCTCCTCTGCTTTAAACGGCAGACCTGAGACCTTCGTGTAGCTCTTCGCGTCCACGAGGTAGCGGGCGCGGAGGAGCAGGGACAGCTGCCCGAGGTTCATCTCGGGGATGAGCACGCTCTCGTAACGCGCCAGCACTTCGCCGAGGTTCCCCGGCAGCGGGTTGAGGTGCCGCAGGTGGGCGGTGGCGACCTTGTGCCCCAGCGCCCGCACCCGCCGCGCGCCCGCCCCGATCGGGCCGTACGTGGAGCCCCAGCCGACGACGAGCAGCCGGGCGTCCCCCGTGGGGTCGTCGACCTCGACGTCGGGCACCGGGATGCCGTCGATCTTCGCCGCGCGCAGCCGGGTCATGCGGTCGTGGTTCTCGGGCTCGTAGGAGATGCCCCCGCGCCCGTCGGCCTTCTCCAGGCCGCCGATGCGGTGCTCGAGGCCGGGGGTGCCGGGCACGGCCCAGGGCCGGGCCAGCGTGTCGGCGTCGCGCAGGTACGGCCAGAACTCCTCGCCGTCGGGCGAGTTGGGACCCGTGGCGAACGCCGGGTCGAACTTCGGCAGGTCGGCCGCGTCGGGCACCCGCCACGGCTCGGACCCGTTGGCCAGCGAGCCGTCCGAGAGCAGCAGCACGGGGGTGCGGTAGGTGACCGCGATGCGGGCCGCCTCGAGCGCCACCGCGAAGCAGTCGGCGGGCGAGCGCGGCGCGATGATCGGCAGCGGGGCTTCGCCGTTGCGGCCGAACATGGACTGCAGGAGATCGGCCTGCTCGGTCTTGGTGGGCAGCCCGGTGGACGGGCCACCGCGCTGCACGTCGACCACCAGCAGCGGCAGCTCCAGCGCCACCGCGAGCGAGATCGTCTCGGACTTCAGCGAGACGCCCGGCCCGGACGTGGTGGTGACGCCGAGCGCCCCGCCGAACGCCGCGCCCAGCGACGCGCCGATGCCCGCGATCTCGTCCTCGGCCTGGAACGTGGTGACGTTGAACGCCTTGTGCTTGGACAGCTCGTGCAGGATGTCCGACGCCGGGGTGATCGGGTAGGAGCCCAGGAACACCGGCAGCCCGCTCACCTGCCCGGCCGCGACGATGCCGTACGCCAGCGCCGTGTTGCCGGTGATCTGGCGGTAGGTGCCCGCCGCGAGGTGCGCGGGCGCCACGTCGTAGGTGACGGCGAACGCCTCGGTGGTCTCGCCGTAGGCGTGGCCTGCCTTGAACGCGAGGATGTTGGCCTCGGCGATCTCCGGGCGGCGCGCGAACTTCTCCCGCAGGAACCGCTCGGTGCTCTCGTGCGGCCGGTGGTACATCCACGACAGCAGGCCCAGCGCGAACATGTTCTTCGCGCGCTCGGCGTCCTTCTTGGACAGCCCGGTGTCCTCGAGCGCGCCGCGGGTGAGCGTGGCCATCGCGATCGGGTAGACCGAGTACTGGTCGAGCGAGCCGTCCTCGAGCGGGTTGGCCGCGTAGCCGACCTTGGTGAGGTTGCGCTTGGTGAACTCGTCGGTGTTGGCGATGATCACCGCGCCGCGCGGCACGTCGGCGATGTTGGCCTTCAGCGCGGCGGGGTTCATCGCCACGAGCACGTCCGGGCGGTCGCCGGGGGTGAGGATGTCGTAGTTGGCGAAGTGCAGCTGGAACGACGAGACCCCCGGCAGCGTGCCCGCGGGCGCGCGGATCTCGGCCGGGAAGTTGGGCAGCGTGGAGAGGTCGTTGCCGAAGGCGGCGGTCTCGGAGGTGAACCGATCGCCGGTGAGCTGCATGCCATCGCCGGAGTCACCGGCGAACCGGATGACAACCCGGTCCTTCTGCACGACGCGGGAATGGTCGACGGGGGTGTCGGTGGACGTCATGTCCTGGTCATTCCTCGGGTCGGGTGCAAGTACTCCTTGCGAGGTTAACTCGCGCACGCTCAGAGTGTCGTTTCGCCCCGCCCGACCGCACAGGCCGGAGTTCCGCTCTCCGAAACGTCCGGTTTACCGTGATCGGCTGATCCGGGCCTGCAGCGCCTCCAGCCGCGACTTGAACTCGTCCGATCGCACCGACTCGGCCTGGGCCCGCACCTCGACCTCGACGGCCGCGGCCTGCGCCGCCATGCCCGCGGTGAGGCGCATCGTGCCCTTCGTCGCGATGGTCAGGTCGCGGCTCGCCGCCGCGGCCCGGCCCGCCATCTCCACGGCCGCACCGACGACGTCGTCGACGACCCGGTGCACCAGCCCGATGCGTTCCGCCTCGGCGGCGTCGACGGCCTCGCCGAACAGCGTCATCGCCGCGGCGCCCTGCGGGCCGAGGACGCGCTGGGCCATCCACGTGTACCCGCCGCCGGGGTGCAGGCCGAGCTGCAGGAAGCGGGAGTCGAACGACGCGCGCGGCCCGGCGAGGCGCAGGTCGGTGGCGAGCGCCAGGTTGAGCCCGGCGCCGACGGCGGCCCCGTTCACGGCGGCGATCGTCGGCAGCGGGCAGTCGGCGAGCGCGAGGAACCCGGCGTAGACGGTCTTGAGCTGGGCGGGGCCCGCGGTGGCGAGCTCGGCGAGGTCGCCGCCCGCGCAGAACGCCGGGTCCTCGCCGGTGACGACGATCGCGCCGACCTCCGGGTCGTCCGCCGCCGCCTGCACCGCCTCGGCGAGCAGCGCGGAGAGGGCGATGTTGAGCGCGTTGCGACGGGCGGGGTGGGAGAGGGTCAGCACGGCGACCCGCTCGGTGATCGAGGTGTGCACAGCGACGTCGGCCATGGGCGCATCCTGCCGCGAAGCAGCGCCGCCCGCCGCCTATCGGCCGCCTGGTCAGCGGGTGATCGCCACCGCCGTCACGCCGGTCGAGGTGGGCACGACCAGCGCGGTGCCGCTCACGGCCGGGGTCGCGAAGCGCGAGGTCTCGCCGACCGCCACCGTGGCCCGCGGGTCTCCGGTGACTGCGTCCAGCCCGTGCAGCGTGCCGCTCCGGTCGAGCGCCCACACCGTGCTCCCGACCAGCACCGGGGACCCGTTGACGGCGGTGCTGCGCCAGCCCTGGGTCAGGCGGTCGCCCGCGACGGTGACCTGGGTGAGGCCCTCGGTGCAGGGCAGGAACGCGACCCCCGCGTCCGCCGTCGAGGTGACGGCCGCGCCGCCGAACGAGCGGCAGCCCTCGAGGCGGGCGAGCTGGCCGTTCACCCCGCCGAGCCGGTCGACGTCGGCCAGGTACACCGCGCCGCCCTTGCCCGCGGCGAGCACGCGGCGGGCGCCGGGCAGCAGCACCGGCCCGGTGGAGCCGAGATCGGCGTCCACCGAGTTCTCCTGGGCCCAGCCCGCGGGGGCGAACCCGTCGCGCAGTTGGAGGGTGGGGGACAGGCGCAGGATCGAGTCGCTGCGGTCCCACTCGCCGCCGGTGGCTTCGCCGTTGCCCGTGGTGACGAGCAGGTCGCCGCCGGGGAGACCGACGGGGCCCGACGGCGCCCAGATGCCCGCCTCGCGGGTGGTGGGTACGGCGAACGCCAACAGCGGGCCGGGGGTGATCGGGGCGCCGACGACCCGGCCGAGGTACGCGCCGCAATCGCCGAAGTTGCCGCCGTACGGGACGTAGACGGTGCCGTCCGAGACCAGCAGCGCCCCCCGCTGGAGGTGGGTGGCGGGGTCGGAGCCGGGCACGTCGACCGGGCGGTGGCTGCGGACCTGGCCGGTGAGCAGGTCGACCCCGAACAGGACGTGCCGCACGCCCGCGCTCGGCGTCGTGACCGCGGTCGGGGTGGCGGGCGGCGCCGCGGCCGTCGGCGTGGGGCTGGGCGTGGCGGTCTCGGCCGCGGTCAGGCCCTGGGTCGTCGCCACGGCGAACACCTGGCCGGTGGCGGCGTCGTAGGCGGGGGTGCCGGTGATGCCGACGGTCGGCGTGATGTTGCCGCAGGGCAGCGCGGCCGCCGGGACGGGATCGGCGACGTGGGTGCGCCACACGGTGGCGCCGGTGGCGGCGTCGAGGCCGTACAGCGAGCCGCCCTCGGTGGCCGCGACGACCAGGCCGCGGGCGATGAGCGGGCTCGCGTACACCGGCCCGTCGAGCGTGACCCGCCAGGCGACGGCAGGGGACGCCGGGTCGGGGCCCTCGGTCACCGCGCCGGAGCGGGCGGCGTCGCCGTGGTAGGTGGGCCACTCCGCGCCGAGGGTGAGTGCCGTGGCAGCCGACCCGGTGGTGACGGGGGCGGCGGGCGGGGCGGCAGGTGGGGCGGGGGCGGTGGTGCACGCCGCGAGCGCCAGCCCGAGCGCCGCGCACAGCAAGACGGCTCGGCGGCAGGCCACGGCGCCCTCCTTTCGGGGACGCGATCGTTGCACGCCGCATCCTGAGCCGCCCGGCGGCCCGGCGCGTCGGATCGACGTCCTCGCGCTAGTGGGCCAGCGCGGCCAGTTGGGCGGCGAAGGCGTCGAGCGCGCTCCGGGCCGCGGCGGAGTCGCGATCGACGAGCCACGCGAGCGTGACGCCGTCGGTGACGACGACGAGCATCCGGGCCACGTCCTCGACCGGCATCGACCAGGTGACCCCGAACCCCGTGGCGATGCGCTGCAGCGCCGCGCGGGCGGTGGCGTGGTAGGCCTTGTACTGGCGCTGGGCCACGCCGTCCAGTGACGGGTCCTGCAGCGCGTGCTGGGTGAGCGCCATGAGCACGGACTCCCGGTTGGGGTCGTCCTCGACCGTCTTCCAGTACGCCCGCAGCTCCGCCCGCAGCGTGGCCTCGACGGTGGCCCGCAGCGCCATCTCGTGCTGCGCCGACAACAGCGCGTCCATCGACTGCGTCGTCAGCTCGGCGAGGAGCTCCTGCTTGGAGGCGAAGCAGTAGTGGAACGCGGCCAGCGGCGCGCCCGCCTCGGCGCAGACGCGGCGGGTGGTCACCCCGGCGAAACCGTCGCGCCCGATCACCCGGAACGCGGCGGCCACCAGCTGCCGTCGACGTTCCTCGGCCGACACCCGGGCCATCTGCTTACCTCCGTAGTGGGTCAAGCGTCCAAGACGCTTGACTCAGTCTTGCGCAGCTCGCATCCTGGCGTCATCACCCGGGAGGTCGCTTGTGGACGATTTCGGACGCTTCCCCCGTGTGCTGCGCCGGTTCGCGGTCTTCGCGGTCGCGTTCTCGATCGTGTCGATCACCACGGGCATCTTCCTGAACTACTCCTACGGGATCACCCAGATGGGCCCGGCCGCGGTGTGGCTCTGGCCCGTGGCGACGGTCGGCCAGCTCCTCGTCGTGCTCGTGCTGGCCGAGCTCGCCGGGCACGTCCCCCTGGCGGGCGCCAACTACCAGTGGGCGGCGCGGCTGGTCGACGCCCGCTTCGGCTACCTCGTCGGCGCGCTGGGCGTGCTCTACGGCGCGGTGGGCCTGCCGGGCATCGCGCTGCTCGGGCTGGCCCCGCTCACCGCCACCGTGTTCGGCCTCGACGCCGAGGACGCCCGGCTGCTGGTGTTCATCGCCGTCCTCGCCCTCGTCATCGCCTACCTGATCAACATCGTGCGGGTGCAGCTCGCGGCGCGGGTGAACAACGTCGCGGTGTTCGCGGAGATCATCGGGACGGTGGTGCTCTCGATCATCGTGTTCGTCGCGTGGGTACAGGGCGGCACGCCGGACGGGCACGGCCTCGGCTTCCTGTTCACGGTCTCCACCGACGAGCCGCTCGTGTCCGCGCTCGTCGGCGGGGCGCTGATCGGCGTCTTCACGCTCGTCGGCTTCGAGGCCGCGGCCGACATGGCCGAGGAGGCCGTCGACGCCCGCCGCACCGTGCCGCGCATGATGATCCTCTCGCTGGTGGTGTCCGGCGTGCTGGGGATGATCGCGCTGGTCGGGTTCACCGCGGCGATCCCCGACCTCGCCCAGATCCGCGAATCGCCGGTGCCGCTCGCCGCGATCGCCGAGTACTGGCTGGGCCCGGTGCTCACCCGGGTGTTCCTCGCCATCGTCGTGTTCTCGATGTTCGCGCTGATCGTGGTGGCGGCCGCGGCCAACTCGCGGCTGATCTTCGCCATGGCGCGCGACGGCATGCTGCCGTTCTCCGGGTGGCTGCGGCAGATCAACCCGCGCACGGCCACCCCGGTGCCCGCGCTGCTGGGCTCGCTGCTGGTGTGCCTGGTGCTCCTGGCCTACGGCACGCTCGACGGCGACGCGTTCGCCGTGCTCGTCGGGGCCACCGCGCTGGTGCCCTACCTGGTCTACCTGCTCACGCTCGGCGGCTACCTGGCCCGCCGCCGCGCGATCGTCGGCTCGACCGAAGGCGGGTTCACGCTCGGCGCCGCGGCGATGCCGATCGCGGTGGCGGCGATGGCGTGGCTCGTGGTGGTGGTCGCCGCGCTGACCCTCCCGGAGGCGTTCCGGGCCGCCGACTACGTCGTGCTGGGCGCCCTCGTCCTGTTCGGCGTCTGGTACGTCGCGGTGCTGCGCCGCCGCCTCGCCGACGGCACGGCGGGGTTGATGGCGAAGGTGGACGTGTGACGCGCCGACGTGCTCCCTCCCGCGGAGGCGCCGGAGAGCGCTGGCGCAACTGGGCGGGCAACCAACGCACGGATCCCGTCCGCACGGTCACGGCGCACGACACCGGCGAGGTCGTCGCCGCGGTCAAGGACGCCGCCCGCGACGGGTTGCGGCTCAAGGCCATCGGCTCGGGGCACTCGTTCACCGCGATCGCCGTGCCCGACGACGTGGCCGTGCGCGCGCCGAGCGACCCGCGGCTCCTGCAGGTGGACGCGACCGGCCTCGCCACCGTCCCCGCCGGGATGACCCTTCGCACGCTCAACCCGCTGCTGTGGGCGCGCGGCTGGGCGTTGCCGAACCTCGGCGACATCGACGCGCAAACCGTCGCGGGCGCCATCGCCACCGGCACGCACGGCACGGGCGCCCGACACCGGGGGCTCGCCGACCAGGTGCGCGCCCTGGAGCTCGTGACCGCCGACGGCGCCGTCCGCAGCTGCTCGCCGAGCGAGAACGCCGACGTCTTCGCGGCCGCCCGGGTGGGCCTCGGCGCCCTGGGGATTCTCGTCAGCGTGACGCTCCAGGCCGTGCCCGCGTTCCGCCTGCACGCGATCGAGGCCGCGCGGCCCCTGGAAGGCGCCCTCGAGCTGTTCGACGGCGACGACGACCACGTCGAGTTCTTCTGGTTCCCGCACACCGACGTCGCCGCCACCAAGCGCAACAACCCCACCGACGCCGACGGGCCCGCGCGGGGGCGGGTGTCCGGGTGGGTGGGCGACGAGCTGATCGGCAACGGCGCCTTCGCCCTCATCTCCAGGCTCGGCGCCGCGGCGCCCCGCCTGGTGCCGGGCCTCAACCGCTTCGCTGCGGGCCAGTTCGCCCACTCCGAGTACGTCGATCGCTCCTACCGGGTCTTCACCAGCCCGCGCCGGGTGCGGTTCCTGGAGATGGAGTACGCCGTGCCCCGCGCGGCGCTGCCGGACGCCTTCGCCGGGCTGCGCCGCGTCGTGCAGCGGCACGGCCAGGCCGTGACGTTCCCGGTCGAGGTGCGGGTGGCCGCGGCCGACGACATCCCGCTGTCGACCGCGGCCGGCCGCGACAGCGCCTACCTCGCCGTCCACGTGCACCGCGGCGAGCCGCACGAGGCCTACTTCGGGGCGGTCGAGGCCGTCATGCGCGACCTGGACGGGCGGCCGCACTGGGGCAAGCTGCACACCCGCACCGCCGCCGACCTGCGGCGCGCCTACCCGGGGTTCGACGCGTTCGTCGCACTGCGCGACCGCCTCGACCCGGAACGCCGGTTCGGCAACGCCTATCTGGAACGGGTGTTGGGATGAACATTTGCGACCTGTCGACGCCCGCCCTGCTCGTGGACGCCGACGCGCTGGATGCGAACCTCGCCGACATGGCGGCCCTCCTTCCCGGCCCGCGCCTGCGCCCGCACGTCAAGGCGCACAAGACCACCGCGCTAGCCCGGCAGCAGGCCGCGGTGGGCCACACCGGGTTCACCTGCGCCACCGTGCGCGAGGTGGAGGGCATGGCCGAAGCCGGGCTCGGCGAAGACCTGTTGCTGGCCAACGAGGTGCTGGACACCCGGCGCCTCGGTGCGCTGGACGCGCGGGTCACGGTGGCGATCGACTCGCCGGAGACGCTCACCGCCGCCGTGCGGGGCGGGGTGCGGGAGGTGCTCGTCGACGTGAACGTCGGCCTCCCGCGGTGCGGGATCGCGCCGGAACGGGCCGGGTGGCTCGCCGACGAGGCCCGCGCGGCCGGGCTCACCGTGCGCGGCGTGATGGGCTACGAGGGCCACCTCATGCTGCTGCCCGACCTCGTCGAACGGGCCCGGCTCACCGAGGAGTGCATGGCGAAGCTCGCCGCGGCCCACGCCGACGTCGGCGGCGAGGTGGTGTCGGGCGGCGGCACCGGCACGTACGCCATGAACACCTGGGTCACCGAGCTGCAGGCGGGCTCGTACGCGCTGATGGACACCGCCTACACCGCGGTGGGGCTGCCGTTCCGCCAGGCGCTCACGGTGCTGGCCACCGTGGTCTCGGTGACCGACCACGTCGGCAGCCTGCCCGGCTGGGCCGTGGCCGACGTCGGGCTCAAGGCGCTCGGCATGGACCACGGCAACCCGTCGGTGGACGGCCAGGTGTGGTTCGTCTCCGACGAGCACCTCACGTTCGCGCCGAGCGAGCCGCTGCGCGTCGGGGACCGGGTACGGGTGGTGCCCGCGCACGTCGACCCCACCGTCACGCTGCACGAACGCCTGCACGTCGTGCGCGGCGACGAAGTCTTGGACACCTGGGCGGTCGACCTGCGGGGTTGGTAGCCGGAACACCCGAGCGTGATCACTCGTTCCCCCGGTAGTTGACGGGAGGAGGATCGTGAACGGGCTCAAGACGGCGCTGCT
>Ga0207688_10000608_pt1 | contig 17635 bp, 16 predicted proteins | sample KBSMiscanthusM4_FD_184296 | JGI IMG/M metagenome (GOLD analysis project Ga0207688, IMG submission 184296) | Miscanthus rhizosphere microbial communities from Kellogg Biological Station, Michigan, USA - M4 (SPAdes) (version 2) | ecosystem: Host-associated > Plants > Roots > Rhizosphere ...
TCAGCGGGCCGCAGCCCCGCCTTCAGGGCACTTTCGCATGCTGCTCATCACAGGGATCGCATCCCGCGAGCCCACATGCAGGGAGCAGAACATGAAACGCACAATCACCAGCCCCACGATTCGTCAGGTTCGCCCGTCGGTCATCGGACAGAAGCTCCGGCGTGTTGCGCGGTACACCGCGCTGGCGATTCTCTTGGTACTCGCGGGCAGCGGCGTCCGAGCAGCCGCGCCGGCAACGGCACACGCGAGACACACCATCACCCCAGTAGCACCTGTTCCGGCGCTCTGCGCAATGGGCGGGCACTTCGAGTTCATCAGCGAAGGCCCCACCGCGCGTGCGCCGTCGTCGCCGTGTGCTCCTGGCGCACTGAGGGCTGTCTGATGGCCGACGCGATATCCGCTCAGGGCGGTCGCCAATCGGACCTCACGGCGACCCGCGCGCTACGTCGCCTCCTCATCGCCTCGGCAATCGCCCTATTGGTGGCGGGCAGTCTGACCGCACAGACGTATGAGAGCCACCTCGCATCCAGCGTTTCGACACGGAACCAGTCCACGGTGCCACGTCACACCTGCACGCCGACCCTTTGTATCGTCGACAAGGCTCCGAACCACGTTCCCGGTGGATGGCCTTACCCGTATCTTCCAGCCCTTCTGCTCGCCACCAGCTTCCTGTGTGGGTTTGCGGCGACGCGCCTGCGAGAAACGAGCCGGCTAATCGGTGAGCACGACTGTTAGACCGTCGCGTATTCGATCTCGTTGAGAACTGTCTGGAGCGAGTTAGCGCGACGCGGCGTTCTCGTGCGACGCCCCCGGCCTATGAATTGATGGCCGAGGGCCGCCGCCATTCCAGCCATGCTGAAACAGACGCAGGGGCATGCGACCAAGTGCCGCTCGGTGCGGTCCGACAGCCACCCGCGATCACACACTGGCGGTCGATGGCTACGCCAAGGGATCCCGGCGAGTCGCTGTCCGCTCGAGATAGGCGTCGACAAGCGCTGCGGCCTCGCCCTCGTTGCCGGAGAACAGATGGCCGTAGCGATCGAGAGTGATCGTGATAGACGCGTGTTCCATGTAGGTCGCCAAGGCCTTCACGTTGACACCGGCGGCTATGAGCACACTGGCAGCGGCATGGCGGCATCGTGCAATCCGATCGGGGTCAGGTCGGCAGCTCTCCAGCCATTTCGGCTTGCTTGGAAACCGTCGTCGTCCCTGACGCGGACGTGGGTCGCACAATTCCGATCATGTCGGGCGGACCACCCTCGACTGGATTTTGCGCCCCCGTTGCGCCCCCCATGTGTAAAGACGGCGGACTCCAGCGGATTCAGGCGGACTGAAACGAGGTTCGTGGAGGTCGTATGACGATGCCTGCGAACAGCTCAACCATACGTGATTCAGCTCTGTGAGCGGCGGGGGTGGGATTCGAACCCACGAGTGACCTTGACGACCACTGCCGGTTTTCAAGACCGGTGCGTTCAACCGCTCCGCCACCCCGCCGGGCGGCTCGAAGATAGCAAGGAACGCGCGGGCGCCGGGCGCCGGCCTAGCTGATCACGCGCCGCCGGAAGTTTGCCGTGCCCAGCCACAGGAAGAACGCCGTGAACGCGACCAGGGCCGGGTACACCGCCCACAGCGTCATGTGCCCGGAGGTCGTGAGCGCCGCCCGCGAGCCCTCGTTGATGTAGACCAGCGGGTTCACCAGCACCAGGATCTGCAGCCAGTGCACGCCCCACAGCGTCACCGGCGACAGCGTCGTCCAGGCGTAGTACGTCCCGCCCAGGAAGGTCAGCGGCAGGATGATGATGCCGAACATCAGGGGCACGTTGCGCGGGTCGAAGATGGTGCCGAAGGTGAGCCCCAGCGCCGAGCAGGCCACACAGGCCAGCGGCACCAGCGTCACCAGCACCGCCCAGTGCACCGACAGGTTGATGTGGATCGAGCGCGCGTGCACGACGGCCGCGATCGGGAACACGATGCACGCCGCCAGCATCCCCTGGATCGCGCCGAACGCCACCTTCTCGAGCGCCACCAGCGACACCGGCAGCGGCGCCAGCACCCGGTCCTCGATCTCCTTCGTGTACCCGAACTCCTGCACCATCGGCAGCGCCACCGCCTGGATGCCCTGGAACATGATGGTCAGTCCCACCACGCCGGCCACCAGCGTGGTCGCGAACGCCGACTCGCCTGCCGCACCGCCGCGCCCGCCCACGCCGGTGCCGATCGTCGGGAACACGTACAGGAATACGAAGCAGAGCAGCAGCGGCTGCACGATCGTGCGCGGGATGAACTCGCGCAGATGCTTGCGCAGCACCACCAGGTCACGCAGCAAAAGCGCGCCGAACGCGATCCGGCTCGAGCGCACGGCCGAGCGCGTCTGGTACATCTGCCGCGGTGGCGGTGGTGCGGTCTTCGTCGCCATCTAGTCGCGCAGCTCCTTCCCTGTCAGGTCGATGAATACCGTCTCCAACGACGGCGGCGCCACCTGCACGTCGCGCACCGCGAAGCCGGCGTCCTCGGCCGCGCCGATCACGCGCACCAGCACCCGGTCGGTGCCGCGCACCGCGACCTGCACCATCCCGTCCAGGATGGTGGTGGCGTCCACGTCGGTCACGTCATCGCGCAGCACCTGCGCCAGCCGCTCCAGGTCGCCGTCGGCGGTCACCGTCACGATCGTGTCGGCCGCGACCAGCCGCTTCAGCTCGTCCGACGTGCCCAGCGCCAGGATCTGGCCGTGGTCCATGATCCCGATCCGGTCGCAGAGCTGGTCGGCCTCCTCCATGTTGTGGGTGGTGAGCACGACCGTCTGGCCGCTCTCGTGCAGGCTGCCGACGATCTCCCAGAGCCCGATCCGGCTCTGCGGGTCGAGGCCCGCGGTGGGCTCGTCCAGGAACAGGATGGCCGGCTCGTGCAGCAGCGCCCGCGCCACCATCAGCCGCTGCGCCAGCCCTCCGGACAGCGCCGTCACCGGTGCATCGGCCCGCTCCTGCAGCCGGAACTTGACCAGTAGCTCGTCGGCCGCGGCCCGCGACCGACGAGCGCCCATGCCGAAGAAGCGCCCGTGGAAGTAGAGGTTCTCCCAGACGGTCAGCGACCGGTCGAGCGTGTTGGTCTGGGGCACGACGCCGATCAGCTGCTTGGCCACCGCCGGCTGCTTGACCACGTCGATGCCGCCCACCAGCGCGCGCCCCGAGGTCGGGATTACGCGCGTGGTCAGCATGCTCGCCGTGGTGGTCTTGCCGGCGCCGTTTGGCCCAAGCAGCCCGAAGATCTCGCCCTGGTAGACGGTCAGGTTCATGCCGTCGACGGCCGCGACGCCGCCGGGGTACACCTTGGTCAGGTCGGACGTGTGGATGACATCGGCCGCTGCTGGGGTGTCTCCGTTGCTGCTCACCACGAGGAGTCACGATAGCGCCGGGGGCCTCGGCGCTAGACGGTTGATCGCGATACGGTTCGAGCCATGAGCGAGCTGCCGGCCGGCACCGTCACGCTGATGTTCTCCGACATCGAGGGATCGACCGCGCTCCTCAAGCGGCTCGGCGACGGCTGGCCGGACGTGCTCAAGCAGCAGCGAGGTCTGCTGCGCGAGGCCGTGGCGGCCGGCGACGGAGTGGTCGTGGACTGCCAGGGCGACGCCATGTTCGCGGCGTTCAGGTCGGCGCCGTCGGGCGTCGCGGCGGCGATCGTCGCCCAGCGCCAGCACACGCTGGCGGAGTGGCCGGACGGGACGGCGGTGCGGGTGCGGATGTCGCTGCACACGGGCGAGCCGCACCTGACAGATGAGGGCGGCTACACCGGCATCGACGTGGTGCGGGCCGCGCGGCTGTGCGCGGCGGGCCACGGCGGCCAGGTGTTGCTGACCGAGGCAACGAGACTGATCTCAGGCGCTGAGACGGTCGATCTGGGTTCGACCAGCCTGCCCGACATGGACGGCCCCGAGCACGTGTACCAGCTGGTCGCGCCCGGCCTGGGCCGGGAGTTCCCGCCGCTCCGCCACACGGCCGCGACGCCGCTCGAGACGCTGGAGCGCGGCGACGACTTCGACGCCCGCATCGAGCGTGCCGCGCAGGCATTTGAGCAGCGCATCACGGGCTGGGTGGCCGAGACGGTCGAGCGGGCGTTCCAGGCGTCGCCGCCGTGGAAGAAGGGCGACGGCGACCCCTGAATCAGGTTGATCGCGCCGCCGCGGTCGCGTCCGTGGCGGCGTCCAGCGCCTGCGACAGGTCGGCCCACAGGTCGTCGGGGTGTTCGAGCCCGACCGACAGCCGCAGCAACCCCGGTGGGACGCGGCCGGCCGGCTCGATCCGGTCGCGCCGCTCGATCAGCGACTCCACGCTGCCCAGGCTGGTGGCCGGGTGGATCAGCTGCAGCGCACGCTCAAGCGTCTCGGCCTGCTCGCCTGTTTCCAGAACGAACGACAGCAGCCCGCCGTACCCGCCCTGCATCTGGCGGGAGGCCAGCTCGTGGCCGGGGTCGCTGGGCAGCCCCGGGTAATTGACGGCGGTCACCGCAGGGTGCGCGCTCAGTCGCGTGGCCAGGTCGAGCGCCGTCTCGCAGTGCTGCCGCACCCGCACGGCCAGCGTGCGCAGGCCGCGCATCAGCAGCCAGGCCGGGTCGGGCCCGAGCACGGTGCCGGTCTCGCCGCGCACATACACGATCGACTCGGCCAGCTCCTCGTCGCGCAGCGTGAGCACGCCCGCCAGCGTGTCTGAGTGGCCTGATAACGACTTGGTCGCGCTCTGCACGCAGACGTCGGCGCCCAGGTCGAGCGGCAGCTGCAGCAACGGCGTGGCGGTGGTGTTGTCGCAGACCAGCAGCCCGCCTCCCGCGTGCACCGCGTCGGCGGCGGCGGCGATGTCGATCACCTCCATCTTCGGGTTGGCCGGCGTCTCGATCAGCGCCAGCGTGGCGCCGTCGGCGGCGCGCCGCAGGTCGTCCATGTCGGTGGCGTTGTAGCGGCGCACCTCGACGCCCCACGGCTCCAAGATCGAGGTGCACAGCGTCTCGAATCCGTAGTAGCCGGCGTCGGGGATGGCCAGCGCCCGCCCCGGCCGCAGCACCGCCAGGCTCAGCGTCGTCCAGGCCGCCATGCCGCTCGCGCACACGATCGCGCGCGCGTCCTCGAGCGCGCCCAGCAGTCCCTCGGCCTCCTCCGCCACCGGCACGGTGGTGCGGCCGTAGGGCGACCCGCCCTTGGCGGGCGGCACGTTGTTGAAGGTGACCGCGCGCTGCAGCACCGGTGCCAGCCCGGCATGGGTTTCGCGGGAGGCGCCGACCAGCTTCGACTCGCGGTGCATGCGCGGAGACTAGATGGTTCGGGGAGCGAGCTCGGCCGGGGCGCCGAACGCCTGCAGTGGCTCCGGCGTCCGCACCGAGCCGTCGGCCTGCTGGCCATACTCGATCAGCGCCAGCAGCGTGCGGCTGGAGGTGACCGCGGTGCCGTTCAGCGTGTGCACGTGTCGCGGCCCCCCGGACTCCGGGCGATAGCGGATGTCGAGCCGCCGCGACTGGAAGTCGGTGGTGTTGGAGCAGGAGGTCAGCTCCCGGTAGCGCTGCTGGCCGGGCAGCCAAACCTCGATGTCGTACTTCTTGGCGGCGGCGGCGCCGAGGTCGCCCATCGGGATGTTCTGCACCTGGTAGTGGAACCCCAGCTCCTGGGCGATCTCCTCCTCGATCGCGAGCAGCTGGTCGTGCGTCTCCTGCGACTGGTCGGGCAGGCAGAACACGAACATCTCCAGTTTGTCGAACTGGTGGACGCGGAAGATGCCGCGCGTGTCCTTGCCGGCGGCGCCTGCCTCGCGGCGGAAGCACGGTGAGAAGCCGACGTAGCGCAGCGGCAGCTGCGCCTCCTCCAGGATCGCGCCGGCGTGCAGCGATGCCAGCGGCACCTCGGCCGTGCCGACCAGGAACAGGTCGTCCTGCTCGACGGCGTAGGCCTGCTCGCGCGCCTCGGGGAACATGCCGGTGCCCTCCATCGCCGGCTCGCGCACCAGCACCGGCGGCACCACGGGCAGGAAGCCCTTGGCGGTCAGCTTGTCCATGCCCCACTGCACCATCGCCAGCTCCAGCCGCACCAGGTCGCCGAGCAGGTAGTGGAAGCGGCTGCCCGACACCTTCGCCGCGGCCTCGATGTCGATCAGGCCGAGTCCGTCCGGGCCGGCCAGCTCGAGGTGATCCTTCGGCTCGAACCCGAAGTCCGGCTTCTGTCCGTACGTGCTGATGGTGACCGAGTCATCCTCGGACATGCCGTCGGCGGCGGTCGGGTCGGGCAGGTTCGGCATGCGCAGCATCAGCCTGCGGATGCGCTCGCTGATCTCGGCAAGGGCGCCCTCGTCGGTCGCCTGCTCGGCCTTCAGCTGGGCCTGGCGGGCGATCGGGATCGAGGTGTCCTCACCCTGCTGCTTGGCCTCGGCAATGGCCTTGGCCGCCGCGTTGTTCGCCGCCCGAGCTTCCTCGACGGCGGCCTGCAGACGGCGGCGCTCGCCGTCCAGCTCCAGGAAGGCGTCGACCAGCTCGCCGGCGCCGCGGCGCGCCAGCGCTTCGCGGACGCGGTCCGGCTCCGAGCGGATCAGCTTCGCGTCGATCACGACCTGGCTGACACTAACGCTTCCAGAAAGCGGGCGACGCCGTCGTGCTCCGGCCCGGGCACGGTCGCTTCGGCCTGGTCGAGCAGGATCTGGTCGGCGCCCTCGATGGCCACGCCGAAGCCCGCGTCGCGCAGCAGCTCGAAGTCGTTGGCGCCGTCGCCGAACGAGACAACACGGGCCGGCTCGATCGAGATGCGGTCGCACACCCACTCCAGCGCGCTGCCCTTGGAGACGCCCGGCTGGGCCACCTCCAGGAAGAACGGCAGCGACTTGGCGATGAACAGGCGGTCGCCGAACTGGTCCCGCAGCTCGACCTGAAGCGCGTCCAGCAGCTCCGGCTCGCCGACCACGACGATCTTGGTGGTGGGCTGGGTCAGCCACCGCTCGAGGTCGCCCACGGGGTGTGCCTCCAGCTTGGCGTGGCGGGCGTACTCGAGTGCGTACACGTTCAGCTCGTCGACGTAGAGCTCGTCGTCGACGTAGACGTTGCAGTGCTGATCGCGCTTGCGGCAGGCCTCGATCACCTCGCGCGCGAGCGGCACCGGCATCGGCTCGTGCCGCAGCCACTCGCCGGTCTGGGGATCGGCGATCAGCGCGCCCTGGTAACAGATCAGCGGCGCGGTCACGCCCAGCTGCAGGGCGAAGGGACGCGACGATCGCAGCATCCGCCCCGTTGCCACGATCGGCACCACGCCGGCGGCGGCGACCGCTTTCACGGCCTCGATCAGGCGCGGTCGCAACTCCAGCGTCTCGGGCAGGATCGTGCGGTCGAGGTCCATCGCGACGGCGCGCACGGTGCCGGCGTCGAGCGTGGCCGGCAGGGTCACTTGTTCTCCCCCGACAGGTAGGCGGCGATCATGTCGACGTCCGACCCGCCCAGCAGGCCCTTCGGCATGCCGGGGCGGCCGTCGATGATCGCGCGGCGCACCTGCTCGAGCTGGGGCCGGTTGGTCGGATCGAGCAGGTTGATGGCCTGCGGAACCGGGGTCTTCGCGTCGGCGGAGATGCCGTGGCAGGAGGCGCACTTCTGCATATAGAGGTACTGCGAGTGGTGCGCGGCCGACTCGCCACCGCAGCCGGTGGCCGCCGTGAGTGCGATCACAATCGCTGTCGCTGCCGCCAACCGCATCCCGCGAGCGTATCCTTCAGGTTCGATGGATGACGCCGACAGGACACTCTGCGATCTGATCCAGAACGACTTTCCGGTGGTGGCACGGCCGTACGCCGCGCTGGGCGAGCGGCTGGGCGAGCCCGAGCAGCAGGTGCTGGAGCGGATCGCGCGGTTGCGGCAGGAGCGGATCATCCGCCAGATCTCGGCGATCTTCGACACGCGCCGGCTGGGATATCGCTCGTGCCTGGTGGCCGCGCGCACGTCGGCCGAGCGGGCCGACGATGCCGCCGCGGCGATCAACACGCATCCCGGCGTCACCCACAACTACGAGCGCGAGCACGACTTCAACATCTGGTTCACGGTGGGCGTGCCGCCGAACTCGGCGATCGGCCTCGACCGCACGATCGAGCTGCTGGGCGAGCTGGCCGAGGTGGACGTGATCAGGCCGCTGCCGGCCTTGAAGTTCTTCAAGATCGGCGTCGACCTCGACATCCAGGGCGGCCGAGATCCGGCCGCGAAGCGCGCCAAGCGCGAGCTGACGCTGCCGACACCGCCGCCGGAGGCGCTGGGCGACCAGGACATCGCCGCGATCCGGGCGCTGCAGGCCGACCTGCGGGGAGTGCCGGAGCCGTTCGCGGCACCGGCGGAGCGGGCCGGCTACACGGTCGACGAGCTGCTGGCGAAGGCCGGCGAGTTCCACGCCACCGGCCAGATGCGCCGGTTCGCGGCGGTGCTCTACCACCGCTCGGCCGGCTTCGTCTACAACGGCATGGGCGTGTGGAAGGTGCCGGAGGACGACGTCGAGTCGGTCGGCCAGCTGATGGCCGCGTACCGCGGCGTGTCGCACTGCTACCAGCGGCCGACGTACCCCGACTGGCCCTACAACCTGTTCTCGATGACGCACGGGCGCACCAAGCAGGAGTGCGAGGACGTGCTCGACGCGATCTCGGGCGAGACCGGCCTGACCGAGCGGATCACGCTCTACTCGACCAAGGAGTGGAAGAAGACGCGGCTCGTCTACTTCAGCCCCGACGCGGAGGAGTGGGAGCGCAGGCACGCGCCGGAGCTGCAGCCGGCCTGATGCGGATCGAGCGGGCGGCCAGCGCGGACGCCGTCGCGGCCGTGCAGCCGCTGTTCGACCACGAGTTGCGGCCGGAGGCGGTGAAGCGGTTCCTGGCCGACCCCACGCACCACCTGCTGGCTGCCTACAGCGGCGAGGCGGCGGCCGGGTTCGTCAGCGGCGTCGAGATGACGCACCCGGACAAGGGCACCGAGATGTTCCTGTACGAACTGGCCGTGGAGGAGGCGTCGCGCAACCGCGGCATCGGGCGGGCGCTGGTGCGGGCGCTTGCCGACCTGGCTCGCGAACGCGGCTGCTACGGGATGTGGGTGCTGACCGACGACGGCAACCCGGCCGCGCTGCGGGCGTACGCCGCCGCCGGCGGTGAGCGGGAGCCGGTGGCTGTGATGTTCAGCTGGACGTTCTAGGCGGATCTCACGCGGCATGGCCGGGACCCGTTCTCCACATGTGAAGCTACCGCCCTTTCAGCTGTTGCTCGACCGCCACTCCGGGGAGCTGTTCCGGTTCCTGTCGGCGTCGGTGGGGCCGGTGGATGCGGAGGACGCGTTCCAGGACACGTTCCTGTCGGCGCTGCGGGCGTATCCGAAGCTGCGGGATGCGTCCAACCTGCGTGCCTGGCTGTTCCAGATCGCGCACCGAAAGGCGCTGGACGTGCACCGTGCGCGGGGGCGGAATCCGATCCCGGTCGAGCAGGTGCCGGAGGTGGCGGTGAGCGTGGGCGGGGACGCGGAGCCGGCGCTGTGGCGGGCGGTGCGCCGTTTGCCGGACAAGCAACGAACGGCGGTGTTCCTGCGCTTCGCGGCCGATCTGGACTACGCCCAGATCGGGCAGGCATTGAGCTGCAGCGAGCCGGCGGCGCGACAGAACGTGCGCGCGGGGCTGGCGACGATCCGGAAGGGGTGGGCAGATGGATGATCGACTGAGCAGGTTCATGGATCGCGCGCAGGCGGAGGGTCTGGTGGACGTCGCATACACGGAGACGGACTCGCCGGTCGGCCGGCTGCTGGTGGCGGTCACCGACCGCGGGCTGGTGCGGGTCAGCTTCCAGCGGGAACGGCGCGAGGACGTGCTCGAGGAGCTGGCCGAGCGGCTGTCCCCGCGCGTGCTGGAGGCGCCGCGGCGGCTGGACGAGGTGCGGCGCGAGCTGGATCAGTACTTCCAGGGCGAGCGGACCGAGTTCGAGCTGCCGCTGGACTGGTCGCTGACGTCGACGCCGTTTCGGCGGAAGGTGCTCGAGCGCACGGCGCAGGTGCCCTACGGGGCGACGATCAGCTACCGCGACGCCGCCGAGGCGGCCGGCAACGAGCGGGCGGTGCGGGCGGCGGGTACGGCGCTCGGCGCCAACCCGATCCCGATCGTGGTGCCCTGCCACCGCGTGCTTCGCACCGGCGGCGCGCTGGGCGGCTACGGCGGCGGCCTGGACGCGAAGCGGTTCCTGCTCGACCTCGAGTCGGGCCGCTCAACCGTCACAGGCCGGTAACGCCCAGGTCACGGGTGATGGAACGGTGCCCGGCACCCTTCTATCACCCGAGCGGCCGAGCGCGGGGCGCGACCGCTCAACCAAGCGGTCGCCTGTCACAGGTAAGTGACGGCCGGGTCACGGGCGTAACGACGGTGCCCGGCACCATCGTTCCACCCGCCGGCCGTCAGAACTCGATCTCGAGCCCGTCGTGGGCGACGCCGGCGCGCTCGCCGAGCCACTCCTCCAGCTCGGCGTGCGTGCCGGTGCGGTGGCCGACGTGCGTGAACAGCGTGCGACCCGGATTCAGCTTCGGCAGCAGCTCGAGCGTCTCGGTCATCGCCATGTGTCCGCTGCCCGGGCGGTCGCGGGTCGACCCGTCCACCACCAGCACGTCGGCGTTTCGGACCAGCTTCGAGCCCGGCGGCCCGCCCACGTCGGGCGCATAGACCAGGCTGCCGCCCTCGGCGGTGGTGAAGCGGAACGCGACGGTGCGCGCGCTGCTCGAGTGCGCCACGTCGAACGCCTGCGCCACCAGCCCGTTACCCAGCTCGAGGTGCACCCCCGGCGTCAGATGCATGACCCGGAAGTCGATCCGCGGGAAGATCGTCCGCACGCCCCGTTCCGCCTCCTTCGTCATGTGCAGCGGCAGCCGTCCCGCCTTCGACAGCACGTGCAGGCCGAGCATGTGATCGTGGTGGTGGTGCGTCAGCAGGATCGCCTCCGGCACCACGCCCGCCCCCAGCAGCTGCTGGTAGACGTCCGGGCCGGCGTCGATCAGGATCCGCCCGTCCACCAGCAGCGACGATCGCAACCGCCGGTCGCGCGGGTCGGACGACGTGCACTGCTCGCAATCACAGCCCAGCCGCGGGATCGGCCACGCTGCCGAGGAGCCCAGCACCAGCGCCTTCAGAGCTCGCGCTCCCACTTGGCGTGGTGCTCGCGGGCCCAGTCCCGGCGCACCGTGCCGAGCACCATCCCGCGCAGCGAGTGGCGGGTGGACGGGTTCAGCATCGCCATGTAGAGGTGACCGATCACGAGCGGAATGGCAATGTACATGGCGATATCGTGCACGAGGATCGCACTGGTGCCGCGGAACCTGGCGTCCACCTCCTGCAGGTACATCAGCGTGCCGCTGATCGTGAACACCACCATCAGCCCCGCGATCACCGCCGTATTCAGCTTCTGGCCCGCGTTGAACCGGCCCTGCGGCGGCCGGGGGCCGACCTGCCGCACCTGCCACTTCAGCCAGCGGCGGTCGTCGTCGTCGAACCGGTCGATCTGGCCGACGGTACGGCTGAGGCCGCCGGTCGACGAGCTCACGATCAGGAGCGTGCCGAACCAGAAGGCCAGCGCCGCACCCAGGTGGATCGACTTCCAGAGCCGGCGATTGGCCGCCACCTCGGCCAGCGACGGCAGATAGAGGATCAACCCGGTCGCGAGCATCGTCAGGAACGAGACGGCCAGCAGCCAGTGAAGCGCCTGCTCGGCGCCGCTGAACCGCCGCACGTACTCGGGCCGCTCAGTAGCCATTCGACCGGCCAACCCACGCGTCCACGTCGTAGCCGCGCTGCTCCCAGAAGCCCGCTTCCAGCTTCGGCACCAGGTCGATCCGCGTCAGCCACTTGACGCCCTTGTAGCCGTACATCTCAGGAATCACCAGCCGCATCGGCGCGCCGTGCGCCTGAGTCAGCGGCTTGCCGTCCATGCCATGCGCCAGCATCACGTTCGGCATCGTCGTCTGCTTCATCGACAGTGAGTCGACGTAGGGCTGCTCCAGGGAGACGAAGTTGGCGTACTTGGCCTCGGACGTCGGCTTCGCCCGGTCCCACAGGTCCTGCAGCCGCACGCCCTGCCAGTGCACGCCGCCCACCGTCCACCCGGTGACGCAGTGAAAGTCGGTCGTCTGGCGGGCCTGCGGCAGCGCCAGCACCTCGTCCCAGGAAAGCGACAGCGGCTGCTCGACCGCGCCTGTCACCTGCAGCCGGTAGGTGGCCGGGTCGAAGGTCGGCCAGGGCGGGTTGACCGAGTAGATGCGCCACCCGTCCGGCACCAGCGACCGCACCGCGTTGGGCACCACCGCACCCAGCGGCGAGGCCAGGCTGGACACGCGGCCGCCCACGAACAGGCCGGCGACGCCGGCGCCGACAACGCCCAGAAACACGCCTCGACCCATCCTCACGTCATGCATGTCATCTCAGTATCGTCCTTCGTCCGGAACGTGACACATGGATTGCCGCGATTCCAACCCGGCTCACATTCGCGCCCGGGAGTAGATTGCAGGTGTGAGCAGCGACCCCCTCACGACCTTCAGCGCACCGGTTCGCGACTGGTTCGAGCGCACGTTCGAGCAGCCCACCCGCGCCCAGCAGTTGGGCTGGCCCTCGATCGCCGCGGGCAGCCACACGCTGCTGCTGGCGCCGACCGGCTCAGGCAAGACGCTGGCCGCGTTCCTCTCGGCCCTGGACGGCCTCGCCCGCGACCCCGCAGAGCGCGGCACCCGGGTGCTGTACGTCTCGCCGCTGAAGGCGCTCAACCACGACATCGAGCGCAACCTGCGCGCGCCGCTGGCCGGGATCACGTTCCCGCGCCTGCCCACCGTCGCGCTTCGCAGCGGCGACACCTCTCAGCGCGAGCGGGCCGCCATCCGGCGCGATCCGCCCGACATCCTGATCACCACCCCGGAGTCGTTGTACCTGATGCTGACCTCGGCGGCCCGCGACGTGCTGCGCACCGTCGAGACGGTGATCGTGGACGAGATCCACGCCGTCGCCGCCACCAAGCGCGGCGCCCATCTGGCGCTGTCGCTGGAGCGGCTGGAGCACCTGGCCGGGCACCCGGTGCAGCGGGTCGGCCTGTCGGCGACGCAGCGGCCGCTGGAGGAGGTGGCGCGGTTCCTGGGCGGTGACCGCGACGTCGCGATCGTCGATGCGGGCGCGGCCAAGCAGCTCGACCTGGAGGTGGTGGTGCCGGTCGAGGACATGCGCGAGCTGGGCGGCGCACCGGTGGTCGACGGCGAGCCCCGCCAGTCGATCTGGCCCGCCGTCTACCCGGCCCTGCTGGAGCTGGTGCGCAGCCATGACTCCACGATCGTGTTCGTCAACAACCGCCGCTCGGCGGAGCGGGTCGCGAACCGGCTGAACGAGCTGGCCGAGGCCGAGATCGCCCGGGCCCACCACGGCTCGATCGCGCGCGAGCAGCGACTCGAGGTCGAGGACATGCTGAAGCGTGGCGATCTGCCCGCGCTGGTGGCAACCTCGTCCCTGGAGCTTGGCATCGACATGGGCGCGGTCGACCTGGTGGTGCAGATCGAGTCGCCCAAGTCGGTGGCGGCCGGCCTGCAGCGTGTGGGCCGCGCCGGGCACTCGGTCGGGCAGGCCTCGCGCGGTCGTTTCTTCCCGAAGTGGCGCGGCGACCTGCTGGAGACGGCGGTGGTGACGCGGCGCATGCGCGAGGGCGCGATCGAGCAGACGCGGGTGCCCCGCCAGCCGCTGGACGTGCTGGCCCAGCAGGTGGTGGCGATGGCGGCCATGGACGAGTGGCCGATAGCCGACCTGCACGCGCTTGTGCGGCGCGCCTATCCGTACAGCGAGCTCTCGGCGCCGCAGTTCGAGGGCGTGCTGGAGATGCTGGCCGGGCGCTACCCGTCCGACGAGTTCGCAGAGCTGCGGCCGCGCATCGTCTGGGATCGCACCGGCGCCAGCATCCGCGGCCGCGACAGCTCCCGGCGGTTGGCGGTGATGTCGGGCGGCACCATCCCCGACCGCGGCCTCTACGGCGTGTTTCTGGCCGATTCGGGCGCGCGGGTGGGCGAGCTGGACGAGGAGATGGTGTACGAGGCGCGGCAGGGCGAGGTGTTCCAGCTGGGCGCCACCTCGTGGCGGATCGAGCAGATCACGCGCGACCGGGTGCTGGTCTCGCCAGCGCCGGGCGTGCCCGGGAAGATGCCGTTCTGGAAGGGCGACGGCATCGGCCGTCCCGCCGAGCTCGGGCGGGCGGTGGGCGAGGCCACGCGCACCCGCCGCTTCGGCGAACTGGACGAGCGGGCCGCGCGCAACCTGACCACCTATCTGGACGACCAGCGCGAGGCCACCGGCGTGGTGCCCGACGACCGCACGATCGTGATCGAGCGGTTCCGCGACGAGATCGGCGACTGGCGTGTATGCGTGCTCTCGCCGTTCGGCGGGCGCGTGCACGCGCCCTGGGCGATGGCAATCGAGAAGCGCATGTCCGACGCGATGGGGATCGAGGTCGAAGCCACCTGGGCCGACGACGGGATCGCGATCCGGCTGCCCGACTCGGACGCGCCGCCGCCGGTCGACCTGATCGCGCTGGCGCCCGACGAGATCGAGGACCTGGTGATCGAGCAGGTCGGGACGAGCCCGCTGTTCGCGGCCCGGTTCCGCGAGAATGCGGCGCGCGCGCTGCTGCTGCCGCGCCGCCGGCCCGGTCAGCGCACGCCGCTCTGGCAGCAGCGGCTGAAGGCGCACGACCTGCAGCAGGTGGCCGTCAAGTACGCGTCCTTCCCGATCGTGCTGGAGACCTACCGCGAGGTGCTGTCCGACGTGTTCGAGCTGCCGGCGCTGCGGGAGCTGCTGGCGGGAATCGGCCGCGGCGACGTGCGGCTGGTGGAGGTCGAGTCGGCGCGGCCGTCGCCGTTCGCCGGCTCGCTCCTGTTCGACTACATCGCCACCTATATGTACGAGGGCGACACGCCGCTGGCCGAGCGCCGCGCGCAGGCGCTGATGCTCGACCGGGCGCTGCTGGCCGAGTTGCTGACCGCCGGCGACCTGCGCGAGCTGCTCGACGCCGATGCGATCAGCGAGGTCGAGTCGGAGCTGCAGCGGCGGGATGCGCTGTCGGCCGACCAGCTGCACGACCGCCTGCGCCGCACCGGCGACGTACCGGCCGAGGGGCCGGTTGCGGCTGCGCAGCTGATCCGCGAGCGGCGCGCCGTCGAGGTGCGGATCGCCGGTCGCCGGCGGCTGATCGCCGCCGAGGATGCGGGCCTCTATCGCGACGGTGCCGGAGTGTCGATCCCGCCCGGGGTGCCGGCCGCGTTCCTGGAACCGGTGCCGGATGCGCTGCGCCGGCTGGTAATGCGGCATGCCCGCGGCCACGGGCCGTTCACGGCGGACGAGCTGCGCGAGCGGCTGGGCGTGGACGCCGGCCCGGCGCTGGCCGAGCTGGCCGCGGAGGGCGCGCTGATCGAGGGCGCGTTCCGACCCGGCGGCAGCGGCCGCGAGTGGATCGAGCCGGAGGTGCTGCGGCGGGTGCGGCGGCGCACGCTGGCGCACCTGCGCCGCGCCGTCGAGCCGGTCGAGCCGGAGGCGCTGGCGCGGTTCCTGCCCGGCTGGCAGGGAATCGGCCGCGACATGGGCCGCGGCGAGCCGCGCCTGCGCGAGGTGATCTCGCAGCTGGGCGGCGTGGCGCTGCCGGTGGCGGCCTGGGAGCAGGACGTGCTGCCGCTGCGGGTACCGGGCTACCAGCCGGCGATGCTCGACGCGCTCTGCGCCGCAGGCGAGGTCGTCTGGATCGGCGCCGGCGAGGGCCGGGTGGCGCTCTACCTGCGCGACGACGCGCCGCTGCTGGCCGCTCCCGCGCCGCCCGTGGGTGGAACGGAGGTGCCGGGCACCGTCGTTACACGCGTTGCAGATTCGTTGCAGGATCGTGGCGCGTTGTTCTTCCGCGAGCTGGTGGAGCTCTCGGGCGAGCCGGAGCGGGCCGCGCTGGCCGCGCTGTGGGAGCTGGTGTGGGCCGGCACCGTCACCAACGACGCCTGGCATCCGCTGCGGTCGGGCGGGCGCATCCCGCTTCGCACGGTGCCGCCGCCGGTGCTGCGCCGCCGCGCCCGGCCCACCGCCGCGCTGCCAGCCGCCCTCGGCCGCTGGTCGCTGGTGTCGCGCCTGCTCGAGCCCGCGCCGGCCCCGCGCGACCGCGTGCGGGCGCTGTCGGAGGCGCTGCTCGATCGCCACGGTGTCGTCACCCGCGCCGCCGTGCTGGCCGAGGGGCTGCCGGGCGGCTACTCCTCGGTCTACGGCGAGCTGCGCCTGATGGAGGAGGGCGGCCTCTGCCAGCGCGGCTACTTCGTCGAGGGACTGGGCGGCGCCCAGTTCGCCCTGCCGGCCGCGGTCGAGCGGCTGCGCGACGTCCGCGACCCGGCCCAGGCCGGCGGCGCCACCGCGGTGCTGGCCGCCGTCGACCCCGCCAACCCCTACGGCGCGACCATCCCCTGGCCGGCCGCCGCCCGCAAGCTGGCCCGCGCGGCCGGCGCCTGGGTGGTGCTCGTGTCCGGGCGCCTGGCGCTGTATGTCGAGCGAGGCGGGCGCGGCCTGGTGGTCGTCGATCCGGAGCTGCTCGAGCCTGCGATCGAGGCGCTGGCCTCGCTCGTTCGCGACGGCCGGGTCAAGCGGCTTGCGATCGAGCGCATCGACGGCGAGCCGGTGGCCGGCACCGAGGCCGAGCGGCTGCTGGTCGCCCACGGGTTCCTCCAGGCCCCGCGCCGGGTCGTGCTGCGTGCCTGAGGGCCACTCGCTGGAGCTGGCCTCGCGGCGGCTGCGGCCGCTGGTCGGCGAGGTCGTCAGCGAGGGGCCGCTCAGCGGCGCCACCGTCGTCGGCGTCGAGGCCCGTGGCAAGCACCTGCTGGTGCACGCCGACGACGGCCGCTCGCTGCACGCCCACCTGGGCCTGCACGGCAGCGTGCGGCTGGCCGCGCCCGGCGCCGGCCGCGGCCGCCACGTGCTACGCACCCCAGCCGGCGACGCGGTCATCCGCGGCCGGCTGGAGGTCGTCCCCGCGGCCCGGCTGCGGCTGGCACTGGGGCCCGATCTGCTGCGCGACTTCGACCAGGGCGAGTTCCTGCGGCGCGCGCGGCTGGTCGACCGCCCCGTCGGCGAGGTGCTGCTCGATCAGCGGGTCGTTGCCGGAGCCGGCAACATCGTCAAGAGCGAGGCGCTGTGGGAGTGTCGGATCGACCCGTTCGCGCTGGTGTCATCGCTCGACGACGATCGCCTGCTCGACCTGGCCGCGGTGGCCGCCCGCATGCTGCGCGACGGGGTCTCTGCCGGCGGCCGCCTGCCCGCCCGCGTCTACCGGGCCACGGGCCGGCCCTGTCCTCGCTGCGCGACGCCGATCCGATGCGCGCCCCAGGGCGAGCAGCGGCGAACGACCTGGTGGTGTCCGGCATGCTGCCCGGGTCCGGGGAGCCGCTCGACATCGAGACGGATGCCTTCGAGGCGCGCGCCTTCCAGCACGAGATCGACCACCTCGACGGGCTGCTGTTCCTCGACCGGGTCGCCGGCGCGCACGCCCTGCACCCCCGCCAGACCTACCTCTGAACCCCTAATCTGAGCCGCAGCAGCCCCTGTAGCCCAATTGGTCGAGGCGCTCGCCTTAAAAGCGGG
>Ga0207688_10000613_pt1 | contig 17564 bp, 18 predicted proteins | sample KBSMiscanthusM4_FD_184296 | JGI IMG/M metagenome (GOLD analysis project Ga0207688, IMG submission 184296) | Miscanthus rhizosphere microbial communities from Kellogg Biological Station, Michigan, USA - M4 (SPAdes) (version 2) | ecosystem: Host-associated > Plants > Roots > Rhizosphere ...
CGCCGTTCACCGTGTCGTCGCCGGCGCCCCCGGAGAGCCAGTCGTTCCCGGTGCCCTCGGTAAACGCCATGCACAGCACGAAGACCCCGATCAACAATGTGCGGGGCTCGGTCCAGGCCCGGAACGGGCTGCGCCGGCTGCCGTCCGGGTGAGTCGGAGCGGCGTGACGACCGGGCAGGAAGAAACGGATGGTGGCCGGTATCGTCACCGCGACGACGGCGGCGACCAGGATGAGATGCGGGGAGATGCCAACACCCGCGGCCACGATCACCGATCCGAGCAACGCCCCAACGACGGTGCCCACGCTGAATCCAGCATGGAATCTCGGCATGATGGCTCGGCCGAGATGCTTTTCCACCAGCGCCGCATGCACGTTCATCGCGACGTCCCAGACGGCGTTGCCGAATCCGATCAACGCAAGACCCACGATGACCGGAAGCACGCCATGCGTCGCGCCGATGCCGGCGACGACAAGGCCGGCCGCCAGCAATATCGACATCATCACTATTGCGCGCGACTCGCCGAGGCGAGTCACCATGAGGCCGGACAGCGGCAGCGCGACCAGCGAACCGAGTGCGGCCGAAAGTAGGATCAACCCAAGCTGGGCCGGGCTCGCCCCCAATTCGTCGCGGAACTGCGGTATACGAGATGCCCAGCTGGCGAAGGCAAACCCGTTCACGATGAAGACCGCGTAGACGGCGAGCGTTGCTTTGCGGAGCTCTATCGCCGGAGGTGCGAGGAGTTCGTCAGCGCGGTGCGGCTCGGTTGTCACTTCCCGCGGACCTTCCCGTGCTTGACATCATTTCCCCGGGCAGCCAGTCCAGCCAGGGACGGCTCGAGGCGACGGTGCGCAATTGACCGGCATTCGGAACCCTCTGCAGCGGCAACTCCCCGACGAGCGGGTCGATTCCGCACGCCGTCAAAGCATGACGTGGCTCACGTCGCGAACGGCTTGGCGGATTCTTGGGGCGGCTGGCGGAGGGACTCGATCCAGGCGCACCACGCCGCAAGGCCGGCTCCGGTTCGCGCACTTATTTCCAAGGTGGCCGCGGTGGGATTTACGGCCCGCAGGTTCCGGCGAAACGCGTCCATATCCACGTCGAGGTATGGCAGCAGATCAATCTTGTTGATCAGGACCAGGTCAGCTGAACGGAACATGACGGGGTACTTCAGCGGCTTGTCCTCGCCCTCGGTCACCGCATGGATCATGGCCCGCGCGTGCTCGCCGACGTCGAATTCAGCCGGGCACACCAAGTTGCCCACGTTCTCAATGAGGATCAGATCCAGGCTGGCTAGCGGCAGGCGGACGAGGGCAGACCGAACCATGGGCGCATCGAGGTGACACTCTCCGCCGAAGCCATCACCGGTGTTGATCAGCTCGATGGTCGCGCCCAGGTTGCGCAGGCGGTCGGCGTCGAGACTGGTCTCGATGTCGCCTTCGATGACCGCGACTCGAAGCCGATCGGTGAGCTCGCGCAAGGTCTCGCGCAACAGCGTGGTCTTGCCAGCGCCCGGTGCGGACATCAGGTTGATCGCAATGACGCCCTCGCGTTCCAGATCGCCGCGGTTCTCGGCGGCCTTGCGATCGTTCTCACCGAACACTCGCTCGAGGAGCTGAACGCGCTCGCGGCCGGTCTGGTACTGGGTGTGGTCGCCAGTGTCATGGGCATGCGCCGCTGCAGGCCCGTCGCCGTCCACCTCATGGTCGTGCCATGACCCGTCGTCGTGCCGATGGAAGCGGCCCACTCTCACACCTCCGCCAAGTCGAGAGCGGTGACGTCGAAGTCCTCGCCGCCCAGCACCTCGACATCCAGGCTCTTGCAGGCGGGGCATACGAACGCAATCATGCCGTCGAGTCCGAACTGCTCGTTGCACGCTCGACACCGCAGCGTGGCCGGGACCCGCTCGACATCCAGCACGGAGCCGGCCAGGTCGGTACCTTCGCTGACGAGCGTCCAGCAGAAGGCGAGCGTGTCCGGGACGACCTGGCGCAGCTGGCCGATGCGCAGGTGGATCACTTCCACCCGCCGCGGACCGGCGTGACGAGAAGCCACATCGGCGATGGCCCCGCACAAGGACAGCTCATGCACGCTGTCGCTCGGTGCCGTTCGAGTTCCGGTGTTCCGGGATATCCGGACCCAGAATCCATGATCGCCTTCGCGGTCCGGCCGTGGACGACGTGACATCAGCGGCGCCGTCGAGGCGGGTCGTGGCATCGTCCGGCGCCCAGTGTCGTGGATTGTTCGTCAGGCCCAAGAGATAGGTGATCGTGCAGTCCAAGGCCACGGCGAGCTCGGGCAGCCGGCCGACGTCGACGCCTTGGCCGTTCTCCATCGCCGAGAGGGTCCGGTTTGTCGCGGCGACGCCAAGCTCGTTCAGCCGCTCGACGACCTCACACTGGGTCAGGCCCAGATCGTGGCGTCGCTCGCTCAGCCGACGCGCACATATCCAGTGCCGTTCGCGGTTCTGCTCGTGAGCACTTGACACCATTGGCCCGGCCTCCCCGATACCGGTCAGTCTCCTCCGGCCGGTCAGCGAACGTCAATCCGCTGGACTTTGCGAGCTATTCAGACATCTCGGAGAGCGCCTTGACGTCGTAGTGCGAGAAGTTGAATGCCGGCGATCCGCCGAGCAACCGTTCCAACTCCTCATGCGAGTCGACGTCGAAGATCCACACGCCGCCGTGCGCCCCGACGATGTGATACCGAGCGACGACTTTGCCCCGACGCTCGAGTTCCGCGGCGTACGCCGGCACGCGGGCAATGGCGGCAGCCATGTCACGGGACAGCAGCGCCAACTCCAGCTGCCAGGTCACGAGGAACTTCATGTCTCACCGCAGCTCGTCGAAGCGAATATCGCCGCGGACGATACGCGCAGCCCGACCTGGTCTCGGGATCGGATCGATCGTCGCTCGCAGCTGTACGCATACGGTACGCAATTATCCCGGAATCCAGGATTTCCGGAGTCAGCGAAGAGATGGGAATGGCCTTATGACATAGGTGTTTCCTGTCTTGCGCCGATGATCGCTCGGCGTAAAGTCAGGTTGTCGCAGCAACATCCCGCTGATGATGTGGGCGCGTGCGCGTCCCCGCAGAGGAGGTGCGCCACCGTGACGACCACTACCGCGGACAGCCGGCAAACCCAGGACGATGAAGGCGTCGTCCATATCCTTTGGATGAATGGGGGGCTGGGCTGCGACGGTGATTCCGTCGCCCTGACAACGGCAACGCAGCCGAGCATCGAGGAGATTGCCCTCGGTGCGCTCCCAGGGCTACCCAAGATCGCCGTGCACTGGCCGTTGATCGACTTCGAGTGCGGTCCCGAGCAAGGAGCCGACACCTTCATCAAGTGGTGGTACAAGGCGGACAGCGGTGAGCTGGAGCCGTTCGTTCTGGTCGTCGAGGGATCGATCCCCAACGAGCAACTGAACAAGGACAACGGCGGGTACTTTTGCGGCTTCGGCAACGACCCGGAGACCGGCGAGGTGCGGACGACCAACGAGTGGTTGGACCGGTTGGCGAGCAAGGCCACCGCGGTGATTGCGGTCGGGACGTGCGCGACGTACGGCGGGATCCATGCGATGGCCGGGAACCCCACCGGCGCGATGGGTGTGCCGGACTATCTCGGCTGGGACTGGAAGTCGAAGGCTGGCTTGCCGATCGTGTGCGTGCCCGGTTGCCCGATCCACCCGGACAACCTCTCCGAAACAATTCTTTACCTCCTCTACCAGGTCGCCGGCCAAGCGCCGATGATCCCGCTCGACTCCGAACTGCGGCCGCAATGGCTGTTCGGTGCGACGGTGCACGAGGGCTGCGACCGGGCCGGTTACTACGAGCAAGGTGAGTTCGCCACGGAGTACGGCTCGCCGAAATGCCTGGTCAAGCTCGGCTGCTGGGGCCCGGTCGTCAACTGCAACGTGCCCAAACGGGGCTGGGTGAACGGAATAGGGGGATGTCCGAACGTCGGTGGCATCTGCATCGGCTGCACGATGCCCGGCTTCCCGGACAAGTTCATGCCCTTCATGGACGAGCCCCCAGGCAGCAAGGTGTCCACCCGAGCCAGCAAGACCTACGGCGCGACGGTCCGTACGCTGCGCCGGTTCACCCAGAAGACGCTCAACAAGGAGCCGTCCTGGCGGGTACCCGGAACCGAACTCAAGACCGGCTACGAGAAGGTGCGGTGACGTCGATGACGGCAACGGCGGACAAGTCCGACCTCGTCGAGATGTCGTGGGATCCCATCACACGCATCGTCGGCAGCCTCGGTATCTACACCAAGATTGACTTCAAGCAGAAGAAGGTCGCTGAGTGTTACAGCACCTCCTCGATCTTCCGCGGCTACAGCATCTTCATGAAGGGCAAGGATCCGCGCGACGCGCATTTCATTACCAGCCGGATCTGCGGAATCTGTGGCGACAACCACGCCACCTGCTCCGTCTACAACCAGAACATGGCCTACGGGGTTCACCCGCCGGCGATCGGCGAGTGGATCATCAACCTCGGTGAAGCCGCCGAGTACATGTTCGATCACAACATCTTCCAGGAGAACCTGGTCGGTGTGGACTTCTGCGAGCGGATGGTCAAGGAAACCAATCCGGGAGTACTGGAGCGGGCGAACAATACCGAGGCCCCGCACGCCGACGCCCACGGCTACCGAACGATCGGTGACATCATGCGGGCCCTCAACCCGCTCGAAGGTGACTTCTACCGCGAAGCGCTGCAGGTGAGCCGGTGGACCCGCGAGATGTTCTGCCTGATGGAGGGTCGGCACGTCCATCCGTCGACGTTGTATCCGGGCGGCGTCGGGACCGTGGCGACGATCCAGCTGTTCACCGACTACCTGACCCGGCTGATGCGCTATGTCGAGTTCATGAAGCGGGTCGTCCCCCTGCACGACGACCTGTTCGACTTCTTCTACGAGGCGCTACCCGGGTACGAGAACGTCGGGCTGCGTCGCACCCTCCTGGTGTGCTGGGGCTCACTGAACGATCCGGCGCACTGCGACTTCACCTATCGGAACATGACGAACTGGGGCCGGAAGATGTTCGTGAGCCCCGGCGTCGTCGTCGACGGTCAGCTCGTGACGAACGACCTGGTGAAGATCAACCTCGGCATTCGGATCTTGCTCGGCAGCTCGTACTACCAGAGCTGGGAGAACGAGCCGATGTTCGTGGAGCGGGACGAACTCGGAAACCCGGTCGACCGCAACCACCCGTGGAACCAGACGACGATTCCCGACCCGCAAAAGCGCAACTTCGACGACAAGTACAGCTGGGTCATGTCCCCGCGCTGGTTCGACGGCACGAACTACTTGGCCTGCGACACCGGCGGCGGCCCCATTGCGCGACTCTGGGCGACGGCCCTCGGCGGCTTGGTCGACATCGGCTATGTCAAGTCGACCGGGCAGAGCGTGCTGATCAACCTGCCCAAGACGATGGACAAGCCTGAGGTCACCTTCGAGTGGAAGATCCCGCAGTGGAGCAACGCGCTCGAACGTGATCGAGCCCGCACGTACTTCCAGGCCTACGCGGCCGCTTGCGCGCTGTACTTCTGCGAACAGGCACTTGCCGAGGTTCGCGCCGGCCGGACCAAGACCTGGGAGTCGTTCACCGTGCCGGACGAGGCGTTCAGCTGCGGGTTCACAGAGGCCGTGCGGGGCGTGCTGAGCCACCACATGGTCATCAAGGGCGGCAAGATCGCGAACTATCACCCGTATCCGCCCACCCCGTGGAATGCCAGCGTGCGCGACGTGTATGGGACACCCGGCCCGTATGAGGATGCGGTACAGAACACGCCTATCTTCGAGGAGAATCCGCCGGACAACTTCAAGGGCATCGATGTCATGCGCGCCGTGCGCAGTTTCGATCCGTGCCTGCCGTGCGGCGTGCACATGTACCTCGGCCCCGGAAAGACCCTGCAGACGGTGCACAACCCCACGCCGATAACCTTGTCGATGTGAGGCGTGGCTGTGCCGGACGGTGACGTTGGCGCGCAGGTCGAGGCTCTGCTTGGCGAACTGCTCGACCAAAGCGGCCATCTTGCGGCCGACACCGGTGAAAAGATCGTCCGACTGCTCGTCGAGTACTACGGCGCCGGCCTCGCACGAATCTGCGAGATCATCGGTGCGGAACGGCCCGACCTGGTTCACCAGCTAGCCGCGGATCCCCTCGTCGAGAGCCAGCTGATTCTTCACGGACTACACCCGCTGACCGTGGATGAACGCATCGAAGCCGCACTGGACCGGGTCCGGCCCTACCTCGGCTCGCACGCCGGAGGTGTGTCCTTCCTCGGCGTCGACCCGGACGGGGTCGCTCGGCTGCGGTTGTCCGGCAGTTGCCACGGATGTGCCTCGTCGACCGTAACGGTGAGCCTGACGATCGAAGAGGCGGTACGGGCGGCCGCGCCGGAACTCACCGGCATCGTGGTCGACGGTGAAGTCCAGTCCTCGCCGGTACTGCAGATCGGGCGGCGACCTGATGCGCCAACGCCGGAAGCGACGCACCCCGTGTGGCGGCATCCCTCGGCCGCGGAGCTTCCGCACGAGGGGCAGGTGACATCCGTCCAGCTCGGCGGAAGTCACGTCATGGCCACACGGATCGAAGAGACGTACTACGCCTACGTCGACCGCTGCCCGGCGTGCGAAGCCTCGCTCGTCAGCGCGGCCCTACATGGCTCGGTGCTGACCTGCGCGAACTGCGAGAGCCGATACGACGTGCGGCTCGCCGGACGCGCCGTCGACGGATCCGGTCGCCACCTCGATCCGTTGCCGTTACTCGACGACGCGTCCGGGATCCGCGTCGCCCTGCCGGAGGCGGTGTGATCGTCGTGCCGGCAGGTCTGCGGCGCTTCGTCACCCCGAGCGGCGCGCAGCCGCGGCCGGGCTTCGCGCCGCCCCGCTCGAAGGTGACGCCTCCGGGCGAGTCGTGCGAGATGTGCGGAGCCGATCTCGTGGACGAGCACCCGCACGTCGTGAATCTCGACTCGCGTCACCTGTTGTGCACCTGCCGACCCTGCTATCTGCTGTTTACCCACGAGGGCGCCGGGCGGGGCAACTACCGCGCGGTGCCGGATCGGTATCTCGTCGATCCGGACCTGGCGCTGAGCGACGCGCTGTGGGACCGGCTCCAAGTTCCCGTCGGGATGGCCTTCTTCTTCTTCAACAGCACGCTCGGCCGGATCGTCGCGCAGTACCCCAGCCCAGCCGGCGCCACGGAGTCGCTGCTCGACCTCTCGGCCTGGGACGCGGTCGCAGAGGCGAGCCCGCTTGCCCGCGAGCTGGTGCCGGACGTCGAGGCGTTGATCGTGCGCCGATCCCGTGAGGGCAACGAGAGTTATCTCGTGCCGATCGACGCCTGCTATGAGCTGGTCGGACGGATCCGGATGCATTGGACGGGCTTCGACGGCGGAGGGGAGGCACGGCAAGACATCACCGACTTCTTCGCGCGGGTACGGTCGCAGAGTCGTCCGATCCGCTCGACGATGGGGTCGACCGATGCCTGAGCTCGTCTTCGAGTGCATCGAGGTCCGCGCCGATCCCTACGCCGCCGGTCCGACGCTCGTGTTCAAGCTGCGGATTTCGGAGACGACCGGAGAACGCGTCCATGCCATCGCGCTGCGGGTGCAGCTTCGGATCGAACCGCAGAAACGCCGGTACACTGCTGCCGAGGCCCGACAGCTCAACGACCTGTTCGGGGAGACGTCGCGCTGGGCGGAGACGCTCAAGCCGCTTCAGTTCGCCAACGTAGCTGCGATGGTTCCGAGCTTCACCGGCGGCATCGAGGTCGACCTTCCGGTCGCGTGCACGTACGACCTCGAGATCGCCGCGACCAGCTACTTTCACGGGTTACAACAGGGCGACATCCCGTTTCTGCTCCTGTTCAGCGGGACGATCTTCACCCGCGGGGAGACCGGCTTCAGCGTGGCCCAGGTGCCCTGGCACAAGGAGGCGAACTACCACGTGCCGGTGACCGAATGGCGGGCGATGATGGACGCGTTCTACCCCAACAGCGGCTGGTTGCGGCTGCGCCTAGACACGCTGGAGGCACTGCGTGCGTTCAAGACCGCCCGGGCCCTGCCGACCTGGGAGCTGGCCGTGACGACTCTGCTCGCCGAAGCCGCCGACTCCGCGCCGGGCGAATCGTGACCGGGCGGCCCAGCAGTGGTGCGACCCCGACGGGCGACCCGTTCGCCTCAGTGCGCGAGGTAGCCGACGCGCTGCTGTACGAGGGTTACGTTCTCTACCCGTACCGCGCATCGTCGGGGAAGAACACGAACCGCTGGCAGTTCGGCGTTTTGATGCCGCCCGGCTATGTGGCCGACGATCCCTCGGAACGGTCCGGTAACCAGACGGAGATGGTATTCGAGGCTGATGCTGATGCCACTCTCCGGGTGCGGACGCGCTTCTTGCACGCGCAGCATCGCACCGGCGGCGATCAGCCGGAGTGGGACGAGGCGGTCGACCGGCAGGTCGACGTTCAGGTGCGAATCGCGGAGCTTTCGGCGCAAGTTCGGGAGTGGCCGTTCGCGGTCGATGCGGAGGCCGGGGATTCAGCTGGTGTGCACCGGGAGGCTCGCGCGATCGCCGGTGCTATTGCCATCGGCGTAACGGAGCTGCCTGGACCGTTCGGCGCGCGCCGGCTCACGGTCTCGGTGGAGAATCGAACCGCGGGAAGCTTTCGCGGCCGCGATGACGCACTGCGCAGCGCCCTCGTCGCGGCGCACACGTTCTGCGCCCTCGAACCGGGACGATTCCTGTCGATGACCGATCCGCCGGAGTGGGCTGCGCTCGATGTCGCCGGCTGTCGGAACGACGGCACCTGGCCGGTGCTGGGCAGCTCTCCGTCGGTGATGCTGTCCTCACCGATCATCCTCGAGGACAACCCCCAGATCGCGCCCGAGAGTCCGGGCGCGCTCTATGACGCGACTGAGATCGACGAGATCCTCACCTTGCGAACCATGACCCTCACCGACGCGGAGAAAGCCGAGGCGCGCGCGACCGACCCCCGAGCGGCGGCGGTGATCGACCAGGTCGACACCTTGCCGCCGGAACACCTCGATCGGCTGCACGGTGCGGTGCGATATCTCCGGCAGGTCACCGGCGAGGAGACCCGACCCAACCACGATCCGACGGACAGTGCGCCCCCGCAACCCGACACGTTCCTGACGCCAGGCACACCGTGGTGGGACCCCGGGGCAGACCGGTCTGTGTCCCCGGAGACGGATGCCATCGTGATCGACGGCGTGCGGGTCGCCCGCGGGTCCAAGGTCAGGCTGCGGCCGGGCGCACGTCACACGGACGCTCAGGACATGTTCCTCGCCGGCCGCGTGGCGACGGTTCAGGCGGTTTTCTTCGATGTTGACGGTGCGCAGCACCTGGGCGTGACGCCGGACGATGACGAGGAGTGGGCCGAGATCCAGCGCTGGCACGGCCGGTATCTCTACTTTGCGCCTGACGAGGTGCAACCAGCCGACGTCGAGTCGGCCTCCGACGGCGCTGCAACTTCGGACGGCGAGCCATGAGCCGCATGCTGGTCGCCGGCGTCGGAAACATTTTTCTGAGCGACGATGGATTCGGCGTCGAGGTCGTGCGCCAATTAGCCGGTCGACCGCATCCCGATGGCGTAGAAATTGCTGACTACGGAATTCGGGGGGTTCACCTCGCCTACCGGCTGCTGGACGGGTACGACGTTCTCGTCCTCATCGACGCGGCCCCCCGCGGGCACCCGCCGGGAACTGTCACCCTCGTCGAAGTCGATCAAAGCCAGCTGGCGGGCGCTGGACCGGCCGTTACGAGTGGCGCCAGCCCGCTCGTTGACGCCCACGGAATGGATCCGGCCACGATGATTGCCCATCTCGGCGCACTCGGTGGACGGGTGGCGTCGGTGCTCATCATTGCCTGCGAACCTGAGATCATCGAGGAAGGCATGGGCCTGAGCGCGACCGTGCAGGCCGCGGTGCCCGACGCCATCGCCCTTGTCGAGCAGGTCATGCAGCAGAACGACGGATCGCCGGAGGAGGTGACAACGTCATGAGTCTCGTGATCAAGCTAGTGGTGGTGGGCATCATCGCGGCGGCGGTCGTGGCCGCCTTCCCAGACGTCAAGCGCTACCTGGAAATCCGCCACATGTGACTCGGCTGCCTGACCGCGCCAGGGCGCTCAGGCGAGAGTAACGTCCGATGAGTTCGACTGGTTTGGACCGTTCAGCACACGTGCCGGCCCGGTCGATTCGACGCCGGACTCTCCTTGCGCCGCCGCCGGACCGGCGAGCACGAGGGCCGCGCACCGCGGTATCGGGGATGGGGCACGCCATGGCGGGATGCGGCGCGGCGGACCGGCACCACCGCGGTGTCGAGCCGTCCCGCGTGCGGTGCGTGCTGACAGTCACCGGTCTGGTGCAGGGCGTCGGATTCCGTCCTTACGTCTATGCGCTCGCCCGCGAGCTCGGTCTGTCCGGATCGGTGGGCAACGCGGCCGACGGGGTGATCGTCGAGGTCGAGGGTGGTGCGCCGGTTGTGGCGGAGTTCCGTCGTCGGCTCGGGCCGGAGGCCCCCGTTCTTGCCCACGTCGAGACAGTGACCGCACAGCTGGTGCCTTGTCGCGGTGGCACCGAGTTCATTATCGAGCCCTCTCGGCCCGGGCCCGGGCGGACGCTGATTTCGCCTGATGTTGCCACCTGCGAGGCCTGCCGGGCGGAACTGGCTGATCCAGCCGATCGCCGATACCGGCACCCCTTCATCAGCTGCACCAATTGCGGACCGCGCTTCACCGTCGTGGTTGATCTCCCGTACGACCGGCCGATGACCACGATGGCGGAGCTACCGTTGTGCTCCGCGTGCGCTGCCGAGTACGCCGATCCCGCCAACCGACGATTCCATGCCCAGACGGTCGCGTGCCCGGACTGCGGGCCGGTCCTCACGTTGCGTCGTCCCGGCGAGCCGGACCTGCAGGGAAACGCTGCGATCGCGGAGACGCGTCGGCTGATCGATGCCGGCGCGATCGTTGCCGTTAAGGGAATCGGCGGCTATCACTTGGCCTGTGCCGCGACCGACGACATCGCCGTTTCTGCTTTGCGTAAGCGGAAGGACCGCGGCGACAAGCCGTTCGCCGTGATGGTGCCCGACCTTGAGACCGCCCGCGCGATCGCTGAGGTCGGCGACGCGGAAAGTGGTCTCCTGCAAGACGATCGACGGCCGGTCGTTTTGTTGCCGAAGCGCCGTGACCCGTCGCTCAAGTTGGCGGACGCGGTCGCACCCACCCATCCGGACATCGGCGTCATGATCGCCTATTCGCCGATACACCACCTGTTGTTCGGCCTATCCGGAGACGCGCCGGGCCCGCAGGTGCTGGTGATGACGAGTGGCAACGTGGCCGGCGAGCCGATCGTCACCGACGATGCGGATGCACTCGACCGCCTCGGCGGCATCGCCGATGCGTGGCTCGCTCACGACCGGCGCATTTACGTGCCTTGCGACGACTCGGTCGTGCGCGTTACCGCGGGCGAGCAGCTGCCGGTACGCCGGTCGCGGGGCTTCGCCCCCATGCCGTTGGCCTTGCCGGTTGAGGTCGTGCCGGCCCTTGCGGTAGGCGGCGATCTGAAGAACACGTTCTCGGTTGGGGCCGACCGGTATGTCTGGCTGTCCGCCCACGTCGGCGACATGGACGACCTCGCGACTCTCAAGGCGTTCGACAAGGCGACCAGCCACCTCCAGGCGATCACGTCGACCCGGCCCGAGGTGGTCATTGCCGACCGGCATCCGGCTTATCGCAGCGCGACCTGGGCCCGGCGGAATCCGGCCGGGTTGCCGGTGCGGACCGTTCAGCACCACCACGCGCATGTGGCTTCCGCCATGGCCGAGAACGGCCACGACGGGCGTACGCGGGTGATCGGAGTCGCGTTCGACGGCACCGGCTACGGGGACGACCATGCGGTATGGGGCGGCGAGGTCCTCCTCGCTGACTATGACGGCTATGAGCGCGCGGCCCACCTGCGCTATGTCTCGCTGCCCGGTGGAGACGCCGGCGTACGCAATCCGTGCCGGATGGCCCTCTCCCACCTGCATAGTGCCGGGGTGCCGTGGGATCCCGGGCTGCCCTGCGTGGCCGTGTGCACCCCGACTGAGCGAGGCGTGCTCGCTCGGCAGCTGGAGACGGGCATCGGCTGTGCGCCGACGTCGAGCATGGGCCGCTTGTTCGACGCGATGTCGTCCCTGGCCGGCGTGTGTCATCGGGTCGCGTACGAAGCCGAGGCCGCGATGCGGTTCGAGGGCCTGGCCCGCAGCGTGATGGAGTCGGGTGTTGCGGCCTATTCGTTCGGGCTGACCGACGACCCGCCGGGTCCCGCGCAGCTTGACCCCGGACCGGTGATCGCAGCGGCGGCGGCCGACGTTCAGTCCGGGGTCGAGCCCGCCGTGATATCCGCGCGGTTTCACCTCGCCGTCGCGCGACTGGTGATCGACGTTGCGATGCGTATCCGTGATCGCACGAGGGTCAACACCGTGGCCTTGTCCGGCGGCGTTTTCCTCAATGCCTGGCTGACCTCACTGACTGTCGGAGGCTTAGCCGAGGTCGGCTTCCAGGTGTTGCGCCATCGGCTCGTACCGCCGAGCGACGCCGGCTTGGCCTTGGGGCAGCTTGTCGTCGGTGCACACATCCGACAGCAGGCAGAACATCGCACAGCCGGGAACTCGACACCAACCCCATTGGAGGAACCATGTGCTTAGCCGTCCCAGGCAAGGTGCTCGACATCTGGGAGCGGGATCAGACTCGGATGGCGAAGGTCGACTTCGGTGGAGTCGAGAAGGATGTCTGCCTGGAGTTCGTGCCGGACATCGAGGTTGGTGAGTACACGATCGTGCATGTCGGGTTCGCACTGCAGCGGCTCGACGAGAAGTCGGCGATGGAGACGCTCGCTCTGTTCAGGGAGCTGGGCGAGCTTGACAAAGAGTTCGGCGACGCCTGGGCCCAGGCCGCTCGCGACAATGGCCGGGAGGTGCCGGAATGAAGTACCTCGATGAATTCAACGACCCGGAGCTGGCCAAGCGGCTGCTCGACGATATCCATGCCACCGTGAAACAACCGTGGGCGATCATGGAGGTCTGCGGCGGCCAAACGCACTCGATCATCCGGCACGGCATCGACCAGCTCATTCCCGATCAGGTCGAGATGATCCACGGCCCCGGCTGCCCGGTCTGCGTCACGCCGCTCGAGCTCATCGACAAGGCACTGGAGATTGCCTCGCGGCCAGAGGTGATCTTCTGCTCGTTCGGCGACATGCTCCGCGTGCCGGGAAGCGGCCGGGACCTGTTCCGGGTGAAGAGCGAGGGTGGCGATATCCGGGTCGTGTACTCACCGCTCGATGCGCTCAAGCTCGCCCGGGAAAACCCTGATCGAGAAGTGGTTTTCTTCGGTATCGGGTTCGAGACGACGGCCCCGCCCAATGCGATGGCGGTGTTCCAGGCCAAGCGGCTCGGCGTCCCGAACTTCAGCATGCTCGTATCGCATGTGCGGGTTCCGCCGGCTATCGACGCGATCATGCAATCACCGGCCTGTCGGGTGCAGGCGTTTTTAGCGGCCGGTCACGTGTGCAGTGTCATGGGCACGCAAGAGTATCCGCCGCTGGTAGAGCGTTATTCCGTACCCATCGTCGTGACCGGATTCGAGCCCTTGGACATCCTCGAGGGCATTCGGCACACGGTGCACCAGTTGGAACGGGGCGAGTCCTATCTGGACAACGCATACGCGCGGGCCGTCCCGCCGGAGGGCAACCTGGCTGCCCGGAAGCTGCTGTCGGAGGTATTCACGGTTACCGATCGCGGATGGCGTGGCATCGGTGTCATCCCGGATAGCGGCTGGCGCCTCTCCGAGACGTATCGGGATTTCGATGCCGAGTACCGGTTCCAGGTGGGTGACATCCACACTGACGAATCGGCCGTGTGCCGCAGCGGTGAGGTGTTGCAGGGTCTGATCAAGCCTCACGAATGCGCGGCGTTCGGCACGCAGTGCACGCCGCGCAACCCGCTCGGGGCGACGATGGTCTCGAGTGAGGGCGCGTGCGCTGCGTACTACCTCTACCGCCGGCTGACTACGCCGTCGACGTCCCAACGGGAGGTGGCCTCGATTGGCTGAGGCAGTCGACGCCCAGCCACTGGACTTCGAGGGCTGGGCCTGCCCGGTGCCGCTGCGCGACAGTCCCACGATCGTGATGGGACACGGCGGTGGCGGTCAGATGTCCGCCGAACTCATCGAGCACCTATTCGTGCCGGCATTCGGGTCAAGCCCTGGTGGCCTCGCCGACTCGGCGGTGGTGGAGCTGGGTGGCGCGAGAATCGCCTTCTCAACCGACACATTCGTTGTCCGACCGCTGTTCTTCCCGGGCGGTTCCATCGGGCACTTGGCGGTCAATGGCACGATCAACGATCTGGCGATGAGCGGGGCCACGCCGGCGCACCTGTCGTGCGGGTTCGTTCTGGAAGAAGGGACCGAGCTCGGCATCGTGGGCCGAGTGGCGAGCGATATGGGGGCGGCCGCGCGCGCCGCGGGGGTCACGATCGTCACCGGTGACACCAAAGTGGTGGACTCCGGTCACGGTGACCAGGTCTATGTGAACACCGCGGGCCTGGGCCTAGTCCCATCGGGCGTGGACATTCGGCCGGACCGCGCTCGACCGGGCGACGTGGTGATCGTCAGCGGTGCTATCGGAGTACACGGAATCGCGATCATGAGTGTCCGAGAAGGGCTCGGATTCGGCTCCGAGATCACGAGTGACACCGCAGCACTGCACCCGTTGGTAGCCGCCATGCTGGCGGTCACGCCCGACTTGCATGCGCTCCGCGATCCGACCCGAGGCGGCTTGGCGACATCGCTCAACGAGATCGCGACCGCGTCGGGCGTCGGCGTGCGCCTCGTGGAGAAGGCCATTCCGGTGCCGGCCGAAGTCGGCAACGCCTGCTCGATGCTGGGCCTCGACCCGCTGTACGTGGCGAACGAGGGCAAGCTCGTGGCGTTCGTGCCCCGCGAGCACAGCGACGCCGTCTTGGCGGCGATGCGGGCCCATCCGCTTGGCGGTGGCGCCGCCATCATCGGCGAGTGTGTTGAGGACCACCCGTCGATGGTGGTCGTGACGACGACGTTCGGCGGCACTCGCGTCGTCGACACGCCACTCGGGGAGCAACTACCGCGGATCTGCTAATCGATCGGGGACGGACGATCGGGGCACGGTTCGTCCCTTCCAGGCGCCTCCGTGGCCTCGATGGTGCTGCCGGGCCGAGTCGATCGTCATCGCCAGGTAGCCGACCGCAATGAGCGGCAGCAGGACTGCGCGCGCCGGCGACAGGCGGTAGAAGCGCAGCATTGGGACGTAGGTCGCGGCCATGATCGTCCAGGCGGCCGCGCCCAACGCCGCGAGAAGTGCGTCTCCCGCCGCCAGTCCGGCCGCTGCCGCCGTGGGAGGAACGACGTAGACGAGCAGTAAACCCAGGACGGTGCCCGCGAGCAGCCAGGGCGAGTACCGCAATTGGGTGTAGGCGCTGCGGCTGATCATCGCCCACAGGTCGGCCAGGCGTGAGTACGGTCGCACGCTGTGGATATCGCTGCTCAGCCCGAGCCAGATGCGAGAGCCGGGCCGGCGACCTTTGACGAGGTGCCCCAGAGCGACGTCGTCGATGAGCGCGTCGGCAATACGGGGCAGACCCCCGGCCTCCTGCAGTGCCACCGCCCGGACGAGCATGCAGCCGCCTGCGGCTGCGGCCACGGTCGACGCGGGCTGGTTGACCCGGGAGAACGGATACAGCTGCGCGAAGAAGTAAACGAACGCGGGGATGACGAGCCGCTCCCACCGGCTGTTCGTCCGCAGCCGCACCATCTGAGACACCAGGTCGAGGCCGTGCACACCCGCGGCGGTGACAAGGGAGCTGAGCGCGTTGGTGGGGAAGCGCACGTCGGCGTCGGTGAAGAGCAGGTACTCGGGCGTCCCGGCCGAGCGGACGCCGACCGCCATGGCCGCGACCTTGCCGGCCCAGCCCGGCGGCGGCCCGTCCCCCCGTACAACGTGCGCACCGATGCGGCGAGCGACGGCCCCCGTACCGTCGGAACTCGCGTCATCCACGACTACCACTCGAAATCGGCCTGGGTAATCCTGCGCGAGCAGGCTGGGCAGAGTCGTCGGCAGGATTTCGGCTTCGTCGCGCGCCGGCACGATCGCCGTCACATCGGGCCACCCGCCGGCCGGGTCGGAGTTCGACGTCGTCGGCAGACGCACCGCGGTGCTCCAGAACCGGCCGTGGCCGAGCGCGAGGTAGATCCACGTGGCGAGCGCTAGCGCGGCCAGCACGACGACGGTGATCACTGTCCTATTGTCGGACCCCGTGCCCGGGACCCGGTCGGCGCGGTAAGCCTGATCCATGCGCATCGTCGATCTCTCGATACCGATCGATACGGACACCCAGGTGTTTCCTGGTGATCCGGTTCCTGCCTTCGCTCCGGCGTCCACCCTCGCCGTCGAGGGGTACAACGTGCAGCACGTTGCGCTTGGCACGCACACCGGTACCCACGTCGACGCTCCGTATCACGTCCGCGCGAACGGTGCCCGGGTCGACGAGCTGCCGATCGACCGGTTCGTCGCCCCGGCGGGCGTCGTGGATCTGCGTGGCCGGGCTCCGCGATCGGCGATAAGCCGGAGCGACCTGGCCGGCACCCCCTGGCCGCCGGGCGGCGCCGCCGTGCTGCACACCGGCTGGTCGCGCCATCGCGGAACGCCTGGGTACTTCGATCACCCTTTTCTCCTGCCCGACGCGGCCCAGTTCCTGCTCGACGCCGGCGTACGAATGCTTGCTCTGGACACACCCAATCCGGATCCCACTGACCTCGGCGGGAGCGGCCCGGCCCGGCTGCCTGTCCACGGCCTGGTGGCCGACGCCGGTGGCATCATCGTCGAGAACCTGACCGCCCTGGAGAGCATCGGCTTCGCCGATCCGTGGCTGTCCGTGCTGCCGCTTCGGATAGCGGGGGCGGACGGCGCGCCCTGCCGGGCCGTCGCCTTCACGATTTCGGACTGAACGGGAATTGAGTCGACTCGACTCATGTTTACCCTACGACCGGCCCACGTCGGCCGGGATTTTTTACCGATGGAGAGGTGAAGATGAGCAGTCTGACATTGTGGAGCAGCCCGTTGGCCGACTTCGACACCGTCGTGCGGCGGACCTTCGGTCCTAGCGCGTTCGGTTCGGTGCGGCGGACGTTCGGTTTCACGCCAGCCGCGGAGGTGACTCGCGACGGCTCGGACGCGGTATTGCGGCTCGAGCTGCCGGGCGTCGACGTATCGAAGGACGTCGTCGTCGAGGTCGTGAATGGCCAGCTGGTCGTTCGTGGCGAGCGGCGCGACGAGCGTGCGTCGTCCGAGCACGGCCGCACGGTGCGTGAGGTGCGGTACGGATCGTTCCGGCGCGCTTTTGCGCTGCCGGCCCAGGTCACCGGTGAGGACGTCACCGCGACGTACGACGCGGGAGTTCTGACGATCCGCGTTGCCGGCGCGCACGCCGGTATCGCCGGTCGCCGCATCGCCGTGACGA
>Ga0207688_10000614_pt1 | contig 17520 bp, 17 predicted proteins | sample KBSMiscanthusM4_FD_184296 | JGI IMG/M metagenome (GOLD analysis project Ga0207688, IMG submission 184296) | Miscanthus rhizosphere microbial communities from Kellogg Biological Station, Michigan, USA - M4 (SPAdes) (version 2) | ecosystem: Host-associated > Plants > Roots > Rhizosphere ...
GTCATCACGGTCATGTACTACGGCCTGTGCTACAGCATCGCCGAGATGTCGCCGGCACTGCCGCACACGGGTGGCGCCTACTCCTTCTCCCGGTCGGCGATGGGCCCATGGGGCGGATTCATTACCGGGCTAGCCGAGAACATGGAATACGTCATCACGCCGGCGGTTGTCGTGGGCGCGATGGGGTTCCTCTCGCACGACATCGTTTTCGACCTGACCGGAGCCGACGGTTGGTGGAACAGCCCTGTTCTCTGGTGGGCGATCTACTACATCATCTTCGTCGGGATCAACATCCTCGGTATCGAGATCACGATGCGGTTCACTGTGGTGATCACTGCGGCGGCGCTCGGCATCCTCGGCTTCTTCTTCCTCGCCGTGATCTTCACGGGGTCCTTCGACGCCAGCCTGCTGACCAACATCCCACCCGAAGACGGCGGCAGCAGCTTCCTGCCGAAGGGCATCGCCGGAATCTTCCCGGCCCTGCCCTTCGCGATCTGGTTCTACCTGGCGATCGAGGAACTGCCACTCGCCGCCGAAGAGTCTCACGATCCGAAGCGGGACATCCCGCGTGCGACGATCTGGGGTCTCAACACGCTGGTCCTCTTCGCTGTTCTCACCCTGTTCCTGAATACGGGTGTCGGTGGCGGTGCCGCGACCATCGGGACGTCGGCGACCCCGTTGTTCGATGGCTTCAAGGCGGTCTTCGGGGAGGGCACGGCAGCCTCGGTGCTGGCGCTGATCGGGCTGATCGGGCTCATCGCCAGTTTCTTCACCATCATCTACGCCTACGGCCGCAACACCTACTCGCTGTCCCGCGCGGGATATTTCCCCAAGAGTCTGTCGATAACCCACCCGACCCGAAACACACCGTACGTCGCCCTGATCGCCGGTGCGGTTGTCGGATACGCCCTCGCGCTGCTGATCTACTTCCTGGGACAGAGCGAGAATGCACTCGCAGGCAAGATCGTCGGGGCGTTGTTGTACATGGCCGTGTTCGGTGCCGTGATCTCCTACTTCATGCAGTGCCTGGCCTTCATCATGCTGCGCCGCAAGCTGCCGAACATCGAGCGGCCGTACCGCAGCCCGCTGGGCGTCTGGGGCGCCGCGGTGGCGGGTGCCATCGCGCTGGTTGCGCTGGTCTCCCTGTTCCTCAATGAGGACTACCGGCCCGGTGTCTACGGAACGCTCATCTACTTCGTGGCCGGATTGCTCTACTTCGCGGTCGCCGGGAGGCACAAGCTCGTGCTGTCGCCTGAAGAGGAGTTCGCACTTTCGCAAGGGCAGTACGGGGTGAACCTGGAGCAGGAGGGCTACGGCGCGATGTCGGCGACCGAGATCGCGGCCGACGACACGCCGACTCGCTCACCGTGATCTGAGGGTAAGACGTGTCTCTGGTCCTGGGAGTCGACGTCGGCTCGCAGAGCATCAAGGCCGTCCTCGTCGACGAGGGTGGCGACGTGGTGGCCAGCGGTTCCGCCGGCCTGAGCATGACGCACCAGCACGACGGCTGGGCGGAACAGGATCCGCAAACCTACTGCACCGCACTGCGGGACGCCATCCGCATGGCGACCGCGGGCATCGACCCGACGCGAGTCGTGGCGATGGGCCTTGGCAGTCAGGTAGACGGTGTCGTCGCGTGTGACACCGAGGGTGCGCCGCTGCGCCAGGCGATCATCTGGCTGGACAAACGGGCCACCGAGCAGTGCGACCGTCTGGTCGCCGCGGTCGGTGAGGAAACGCTGGCCGAGCGGACGGGTCTGGTCGCGGATGCCTCGCACAGTGCACCGAAGATGATGTGGATCCGCGACCACGAACCCGCGGTCTGGCAGCGTACGGCGACGCTCGCGCCGGTCGGGTCGTATCTGCTGCACCACCTGACCGGGTCTCACGCCCAGGACGCCGCGAACGCGTCGTCCACGATGGTGTACGACGTCACCCGAGGCGACTTCGACGAATCTCTCTGTACGGCAGCCGATCTGGACCCGTCGCTGTTCGCGCCGGTGCGCCCGTCGACCGAGGTTGTCGGCACGCTGCTGCCCGACATCGCCTCGGAGTTCGGTCTCCCGGCGGGTTGCGCGGTGGTCGTCGGAACCGGAGACGAGCATGCCGCGTCGGTCGGGGCCGGTGCCATCGAGGCCGGCGTCGTCGTTGACGTCACCGGCACCGCCGAACCTGTCACGACGGTGTCCGCGGCGCCCGTGCGTGACCCGCTCGGTCTCGTCGAGACGCACGGCCATGCGGTGCCCGGCTCATGGCTGATCGAGAATCCCGGATTCGTCAGCGGCGGAAGCACGCTCTGGCTCGCCGGGGTGCTCGGTGTTCCGCAGGCCGAGATCTTTCCCATGGCGTTGGCGGCCCCACCGGCAAGCGAAGGCGTGCTGTTCCTTCCTGCGCTGTCTGGCGCGACGGCGCCGCGGTGGAACGACCGGATGCGCGGCGGCCTGCTCGGCCTCGCGATGAACCACACACCGGCACACGTCGCACGGGCGGTGCTCGAAGGCTGTGCATTCGCGTTGCGCGACATAGTCGAACGGCTCGATGCGCTGGGCCTCGGTAGAGGCGAGGTCCGGATCGTCGGCGGCGGCGCGCGCGACAATCTGTGGGCCACGATCAAGGCCAGTGTGCTCGGCAGACCGGTGCGCCGCGTACTCACCGAGGAGGCCACGGCCGTCGGCGCCGCCATGGTCGCAGGGGTGGGCACCGGGTTCTTCGTGGACTTCGCCGCGGCATCGGTTGCCGTCCGGCTCGCACCGGCCGCCATCGACCCGGACCCCGAGGCGACCAAGGCCTACGCGGACGCCTACCGCCGCTACCTCGTTGCGTTCGACGCCGTCGAATCCGCGCTGGCTCGGCCGACATCGCTCGTTTCGTCGGCTCGGCCGACGTCGTCGGTTTTGTCGGCTCGGCCGACGTCGTCCGTCTTGTCGGCTCGGCCGACGTCCAACTCGCCGGCTCGGCCGACGTGATCACCGTTCCCGATCCCGCGGCGCTGCTGGCGACCCTGCGCGCCGACGGTCACGCCGGACTGCCCGACGTCGACGTCCGCATCGGAGCTTCAGTGTTGGACAGTGCGATCAAGGCCAGTGTCCAAAGATTCGTCGCTAAAGAGCCGATCATCCTCAGTGACGGCGGGCCGTACCGCACACCGGCGGGCACTGTGGTGGATCGGCTCTCCGGCCAGCTCGGCTGCCGGGTTGTCCAGCTCGGAACGGGGACGGTTCGCGCCGACGAGGAAACCGTCGAGCGCGCAGTAGCAGAGGTAGGGGAGCATCGGCTGCTGGTCTCCGTCGGGTCCGGAACCCTCTCGGACATCGCGAAGGTCACCGCGCAGCGCACCTGGAGCCGTCACGTCGCTGTCCAAACCGCCTGCAGCATCAACGGTTTCATCGCCGACCGCAGTGTGCTCGTCGTCGCAGGCGCGAAACGCACCGTCCAGTCGAGGTGGCCGGATGTCCTCGTCGCCGACACCGACATCCTCAGCGCGGCGCCGTGGCAGTTGAACCTCGCTGGGGTGGGCGACCTTTCGACGGTCCCGAACGCGGTGGCCGAGTGGCAGCTCGCCGCCCGGCTCGGGCATGGACCGGCGTACAGCCCCGCCGTCGTCGACGATGTCCTTGCCGCGAATCCCGTTCTGCCTGCACTTGCGCGCGCCGCGCGCGACGCCGAGCCGGCGGGTCTCGCCGATCTGGCCCGGCTGCTGGCGGCCAGCGGACTGTCGATGGGAATAGTCGGTTCGACGGCGCCGGCGTCGGGCACCGAGCACGCCGTGTCGCACTTGATGGAGATGGCGCGCAGCCGGCAGGGACGACCGGCCGCGGCGCACGGCATGCAGGTGACGGTCGCGACCCGGCTGGCCGTGCGAGTCTGGCAGCTCGTGGACTCCACTATCCGGTCGGCGGATGCGAAGGTCCGGGTACCCGACGAAACGACAAGTCGCGACACCGTGGCACGCGCATTCGCCGAGTTCGACCCGCAGACCGCCGAAGAGTGCTGGACGGCCTACTCAGCGAAGCGAAACTGGCTGCTGGCAAACCAATCCGCAGTCGAGACAGTGGTTTCGGGTTGGGAAGCGTTCACGCGGTCACTGGCGCTGCCCTCACCCGAACAATTCGACGAGATAAGCCATGCGAGCGGTCTGCCGACCCGGGCGGAGGACCTCGGCGTCGGCTACGACGACGACCTGCTGTTCTGGGCGCTGCGGAATTCCCATGTGCTACGGGAGCGTATCTCGATCGTCGACCTCGCCGACCTCCTCGGTGTGTGGTCGGACGAGACGGTGTGGTCGATCGTGGCCGACGCCGCAAAAGCCGGGATAACGGAATAGGAGCACTGCCGTGTCTGAATTCGTGTTCATGCTCACCCACGGCGATCGAACCGTCGAAAACGCCGCCGAGATCGTGCCGCAACTGGCCGACACTCCTCTGCGGTACATCGGGTTCAAGGACGTCGGGGCCGACGCGTCGCGGCAACGTGAGCTGACGTCGCTGGCCCACGACGCGGGATTCGAGGTGATGTTGGAAGTGGTCTCGACCAGCAAGGAGGACGAGCTGTCGTCGCTGCACGCGGCGGCGGCGGCCGGGGTCGACTGGGTGCTCGGCGGAACCCACGCCTCAGACGGTGCGGGCATCCTGCCGGATTCGGTGCGTTACTGCCCCTTCCCGGGCAGGGTCGTCGACCATCCGAGCGTTCTGCTCGGCACGATCGACGAGATAGCGGCCGATGCCGAACGGCTCACCGCCCTCCACCACGTCAGCGGGCTCGACCTGCTGGCGTATCGCCATCCGAGCGCCGACCACGCCGCCCTCATCCGTGAGGTGGTCCGCCGCTCGAGCGGTCCGGTGATCGTCGCGGGATCGATCGCGAGCATCGACCGGGCGCTCACGGTCGCCGAGGCAGGGGCGTGGGGGTACACCATCGGCAGCGCCGTCTTCGACGGTCTGCTCCCCGGCGCGCCGTCCATTGCAGACCAGGTCCGTCGCGTCCTCGAGGCGACGGCCGCCGATGCACCCCGCGAAACCCGCACGTAGGCTCGGCAGAGTGTCCGGCCGAACTTTGCTTGCCGACCGGTTGCGTGACGAGTTGCTGGACGAGATAACCAGTTCGCAGTTGCAGCCGGGGACCAAGTTGCCGAGCGAGGGTCAACTCGCCAAGCGCTTCAACGTTTCTCGCGCCACGGTGCGAGACGCGGTGCGTGGGCTCGTGGAGGCCGGGTACGTCACCCGTCGCCGCGGTTCGGGCAGTTATGTCACCGAGCGTCGGCGGATGCCGCATGGACTCGACGCGACACTGAGCTACCTCGCGATGATCGAGAGTGCGGGCGCGCATGCCGGGATGCGGATCCTCGAGGCAGCGTTCGAGCCGTGCCGCCAGGACGACGCCCCACTTCAACTCGATCCGGGTGACGCCGTCCTGGCGGTCGAACGGGTGCGGACGGCGGATGACCAACCGGTGATCTACTCGCTCGATCGCATCCCCGCGCGCCTGCTGCGCACCGACCTCGATCTGCAGAACCTGGACCCATCGCTGTTCGCGCTTCTTAGTTCCTCGGGGCATGCGGCGGACCACGCAACCGCGACGTTGCGCGCGGTCGCCAGCACCAGCCAGACCGCGAAAGTGCTGGGCGTGCGGCGTGGGAAGCCGCTGCTCTATATCGAGGAGGTCGACTTCGGGCGCGACGGCACTCCGGTCATGCTGTCCCGGGAATGGCACGTGTCCGAGGCCTTCGATGTCCGGATCAACCGGAAGGCCAACACCCGTCATGCGCTCCCTGCGTCGACGACGGTGTAGGCGGAGCTCGGATAATTGGGTTCTATTGGTCTGATGGCCTACCTTTAGAGTGAGAATTCGGTAAATATACAAGGTCAGGCACGCGTGAGGTGGTTTCCAATGGTTGACTGCTCGTCATGACTGGCATGCTGTCGCAATCCGAGCTGGAGTCGCTGGTGGCCGCCGGTGACATCGACACCGTCATCGTCGCGTTCTGCGACATGCAGGGCCGGCTGACCGGCAAGCGGGTGTCTGCCCGATTGTTCGTCGAGGACGTCGCCGCGCACGGCGCCGAGTGTTGTAACTACCTGCTCGCCGTCGACGTCGACATGAACACGGTCGACGGGTACGCCATCTCGAGCTGGGAGACCGGCTACGGCGACATGGTGATGACACCCGATTTCGCGACACTGCGGCTGCTGCCGTGGCTGCCCGGCACCGCGATGGTGATGGCCGACCTGTCCTGGATCGACGGCAATCCGGTGACCCAGGCCCCGCGCAGCATCCTCAACCACCAGATAGACCGGCTCGCCGAGCGCGGCCTGGTGCCCTACATCGGCACCGAGCTGGAGTTCATGGTGTTCGACGACACTTTTCGCGACGCCTGGTCGAAGGGCTACCGCGGGCTTACACCGGCCACCGACTACAACGTCGACTACGCGATGCTGGCGTCCACCCGGATGGAGCCGTTGCTGCGCGACATCCGGCGCGGCATGGACGGCGCGGGCATGTACTGCGAGGGTGTCAAGGGCGAGTGCAACTTCGGTCAGCAGGAGATCGCGTTTCGCTACGACCACGCGCGGGTCACCTGCGACAACCACACCATCTACAAGAACGGCGCCAAGGAGATCGCCGACCAACACGGCAAGAGCCTGACGTTCATGGCGAAGTTCGATGAGCGCGAAGGGAACAGCTGCCATATCCACATCTCGTTGCGTGGCGACGACGGCGGCGCGGTGTTCGCCGACACGGACGACGACCTCGGGATGTCGCCGATGTTCCGCAGCTTCATCGCGGGCCAATTGGCGACGCTGCGGGAGCTGACGTTGTTCTATGCGCCGAACGTCAACTCCTACAAGCGTTTTGTCGAGGGCAGCTTCGCCCCGACGGCGATCGCGTGGGGGATGGACAACCGCACCTGCGCCCTTCGCGTCGTAGGGCACGGGCACGGCATGCGGATGGAATGCCGTGCGCCCGGCGGTGATGTCAACCAGTACCTCGCCGTTTCGGCGCTGATCGCGGGCGGGCTGTACGGCATCGAGCGGGAGCTGGAACTGCCGGAAGCGCTGGAGGGCAACGCCTATACCAGCGGGGCGGAACGGCTGCCGACCACCTTGGCGGAAGCGGCGGCGCTGTTCGGCAAGTCCGAGGTGGCGCATGAGGCCTTCGGCGACGATGTCGTCGAGCATTATCTGAACAATGCGCGCATCGAGCTGACTGCGTTCAACGGCGCAGTGACCGACTGGGAAAGGGTGCGCGGTTTTGAGCGGCTCTAGTTCCAGCGCGGGCCCAGCCCGGCCGGTGATCGGCTTGACGACTTACCTGCAGCAGGCGCAGACCGGAGTCTGGGACGTGCGGGCCAGCTTCCTGCCCGCCATCTACATCGAAGGGGTGAACTTGGCGGGCGGAATCGCCGCATTGCTTCCGCCTCAACCCGTAGACGCGGATATCGCCTCGCGGATTCTGGACGGGCTGGACGGCCTGATCGTCACCGGCGGACGCGACGTCGTCCCGGAAGGCTATGGGCAACAAGCCCACCCGGCCACCGACGAGGCCGTGGCCGACAACCGGCAGCGGGACGGCCTCGAGTACGCGTTGGTCGACGGCGCGATCCGGCGGGGCATGCCGCTGCTGGGTATCTGTCGTGGCGCGCAGGTGATCAACGTCGCGCTGGGCGGCACGCTGCATCAGCATCTGCCCGATGTGATCGGCCACGCCCGCCACCAGCAGGGCAACGCGGTGTTCTCCACGTCGGCGGTGCGCACCGTGCCCGGCACGCGGCTGGCCGCGCTGATCGGTGAATCGTCAGATGCGCAGTGCTATCACCACCAGGCCATCGACCGGCTCGGCCAGAGCCTGATCGTCAGTGCACAAGACTCCGACGGCGTCATCGAGGCAGTCGAAATTCCCGGTGACAACTTCGTTTTGGCGGTCCAGTGGCACCCCGAGGAGCGACTGGACGATCTTCGGTTGTTCGCCGCGGTGGTGGAGGCCGCGGCCGCATACGCGGCCCGAAAGTGGCCCCTGGGGGGCAGGAGCGAAGTGACTCGGGGGAAGGTAAGAGCGTGACTTCATCAGAAATCATCAACCCCGCCACCGAACAGGTGCTGCGCACGGTCGAGCAGACCGACGAGGCTGGGGTCGACGATGCGGTCGCCCGCGCCAAGGGAGCACAACGGGACTGGGCACGACTGGCTCCCGCCGAGCGGGCGGCGGCGTTGCGCGCTTTCGCCGCAACGGTCGACGCGCACATCGGCGAGCTCGCGCAGCTTGAGGTCGCGAACTCCGGGCATCCGATCAGCAACGCGGAGTGGGAGGCCGGCCACGTCCGCGATGTACTGCAGTTCTACTCCGCTACGCCGGAGCGGTTGTCCGGCAAGCAGATTCCCGTGGCAGGCGGACTGGACGTCACGTTCAACGAACCGCTCGGGGTGGTCGGCATCATCACTCCGTGGAACTTCCCGATGACGATCGCGGCGTGGGGTTTCGCGCCCGCGCTGGCAGCTGGAAACGCGGTGCTGGTCAAACCGGCGGAGTGGACGCCGCTGACCACCATCCGGCTCGGCGAGCTCGCCGTTGACGCCGGGCTGCCGGCCGACCTGTTTCAGGTGCTGCCCGGCAAGGGCTCGGTAGTGGGGGAGCGCTTCGTCAGCCACCCCGACGTCCGCAAGATCGTGTTCACGGGATCCACCGAAGTCGGCACGCGGGTGATGGCAGGCGCGGCCGCACAGGTCAAGCGGGTCACTCTGGAACTGGGCGGCAAGAGCGCCAACATCGTGTTCGATGACTGCGACTTGGAGAAGGCGGCGGCGACCGCGCCATACGGCGTGTTCGACAACGCTGGTCAGGACTGCTGTGCGCGCAGCCGAATCCTGGTGCAGAGCAACGTCTATGACCGATTCATGGAGCTGCTCGAACCGGCCGTCAAGGGCGTCGTGGTGGGCGACCCGAGGTCGAAGGACACCGAGATGGGCCCGCTGGTGTCCAAACCGCACTGGAACACGGTGGCGTCCTACGTTCCTGAAGACGCGCCCGTCGCATTCCGTGGCGATGCGCCGTCGGGCTCGGGTTACTGGTTCCCGCCGACCGTGCTGACCCCGTCGCGCACCGACCGCACCGTCACCGAGGAGATCTTCGGTCCGGTGGTGACGGTGCTGCCCTTCGACGACGAAGCCGACGCCATCGCGCTGGCCAACGACACGCCCTACGGGCTGTCCGGATCCATCTGGACCGACAACCTGTCGCGGGCGCTGCGGGTTTCACGCGCCGTCGAATCCGGCAATCTATCGGTCAATTCCCACTCGTCGGTGCGCTACAACACGCCGTTCGGCGGGTTCAAGCAGTCAGGACTGGGCCGCGAGTTGGGCCCCGACGCGCCGCTGTCCTTCACCGAAACCAAGAACGTCTTTTACGCGATTGGAGAAGCCTGATGGATTTGACCCAACGACTGGCCGGGAAGGTCGCGGTGATCACCGGCGGTGCCGGGGGAATCGGACTGGCCACTGGGCGGCGCATGCACGCCGAAGGGGCTACGATCGTGGTCGGTGACATCGACCCGAAGGCCGGCAAGGCCGCGGCCGACGAACTCGACGGCTTGTTTGTACCCGTTGACGTCTCGGATGAGGCGGCCGTCAACAACCTGTTCGACACCGCCGCCGACACCTACGGAGCGGTCGACATCGCGTTCAACAACGCAGGCATCTCACCGCCCGACGACGACGAGATCGAGACCACCGAGCTGCCCGCATGGCAGAAGGTGCAGGACATCAACCTCAAGTCGGTGTATTTGTCCTGCCGGGCGGCGCTGCGCCACATGGTGCCTGCCAAGAAGGGCTCGATCATCAACACCGCCTCCTTTGTCGCGGTGATGGGCTCGGCGACGTCGCAGATCTCCTACACGGCCTCGAAGGGCGGCGTGCTGGCGATGTCGCGTGAACTCGGGATCCAGTACGCGCGCAGCGGGATTCGTGTCAACGCGTTGTGCCCGGGACCGGTCAACACTCCGCTGTTGCAGGAACTGTTCGCCAAGGATCCCGAACGCGCGGCTCGGCGCCTGGTGCACGTCCCGATGGGCCGGTTCGCCGAGCCGGAGGAACTGGCCGCCGCGGTGGCGTTCTTGGCCAGTGACGACGCGTCCTTCATCACCGGCGCCACCTTCCTGGTCGACGGTGGTATCAGCGGCCACTACGTCACTCCGCTGTAGACCATGTCGGCCGGACCGGACGTCCCGCCCGTGAGCGAAGCACTGCTGCGCCCGGTGCGGCCCGGGAACCCGTTCGAAGACACCGTCGAACGGCTGCTGCAGACGATCAGGCTTGGCGTGCTGGAGCCCGGCGAATCCCTTCCGCCCGAACGTGAACTCGCGGCCCGGCTCGGAGTGAGTCGTGACACGGTTCGGGAAGCCATCAAGTCACTGGCCGACGCCGGCTATCTGGTGTCGCGTCGCGGTCGTTACGGCGGCACGTTTCTGGCCGACGAGTTGCCGAGGCATACGGGCAACACTCCAGGTGTGAGCCGTGCCGAGATCGACGACGCGCTACGGTTGCGTGAGATTCTCGAGGTCGGCGCCGCCCGGATGGCGGCGAGCCGCACGCTTACCGCCGCCGAGCGGGAGGTGCTGTGGTCGCGGCTGGCCGATGTCCGAGGAGCGTCGCCCGACGACTACCGTCGGCTGGACTCGCGCCTGCACCTCGCGATCGCGGAGGCGGCGGGCTCGCCGTCGCTGGTGCCGTTGGTGGCCGAGAACCGGATGCGGCTCAACGCGCTGCTCGACCAGATTCCCTTGCTGCCACGCAACATCGCGCATTCCGACGAGCAGCATGAGGCGATCGTCGTGGCGATCCTGGCCGCCGATGGTGAGGGCGCGGCGGCAGCGATGCGGGCACACGTCGCGGGATCCGCGGCCCTGTTGCATGGATTCCTTGATTGAACGACAGATCGGCGTCGGATGCCCACCAGACGTGGTGACGACCTGCGCGAGTTCAAGCCTGCCATGCAGGAGCTGTTCAAGACCCGTGAGACCGGGATCGTGCAGGTCATCGCGTCCCATGCCCTGTGCGGCCTCGACGAGCTCGAGCGCGCCAAGGAGTGGGCCGCCGGCTGAGGGCGGCCTTTGATTCAGCGAGAGCTGCGGTGGCCTCGACCTCCTCCCACACCACGGGTTTGCGGCCCGCTGCACTGAGGGGCCGCTCAGTGCTTCAGTTGGGCTGGCTTGTATCTCAAGGCATATCGATAGAAGTCCGCATTCTTCAGCTGAGCGGCCGCCGCATCGTCGACCACGACCGTGACATGCGGATGCAGTTGGAGGACCGATCCGGGGCAGCTTGCGGTAAGCGGACCCTCGACGGCCGCAGCGATCGCCTCCGCCTTGTGACTGCCCGTTGCGATGAGCACGAGATGCCGGGCAGCGCTGATGGTTCCGAGTCCCTGGGTGATGACGTGGCGGGGCACGTCGTCGATGAAGGCGTCGTATTCCTCTGCCGCAACAAAGATGTCGTCCGCGACCCCGTTGGGACTGTGCACGCGCGTGGAGTCGATGTCGACGTGGTCGGTGAACTCCGCACGAATGACATGCGCTTAGGACTGCGGATGGCCCCGCGGCAAGCCGACGTACTCGTCGAGCAGAAATGCCGGTATATCGGCGAACGTGAGTCCTTCCTCCCGATGCCTGCGAATCAGCGCTCGATAGACCGAGAGTGGAGAAGAGCCCGTCGCCAGTCCCAGAGTGGTCGCACCGGACGTGACCGCGTCGGCGAAGATGTCGGCCGCAGTAACGCCGCACTGTTGTTCGTTGCCTGATGACGACTTCCATCGTTCCGACTAGGCCTCACTTGCGATTCTGCGCACACGCCGCTCGAAGACCAAATCCCATGCGGTGTCCATTGCCGTCGCGATTGCGCCGACGAGGACGGCATCCTCGCCGAGATGACCTCCAACGATCTCTGGAACGACCGGAATCGTCGCCGCCAGCTCGTCCTGCATCGGGCCGGCAAGCAGGTCGGCGTTGCGCCCGATGCCGCCGGCGAGCACGATCAAGCCGGGGTCAAGCACGGCGGTCACCACCGACACGACGTGGGCAAGCTTCAACGCCTCTTCCGCGACGACTCGCAGCGCGAGTGCATCGCCTTCGCGAGCCAAATCGAAGACCGCCTTCGCCGTGTGCACCCGGCTCAACCCGGCCGCATGGGCCGCTGACACCACCGCCTGGGCCGCTGCCACGATCTCCACCGGTCCTGGGCGGTGCGCCGTCACACCGGCAGGGACGCGGTCGTAGGGCAGGTCCGCGATCTCTCCTGCCGCGCCGTGTGCGCCGCGAAAGAGCTTCCCATTGACCAGGATTCCCATGCCGATTCCGGTGCCGACCGTGAGACATGCAATGACATCGACTCCCCGGGCTGCGCCCAATGCGTGCTCGCCGACCGCACACAGATTGGCGTCGTTTTCCACGATCACTTCCGAGCCATCCGCTCCGAGCGTCGACACCAACTCGTGCAACAAGCCACGGCGTTCCCAGCCGGGCAGATTCGGCGCCCGGTGCACCGTCCCGCTGGCCACGTCCGGGATACCCGGCGTCCCGAGGACAGTCACAACGATGTCGCGCGGGGCCAGCCCTGCCTCCGCGATGGCACGTTCGACGGATTCCCGTGTTGTCCGCAGCAACATGGCCCCCGACCGGCTGCGGTTCGGCTGTTCGAGACGGGCGACGATCGCACCGTCCAGGTCTGCGACCGCGACATGGATCACGCGCCTGCCGACGTCGACACCCACGATGTGACCCGCGTCCGGAGCCGTCCGGTAGATGACCGCGGCCCGGCCCGGACGAGCAGAACTCCGGCCGATCGCACGTACCAGGCCATGCTGCTCCAGATCCAGAAGTGCCTGCCCGACTGTGGGTTTCGATAGACCGGTGTCGCCGGCGATCTGCGGACGGGTCGCCTCACCATGCCCCCGGAGCCGGTCCAGCACCAGCCGTTGGTTCAGCGCGCGCATGCTTGCCGGTGTCCCCGCTTGCGGTGCAGCCTGGCCCACCACCGTGTCCGTCTCCGTTCCAGTCGCAGGAAAGTTTACAAACACACTCTTCCAGACGGTCGGATTGTATGTTAAGAAAGTTTCCTAACAAAGTAAGGAGGGCCTCGTGAATTCCCCATCCATCAGTCCCGGGGCGTCCGGGGCTGCGGTGTCCCCGCAACCTGCACTCGAGCGCAAGATCGGCCCGCTACAGGCCACTGCGATCAACATGACCCAGATGTGCGGCATCGGCCCGTTCGTCACGATTCCCGCCATGGTCGCCACGATCGGCGGCCCGGAAGCGATGTTCGGCTGGATCATCGGCGCCATCCTCGCGCTCGCCGACGGCCTCATCTGGGCCGAACTCGGCGCCGCCATGCCCGGCGCGGGCGGCACGTACATCTATCTGCGTGAAGCGTTCCAGTACCGTACCGGTCGTCTGATGCCGTTCCTGTTCGTCTGGAGCGCAGTGCTTTTCATCCCGCTGATCATGTCCACCGGGATCATCGGTCTCATCCAGTACCTCGGCTACCTGATGCCCGGCGTGACCAGCGACTCCGGGAACACCGCGCTGGGCAAGATCATCGGAATCGCCATCATCCTGGTGATCATGGTGGCGCTGTTCCGCAAGATCGGCCAGATCGGCAACCTCACCACGGTGCTGTTCGTCGTCATGCTGGCCGCGGTGCTCAGTACGATCGTCGCCGCCTTCACGCACTTCAACGGCGCACAAGCGTTCGCCTTCACCCCCGGCGCGTTCAGCTTCAGCGGCGGGACGTTCTGGGCCGGCCTCGGCGCGGGCCTGATTATCGCGATCTACGACTATCTCGGCTACAACACCACCGCCTACCTCGGCGCTGAGATTCGCGACCCGGGCCGTACGATCCCGCGCTCCATCGTCTTCTCGATCCTCGGCATCATGAGCCTGTACTTCCTGCTGCAGATCGGCGTGCTGGGCTCGATTCCGCTCGAGGAGTTGAAGAACGCCACATCCGTGGCCTCCAGCGTGCTCGAGCAGGCATGGGGATCCGGCACAGCGCGGGCGATCACGGTTCTGATCATCGTGGCGGCCATCGGTTCGGTGTTCGCCGGTCTGCTCGGCGGATCCCGCGTTCCATTCGAAGCGGCCCGCGACAAGGTGTTCCTGCCAGTGTTCGGACGATTGCATCCGAAGCTGCATCTACCAACCGCTGGTGTGCTCACCATGGGCGCGATCACGATCATCGGTTCGTTGTTCACGCTGACCACGATCATCAACGCAGCGGTGGCGACCCTGGTCATTATTCAATCGCTGGCCCAGGTCGCCGCGATCGTCGTGCTGCGTCGCCGCCAGCCGAATCTTCACCGCCCATATCGCCAATGGCTCTACCCGGTGCCCACGATCATCGCGCTGGTCGGGTGGGTGTACATCTACATCTCGGCGACTTGGCTCTCGATCGGCCTGTCCCTTGGCTGGATCCTGATCGGCGTCATTGCGTTCCTCATCTATGCCAGGGCCGAGCACACCTGGCCGTTCGGACCCAAAGAGATCAAAGAGGCCTTCGCCGACGGGACTGCTGGCCAGCCGGCCGCGAGATAGCGACCAAGCCTTCGAAGCCCGGCGGCAGCACCCACTACCTGCCGGCCGAGCACCCTGCGAAGTGCCTGGGAGTCAGAAGGGTGGTGGGCCGGCGGCGGAGCGGGCCCGGTTTCGGGCGCGTTCGCACCTGATTCGGTGGGCGCGGTCTTGGGTGCGGGCGCGTTTTCGGGTGGGCATCGCCAGTGCGTGATGCGGATTGGGCGGCGCACTGGTCGGCATTACCAGCTTCTGGGTGGGGAGCCCGAGTTGGGGAAAGAACAGGGCGCCGGTGGGTGTGGTGGTGTAGGTCGCGCGCGGTGGTGAGGTCCAGGTGAGGGTGCCGTCGGGCCGCTGTGTCTGGGTCGATCCGGCAGGCCCGGCGTGAAACGTCTTGAACAGGTGATGAATTCGGCAGTACGACGGGTTGTTCGGCGGGTGGGTCGGCCGGTGTGGATAGGGCACGCTGTGGTCGGTAGCGCATCCCGTATGCGGGTTGGTCGCAGCCGGGCCATCGGCAGGTCAGGTCGCGGCAGCCGATGAACCGGGCCGGCCCCGCCGGGGGTCGGTACTGCGGCTCGGCGACAAGATCTTGCGGGCTCGGTAGCGGGCGCAGCGCAGCGTGTGTGGCCAGTTCCTGCACGGTGGCCGCGGGGATGGCGCCGTAGCCGGGCAGATATCCCGGCGTGTCACTGCTGCCCGCGGCGCAGGATGAACCGACCCACCGCCAGCAACTGGCGCACGAACGCGGCCCGCTCGGCCTGCTGGGCAGCATCCTTCAGATCGAGCAGCTCCGTCTCACCACACTCTTCGAACACGTATTCGATTATCGGCGCCCTAAGTCACAACGCCACACCCGACCGGCAGCCCGTGGACGAATTCGGGCCTGGGGATAACTTCAGCTGGATGTCGGACCCGTCAGGTACTCCCGTGCTGGTCGCGGCTACACCGCCAGGTTGGGTCGAGGGATTAGCCTTGACGAGTGACGCAACCTGGCAACCATACGCAGGTCAAGCGTGCGACGTCGGCGTTGGCCGATGTCGACACGACCGGCTGGACTCAGCGTTTCGATCTCCTCTCAGATCCCAACCGGCTGGAGATACTGCTCGTTCTGCACCGCGCGCCCGGAATTTGCGTCGGTGACCTCGCGGCGGTGCTCGGCCGGTCGGAGAACGCGGTCTCCCAGGCGCTGCGCGTGCTGAGGCAGCAGGGTTGGGTCACTTCGACGCGGGTGGGCCGGCTCGTGAGCTACCGGCTCGAAGACGAAATCGTGCACGACCTGCTGCACTGGATCGGCGCCCGGCACGGCTGAGGACTTTTCGCGGTGGTAGCCGCTTAAGCTCGCAGTGTGCGCGTCTTGACGATGGATGATCCGCTGCTGGTGGATCGTCCTGACCTGGCCGGCGCAGGAGATCAGCCCGCTCATATGCGCATCGGTAACTGGCTCGAGCAGTTGATCGTGTCCCGAACGTTGGCGCCTGGTGACAAGCTGCCGTCGGAAGTGGAGATCGCCAACGCGTTGGGGGTCAGCCGGATGACGTTGCGGCAGGCACTGAGCGCGATCGAGGCCAAAGGTCTCATTGATCGGCGGCGGGGCCGCTTCGGCGGCAACTTCGTCGCCGCACCGCGATTCGAGTTCGACCATGCCAGCCTGCCGGGTTTCACCGAGCAGATGCGCCGGATCCATGTGGAGGCGGGCGCGCAAGTGTTGCGTGCGACGACTCACCGCCCGGCCGCCGACGTCCGGCAGGCCCTTGGGCTCAACCGTGGCGCCCAGGTCCATGAGATCCTGCGCGCCCGATCGGCCAACGGAGAGCCGATCGTGCTCGAGGAGGCCTACCTGCCTGCGGCGATATTTCCGGGGCTGCTGTCCGCCGATCTCACCGGCTCGCTATATGCGGTGATGCGCGAGTACAACGCGTCTCCGTTCTCGGCCGATGAAGAACTCGAGGCGACTCAGGCCAACGACCAGCAGGCCGAAATCCTCGGGATCGGACCCGGAAGCCCGTTGTTGTTGATCACCCGAACGTCGTTCACCGAGGAGGGCGTCGCGGTCGAATTCTCCCGCGATTACCACCGCTCCGACCGCGCGCGGATCCGCATCAAGTCGCGCGTCGAATCGGGTTCTCCGGTCCGTGACGCCAGCGGCTGAGCGGGCCCGCGAGGAGGCTCGCCGACAACTCGGACACGATCGCCGGGGCTGCCGCGCTCAGCTGCCGCCCTGGATCGGCCGCGCAGACAGCGATGCAGTGCATACCCGCAGCCACTGCAGCCCGCACGCCGGGCACGGAATCTTCGAAGACCAGCACATCGCTGGGCCGGCGGTTCAATATGCGCGCTGCGGTGAGAAAGCCTTCGGGGTGCGGCTTACCGTTGCTGACGTCTTCTTCGGCGATGAGGACGCTCACCGATTCGCCCGTCGGGCTGCCGTCCAGGACCGCCAGCACGTCGTCTCGCTGCGCGCCGGTGACGATGCCGACGGGAATCTGGTTATCCGCCAACAGTTTCACCAACTGCGCGGCGGATGCCCCGATCGGATTGTGGTCGGCGACCTTCTGCTTGTAGGCGCCCTGGCGCAACCGCAGCAGCTCGGTCACCTCGTCCTCGGTCCCGCGGCCGTGGCGTGCCACGGCGCGCTCGATGATCTCGCGGTCGCTGCGACCCAGCAGCTCTTGGCGGTAGTCCTCGGCGGTCATTGCCCAGCCGAGATGGGCACGGAACAGCCCACTGAAGATGTCGAACAGGATGTGTTCGTCGTCGGAGAGGGTGCCGTTGAAGTCGAACACGACGGCGGGCTGGTCACTGTTCAACCACTTCTCGATCACATCGGTTTCGGGCCGGGTGGGCGGGCAAGGAGACGACGACGGCATGGCCAATAGTCTAGACCTTTAGCGTGGTGACGGTTTACAGTGAACCGATGCCGTTTCCGCTGACCGACGCCCAGCTCAACGCGCTGCTGGATGAGATTCCGG
>Ga0207688_10000615_pt1 | contig 17517 bp, 18 predicted proteins | sample KBSMiscanthusM4_FD_184296 | JGI IMG/M metagenome (GOLD analysis project Ga0207688, IMG submission 184296) | Miscanthus rhizosphere microbial communities from Kellogg Biological Station, Michigan, USA - M4 (SPAdes) (version 2) | ecosystem: Host-associated > Plants > Roots > Rhizosphere ...
CTCCCGACCTGGCTTTATGTTTCTGGCGATGATAGCAGTAACCTCCTTGGGTGAATGTTCGCTGTCTATTTTTCTGTTATCCATTGTTGGAACAAAGAGACTTTGACAAGAAGAAATCTTTCAACAAGGCCCAGTTACTCCCGACCTTTGAGTAGTTGTGATAGTGACCTGCCACCTGGAAGATCTAAAGCGGAATATACCTTAGGAGCGATTGGATTTGCATTATCATGAACAATTTCGATGAACGCTGCCAAGCCCGATGAAATAATGACACCTGCCTGTTGCATTTGAGCTATTGCGCTTAAGCGTAATGTGTCATTCCATGTGCCAGAACTATCGAGTAAAGCATAAGTGTCATAGCCTTCACTTGCAGCTGAAATGCTAGGAAAAGCCAAACATACATGAGTGGTTAGAGCCGCAAAGAGAATTTTTTGTCGTCCAGTCTCCTTGATAGCCTGTTTTATCCTTGGATCTTCCCAGGCATTAATGATACTTCGCTCTATGTTCTCTATCCCTGGTAGCGCATCTGTCAGCTCTGGCAAAGTGGGACCAAAAATTTTCGGAGCAGTTGATGTTAGAATCACTGGTATTCCTAAGACACGAGCTGCACGTGCTGATGCAACCACATTATGACGTAGCTCTTCTTGGTCTATGTCCTTAATTGTTAATAAATGCCCTACTTGGTGATCAATTAGAACTAAGACAGAATTATCAGCTGTCAAGCGCTGGTACGATCGACCCTGTGTAACATTTCGTGACAGGTTATCCCTCTTATGAGATGCCATATGTCATTATTAGATTAGGATTGATTTAGATATTGTACAAGTCAAGCTTTAGTTTTGGTTTAATTTTTCTAACTGTTGTCTGATTTTTATTGTGCAGGTTTAAAAATCAGTCAGCTTTCTGTTCTTCCTAAAGGCAGGCGAAAAGATAGATAGTTTTGGTTCGCTGTTATTATTTTATTAATCTCTCTTTTTAGCCAGTCTTGGCTAATAGTTATACTGGTTCTTATGAACGATTCCACATTAATGACCCCGGTATATGATTCTAATCTTCTTAATATCAACCTGGTCGTAGATACGTTTGAACAAAAGAACACTGCGACAATTACTTCTCTTTGATACCAAGCCGGAATAAAAATCAGATATTCATCCAACTCGCTGTATATTTTTTTAAGTATACTCTGGTATTTAGGTATTTCAACGTGAATTAGTACATCAAATTCGATGTAACCTGTTAATCGCATGGAAGTTAAGTTTCTTGTTATGGTAAATTGTGAAACATAATTCCTTTTCATTTTTTCTAATCTTCTTGTCACCGTCTTAGGTGAAAGAGAAGTTTGTCTGGAAATATTCTCAACTGACTTTCTGGCATCGGGTAACAAACATTTCATAATCTCCAAATCGGTACGATTAATTTTCATGGTTGGTGGCGGGCTAAAATCCGCAAAGAAAACCTTTACCGTTGCTGGCTTTAGTAAATCAATTACTGCCTCTACTTTGGATGGTGTTATCTCCTTAACATATAGTCTGAATATGTAGGATCCCTCTAGTTCCTCTGAATAAGCAACAAGATCTCCCAAAAGGCTTAACTTCTTGAATATGTCTAGTTCTTTAGTCGTCTTTTCGATATTCTTAAGTACTAAAACACATAATTTTTCATAACTAAATATTATTGGATTTATAAGTACGACAAACCTTTCGATCACTCCGCTTGATATCATTTTATCTATTCTTTCTTTTGCAGCAGGCGATGTTATTCCCACTTCAGTAGCTATGCTTTTGTAAGGAGTTCTAGAGTCTCTGGCAAGTAACCTTATAATATGTAAATCAGTACCATCTATCCGTACCTGTTGCAATAGAGAATTACAGTACTTTGCACGTAGCATATACATATTTCGGTTATAGGTTATGATAATCGAATTAGTTTATTACGTCAAGTCTTCGCTCGTCGGTAATCGTATTGTTAAGAGAGTTCGATTACACCAAGCGGAGTGATTATTGCCAATTACAAGCGAGCTGGAAAAGTCAAGACAGGTACTGTTGGACCGCAAAGCGGCTACCCTTTTTAATCCCTTGTCTCACATACTCATCATAAATTCTTGATATGGCAATGGTCATTAGAACGGTAACGCGTTAGTAATGAACTATTAAGACGTGGGTCCGAGTGCGGTGGGAACATGTGGATTTTCACACTAGTTCAATTAAAGAACTATCGAGAGGAGCGAATGTCGTGGGATTTAACACACTAGTGTATGTAATCCTCTTTCAGAGGTATAGCTCCGTAAATTTTTTATCGTAAGAAAAGCCTACCCTTATCCTCATAATCCTGCAAAACCTTTTTGTTCTAATAGACTTTCTTTGATCCATCGTTCTAATTCAGTATCAGTGCTTTTCTTTCTTTTTTCCATAATGGTAACAGCATCATTACCTACTAAATACCGAGTGTTAGGTTTCTCTGATTTAATTGCACCTAAGATGACTTCCGCTACTTGTTTGGGAGAGGAAGAGTTGGTATCCTTAAACCTTTCTCTTACTCCCTCAGATACCTTTTTGGAAAATTCTGCATACGGTGAATCTGGATCCATTGCCTTTTGAGCTTGCTTTGAGTTTTCCAGATAATTGGTATTTACTGCACCCGGCTCAATTAATATAACCTTTATTCCAAAGCTTTCTAATTCATATTTTATGGACTCGGAAAACCCTTCTAATGCAAATTTGCTACCAACATAAGCGGAATTAAGTGGGACTCCTATTCTACCTCCGATGGAGCTTATATTCACTATTGCTCCACTTCTTTGTTTTCTCATAACTGGTAACACAGCTTTCAATACCCTCACTGCTCCGAAAAAGTTTGTCTCAAACTGTGTCTTTATTTCCTCTATTGAAAGTTCTTCAACTGCTCCGTGGTGTTCATATCCAGCATTATTAACTAGCACATCAATTCGTCCTTGTCTGTTACTTATCACATTAATGGTATCTATGACTGACTTATCATCTGTTACATCCAGTTGTATGACTTCTAGCGGTAGACTGTCTTTTTTGGCAATCTCTTTTATTCTTGTTGACTTGTCGATATTACGCATAGTGGCATAGGTGTAAAACCCATTTTTTGCAAGTAGCAAGGATGTTTCAAATCCGTTACCAGTTGAGCTGCCCGTTACAATTGCTACCTTCATCATGTTCAACCCAAAAGGACATGAATATTAATCATTCCTTAACAATGTTCATCCGAACTCAAATGCCTAACATGGGAATTTGTATACGGGCGACCAACAAGGCAATCATCATTTTTGATATTCTGTAAACAAATACAGAAATAAGCTTACGTAGTTTTATTGGAATTAATGGTCTCCAACCCAAAAAACATGACCATAAAAGAGTTTACCTTAGATTACAGTGTGACCGACCAGAAATGACTGATTCGCCTTAAATGAATTATTAGTTTCTTATATTGGAATATTTCTTTAGAGGGATCGGTCGGGAATTGCGTTGTTAACTATTCGGATGTAAAATTGTTTCTGATACAGGTTTCAGAAGATCCGGCTAAAAGAACCTGATCGTAACATTGTTAATCAAATGATAATTTATTTGGATCACATTGGACCTTCTGATATTGCAATTGTCATGTTTGCTGAACCTCTTCTGAACGATTTGTTTGACCCATTCTCTTAGAATAATTTTTCTAAATTGAGTCCAGAATTATCATGTGAATATTGTGGATTGATTATATAGCTTTTCCGAAATTAACAGTAAAGCTATTTAAGAAAATAACGAAAAATATGAAGACCCTAAGTTGGTTATAAGAAAGTTATCCGCGGTAGACCTATTATCTGTCTGTTAAAGGGAGTGATTGATAATAGACGCACATCATATGAATTTAGATAACCAAATGACTATCAAATGTTCAGATTGTAACTGCATGCCATACCAATGTAAGATGAGCCCTTCTGCTAAACATTCTCCCATTTGCTCTGGAAGAAAGTTGCTGCTGGAAATCCATTAATATCAAGTCCTTGTTGTTTTTCGACGTGAGCCGTCTTTCAGATTATTCAATATCATATTGTAATGTTTGTAGTAACCTCACATTAAAAATTAGCAATGCGAGGATTTAATATAACAAAGGGTTTAGCACTCTCAAGTTTAACATGGTCATTTAATCTGAGATATTCTGTTCATAATCCCGGCGTGGTTGAGTCAATTAATAATTTTATCTATAGACTTTATAGAATCAGTAACATTTCGTGAGTAAAAATCAAATATGACAACTTCCGTATCAGTAATATGGCAATTTTGGCTGTATTTCATGGGCAAGGTTTTACAAAACAAATGTATGAACAACTTAGAAAGGAAATTGACTGGGAACATAATCATCCTACAGGAGAAATTTTTCACGCTGTTGCTTTTGACAAATCTGGAGATATTCATGTTACTGATATATGGGAATCTGAACAAGATTTTGATAATTTTCTTGAAAGTAAACTAAAACCAGCAATTGAAAAAATAAATGCACCTATGCCAATGGGCGGAGTATATCCAATCTACAACGTTAACGCTTTCCAAGGCATTGATTCATTTAGAATCAAATAGACGGCAGAAATCTTTTTTAAATTTTTCTATATTTATTGCACGATGCAAATCCTAAGACTCTTAAACTGATCTTAGTAAATTGGACAAGAGTCCTTATGATTAATAAGTTAATTTTGTCAAAAAAAAGAAAAGGTTTTATGGTATCCTTCTCGTGACTAATGTTAATGAGATATCCCATTTCAAAAGTAACTTTTGCCATTGCGACGATGGTATTGGTAACCATTATCACAACAGTAGCATTATATAGTTTGACAGAGTCGGCATCAGCGCAAAATTTACCAAAATTTATCATAAAACTTACAGGTAGTCAAGAAGTGCCTCCTGTTCAAACCGACGCAGTAGGTGTAGCACAGATCTCAGCGTACAGTGCAGGAGAAAACACATTATCGTATACTATTAATGTCAAAAACATAACGGGCGTCACTGCAGGACACACTCATCTGGGCAAAAAGGGGGAAAATGGACCCATAGTACTTACGTTCTTCAAATATGATACTCCTAGGAACAATGTATCAGAGACTGGCTCAATTAAAGCCGATATGCTAGAAGGTCCGATGAAAGGTAAACCATTGTCCGATCTAGCATTAGCTGCGCTCAATGGTAGCTTATACATCAATATTCATACTGAGAAAAATGCTAATGGAGAAATCCGTGGACAGATTGGAGGCTCTTATTCTTGAATCTTGAATCTTTGCGATAAATTCACAGAAAACAAAAACCTATCATATTTTTGGTTTTCTGGCGTTACCACTTCCAAAACGCTAATTTATGACCAATTACGGATTGAGATTAAGAAAGTGACCGCTCAATAAATCCAGTAATATACCTTGCAGTGAGGTCGGGATATTGATGCTGGACCGCGTGACCTGCCTGCGGCATCACTATTAATTGAATTGGTCTATTCGGTTAGCTGTAGTGAATTGCAAAACAATATTATAAAGATAACAGTAATATGCATAATGGACATTTACTCATCGCCCGTCTCAAAGTTCATGAGTAAAAAGGTAATTACAGCCAAGATAAATTCTACCGTCCAATCCGTTTGCAAGATTATGTATGAAAATAATGTTGGCTCCGTAGTTATAATAAAGCAGACAAATGGAGCGACTATTCCAGTAGGTATAATGACCGAAAGGGATGTTGTAAAAATAATAGGTTCTATAGAGCTATTTAGTCCTCAAGTGCCAATAAGACCGTTTATGTCATCCCCATTGGTCACTGGGAGCTCTGCTATGCCTCTATCTAAGGCTACAGAAATTATGAGTAAGAAGAATATTCGTAGGCTGCCTATAACTGACAAGGATAGGAGTAGGGAGAAACTAGTAGGTATCATTACCGAAAAAGATATTATAAATGCAATTGTAAAATCAAATAGGAAGTTATAGCAGAATAATTGAAACGCGAGTAGAGCTTGGGAGGGGATCGTTACCAAATTGATTTATTTTAGCTCTAGATATCGACTCGGTACTGACAGCAATATAATAGTCCTTATGGTATAGATGCGAGGATATTCTAAAGTTGGGATTTCTATAAATTGAATTTTGTGTCTATATCGATCTAAGGCTCTTTGTCCTCTAATCTTACCTATAATTCCAATTAATAATCTTCTTAATGCCATTTTTATTAGTTATAAAAACATCGTTGTATCCTATAAAAAGGACTCCGATATGAACTATAGAGTAGTCAATTGATCACACAAACTACGTCTACAGAGTTACTTTAGTTCTGATAACAATGTGTATTCCATCAGGATCCATAATTGTGAACTCGTTACTCGAACCATTTTGTACCATTTGGTTTCCCGTACTAGGATCAATCATAGGAATGTTTGACTTAATTGAATTATAAAACGGTGCATCAGGGATGATTATTGTAAAGTTCTTGAGTCCAACTACACCTTCCCTACGGATATCTCCATTAAAACTATACAAGGTGTTAATTGCGACATGGTGATGATATCCTTCATAAGAAAAAAATGCGGCGCCTATAGATGTCATATCCGCAGTTATATCTAGGCCTAGTTTTTCATGATAGAACTTAATTGATCTTTCTAAATTTGTTACTTTAAGGTGCATATGTCCAATTATGCCCCCTTTGGGAAATGGGATTTTATTATTTGATTCCCCTTTATTAGTTTCAGATAGTAACGATTGTAAATCGAGTGGCAAATTATCCATAACCAGACTCCCTTCAGAGTCTCGTGGCCATTCTTCCATGGGTCTATCGCGATAGATTTCTATGCCATTATTTTCAGGATCTCGTAGATATAATGACTCGGTGACTAAATGGTCTGCAAACCCATCGAACCGTACTCCAGAGTCCTTGAGGGCAAGATAGGTTGTAGCTAGATCGCCCTTATCTGGAACGACTATTGCAAAGTGATAGAGTCCTGCTGATCTGGACGAAGGGATTTTTGCATCAGGACTGTATTGTAGGGAAATTAGTGGGGAACCGTTAGATAAACCCAAAGGATGTCTGAAACCCAGCTCATAGATCAGGTCTCCACCGTACTCCTTGTATTTTCTGATCGGCTGTAAATCAAAATATCCTCCATAAAACCCTAATTCTCTTTCAATATCTTTGACGAGTAATAACGGAGGTCCAATTTTAATTCGACTACTGTACACGTTTGAAATAAGATGGTTTTCATTTTATTTATGTTAGTCGTAAATAACTTTGCCTTCAGGTTATATGTGCACGAAGAAATGTCGTAAGTTCGAATGAATTAATCTTATATACCAAGTCACGTGATTCATTACATGAGACAATATTTTCAAAAACGAAATTTCTCTCTTTTGTTGTGTCTTGGCATTACAATCTTCACAAGTCTCGCGTTAGCTTCATATTTTGGAGTGGCTAATTCGCAGGAAAACAAGACTTTAATGCAACTACAGGGATCACAAGGTATGTCATCAAACGTTACAAATATTATTTTAGTTCATGGCGGCTGGGCTGACGGTTCTTCCTGGGGAAAAGTAATTACCATATTGAAGAACTCGGGAAATAAAGTAATAGCAGTTAATATGCCACTTCATAATTTAGCTGATGATGTTGCAACGGTAAAACGTACAATTGAGTTACTTGGAAAACCAGTAATTTTGGTAGGACATTCGTATGGTGGAGAAGTAATCACAAATGCTGGTTACAATAACCCCAATGTAACAGGACTTGTTTATGTCGCTGCATTTGCTCCAGATGAGGGAGAATCATTAACAACTTTTGTCAGTCCTAAAGATTTCCCAGAGGGATTCTTGATGTTGGACAGTGCCGGACTTGCTTATATAAATCCAGCAATGTTCCATGATCGATTTGCACAAGATGTTGATCCAACTGAAGCTTACGTTATGGCTGCGGCACAAAAACCATTCAATGCGTCAACATTTGCTGAGAAATCTGGTCCACCGGCTTGGAAGCAGCACCCAACATGGTATCAGATATCTACAAGTGACCATATGATTCCACCTGATGCTCAACAGAAATTCGCCAAACGAATGAATGCAACTACAATCTCAATTAACGCTAGTCATGCATCTTACGTATCACACCCAGATGAGATCGCAAAGTTAATCCTTGATGCGACTAAAGGGAAATGAACAGTTGGGCCTGAACAGCTTTGGTCAAATAATTCCCAGTTGTTAACCAGGTAACAAATTTTCTATAATGAGTACGGCGCTTCTAGTTAGATTTATTAACTTTTTTCCCTCTATTTTATGAATGGATAGTGAAAACCAAGATACGGAAAGTGGTTCAAAAGAAGTTACTGTGGTCGTCAATATAAGGATAAAACCTGGTTTTGAAAAGGATTATGACAGATGGCTTGAACGCTTTTTGATATTACAAAGGAAAGTACCCGGTTACCTGGGAACAACAACGATCATGGAAACAGGTCCAGATTCAAGCGCTAGACATATAATTCACAGATTTAGAGACAAGGTCTCCCTTGAAGCATGGGAAAATTCGGAAGACTTGCACAATCAAACAGAAGAAGCAAACAGATACACTACTCCATACCTACAGAAAGCTACTGGTTTGGAGACATGGTTTACTTTACCTAACTTGAAGGTTATAGTACCTCCTCCTAAATGGAAAATGGCAATAGTTGCATTTATTGGAGCGTATTGCATCAGCTTGCTAGCGTCGTCTATTCTTAGATCTTTTGTAGGATTGCAGCCACTGCTTTTTAATTTGATTATGAATATAATATTAGTAATTGGACTTACATATTTCGCAATGCCTCTTGAGAGTCGATTGCTGCGACGATGGTTATACCCAAAAAGCCAATGATCGCTTCTTGCAGACAAAGTCTTAACAAATGCAATTGAGAAGATTAAATGTTATTGTTATTGAAATGTAATCCAGAAGGTTTGGTCGGATAGAAATAGGAGGAAATGACTAGAATCAAGAGAGTCCTAACAGCGTTACACCTTCAGAAAAAATTTGGACTGTAGTGGTACATCATTACTTTAATTCTCTATCTTTGCTTGAGAAATTCCCCATCTCATCTACTTCTATAATAAAGAAAGACAACATATTATCTAGAAAGGCCAACTTGCCAGTAGAGTCTGTACTCCAGACAGCGCTCCCAACTCCGCGTAATACTGGCTTACCATTTTTTGTAGTTGTCTTTCCTACTTGTAGGAAAGTATAATTTGCCTTTTCACTACCATCCTTTGTAGTGACTACTCCTTGTCCTTGAGCTGAAGTTCCCTTGTTACCTTTAGACATACTTACAAGATCTCCTGAGTTTGTTACTTCTATATTTCCCTTAAATGTCCCATTAGATGAAAATGTCATTTGTGTTTTATTGTCGCCAATTTGTTTCTGAATTGTGATCTTTCCTTTTTCTTCGAAAAAAGGCTCTTCCAACTGGTACGTCATACTAATAGAAACAACGTATGCATGTATTTAAGAAATATGTTCTTTTAAATCACTACTCAGAATCATGAACCGATTTACGTGACGCTACATCCTCTGTGTTTTTGATTTTAAATGCTTGATTCATCGGACAAATCGTTTTTAATTGACAACCGATTTCTTAATTGGTTTCAAAGTCTGTAACTAAAAAATACTATTTGATCAAATTTTGGTTCTGCACGAGAAAAGAACCTGCGAAAAGCTTGATTAAATTAATCTTCATGTTGGATACAAGAGAATATTAATGTTAAAACTTTCATATGGATCTCCAGCATCATCATTTACTATTAAGTAGGAACCTCTTGTTCCATGATGTCTTTACCTTTTGAACCCTTATTCCTATTAAGTAGAATTGCAAATATAACCGACGCTAATGAAATTATAGTTGCAGTTAGAAAAATCATATTATATGATTCAGGAGATGGATAAGAAATCAAAATCCCATTCGGTGTATTTGTACTTATCTGATTTGACTGCATATATGCCCCTGCAATCACAGGCCCTACTGATGAGCCGATGAGATATATTAGAAGATTCATTCCTAATGATATTCCACTGTACCGTTTTGGGGTTGAAGTCAAGACGACATTCACCGAACCAATTTGCGTTAGGGCTAATCCAACAGCCACTATTACAAGAACTGCGGCGATTGAGGTTTCTGTAAAATGATATAATAAAAGAATAAAGAAACCTAAGGTAGTAACAATAGTTCCTACCATAATGGGTCTTAGATTTCCGAACCTAGATACAAGAAAACCGGAGGCTACCGAGAATATCAACGACACAACCATGTATGGCAGCTGTACACTTGCTATACTTGAGGCATCTCCTCCAAATCCAGATGGAGGTTGACTTCGTATCAAGATGGGAAGCGTCTGGTAAACCACCATTAATGCGGTGAGTCCGACAGTCATGTTAATTATATTTGCATAAAATATGATTTTATTTTTTAGGATCTTAAAATCGATCAATGGGGAATTTGTGTTCTTCTCTATTCTTACAAACAAGACTAGAGAAACAACTGACGTAACTGAAAACAGTACAATTTGTATTAAATTAGTAAACGTAATAGACCTTTCCAAAAATTGAAGAGTAATTAAAAATGAGACTATTAAAAAAGAGAGGGATATAGCTCCCTTTATGTCTATACTCTTTCTCTTGCTTAGGGTCGTACCATTATTACTAACCTTGGGAACACTTGTATTCTCTGTTAATAGTATATCTTGTCTTACGTGAATAAACCTGCAACAAAATTCAGAGGCCTTATCTGAAACATCCTGTTGTTCTTTTCCAACACGGACAAACCTAACAATTATCAAAAAGAGAATTATTGCGAGAGGCGTAATAAGTAAGAAAGTTGACCGCCATCCAAAGTCATCAACTACGATTCCTCCAATTATCAAACCTATCACCGCACCTCCAGATAGGGTGGAACTAAATATTCCCTGGGCTATTGCAAGTTTAGCCGGTGGAAACTTGTCTCTTAGAATACTAAAAGCTACAGGGAACATTGAAATTCCTAAACCTTGTATAGCCCTAGCAATTACGAGCGTAAGAAAATTGACTGAGAGTGAACCTACTAAAAGTCCTGCTATATAGACTCCTAAAAGCATCAATAATATTCTCTTCTTACCATAAACATCGGATAGTTTGCCAGCAATAGGAGTCATAACCGCTCCCGTAACAAGTATGGAGGCTAATATCCATGACGAATTCTCATATGATACGGATAACTCATGGATAATATCTGGAATCGCTGGAAGTATCATGGTTTCTGCAACCATAGCTATTATACCGAGGCTGCTCAGGATTGCGAGAGTCAACCACGGCGAAGTTAATGGTTTCTCTATTTTTTGCATCGGATATTAGATCTCTTTATTGGTAGGAGTGAATAAACTTTGTATGTGGCGACTGAGAACTTTGGAAGTGATGACACGAGCGATTCACGCAGGGGACTTCCTCTAACTAGTTCTCGACTAGAGAAAATATTTCCGAAACTAACACAAGCTCAGATCACCCGTATTGCTGCGTATGGACGTACTCGTTCAGTACAAACGGGCGATGTTCTAATTGAGCAAGGAGATATTTCAATGCCATTCTTTGTTGTAATTACAGGGGAAGTAGAGATTGTGCGCCCCTTCGGAGCCCATGAGACTCTCATAACCATCCATGGTAACGGGCAATTCACCGGAGATGTCAACATGCTATCTGGCCGCCGGTCTTTATTTCGGGCTCGGGCTAGCAAGCCAAGCGAAGTAATTGAACTTGATCACAAAGATTTAATCAGATTAGTGCAAAATGATGCTGAGCTAAGCGACATACTAATGAGGGCTTTCATCCTACGCAGAGTAGAGTTAATAGCTGCCGGTGTCGGAGACATTGTCCTTATTGGTTCAGTACATTCTGCCGGCACATTGCGGATTAAAGAGTTTCTAATGCGAAATGGACATCCGTACTCCTACGTAGACTTGGAACAAGATGCTGACGTACAGAATCTATTGGATAGTTTCCAAATTGTTGCCAGTGATGTACCAGTATTAATCTGTCAAGGTCAGCTGGTATTGCGGAATCCCGGCAATCAGCAAATCGCAGACTGTCTAGGCTTCAACGAGACTATCGACCAAACTCAGTTGCGCGATCTAGTCGTCATCGGAGCCGGTCCCTCAGGACTTGCCGCCGCAGTTTACGGAGCTTCAGAAGGATTGGATGTGGTGATTCTCGAGACGAGTTCTCCCGGCGGTCAAGCTGGTTCAAGTTCAAAAATTGAAAATTACTTGGGATTCCCTACGGGGATTTCAGGTCAGGATTTAGCAGGGAGGGCGTATATGCAAGCACAGAAGTTTGGTGCTAAGTTGTTAATTGCTAGGGCGACAAGAATTGTCTGTGACCACAGTCCGTACATAGTTGAAGCTGAGAATGGAGCTCGAATTCCAGCGCGGACTATCTTGATCGCAACAGGTGCTCAATATCGAAAGCTGCCATTGAAAAACCTGTCCCAGTTTGAAGGCGCGGGAGTTTATTATGGTGCAACCTTCGTGGAAAGACAATTGTGTAGCGGAGAGGAAGTAATTGTTATTGGTGGAGGAAACTCAGCTGGGCAGGCAGCTGTATTTTTGGCACAGACGACAACACGTGTCTACGTTCTAGTAAGGTCTGCTGGCTTAGCCACTAGTATGTCTCGCTATCTGATTCGTAGGATAGAGGAAAGCCCTAATGTTATTGTGAAGCCACACACAGAAATTATAGCTCTCGAAGGAAACCTTAGCCTTGATTCGGTTCGCTGGCGAAATAGTCAAACGGGCCAGATTGAAAAGCACCGCATCAAACGCATATTTGTCATGACGGGTGCGGATCCAAATACCAGTTGGCTTAATGGTTGTCTTGTGCTCGACGCAAAAGGCTTTATAAAAACTGGTTCTGATCTGTCGCCTGAAAACCTGAGCGCCACAGGTTGGTCTCTTAAAAGGCAACCATACTTGCTTGAAACCAGTCTACCGGGTGTTTTCGCAGCTGGCGATGTACGCGGTGGTAGCATTAAGCGTGTAGCCTCTGCTGTGGGTGAGGGATCAACAGTTATCTCATTCGTTCATAAAATAATCCAAGAATAGAAAACGCACAAAGCTCGATACCTTGAACAAAGACAGCGTATCGCGACAACTGGGCGAGAGAGCTACAGATGAATAAATTTCAATCAATAATGATTGTAGATTAGTTAAGACTTCTTATCATTATCAAGAATGAATTTGGAGAAATGTCTAATCGTCTCTTACAATACCTCAGGAATTCGTCAAATTTTAGTCTCCTTTCCTCATTCTCCGAATTAATTATTTCTTGTATTTCCTCGGACGACTGAGCTGACGACTTTAGATAATCTGTTGTAAAATCATAATCATGAATAGCGCCAAGAATATCCTGGAGTTTTTGAAGAGTTTTTCTTATTTTTATCGCGCCCTGGTGTTCGTCTGGGAGCAATTCCAACAAATACCTTAACTTTTTGCAAGCAATCCTTAGATCATGTAATTCTTCAATTTTCAACGGATCGGTAAGGATCACGGGAAAGGTCGATTCTATCTTTGATATCAATCTTGCAAGTATTTTATCAAATCTTTTTTGCAATTCCTTTTCGGTTACATCGATTTTGTCTATAATTTTACTCGTGTCAGTACTTTTTAGGGAGCCTGCAATGCTCTTTGCGTGTTCTAAATTCGATTCTCTTGTTGTTTTCAACTTTTCAATAACATTATCCCTTTGGGGATTCGAAGGATACTTTTGTATCTTTGTATAAATAATATCAAGGTCTCTAATTTCGCTATTTATCTTGAAAAATTCCTTACATTTTAAAACGTAATCGGATAATGGCGATCCTTTTCTATAATTCTTGGGCAATATCAAAAAAGAAGCATCAAGTCTCCTAATAGCAGTTCTAGCATCATGTATTTGCTTTGCATTGGGATCCTTTAGGTACTTGTTGACTCGATTATGTACCCTTCGAAGGTTCTCGCTTAATTTTGTCAAGAATGGTAAGAGATTTAACAAATTGGATTGGAGTTAGCTCTTATTCGCTCATTAGTTTTAAACATTGCGATTTACAAATTTGCATAATACAGTAGTAGGTATTAGATGATGCGGACGATCACTAAACAATAACGTAGATGCCTTAAGAAACATACCGTTTAAATGTTAATAAATTTAGAATCATAATAAAATACAACTTGCCCGAAGTCGAAAAAGCCCTCCTAATTCTTGCCAAAGATAATGAACTAGTAGAGAAAATAATAAACGACTTGTTCCTAAGAAATAGATACCATTTCGAGAATAAGGGGAGACGGACGATGACCGATATGTACTTTGATTACAAGGATAAAAGCTTGAAGAAGCATAAAATTGACCTACGGATAAGATCCAGTGAGGGAGAGGCACCTAAGATTACTCTGAAAGTTCTCAAAAGCGTTGCTTCATCTCATTCTGAAAGAGTGGAGATAGAACGGATCTGGTCCCGTGAATCATTTGATGAAATTATGAAAGAACTAAGTTCTCATTTAGAAGAACATGTGTTAGAAAGCTCAGCTAATTTCATTAATGGAGATCCAGAAAATATTCTAACAAGTGTTAAATTTGTGAAGATTCAAGAACGAAAGACTGAAAGAAATATAATTAACGCAATAAACAGTCGTACTAGCGAGCTAGAATTTGAGTTTGCTATAGATAGAACTTTTTATCGCCTAAACTCATCGTACAAAGATTATGGTCTGATGGAATTAGAAATAGAATCAAAGAAAACAGGAAATTATGAAATTTTGGACAGGCATGTAAATGAAATAATCAATGATCATCAATCAAAATTCTTACTTTGGCCTCACAGTAAATTAGCTACGGGACTGGCCATCGAGGCCTTACTCTCCGGAAGGGAGATAAAAACTGGAGAAGATTTTGATATTGACGGCCTATTGACCCTATCTGGTGCTAAAAAAATTGATTCCATCATGAAACTTGACCCAACATAAGGATGTATAGCTGAGTCGCTCCATCACGAAAGTTGCCGATGTTATAAGCCACTTTTTCAGAGATACACTAGGGTCTTGTAAAAATTCATTTTGGATTTTTTTTGTGAATATTTCTTAGGATTCTAGGACTTAACACCCATCGAAGCTCACCTTTGGGTATGTTACTCTTGCTCAGTAATCTTATTCTCACTAGTCCCCCTTTTTTCAACAATAAATTACAAGGACTTGATTTTCCCTTATGAATAATATCATTTACTATTTCACCTAGGAGAGGTTGATGTCCAACAATGAGTACTGCAGAATCCTCTTTAAGTTTGGATATTTTACTATATACCTCAGTCCTTTTGCCTTCAGGAGCTAATTCATTCCATGTCTGAACTTTATCACCAATCTTGTAGATTTCCGATACAATCATTGCGGTTTCATATGCCCTTTTGAGCGGGCTGGTGAAAATTAGATCAAATTTTAATCCGATTATTTTTAAGGCTTTAGCAATTTCTAATATTTCAGCTTTCCCGGCAGAAGTCAATGGCCTTACTCGATCACTTGGCTGCGAAGATCTTTGCCCGGCCTCACCATGTCTTAAGATATATAATTCCATTGAGTTTTATAAATGCCGTTGCAAATAAATTTATTCTATGCAGGGCATTTACTCATAGAATTTAATGCACCCATATAGTCAAAATATTAGATTATTGAGTTGCTAGGTGCAAGGGATTCAAAATTTCTAAATGAATACAATAGTTCACCAGTAATTATAGAAATTGGAATAGATACGTTAGATCTATTGAAACACGTGCGGTTATGCTTTTGACATCAAAGCTAGTATGTAGAGGTGGATGAAAAATGGAAACGTTACATTCTTCATGGGAACGATTTCAGCCAATGACAAGTTGATCTCGTTACTGTATGTGGGTGCATCTGTCTTGTTTCTTGCATCTTTGCTTGACTTGTTGCCTGTTAAGGCGGAAAAAGTTAACGACTCTGATTTTAATTTTGTAGCTGCTGGAGATTGGGGTTGTGGACATGAGGCTTTGAATACGTTCTCCATGATGAAAAGTATGAAGCCAGAATTGTATCTGGGACTAGGTGATTATTCATATGAAAACTCAATTGATTGTTGGGCTAATATTGTGAATTCTGTAGGTGAATCCTTCAAGATTGCATTAGGAAACCATGACACACAAGGTCAATTACTGAAAGCGTATATGGATAAATTTAAACTCGAAAAACAATACTACTCATTTAACTATCATAACGCCCACTTTATTGCACTTTCTACACAACTTGATAAGGGTGGTGAAATAGAACAGATGAAGTTCCTAAAAAGCGACTTAATGATAACAAAAGCTAATAAAAATATTGATTGGACAATTGTTTTTTTTCACATACCATTTTATTCTGCTGATGAGTCATACACTACTAATATGAGAAGAACTTATCATCCGGTATTCGATAAGTTCGGTGTAGATTTGGTATTACAAGGTCATTCGCATAATTATCAGCGATCCTATCCGCTTATCTATAATGATGTAAGACATTCAGAGCCCATAATATCTGACAAGGAACAATTTCAATATGAGGATCCGGATGGACCCATCTTTGTAATTGTAGGAACAGGCGGAGAATCAATTAAGCATTTAAATAACAAATATTTTCTTGCCAAGACCTATGAAGGATATGGATGCATTAATGTAGAAATAGCAGGCAAGTCAATGAATGTGGAATATTATTCTGACAGTAATAATCCAATTGACAAATTTTCGATTACAAAAAATCACTACGATTCGAAAAGAGAGGATTTGAATTCTGACATGCAACGAATAGAATATTATCAATCTTCAAAATGATCCCAAGTATTGCATGATACCTTAAAAGATAATTACTAGATTCGCTACACATCCTATATGTCAAAACCTGACCTAAAAGACCTTGGTACAATAAATGAAATAGACTTGACTGTTAGAGGGAGAAAATCAGGTAAAGATTTATCGAGACCTGTTTGGTTTCTTCATGAAGATGACAAATTATATTTACTTCCCGTTCAAGGTTCGGATACAAATTGGTACAGAAATGTACTAAAAAATCCAAGCGTGAAAATTTCCGCAAAGGGACATGAATTAAAAGGGAATGTAAAAACGATAACCGATGAAAATAGAGTTAAAGAAATATTCGAGAAATTCAGATCTAAATACGGCTATTCTGATGTTAAAAAATATTACTCCAAATTTGATGTGGGCGTAGAGTTTGTGGTATAGCATAACTATCAAAGTGTTTATTCATTAGTAACGAGGTTCCTTGAATTAAATAAGCCCGTCCTAAAATTACTAGACCCACCGGATGAAAAGAACTCTACCTCGGTTTTTGTTTCATAATACCCAATAAATTAAAAAAAGAATTAGGTTTGAGAATGCCAGGCCTTAATGGTTTAGAACTCCTCAAAAAAGTAAAAAGTTCTAATCCTAATGTAAGAACGATATTAATAAGTGCATATAATTTTGATGAAGATA
>Ga0207688_10000617_pt1 | contig 17505 bp, 15 predicted proteins | sample KBSMiscanthusM4_FD_184296 | JGI IMG/M metagenome (GOLD analysis project Ga0207688, IMG submission 184296) | Miscanthus rhizosphere microbial communities from Kellogg Biological Station, Michigan, USA - M4 (SPAdes) (version 2) | ecosystem: Host-associated > Plants > Roots > Rhizosphere ...
GCTCCATTGTGACAGGCGTGTCAGGCGCTGTGACAAGTGATGCAGTTGTAACGTTACGAGGTTGTGCCTGGTGGGCCGACGCGTCGGGATCCCGCAAATCGAGGGACGTTCGCCGGGGGTGCAGACAAAGTATGTCGACGTCCACCTCAGCGCCTAGGAGTCCGCGACCGAAAGTAGGGTTGCGGCCGTGATCGACCTCAAGCTGCTGCGCGAAAACCCGGAATTGGTGCGCGCGTCTCAGCGGGCCCGTGGCGAAGACCCCGGACTCGTCGATGCGCTCCTCGAAGCCGACGCCGCCCGGCGGTCCGCAGTGTCTGCTGCCGACAACCTGCGGGCTGAACAGAAAGCGGTCAGCAAGCGGGTGGGCAAGGCGGCGCCCGACGAGCGACCGGCCCTGCTGGCACAGGCCAAGGAATTCGCCGAGAAGGTCAAGGCCGCGGAGGTGAGGCAGGCCGATGACGAAAAGGCTTTCACCGCGGCGCATATGGCCATCTCGAACGTGATCATCGACGGTGTGCCGGCAGGCGGCGAGGACGACTTCGCGGTGCTCGACACCGTCGGCGAGCCGCGTGCCATCGAAAACCCGAGGGATCACCTCGCACTCGGAGAGTCGCTCGGCCTCATCGACATGGAGCGCGGCGCTAAGGTGTCGGGCTCGCGGTTCTACTTCCTCACCGGCGCAGGGGCCCTTTTACAGCTCGGCCTGCTGCAGCTCGCGGTGCGGCTGGCGACAGAGAACGGCTTCACGCTCGTCATCCCGCCGGTGCTGGTGCGCCCGGAGGTGATGGCGGGCACCGGCTTCCTCGGCGCGCACGCCGACGAGGTCTACCGCGTCGAGGCGGACGACCTCTATCTGGTCGGCACGTCCGAGGTCCCGCTCGCCGGGTATCACTCCGGCGAGATTCTCGACCTGTCCGACGGCCCATTGCGGTACGCGGGCTGGTCGTCGTGCTTTCGCAGGGAGGCGGGCAGCTACGGCAAGGACACCCGCGGCATCATCAGGGTGCACCAGTTCGACAAGGTCGAGGGCTTCGTCTACTGCAAGCCGGAGGACGCCGAGGCCGAGCACGAGCGGCTGCTTGGCTGGGAACGCCAGATGCTGGCGCACATCCAGGTGCCGTACCGCGTAATCGACGTCGCTGCAGGCGATTTGGGGTCATCGGCGGCACGCAAGTTCGACTGCGAGGCGTGGGTCCCGACCCAACAGACATACCGTGAGCTGACGTCGACGTCGAACTGCACCACGTTCCAGGCTCGACGGCTGTCTGTGCGTTACCGCGACGAGAACGGCAGGCCGCAGACCGCTGCCACGCTCAACGGGACGCTGGCCACCACACGCTGGCTGGTGGCGATCCTGGAGAACCATCAGCAGCCCGACGGCAGCGTCCGGGTCCCCGAGGCCCTTGTGCCGTTCGTCGGGACGGACGTGCTTGAGCCGAACCGCTAGTCGTTCAGCAGTTCGTCGAGCCGCGCCAGGAACTCTTTCGGCCGCTGCGGCGTGAACGCGGCCTTCGGCCGCAAACCGGCCACGTCGAGCGTCACCAGGGTGGACCTGGTCGGCCGCCAGACGTCCAGTGGCAGCCAGCGGCGAAGATCCGAGCTGCCCCAGATCCGGAATCGCCCATTGAACAATCCGAGCGGCTCGGCCTTGTAGCCCCGAATCGAGCGCAGCGGAATGATCTTCGCGGTCCCCGACGGGAAGTGGTAGCGCCGCAGAGTGATGGCCTCGCGGTCCAACTGGACCAGCCCGTCGTCGTAGTACTGGCGCGGCCCCGTCATGTGCGCTCGCTTGCCGATTTGTGCTCCTCGCATGCGCGCCGAAGCTCGTGGCCCCTGGTCGTCAGGCACCGGCCGGTCTGAAGGTTCCACTCCCAGCCGTGCAGATTGCACGTCAAAGTGTCGCCCTCCACCACGCCGAACTTCGACAGGTCCGCTTTCAGATGTGGGCAGCGACGCTGAATCTCCCAGCCGTCCAAGGTGATCGACGCGGTGTCGTCATGCGTCTCGGCGAACCAGCCGTCGGCGTAGGCGATCCGTTCGTCGGTGAGGCACTTGAAGAACGTGTACAGGTACTCGTTGTAGCCACCGACTCGCCAGGCCGAAAACCGTGTGGACAGGAAGATGGTGTTCACCCAATCCGGCTCATCGTCCCGCAGCACCGTGCGGACCAACTCCGGCGCGATCGCAAATCCATATCGGAACTTCTCGTCCGGAATGGGCTCGCGCACCACGCGTTTCGGGAAGTCGAGAACCACGGTCTCTGCGCCAAGCTGCAGCTCGACCGGATACCCGATGCCGTCGCAGATCTGATCGCTCTGCAACATGATCGGCTCGAGCACCGCTCGCAGCGGCACGAGCAGGGGTTCGCCGGACGCCAGCGCCCAACGCGCCTTCTCCGCAGCGAGCACCGGCGCCATCCGCTCGGCGTAGTCGGCGATGTAGGCGGCCTTGCCCGTGGTGAAGATGGCGTGCACGTCGTCGTCGGGCAGCGGGTGGGTCAGTGAGTTCAACTGCGGCCCAGTGAAATCCGCGCGCGACCCGGGAATCATCAGCAGGCCACGGTCGTGGCCGTGTGTCCGCATCTGGTCCAGGAATACCGCCTGGTCCGGGAAGATGTTGGCAGGGTCACCGCGGTCGTCGTTGAGGTCACGCAGATCGGGGTCGAGGAAGCACGGCGGGCCGGCCGACGGCACCACCCACGTCGCGCCGACCTGACCGATGTACTGGCGGCAGCGGTCCATCTGGCGCTGACGCTTCTGGGTGCCAAACGCCTCCTTCGCGCGAACCGGCATGTCGTAGACCATCGGGTACCAGATCGCGCCCGAGTACTGCAGCATGTGCACGTCGACGTGGCCGAAATCCGAAGCGAGGACCTCTAAGTCAATGGGGCGCGCGTCGTTCATGTTGAAGCACACCGTCTCTGAATCGTCGACGACCAGACCGGAGTCGCCGATCGGACCGTCGGCCGGGGCGCGCAAGGCGATGATCATCACGTCGAGGTTGCCCTTGGGCCCGCTGACGCGGTGTTTGACGGAGTCCGTCGTCTCGAAGAACCGGTGAAAGCCGATCTTCTCGAGTTCGCGTTGCAGATCCGGCACCGGATAGTCGGGCAGCAGCACGACCGCGTCCTTATTGACGTGCTCGCGCAGGGTCTTCGGATCGAAGTGATCGCGGTGCAGGTGCGAGACGTACAGGTAGTCGACGTTGCCGAGGGCGTCCCAGTCCAGTGTGCTGTTGTCGGGGAACGGGAACCAGGACGCGAAGTACGCGGGGTGGACCCACGGGTCGCAGAGGATGCTTCCGGCTTTGGTGTCGATCCGGAAACCCGCATGCCCGACGCTTGTGACCTGCACTTACACCCTTCCTGCTCGATGGAGATCCCGTTCGAGCTTAGCGGGACGAGATGTCGCCCTCGTTCCACAGTCGCCGGTAATAGTCGATGCGAGCCCGGTCCGGATCCACACCGTAGGCGTCGAACAGCTCGCCTTCCCACGACCCGGAGTAGTTCCACGACAGCGACAGCGTGGCTACCGCCAGGTCGGCCCACCGATCGGCGACTCCGAGGTCTCCGAGGTCGACGTGCCCATAGAAGCGGCCGTCGTCGTCGATCAACGTGTTGGGTGCGCACGCGTCGCCGTGGCAGACCACGAGCTGGTCGATCGGCGGTGAATCGGTCACCCACGGCGGCGGGCCGAACGGGCAGTCGTCGAGCGGCAGCCGCTCGTGCATTACACGCAACCCGACGCCTATCGCACGCGCCGCAGTCCGCGGATTGGCTACCCAATGGGGGGCGACCGCCGACCGGCCGGGTAACCCCTCGGTGTGCAGCCAACCGTCGCCCGTCCCCAGCACGCGGGGCACCCGGACAGCGCCTGCCGCCCAGCGCAGTCGTTCGGCCTCGGCGACCAGATGGTGTGCCCATACTGGCGGAGACACCTTGACGTACTCACGACCGCCATCCACATCGAACGTGACGCCGCCCAACTCATTGACCCACACAGGGACCACCGGACGGCCTCCGGCGATACAGACGACTATCTCCGGAACCGGCACGGGTTCGCTGGGAACGGTCACCGGACTAGGCTGCCTGATGTGGAACCGGTATATGGCACAGTCATTCAGCTCGCCCGCTTTGTATGGCGGCTGCAGGGGCTGAAGTTCACCGTCACCGGCGTGGAGAACCTGCCCCGCACGGGTGGTGCCGTCGTCGCCATCAACCACACCAGCTACTTCGACTTCACGTTCGCCGGACTGCCCGCTTACAAGCAGCACCTGGGCCGCAAGATCCGGTTCATGGCGAAGACAGAGGTCTTCGCCAGCAAGGCCACCGGGCCGATCATGCGCAGCCTGCGGCACATCGAGGTCGACCGCGCCGATGGCACAGCGTCGTTCGAGCAGGCCTGCCGGGCACTCAAGGAAGGCGAGCTGGTCGGCGTCTACCCGGAGGCCACGATCAGCCGCAGCTTCGAGATCAAAGAATTCAAATCGGGTGCCGCGCGCATGGCGGTCGCTTGCGACGTGCCCATCGTGCCGCACATCGTCTGGGGCGCGCAGCGCATCTCGACCAAGGGGCATCCTCGAAAGATGTGGCGCCCCAAAGTGCCGATCTCGGTGGCCGTCGGCGAGCCGATCATGCCGACCCTGCCGCCCACGGAGCTCACCGCCCTGCTGCATTCGCGGATGCAGCACCTGCTGGACCAGGTGCAGGACGCCTACGGGCCGTATCCACCCGGCGAGTACTGGGTGCCGCATCGGCTGGGTGGAGGAGCGCCGACACTGGCCGAGGCCAATCGGATGGATGTCGAGGAGGCCATGCAGAAAGCCCGAGCGAAGGCCGCCCGCGAAATTGGAGCCGACCCCACTGGGGCGCCGGGGTAGCGGGTATGGAGCCGGTTTTCCGCACGCTGGAAATCGCCGTCAACTTGGCGACCAGAGCCGTCGGGAACAAGATCACCTACCAAGGTCTCGAGAACATCCCGGAAAGTGGCGGCGCGGTGATCGCGATCAACCACACGAGTTATGTCGACTTCTTCCCGGCGGCGCTCGCGGCCTATAACAGGCACCGTCGGATGCGGTTCATGATCAAGACGGAAATGCAGGACGTAAGGGTTGTCAACTTTCTGATCAAGCACTCCGGGACCATTCCGGTGGATCGCCGCGCCGGGGGAGGCGCCTACGCGGTTGCGGTGGAGCGACTACGGGCCGGGGAGATCGTCGCCGTGTATCCAGAAGCCACCATCAGCCGCAGCTTCGAGCTCAAGGAGTTCAAGACCGGCGCGGCCAGGATGGCGCAAGACGCGCGGGTGCCGATCGTCCCGCTGATCGTGTGGGGCGCACAGCGAATGTGGACCAAGGATCATCCAAGGAATATGGGGCGCAAGAAGATTCCGATTACTGTCGCGGTGGGAGCTCCAGTACGTGCCGCCGGCACGATCGACGCCACAAGCGCCGCGATGCGCAAGGCCATGACGACACTTCTGTACAGGGTGCAGGAGGAATACCCGCATCCCGAAGGCGCATACTGGGTGCCCCGTCGACTCGGCGGTTCCGCACCGACGGTGGACGAAGCCAAGGCGCTCGAGGAGGCTGAGCTGGCCGAGCGGGCACGCAAGCGGGCCCAGCGGGATGCGAAGAGTCACCGGTGACCCCCGATCTGATCGCCTCGGATGTGGACGGCACGCTGCTCGACGACGACGAGAAAATCACCGCCCGCACCCGTGATGCCCTGCACGCGGCCGTGGACTCCGGCGCGCAGTTCGTGCTCGCAACCGGGCGCCCGCCGCGCTGGGTGCAACCCGTCGTCGACGCGCTGGGTTTCGCGCCAATGGCGGTGTGCGCTAACGGCGCAGTGATCTACGACCCGTCCACCGACCGGATCGTGTCCGCCCGTACGTTGTCGGCCGACGTGCTCGGAGCACTCGCCGAGATCGCCACCCGCGTCATCCCCGGCGCGGGCCTGGCCGTCGAGCGCGTCGGCAACAGCGCGCATGACGCGGCGACCCCGCAGTTCGTCAGCTCACCGGGCTACGAGCACGCCTGGCTCAACCCGGACAACACCGAGGTGTCCATCGAGGACCTGCTCAGCGCACCCGCGGTCAAGCTGCTCATCCGGATGGCCGGTGCCCGGAGTTCGGACATGGCCGCCGCATTGGCCAAACATATTGGACTGGAAGGGGATATCACCTACTCCACCAACAACGGCCTGGTCGAAATCGTGCCGCTTGGCATAAGCAAGGCCACCGGCGTCGAGGAACTGTCGCGTCCACAGGGCATCACCGCCGAGGGTGTAGTGGCGTTCGGCGACATGCCCAACGACGTTCCGATGCTGCATTGGGCTGGCCTCGGCGTGGCGATGGGCAACGCGCATCCCGATGCGATGGCCGCGGCCGACGAGGTCACCGCCTCCAACACCGACGACGGCGTCGCCCGCGTTCTCGAACGCTGGTGGCCCTAACGCCTCACGCGGGATTGATCGGCGGCGTGAAACGCTCGAGTTGGATGGGTTCGGCCTCGATGGACGGCGGTGGCAGCTCCAGCGGGACACCGTCGATGACGCGGGTCACCCTGTCCTTCTCGCGGTCGAAGTTCAGCGTGCCGTGCTGGAAATTCTGCACGATCCACTGCGGCTCCTGAATCTCGCCGCTGGTGGGAAGGCCGAGCGCGCCACGCTCAAAGCCCAGCGATCCCCACGCCTTGTAGATCGCACCGGTGACGGGCTCAGCTCCGCTTTGCGGTGACCAGTACACTGCGCCCTTGTCGAAGGTGACGTACCGCGTCGACCCCTCACCCGATGCCTCCGGCGAGGTGGGCGCACCGAGCAGACTGTTCATTCCGCCGATCTGCTGCCATCGTGCAAGGATCGCCCCGCCGCGCAGCGCGTCCACCAGGTCCTCGGGACCTGGCGGGTCGTTGAACCGCGCTGCGATGTCTCGCAATTCGCCCATGGCCGCATAGGCGGCGTTGCCCGGACAGTCGGTGTTGCCGACGTCGCGGTGGGTGAAGATCGTCGGCAGCGTGGGCGTCGCGCCGGTCGGGAACTTCGTGAACGGCCCACCCGTCGAGGGCAATACGACGGTGCCCCGTGGGTCGAGGTGGTCGATGCCGAGCCGCCAGCCGACAAGGCGGGCCGTGGTACGCAACTGAATCGGTGTCGGCGGCACGACGTCGAAGTCGCCCATCATCGCCACGCCCCAGGTGTTGCGGTTGAAACCGCCGGTGTGCGAACCCTCGACCGGTTTATCCATGCCGCCCGCGCGGCCCTCGAATACCTGCCCGTACTTGTCGACGAGCGCGTTGTACGCGATGTCGCACCAGCCCAGCGTGCGGGTGTGGTACTCGTAGATCGACCGGACGATGCCCGCTGAGTCCTGTGGTGCGTAGTCGTTGCTCCCAGCCGTGTGGTGCACGACTGCGGCCCGGATTCCGTTGTCGTACACCGTATTCCCGCATCGCATCGCCTCGTCGGCGCCCCATTGCGCGCGGCCGATGATGTTGGGTGGCTGTCCGGGGACCGTGACGGCGGACGGCAGCGGCAAGGTGTCCACCGGCGCCTGGGGCGGGCTGATCAGTACCGCGTTGATGTTCTGCGCGAACGGCTGCTCGACGTTGGCGGGCACATAGCCCAGGCCCGGATTGGCGGGCGCCTTGGGCGGCGCCCCGGTGGGTGCGGTCCCGGCCGGGCGGGTGACGGAGATCTGCACCGTCGTCGTGCGGCCGACGAAAATGGGCTCGGTGCCCCGCGGAACCGCGGAGTCGGGTCCGACGCCGTCCAGCGTCTCGGCCGCATACCAGGGGCCCCACGAGCCGTCGGATTTCTTGGCCCGGACCTTCGCCGAGGTGCCGGTCAGGTCGTCGGCCGTCAGCGCAACCATCGAGAACGGGGTGTCCTGGTGGACTTCGCGGATCGTCTCGCCCCCGCCGAGGCCGGTAAGAGGCTGCTGCGCGAGCTGTGGCGCCTGGCTTGCCTGCTTGTCACTGTCGTCGCCGGGCAGTCCGTTGGTCGCCCAGGGCAGCATCACGATTGTCGCCGCAATCGCGGTGAATAACAGCGACGGCGCGGGACGACGGCTCGGCACGGACCGATGTTACGTATGTGTCAGTTGTTGCTAGTGTTCCGACACGGTAGTTGGACCGACTAAGTCTGACGGTCGGACTCCTCAACGCGGCTCGTACCTCGCCGCTTGATCGTCATCCGACTAAATGCCGCGCCGGTTGTCCTGCAACGGCACCGCAGAGCGCACGGGCATTTCTGCGGTGCCGTTTGGTGACAGGACCTAGATGCCCGGAGTGGGGATGGCCGCCGGAAGGGCCGCGGCCGCGGCCGGGATGGCGGCGGCCGCCGCATCCGCTGCCGGGGCGCCGGCCGGCTTGACGGCCGACATGATCGCCGGCATCAACACGCCCTTGAGCAGGTCGATGGCCTGACCGGCGCCGAGCGTGTTGGCGGCGTTCATTACGTCGCTGATCAGCCCACCGCTGCCGCTGGTGGCCGGGACCGCCCCAAGTGACGGATCACCGAGGATCGGGTACGTGCCTGCAGCGGGATCCAGCCCGATCGGCGCCGAGATCGGCACCTCCCCGGGGGCGGGCAGGGCCGCCGCGCTCGAAATCGGCGACAATGCGTCGGTACCGGCCGGCGGCGTGGTCAGGCCCGTCGCGGTCAGGCCCGGCGTGGCCGGCAGCGCGCCGACTGCCGGAGTTCCGAGCGGGCTGGTGAGCGCCGGGTTCGTCAGCGCCGGGTTCGTCAATGCCGCATCCGTCAGGGCGGATGGCGTCGACGGCAGGCCGAGACCGGGTGTTGTCGCAGGCGCGGCGCCCAGACTGCTGGGTGTGGTCAGGGGCGACGTTCCCAGCCCCGGCGTGGTCAAGGACGACGTTCCCAGGCCCGGCGAGGTCAAGGTCGTCGGTGTGGACGCGCCCGAGCCGGTGAGCAGGCTCGTCGGCAGAGGCGGCAGGTTGATCCCGAACTGCGATAGGCCCTGCGACAGCGCCGACATCAGCTCGTTGGGCAGGTCGGTGATCATCGCGGCCTGGACGAACTGGCGGTGCTGCGTCGGCGGCTTGGCGTTCTCGGACAAGTCGGACACGGCGACTACTGCTGCTGGACTCGCGACTGCCAGGGCGGCGACTGCGCTCACGGCTGTCGAAAGCCTGCGTCGACGTCGGTTCGGCACGGAAGTCTCCTCAATATATGGATTACGTCTGGTAGGTGCTCGCGGTTGATTTCAAGGGATGACCCTGTCAGCGGCTGCGGACCCGATCGAGCGGAGCCTGCAGTGCCGACGTGATTGACGGTACTGGTGTGACTACTGGGACTAAAGTGGCGATACGGAATTGTGAGCCGATCGCAACCTTTGGCCTTCGTCGGATTCGGGGAGGGCCCTCGCAGTCGGATACCCTTGCTGCCGATGACAGCTCGTTTTGACCTCTTTGTCGTCGGTTCCGGGTTCTTCGGTCTGACGATTGCCGAGCGCGTGGCGACGCAGCTGAACCAGCGTGTTCTCGTCGTCGACCGGCGCCCGCACATCGGCGGCAACGCGTACTCCGAACCTGAACCCCAGACCGGCATCGAGGTGCACAAGTACGGCGCGCACCTGTTCCACACGTCTAATCAGCGGGTGTGGGACTACGTCCGCCAGTTCACCGACTTCACCGGCTATCAGCACCGCGTATTCGCGATGCACAACGGGCAGGCCTACCAGTTCCCGATGGGCCTCGGCCTGGTGTCACAGTTCTTCGGCAAGTACTTCACGCCCGATGAGGCCCGCCAGCTGATCAAGGAGCAGGCCGCGGAGATCGAGACCGCCGACGCGCAGAACTTCGAGGAGAAGGCCATCAGCCTCGTCGGGCGCCCGCTCTACGAGGCCTTCCTCAAGCACTACACGGCCAAGCAGTGGCAGACCGATCCGAAGGAGCTGCCTGCCGCCAACATCACCCGGCTGCCGGTGCGCTACACCTTCGACAACCGCTACTTCAACGACACCTACGAGGGTCTGCCGGCCGGCGGCTACACCGCGTGGCTGAAGAACATGGCCGCCGATGACCGCATCGAGGTGCGGCTGGACACCGACTGGTTCGATGTGCGCGACGGGCTGCGAGCCGAAAGCCCTGAGGCACCGGTGATCTATACCGGGCCGCTGGACCGCTACTTTGACTATGCCGAAGGTCGGCTGGGCTGGCGCACATTGGATTTCGAGGTCGAGGTTTTGAGCGACTGCGGGGATTTTCAAGGCACGCCCGTGATGAACTACAACGACCCTGACGTGCCCTACACCCGCATTCACGAATTCCGTCATTTCCACCCCGAGCGGGCCTACCCGGCCGACAAAACGGTGATCATGCGGGAGTTCTCGCGGTTCGCCGATGCCGACGACGAGCCCTACTATCCGATCAACACCGAAGCCGACCGCGAACTGCTGGCCGCCTACCGTGCGCGGGCCAAGGCCGAGACGGCATCATCGAAGGTGCTGTTCGGTGGCCGGCTGGGCACGTACCAGTACCTCGACATGCACATGGCCATCGCCAGCGCGCTGAACATGTACGACAACACACTCGCGCCGCATCTCCACGACGGCGCGCCGTTGACCGAAAGCAGTAGAGAATGAGCGATATTCCGTCCGGCGCACTCGACGCCGGGGAATCCAAGGCGGTCAGTCTTCTCGCCCGAATCATCCTGCCGCGGCCGGGCGAGCCGCTCGACGTTCGCAAGCTCTATATCGAGGAATCAGAAACCAACACCAGGCGTGCGCACCCGCCGACCCGGACCATGCTGGAGATCGGCGCGGAGTCCGAGGTGTCGTTCGCGACGTACTTCAACGCCTTCCCCGCCAGTTATTGGCGTCGCTGGTCGACGGTCGAATCGGTGGTGTTGCGCGTCGAGTTGACCGGCAGCGCCCGCGTCGATGTCTACCGGTCCAAGGCCACCGGCGCCCGGATCACCGTGGGTGGCGCCCCAATCTCCAGCGGTGCCTCGAACGAGCCCGCGGTAATCGAATTCGAAATTGGTCTCGACCCTTTCGAGGACGGCGGCTGGATCTGGTTCGACATCACCACCGAGTCGAAGGCCACCATGCACAGCGCAGGTTGGTACGCGCCGGTCCCCGCGCCAGGCCGGGCCAACGTCGCGGTCGGTATTCCGACCTTCAACCGGCCGGCCGACTGCGTCAACGCCCTGGCCGCACTGACCTCGGATCCGTTGGTGGACGAGGTCATCGGTGCGGTCATCGTGTCCGACCAGGGCGCCAAGAAAGCCGTCGACCACCCCGACTATGCGGCGGCAGCCGCCCCGTTGGGCAACCGCCTTACGATCCACAATCAGCCCAACCTCGGCGGATCGGGCGGCTACAGCCGGGTGATGTACGAGGCGCTGAAAAACACCGACTGCGAACAGATTCTGTTCATGGACGACGACATCCGCATCGAGCCGGACTCGGTGCTACGGGCGCTGGCGATGAGCCGGTTCGCCAAGGTGCCGACGCTCGTCGGCGGCCAGATGCTCAACCTGCAGGAGCCGTCACACCTGCACGTGATGGGCGAGATCGTCAAGCAAGAGAACTTCATGTGGACCAACGCGCTCAACACGGAGTACGACCACAACTTCGCGAAGTACCCGCTTGCCGCCGAAGAGGAGCCGCGCAGCAGGCTGCTTCACCGCCGCATCGACGTCGACTACAACGGTTGGTGGATGTGCATGATCCCGCGACAGATCGCCGAGGAGCTCGGCCAGCCGCTGCCACTGTTCATCAAGTGGGACGACGCCGACTACGGCCTGCGCGCGGCCGAGCATGGGTACGGCACCGTCACGTTGCCCGGCGCGGCGATCTGGCACATGGCGTGGAGCGACAAGGACGACGCCATCGACTGGCAGGCCTACTTCCACCTGCGCAACCGGCTGGTGGTCGCCGCGATGCACTGGGACGGCCATGTCAGCGGGCTGGTTGGCTCGTCGATCAGAGCCACCATCAAACATCTTCTCTGCCTTGAGTATTCGACGGTCGCGATCCAGAACAAGGCGATGGCGGACTTCCTGGCGGGCCCCGAACACATCTTCTCCATCCTGGAGTCGGCGCTGCCCGATGTTCGCAAGATGCGCGAGCAGTTTCCCGACGCGGTGGTGCTGTCCGGCGCCACCGCGCTGCCGCCGCCGTCGGACAAGCGTCGCACAAAGGTGAAGATCCCGACTAAACCGCCAGCGATCGCCTTCCGACTCGCCCGCGGCGTGCTTCACCAACTCAAGCAACACGACCCTGCCCATCATCAGCGCCCACAGCTTAATGTGGCGACACAGGACGCGCGGTGGTTCTTGTTGTGCAAGGTCGACGGTGTCACGGTGACCACCGCCGACGGCCGCGGTGTGGTCTACCGGCAGCGTGACCGAGCGAAAATGTTTGCGCTGCTGCGTGCTTCGCTGCGCCAGCACATCCGGCTGGCCCGTAAGTTCAATCGGATGCGCAAGGTCTACCGCGAGGCTCTGCCGGTGCTGTCGTCGAAGCAGAAGTGGGAATCGGTGCTCGTGGAATCGTCGCCTGCCAATGGCTGAGACCCTACGGGGCGAGGAAGCGGCACTGGTGGCCGTGCAGTCGGCGCTGGCCGACCGGCCCGGCGTGCTGGCCGTCGCGCGTGGCCTTTCGCATTTCGGTGAGCACAGCATCGGCTGGGTCGCGGTGGCTGCTTTGGGCGCTCTGCTGCAGCCGCGACGGCGCAGCGCATGGGTTGCCGCTGGCGTGGGAGCGTTCCTCGCCCATGTCGCCGCGGTGGTGATCAAACGAGTGGTCAAGCGCGAGCGCCCGCAGCACCCGGCGGTCGCCGTCAACGTCGGCACGCCGAGCCGGTTGAGCTTCCCGTCCGCACATGCCACATCGACCACCGCAGCGTCGATACTGTTGGCGCGCACAACGGGCCTGCCCCTACCCGTGGTGTTAGTGCCGCCAATGGCGTTGTCCCGCCTGGTGCTTGGCGTGCATTACCCCACTGACGTGCTCACCGGCGTTGCGGTCGGGGTCGTCGTCGCCAAGACGGTCGGAGCCGTCGCTGACCGGGTTGGAGGATGCTCATGAGCATCTCAAGTGAAAGCAGTGCAGAGAGCACCCCGAAGATGAGTGAAAAGCCGGCACCGGTAAAGGGCCCGCCCAGCAACGTCGTCACGGGCCTGGTCAAAGCGATCCGGCCCCGGCAGTGGGTGAAGAACCTGCTCGTGTTGATCGCACCGGTGGCGGCGTTCGGCAGCGACGTCAAGTTCGATGTGCACGATGTCGCGATCAAGGTGCTGATCGCGTTCGTCGCGTTCAGCCTGGCGGCCTCCTCGGTGTACCTCATCAACGACGCCCGCGACGTCGAGGCCGACCGCGAACACCCAACCAAACGCTTCCGCCCGATCGCTGCGGGCGTGGTGCCCGAGTGGTTGGCCTACTGCGTCGCTGTGGTGCTCGGTATCGCGGCGCTGGCGGTCTCCTTCCTCGCCACGCCGAACCTGGCAGTGGTGATCGCCGTCTACATCGCAATGCAGCTGGCCTACTGCTTCGGACTGAAACACCAACCGGTGCTGGACATCTGTATCGTCGCGTCGGCGTACCTGATCAGGGCGATTGCAGGAGGCGCCGCGGCGGGCATCCCGCTGTCCCAATGGTTCCTGCTGGGAATGACATTCGCGTCGTTGTTCATGGTGGGCGGCAAGCGCTACGCCGAACTACAACTCGCCGAGCGGACCGGTGCCAAGATCCGCAAGTCGCTGGAGAGTTACACGGCAAGCTATCTGCGCTTCGTGTGGACGCTGTCGGCGACCGCGACCGTGCTCTGCTATGGGCTGTGGGCCTTCGAGCGGGATGGCAACTACGCGTCCTGGTACGCGGTCACGATCATCCCGTTCACGATCGCAATTCTGCGGTACGCAGTCGATGTCGACGGCGGCCTGGCCGGCGAACCGGAGGAGATCGCGCTGAAGGATCGTGTGCTTCAGTTGCTGGCAGTGGCGTGGATCGGAACCATTGGTGCCGCCCTCTTCCTCAGTTGACAGGGTGAGCTCTGCGGTCGCCGGCCGACTTGCCCGCTGGCCGGCGTTCCCCTATGACGTCACAGTACGGCTCAGTCTGTGGGCGGGCGTGCTGGTCGTCGCCGTGCTGTTCGGGTGGGGCGCGTGGGAGCGTCGCTGGATCGCCGACGACGGGCTGATCGTGCTGCGCACCGTGCGGAACCTGTTGGCCGGCAACGGCCCCGTCTTCAACGCGGGTGAGCGGGTCGAAGCCAACACCTCGACGATCTGGACCTTTCTGATCTATCTCGGCGGCTGGATCGGCGGACCGGTCCGGCTGGAATACGTGGCGCTCGTGTTGGCCCTGACCCTCAGTGTGGCCGGGGTGGCAATGGCGATGCTGGGCGCCGGCCGGCTCTACGCGCCAGGCCTCGTTGGTCGAAGGGCCTTGTTGCTACCCGCCGGGGCACTCGTCTACATCGCCGTGCCGCCCGCACGCGACTTCGCCACCTCCGGCCTCGAAAACTGTTTGGTGTTGGCCTATTTGGGCCTGCTGTGGTGGATGATGGTCTGTTGGTCGCAGGCCCTGCGCGCCTATCCCGTCCCGCAACAGCAGCCGGCGCCGCGCAGGGGCGCGCCGCCGACCCTGCGTAGAGCACCCTACGCCCGTGCACCGTTACCGCCGCCCTCGACCAACGTGGTAAGCCGATTCTTTGACGCGGCACTGGCTTTCGTCGCAGGGTTGAGTGTGCTGGTCCGTCCCGAACTGGCGCTCATCGGCGGACTCGCGCTGATCATGATGCTCGTCGCCGCCCGCGGCTGGCGGCGCCGAGTGCTGATCATCGTCGCGGGCGGCCTGGTGCCGGTCGGCTACGAGATCTTCCGGATGGGCTACTACGGCCTGCTATACCCCGGCACCGCGCTCGCCAAGGATGCATCGGGATCCAAATGGTCCCAGGGCTTTGTGTATCTCGCCAACTTCAACCAACCCTATCTGCTCTGGGCTCCCGCGATCCTGCTTGTCGGTCTTGGTCTCGTCGTGCTGGTCACCCGCGGCCGGCCGTGGCGGACCCGCCAGGGGTCCCCGCCCGGCTTTGGCTGGGTGGTGCGCAGAGTGCAAAGCCCCTCCGCCGTCGTCATTTTCATGATCGTCAGCGGGCTTCTCCAGGCCATCTACTGGATCCGTCAGGGCGGCGACTTCATGCACGGCCGGGTGTTGCTCACGCCGTTGTTCTGTCTGCTGGCACCGGTGGCGGTGATACCGATGGCGCTGCCCGACGGAGCCCGGATGCCCCGCGGCGCAGGCTATTTGTTCGCCGGCGCGACGGGGGTGCTGTGGCTGGCGGTGGCGGTTTGGTCACTGTGGGCGGCCAATTCGCCCGGCATGGGCTCTGACGCCACCCGCGTCACCTACACCGGCATCGTCGACGAACGCCGGTTTTACTCGCAGGCCACCGGGAACGCGCATCCGTTGACCGCCGCCGACTACCTCGACTATCCGCGCATGCGAGCGGTGCTCGTCGCGCTGAACAACACTCCCGACGGCGCGCTGCTGCTGCCGTCGGGCAACTACGACCAATGGGATGTGGTGCCCGCGGTCCCGCCGCCACCCAATATGCCTCCGGACGCTCGGAGGAACTACAAGGGCCCGCATACAGTGTTTTTCACGAATCTCGGCATGCTGGGCATGAATGTCGGGTTGGACGTGCGGGTGATCGATCAGATCGGGCTGGCAAACCCGTTGGCGGGGCACACATCTCGCTTGGTTGACGGCCGCATCGGACACGACAAGAACCTGTTCCCCGATTGGGCGGTAGCTGAGGGCCCGTTCCTCAAGATCCCGCCGTTCATTCCGCCATACCTGGATCAGGACTGGATCGCACAGGCCGAAGCCGCGCTGAAATGCCCCGCGACCGACGCCATGCTGGCCGCCGTTCGTAGTCCGATGGATTTGCGGCGGTTTGCGTCAAACCTGCTGCATGCGCCCGAATTCACCAGCTACCGAATCGATCGGGTGCCGCTCTACGAGCTGGTCCGCTGCGGCTTGGCGGCGCCCGAGCCGATGGGCTCCCCTTACAAGGGCATGCCGGCAACGGGACCGTGACCGTCACCGATTTGTTAGCTGGCCGGGTTTTCTGAAAGTTTGGTAACGCCGCAGCCATGTTGGCGCGATAGCCATTTCGAGACCGCCGTTAATCCGGCGCGGACATGCGAACGGACGGTAAGAGCAGCAGATGCCTCGGACATCGGTGGTCAACGCTGTGCACTATCGGCTTCCTCGCCTGCTGGCGATCGCGGCCGCGGTGCTCACGCTTCCCGCGTTGGCGGTCGTTGTCGGTGGTGCTCCGAACGCGAACGCGTTCTCGCGCGAGGGTTTGCCCGTCGAGTACCTCGACGTGTACTCGACATCGATGGGCCGCAACATCCGCGTGCAGTTCCAGCCCGGAGGTGCAGCGGCGCCGACATTTAGCCCCGGAGGCGCAGCGGCGCCGACATTTAGCCCCGGAGGCGCAGCGGCGCCGACATTTAGCCCCGGAGGCGCAGCGGCGCCGACATCCAGCCCGAGCGGGGCCAAGGCCGTGTATCTCCTCGACGGCATGCGTGCGCAGGACGACTACAGCGGCTGGGACATCAACACCCCGGCGTTCGAGTGGTTCTACCAATCCGGCATCTCGACCGTGATGCCCGTCGGCGGCCAGTCCAGCTTCTACACCGACTGGTATTCGCCCTCGAGCTTCAACAAGCAGCCCTATACCTATAAATGGGAGACCTTTCTCACCAGTGAGCTTCCGCTGTGGCTGGCCGCCAACAAGCAGATCTCGATGACGGGCAACGGCGTTGTCGGCCTGTCCATGTCGGGCGGCGCGGCGCTGATTCTGTCGGCTTACCATCCGGAGCAGTTCAGGTACGCCGCATCGCTGTCGGGCTTTCTCAACCCGTCGGCGTTGTTTATGCAGCAGGCGATCCGCATCGCGATGCTCGACGCTGGTGGCTACAACGTGGACAACATGTGGGGGGCACCGTGGGACGGCGCGTGGAACCGCAACGACCCGATCAAGCAGGTCTCGCGCATCGTGGCCAACGGCACGCGGCTGTGGATCTACTGTGCGCCAGGCGGTTCCACCCCGCTCGACGAGCGCGCCGACCCGAACCAGGCGTTCAACGCCGACAGCCTGGAGTCGACGGCCATCAAGAGCAACAAGGACTTCCAGGAGGCGTACGCCAAAGCCGGCGGCAACAACGCCACCTTCGTGTTTCCAACTTCGGGTAATCACGCTTGGCCGTACTGGGGCCAGCAGCTGAATTCGCTGAAGCCAGACCTGATCACAACACTCAACGGCTGAGAGGCGACCAGGGACGATACACGCTGAAGAGAGGAATCACACCGAGGTGTGGTTGACTACACGGGCAACGCGGCAAGGTCCGAAGGAAAACATCCGCGTGCGGCTTACGACAGATGGGATAGGTAGAAGCATGACGTTCGTTGGGAAGATGCGCGGCGCCTGGGCGCGCCGGCTCACGATCGCGGCCATGGTGGC
>Ga0207688_10000618_pt1 | contig 17478 bp, 19 predicted proteins | sample KBSMiscanthusM4_FD_184296 | JGI IMG/M metagenome (GOLD analysis project Ga0207688, IMG submission 184296) | Miscanthus rhizosphere microbial communities from Kellogg Biological Station, Michigan, USA - M4 (SPAdes) (version 2) | ecosystem: Host-associated > Plants > Roots > Rhizosphere ...
CGCCTTCTACCTCTACATCCTCGACCCGGACGGCCACCGGGTGGAGATCTACACGCAGGACTACTACACCGGCGACCCGGACAACCCGATCGTCACGTGGGACGTGCACGACAACCAGCGCCGCGACTGGTGGGGCAACCCGGTCGTGCCGTCCTGGTACACCGAGGCCAGCCTCGTGCTCGACCTGGACGGCACCCCGCAGCCGGTGCTCGAGCGCACCGATCCGAGCGAGCAGGCCGTCACGGTCGGCGCCGACGGCTTCTCCTACACGCGCGCACCCGAGGTCGGCTTCAAGATGGGCCACCAGGTGTGACGGGGCGCGGGCTCGACGACGCGACGGTCACCCGGCTCGCCGACGAGCTGGCCGCCGCCACCCGCAGCCGGGGCACGGTGCCCCGGCTCTCGGCCCGGCACCCCGAGATGACCGTCGAGGACTCCTACGCCGTGCAGCGGGTCTGGCGTTCGCGCCGGGAGGCCGAAGGGCACCGGGTCGTCGGCCGCAAGATCGGGCTGACGAGCAAGGTCATGCAGGTGGCGACGGGGATCACCGAGCCGGACTACGGCGTGGTCTTCGACGACCAGGTCTTCGACTCGGGTGCGACGCTGCCGTTCGACCGGTACTCCAACGTGCGGATCGAGGTGGAGCTGGCGTTCGAGCTGGCCCGCCCGCTCTCCGGGCCGGGCTGCACGCTCGACGACGTGCTCGCCGCGACCGCCGCCGTGCGGCCCGCGCTGGAGGTGCTCGACTCGCACGTCGAGCTGGCGGGCCGCACGATCGTGGACACCATCAGCGACAACGCCGCGCTGGGGGCGATGGTGCTGGGCGGCCGGTTCGCGCCGGACGCCGTGGACCTGCGCTGGGTCGGGGCGCTGCTGGCCCGCAACGGCGAGATCGAGGAGTCCGGGGTCTCCGGCGCCGTGCTCGGCCACCCCGCCACCGGGGTGGCCTGGCTGGCCGACCGGCTCGCCGGGCACGGCGACCGGCTGGCGGCGGGCGAGATCGTGCTGGCGGGCTCGTTCACCCGCCCGATGTGGGTGCAGCGCGGCGACCTCGTCGAATGCGACTACCGCGACCTCGGCGTGGTGACCTGCCGGTTCCGCTGACCCCTACCCGAACCGGAGCAGGACCTTGCCGGACCGAACGGGGTCGGCGGCGGTGTGCAGCGCGGTGAGGGCGTCCTCGATGGCGTACTCGTGGGTGACCACCGCTTCCACGTCGAGGGATCCGTCGGCCAGGGCCTGCAGGACGTCGTCGATCTCGTCGTTGAACCGGAAGGAGCCGGTGAGCTCGAGCTCGCGTTCGATCGCGGTGGCCATCGGCACGGGCTGTTCGCCGGGTGGCAGCAGCCCGAGCATGACCACCCGACCACCGCGGGCGGTGTTCGTGATGGCGGCGGTGAGGCCGGGGACGCTGCCGGAGGACTCGACGGTGACGTCGGGCTGCACCGCCGCCAGCGCCGTGCGGTCGGCGGCGAGGAGGGTGCGGGTGGCGCCGAGCGCGCGGGCCCGTTCGAGCGGGGCCTCGTGCAGGTCGACCACGGTGATCTGCGCCGCGCCTGCGCGGCGCAGCACCGCGACGACGAGCGCGCCGATCGGTCCGGCGCCGATCACCAGCGCACTGCGCCCCCGGACGTCGCCCGCGCGGCCGACGGCGTGCCACGCGACGCTCGCGGGCTCGGCCACGGCCGCCGTGCGCAGCGCCAGCCCGGCGGGCAACGGGCGCAGCATGTGCGCGCCGAGGGTGACGTAGTGCGCGAACCCGCCCTGGGTGTGCGGCCGGTGCGCGGCGCTGCCGAGGTAGGCGCAGCCGGGGGAGAGGTTGGGCCGGTCGGCCGGGTAGCGCTGGCTGCCGTCGCCCGGGCCGGGCCGGGCCGGGTGCACCGCCACCGGCGTGCCCGGGGTCGGACCGGAGCCGTCGGACGCGCCCTGGCGGACGACGCCGACGATCTCGTGCCCGAGCAGCATCGGCTCCTTCAGGATCGACAGCCCGGCCGCGCCGTGGCGCCAGTAGTGCAGGTCCGAGCCGCAGATGCCGCCGTAGACGACCTCGACGACGGCCTCGGTGGTGTTGGGGACGCGGACGGGTACGGGCTCGATGCGGACGTCGTTCGCCGCGTGCGCGACGAGCCCGGTGGCCTTCTCGGGCAAGGTCTCGGGCAAGGTCTCGGGGAGCGTCATCACACGACCGCCGTCATCCCGCCGTCGACGAATATCGTCTGCCCGTTCACGTAGTCGGAGGCGTCGGACGCGAGCCAGATCGTGGGCCCGACGAGGTCGGCGCACGAGCCCCAGCGGGCGGCCGGGGTGCGGCCGAGCACCCACGCGTTGAAGTCCTCGTCGTCGACGAGGTTCTGGGTCATCTCGGTGTGGATGTAACCGGGGGCGATCGAGTTGGCCTGCACGTTGGCCGCGCCCCACTCGGCGGCCATGGCGCGGGTGAGGTTGCGCAGCCCGCCCTTGGCCGAGGTGTAGGGCGCGATGGTGGCCCTGGCGAGCTCGGACTGGACCGAGCCGATGTTGACGATCTTGCCGCGGCGGCGCTCGACCATCCCGCGGGCGACCGCGCGGCCGACGATGAAGGCGCTGGTGAGGTCCACGTCGATGACCCGGCGCCAGTCCGCGAGCTCGAGGTCGAGCATCGGCACCCGATGCTGGACGCCCGCGTTGTTCACCAGCACGTCGATCGGGCCGACCTCGGCCTCGATCGCAGCGACGGCCGCGACGACCTGGTCCTCGGCGGTGACGTCGAACGCGGCGGCGTGCACGCGCTTCTCGCCGTGCCGGGCCGCGAAATCGGCGCGGGTCGCGTCGAGACGGGCGCGGTCCACGCCGTTCAGCACGACGGTGGCCCCGGCCGCGGCGAGCCCGTCGGCCAGGCTGCGGCCGATGCTGCGGCTGGAGCCGGTGACCAGGGCGACGCGGCCGGTGAGGTCGAATGCCGCGGTGGACATCGGCGTGGACATCAGCGCAGCTCCTCGACGTCCGTGGTGAGCCCCTTGGCCGCCAGCACCGCGGTCAGGCCGGAGACCGTGAGCGGCGTCTCGCCGTCGCGGTAGCGCCGGATGTACCCGGCCTCGGCCTCCTCGCGCGCCCGGCACGCCTCCACGGCGTCGGCGGCGGCCTCGCGGGCCACCACGACGACGCCGTCGCAGTCGCCCTTCACGACGTCGCCGGGGCGGACGAGCTGGCCGCCGATGACCAGCGGCTGGTTCACCGGCCCGAGGGACTCCTTGACGGTGCCCTGGATGGCGACGAACCGGGAGAAGACCGGGAAGCCGAGCTCGCGGATCTCGCGGGTGTCGCGCACGCCGCCGTCGGTGACCAGCGCGGCGATGCCGCGCGCCACGCAGGCGTTGGCGAGGACGTCGCCGAACTGGCCCGCGGCCTGGCCGCCGGAGGCGACGACGAGCACGTCGCCGGGCTGGGCGTAGCTGATGGCGACCTGCAGCATGATGTTGTCGCGGGGGTGGCAGACCACGGTGAACGCCGGGCCGCAGAAGTGCGTGTCGCGGTCGATCGGCTTGATGGTCGGGTCGAGGGCGCCCTTGCGGCCCTGGGCCTCGTGGATGGTGGCGGCCGAGAAGGCCGCCAAGCCCTTGACGACGGCCGGGTCGGCCCGGTCGATCTTCGTCGTCACGTGGACCATGGGGGTACTCCGTTTCGTGGGTGGGGGTCAGCGCAGCGTGGCGACGGCGGCGCCGATGGCGGCGGCGGCGTCCTTCAGCGTCGGCTCGGCGGCGGCGAAGGACACGCGGAAGTACGGGCTGGATCCGTAGGCGGAGCCCGGGATCGTGGCGACCGAGGCGTGGTCGAGCAGGAACAGCACCACGTCGTTGTCGGTGGTCAACGTGGCACCGTCCGGGGTGGTGCGGCCCAGGAGGCCCGCGCAGTTGACGAAGAGGTAGAACGAGCCGTCCGGGCGGACCGGCGCCAGGCCGTCGACGTCGGCGAGCAGCCCGTGGATCAGGTCGCGCCGCTCGCGGTAGGCGGCCACCGAGCGGCGCACGAAGGCCTCGTCGCCGGTCAGCGCGGCCACGGCCGCGGCCTGGCTGATCGAGGACGGGCACGACGAGCTCTGCGATTGCAGCGTGTTCACCGCGCCGATCAGCCCGGGGTCGCCGAGCCCCCAGCCGAGCCGCCACCCCGTCATCGCGTAGGTCTTGGAGACCCCGTTGACGAGCAGGATCCGCTCCCGCAGCCGGGGAGCGACGGAGACGAGGCTGGTGGCGGGCCGGTCGGTGAACGTGATCTCGTCGTAGATCTCGTCGCACAGCACCATCACCCGCGGGTGCCGGTCGAGCACGTCGGCGAGGGCGGCCAGCTCGTCGGGCGTGTAGAGGGTGCCGGTCGGGTTGCCCGGCGCGTTCAGGACGAGCCACCGGGTGCGCGGGGTGATCGCCGCGTCGAGCGCCTGCGGGGTGAGGCGGAACCCGTCGGTGGTGTGGGGGATGGAAGGGCCGACGGAGGAGGCCCGGGGTGGGTTGGAACAAGCGGTCGAGACGACCACCGGGACGCCGCCGTGCGCGGCGACCATGTCCGGGTAGGACACCCAGTGGGGGGCCGGGACGATCACCTCGTCGCCGGGGTCGATCCCGGCCATGAGCGCGAGGAAGATCACCTGCTTGGCCCCGCCGCCGACGGCGATCTCGTTGCCGCCGTAGGCCTGCCCGGTGCGGCGCAGCACCTTGGCCGCGATGGCCTCGCGCAGCGCCGGGATGCCGTTGACGGGCGTGTACTTGGTGAGGCCCGCGTCCATCGCGGCCACGGCGGCCGCCTTGACGTGGTCGGGGGTGTCGAAGTCGGGCTCGCCGACGGTGAGGTCGACGATGGTGCGCCCGGCGGCGCGCAGGTCGCGCACGCGCTGGGCGGCCTGGGTGCTGGGCGACTCGCGGATCGCCTGTACACGGGCGGCGGGGACGAACACGGTGGGCTCCTAGTCGGTGCGGCGGACGAACTCCAGGCCGCCGGGCACCTGGAAGGTGGGCAGGATCTCGATGAGGCCGAGGTTGACGTGGCCCGGCGCGTCGAGGGCGAACTCGATGGTGTCGGCCACGTCGGCGGTGGTGATCGACTCGAAGCCCTCGTAGTAGGTGTGCCAGGCCTCCTGCAGCGCTTCCGGCGTGCCGCCGAGGTTGCGGCCGAAGATCTCGGTCTCGACCCGGCCGGGGCAGATCTCGGTGACCCGGATCCGCTTGCCGATCACGTCGTTGCGCAGCTGGCGGGAGATCTGGTGCACCGCCGCCTTCGTCGCGTGGTAGGCGGTGTGGCCGTAGAAGTTGTACAGCCCGGCGATCGAGGAGATGTTCACGACGTGGCCGCGGTCGCGCTCGACCATCCCCGGCAGCAGGAGCCTGCACAGGTGCAGCACCGCCCGCAGGTTGACGTCGACCATGGCGTCGACCTTGGCCGCCGTCGCATCGAGGATGTTGCCGGTGGCCGAGACGCCCGCGTTGTTGACGAGGACGTCGATCGGCAGTCCCTCGACCGCGGCGGCGAGCGCTTCGGTGTCGGCCAGGTCGACGGGCAGCGGCGTCATGCCGGTGCGGCTCGCCACCTCGTCGAGCTTGGCGGCGTCGCGGGCGACGCCGTAGACCGTGAGGCCGTGCTTGGTCAGCATTTCGGTGATCGCGGCGCCCATGCCGGTGTTGGCGCCGGTCACGAGGGCGGTCTGGTAGTCGCTGAAGGACATCGGTGCGGCTTCCGTTTCAGAGGGTGTCGCGCAGGGGGAGGTGCGCCCGGTCCTTGACCGTGCTCACGGCGGCGAGCGTGCCGAGCGCGGTGAGGACGGCGTACCAAGCGGGGACGTAGATCCCGAACTGGGGGATGAGCAGGGTCATCAGCAGCGGGGCGGTGCCGCCGAACAGCGCCGAGGAGATGTTGTAGCCCAGGCCGTAGGCGGAGTACCGCACGCGGGTGGGGAACAGCTCGACGATGAGGATGTGGATCACCGCGGTGTGACCCGCGAAGATGAACGCCATCAGGCAGGCGCCGAGGATGGCGAGCGCGAGGTTGCCGGTGACGATGAGGGCGTAGCACGGCACCCCGGCGATCGCCATGGCGATGGCGGCGCCCGCGATCACGCGCTTGCGGCCGACCCGGTCCGACAGCTTGCCCATGATCGGGATGGCGATGGAGATGACGACCAGGCTGGCGGCGGTGACGAGCAGCGCGGTGCCGGTGTCGAAGCCGATCTGCTGGCTCTTGAGGAACGTCGGCATGTAGGAGAACAGCACGTAGTAGCCGGAGCCGTTCATCAGCGGGATGAACAGGGCGAGCAGCATCGCGCGGCGGTGCTCGGGGGTGGCGAAGGCCTCCCGCAGCGGGTTGTGGGACAGGCCGCCCGACTCCTTGAGCCGGGTGAAGTTCGGGGTGTCGGCGATGTGCTTGCGGATGTAGAAGCCGATGACGCCCATCGGGATCGCCACGAGGAACGGGATGCGCCAGGCGAAGCTGCCGAAGCCGCCGCCCTCGATCGCGGCGGCGGAGAGCCACGGCGACATGGCGTAGGCCACCAGGGTGCCGGTGAGCAGGGCGAGGAACGAGGCGATCTGGGCGTAGCTGGTGATCCGGCCGCGGTGGCCGTCGGGCGCGTGCTCGGCGAGGAACGTCATCGCGCCCGCCGCCTCGCCGCCGACCGAGAAGCCCTGCGCGATGCGCAGCGTGACCAGCAGGATCGGGGCGGCGATGCCGATGGCCGCGTAGGTGGGCAGGAGGCCGATGCCCGCGGTGGCCACGCTGATCAGGCCGATGACGAACACGAGGAGGCGCTGGCGGCCGATCCGGTCGCCGAGGATCCCGCAGACGATCGCGCCGAGCGGTCGGATGAAGAACGAGATGGCGTAACCGGCGAACACGAGGGCGATCGCGTTGCTCGGGCTGGTCACGCCGAAGAAGACGATGGCCAGCGCGGTGGCCATGAAGGCGAAGATGCCGTTGTCGTACAGCTCGACGAAGATGCCGACGCAGCCCGCGGCCACGACCTTGGCGACGTTCGGGCGTTCGGCGATCGGTGTGTTGGGAATGTCCGCGGTGGGCGGGTGGGACGTGGTCACGCTGACTCCTGGAGCTCAGTGGCCGACGGGGTGGTGGACGTGCGGTGTGGATGGCCGTGCCTATCTGTGAAGTGCCTATCGGTGAAGTGCAGTGGTATTCCGAGACTGGTGTAGACGGTCTGTACGCGGGTGCGGATCTCGGCGAGGTGCGCCTGCTGGCGCCGGTAGTCCGCGATCGCGGCGGCGCAGGTGACGTGGCGGAAGCGGACGGTCTCGCCGGGGCGGGCCTGCCCGAGCCGGGAGAGCCCCACGCTGGTGACGACGGCGAGCACCGGGTAACCCGCGGTGACGCCGCGCCCGCGGTGCAGCACCAGGAGCTCGTCGCCGTCGGGCACCTCGACCGCGCCGACCGGCACGCCGCGCGACAGCACCTCGGTCGCGACCTCGCGGCCGGGCAGCGGCCCGCGGTCGGCCCGGCGCAGGCGCAGCCCGATGTGGTTGCTGCGGTCGCCGACGACGTAGTCGGTGGCGACGAGCCGCGCCGCGGTCGGCCCGAACTCGCCGACGTCCGGGCCGTCGGTCAGGTCGACGTTCCAGCGACCGGAGTAGGGGTGCGGGCGGGCGCCCAGGCGGAAGAACGGGATGTCGAACCACGGCTGGACCACCGGCGGGCAGTCGACGGCGACGGTCAGCACCGCGTCGCCGTCGAGCGGAGCGCCGAAGCCGAGGACCGTGTCCGGTGCGCAGCTGCCCAGGAGGCGTCGGGTGTGGAAGGTGCCGTGCACGGAGAGGTAGACCCGCAGCCCGGAGCGGATGCGGCGCACGGCGAGCCGGGTGCCCGCCCGCCAGACGACCGGCTCCCACTGCGGCTGCGGGTGCCCGTCGACGGTGACGTCGGCGTCGGCGCCGGTGACCGCCACCAGCAGGTCGGCGTCGGTGGTCGCGGCGAAGTCCAGCGCGACCAGCTCGAGGAGGGCGGCGTCGGGGTCGCCCGCGACCAGCGTGTTGGCCATGCGGGCGCTGTACTGGTCGAGGGCGCCGCCCGCCATCTGGCCCGACCGCGGCCCGTCGGCGCGGCCGAGGTCCTGCACGGTGCTCAGGCCGGGCTCGACCACCTGGACGCGGGCCGTCTCACGCATCGAGCCGCCCCTCGTAGGCGGACCACTCGGCGGCCCGGATGGGGAAGAAGCGGAACGTGTCGCCGGGGGCGAAGGCGGCGGGCGGGTCGCGGTCGACGTCGACCAGCGTCCGCGGGGTGCGGCCGATCACGCACCAGCCGCCGGGCGCCTGCCGCGCCGACACGACGGCCTGGCGGCCCGCCACCGCGACGGAGCCCGCGGGCACGGCGGCCCGTGGGCTCGCCAGCCGCGGCACCGGGAGCGGGAAGCGCGGCCCGTCGAGCATCGGGGCGCCCGCGGGCGCCCCGAAGCAGCGCATGACGAGCGCCTGCTCGGTGTGGATCGCGACGACCCGGTCGACGTCGATGCCCTGCTGCTCCGCGACCCGGGCCAGGTCGGGGCCGTGGTCGCCGCCGTACACGACGGGGATGTCGAAGTGCCGCGGCGCGCGGATCGACCGCGGCCGGGAGCCTGCCACCGCGGCCCGCACCAGTCCGCGCACGGCGTCGTGGTCGGTGAGCGCGGCGTCGAACTCGACGAGCACCGCGTCGTAGGTGGCGATCGCGCCGCGGAGGTGGTGGTCGTGCCTGCGTTCGTCGAGCCAGCCGCTCAGCGCGTGCACGACGTGCCACGCCTGCTCGCGGTCGGTGGTTCGGCAGGTGACGCGGACCGCGGCGTCCCCGCAGTCGCTGATGTCCAGTGCGGTGCTCATGAGAGCACCCGCGCCGCGAGCACCTGGGCCAGCGGGGCGATCTCGACGCCCGCCGCGAGGAGGGCGGACCGCACCGCGCGGGCGTTCTCGACGGCGGCGGGGTTGTCGCCGTGCAGCAGGATCGTGTCGGCCCGCACCGGCACGCGGCCGCCGTCAACCGCGTCCAGGTAGCCCTCGGTCACCAGCTGCACGGTGCGGGCGGCGATCGTCGCGGCGTCGTGGATGACGGCGCCCGGCTCGCTCCGCGGCACCAGCGTGCCGTCGGCGCGGTAGGCCCGGTCAGCGATCCCCACGATGCCGACGGCGAGGCCGCGCGCCCGGGCCGCGTCGGCGAGGCACCCGTCCTGCGCGAGCACCACGAGGCTCGGGTCCACCGCGTCGACCGCGTCGACGACCGCCTCTGCGTAGTCCGGCCGCGTCGCGACCAGGTTGCCCAGCCTGCCGTGCGGGGCCAGGTGCGACACCGTCGTGCCGTGCGCGGCGGCGAATGCCGACAGCGCGCCCAACTGGTAGATCGTGTCGGTGCGGACCTCGTCGGCGGTCAGATCCATCGCGCGGCGACCGAAACCGACCACATCGGGAAAGCTCGGGTGGGCCCCGATCGCAACGCCGCGTTCGACGCATCGCCGAACGGTGAGGTCCATGGTGCGCGGGTCGCCCGCGTGGAAGCCGCAGGCGACGTTGGCCGAGGTCAGGAGGTCGAGGATGGCCTCGTCGGCGCCCATCGTCCACGCGCCGAAGCTCTCCCCGAGGTCGGCGACCAAGTCAATTCTGGGCATGACGCTCCACACTTCCAATGCGGCGGGAAATGGTGGCGGTAATTCCGACCAACCGATTGGGAGTACGTTAACGGAGCCGCCGCGCCGGGTGGTAAGACCGAGATTGTGTGTGGTCATCGCCGCCACATATGGCTACGGCGACACGTAGCTCCGCAGCACCTCGCGCAGCAGCTCGCGCACGGCCTCCGCGGCGCGCGAGAGCGTCTGGCCGGAGGCGGTGCCCAGCGACACCTGCACCTCCAGGGCGGGTGTCAGGTGCCGCTGGTGCAGCTCGGAGCCGCCGATCATCCGCCGGGCGACCGAGCGGGGCAGCACCGTGGCGCCGAGGCCGCCGCGGACGGCGCGGGCCATCAGGGGCACCGACTCCACCTCACCCACGACGTTCGCCGCGCTGGAGGCCTGGCTGAAGGCCTGGTCGACGACGCGCCGGATGGTGTGGGTCGGGCCGGGCAGCAGGAGCGGCACGTCGGCGAGATCGGCCATCGTCACCGCGTCGTCGGCGCGGGCGGGCAGGTCGATGCCGTCGGGCGCGACGACGACCAGCTCCTCGGTGACGAGCCGCTCGAAGTCCACGCCGCGGATGGGGCCGCTCTCGTAGAGCAGGGCCATGTCCATCCGGCCCGTCATGAGGGCTTCGCTGAGCACGCCGCCGAAGTTCTCGTTGATGTGCAGGAGCACCCGCGGGTACCGCGCCCGCACCGCGCTGAGCAGGGGGAACGCGAGCGCGTTGACGGTGCTGTACGGCGCGAGCCCCACCGAGACGCCGCCCGCCAGCTCCCGGCCGACCACCTCCACGTCGGCCTGGGCCTGCTCCAGCTGGCGGAGGATGACCCGGGCGTGGCGGTAGAGCACGCGGCCCGCCTCCGTGGGCTCCACGCCTTGCTTGCTCCGCGAGAGCAGCTGCTGCCCGAACAGCGACTCCAGCGCCGTCATCTGCTGGCTGAGCGCGGGCTGCGCGATGTGCAGCAGGTCGGCGGCGCGGGTGATGCTGCCCGCGTCGACGACGCGGACGAAGGAGTAGAGACGGCGCGTGTCCATCGGCCACTCCTCGGGTTCGGTGCGCGGAGGACATCTTGCCCGGCGAGCGCGCGCGTCTGCGATCACGGCTCGTTCGCGAGTCGTACGCCGGTGGTGGTGAGGGCGGGGTTGGCGGCTCGGCCTTCGGTGCAGAGCAGCACGACGGTGGAGCGCTCGTCGAGGTGGAGCGCGCGGCGGGCGCGGTCGTCCGGCCCGGCGAGCAGGGTGTGCAGCCCCGCGAGCGTGGCGCCGCCGCAGGGACCGGCGTCGATGCCCGCGTCGACCAGCAGCCCGCACGCCGCGGCGCAGGCCTCCTCGGTGATCGCCACCGCGGCGTCGAGGCCGTCGCGCATGGCCGTCCAGGCGCTGCTCGACGGGGTGCCGCAGTTGAGGCCTGCCATCACGGTGCGCCCGGTGCGGACGCGGGTGAGCTCGCCCGCGTGGAGGCTGGCCAGCACGCAGGCGGCGGTGTCGGGTTCGACCGCGGCGACGGCGGGCCGGTCGGTCCGGTCGGCGGCGCGGTAGTGGGTGAGGGCCGCCAACGCCAGCGATCCGACGCCGACGGGCACCAGCACCGCGTCCGGCCGATCCCCGGACGCGGCGAGCTGGGCGTCGACCTCGCGGAACAGGGTGGTGTAGCCGTCGGCGATCCAGCCGGGGATCCGCTCGTAGCCGGGCCACGCCGTGTCCTGCACCAGGACCGCGCCCGACGCGGCGGCGTCGGCGCCCGCCCGGCGCACGGCCTCGTCGTACTCCGCGCCGGTGGGGACGACCGTGGCGCCCTCGCCCTCGATGGCCGCGACCGCCGCCGGGTGCACACCGTCGGGCACGTAGACCCGCACCGGCACGCCGAGCAGCCGCCCGGTGCGGGCCAGCGCCCGCCCGTGGTTGCCGTCCGTGGCGGTGACCAGCGCGCTCGGCATGCCATCCTCGACGATCTTGTGCACGGCGTACGAGGCGCCGAGCACCTTGAACGCGGGCAGGCCGAGCCGGTCGGTCTCGTCCTTGACCACCACCCGCCCGAGGCCGAGCGCGCTCGCGACCTGCGGCAGGTCCCGGAGGGGCGTGGGCGCGTAGTCCGGCAGCGTGCGGTGGAACGCCTGCGGGTCGCCGACCACCCCCGCGGCGCGCCACCCGCGCCCCCGGTCGGTGAGGTAGATCGGCGGCTCCGCGTCCATGACGAGAACGGTAGTTCGGCGGAGGCGTCGGCCGGTGACGGCGGCGCTGTGCGGACGGACGATCCGCGCCTAAAAAACCTGACCACCGTGATCGCCGACGTGATCGCCCCGGCGGCGGCCGAGGTGGACCGCACCGGCGCCTTCCCGCGTGCGGGCATCGACGCGATCACCCGCCAGGTCACCCGGCTGGCGCGGGTCGACGAGGCCCGCCACGTCGCGTTCGGGGGTCGCGCACCTCGAACACCAGAGCGCGCTCGACCCCACGCTGCGCGGCAAGCTGCGCGCGGAGGTCGAACGCCGTCACGACGCGCTCGTCGACACGGCCGGGCTTCCCGCCCGATGCGGCGGCCGAGCTGTCGGCGCTGCACACGCGCAACTTCATGTGAGGAGTTTGAACTCGGTCCGCATTGGTACCCGATTACGGCACATCTCCACTGCATCCAGCCGACGGGGGTCGCATGATCTGGTTCGCCATCGCGCTCGTGCTCTTCGCGTGCGGCGGCGTCGCGCTGTGGCTCAGCCGGGCCCCACGTCGGCCCGCGCCGCGGCCCATCCCGCACGACGAGCCCGAGAACCTCTTCGAGCCGCGGTCCGCCCGCGAGGACCCGTCGCCGTGACGACGCCGAGCGGAGCGGAGCCGGTGCACGCCGAGGAGGAGCGAGCCGCCATGGTGGAGCGGCTCCGCGCCGCGGGGATCACGGATCCCCGGGTGCTGGCCGCCATGGCCGAGGTCCCGCGCGAGCGCTTCGTGCCCGCCGCGTTCCGGCGCGAGGCCTACGCGGACCACCCGTTGGACATCGGGTTGGGCCAGACCATCTCCGCGCCGTGGATCGTCGCCTTCTCCGCCGCCGCGTTGGACGTCGCGCCGGAGGGTCGCGTGCTGGAGATCGGCACCGGCTCCGGCTACGGCGCCGCGGTGCTCGCCCGCTGCTGCCTGCACGTGGTGACGATCGAACGGCACCCGCCGTTGGCCGAACGGGCCCGGGCCGTGCTCGCGGCCGTGGGGATCGAGAACGTCGAGGTGCGCACCGGCGACGGCGCCGCGGGCGCGCCCGACCTGGCCCCCTTCGACGCCGTCGTGGTGACCGCGATGGCGACCGCCGAGCCGCCGCCCGCACTGCTGTCGCAGCTGGCGCCGAACGGGACGATGGTCTGCCCGGTCGGTCGCCGCGGGAAGGGCGTCCTCACCCGCTACCGGGCGGGGCGGGCCGAGCGCCTGGCGAACGTCGCGTTCGTCCCGCTGGTCACCGGCGGTGGGCCCGGGTTGTGACGGTCAGGCCGGATCGGTCGACGAGCCTTCGACCTGCTGCTTGATCGACGCCAGCGTCTGTTCCAGCCCCGCGCGGATCCCGGGGCCGTCGGCCCGCTCGGTGTGCAGCCGCACCGCGACCCGGGAGCCGCTGTCGGCCGGGGCGACCTCCAGCTCGCCGTGGTAGCCGTTCGGCCCCTCCGACCCCCAGCGCAGGGTGCGTGCCGCGTCGTCGACCGAGATCCAGGCGTCGCCCTCGCGGCGCTTGCCTTCGACGTCCGCGACGACGTGCACCTCGTCGCCGCCTTCGACGTGCTCGCCGGTCGGCTCCGCCTCCTGCATCGAGCTGAAGTAGTCGGGGAGGTGGTGGACGTCGGCGAGGTAGCGGAACAGCTCGTCGGGGTCGGCGGAGACGGTCGCGGTGTGCTCGTAGTCGCCCATGCCGCTGGGGTACCCGCCGCGGCCCGACTCACGCCCCCTGGACGCCTCGATGATCGCGCGGCGGGTTCGCGGGGCCTGTGGCTTGCCCCGCCGGACGGGGCATGGGCACGAGCGCGATCGCGAGGCCCACGAGGGCGGTCACCCCGTGGACGATGGTCACCGCGAGGTTCTGGCTGAACACGTTGGCGTCCGGCGTCGCCAGGCCGACGACGCCCGCCACGGTCAGCGCCGCTCCGGCCACCGCCAGCACGACGCCGCCCACGCGCATCGAGGTCTCGTTCGACGTGCAGGCCAGGGCGACCAGTCCCAGCACGACGTGGATGACGTTCTGCAGGGCGTTCGTCTCCAGGCCGAGCAGGCCGTGGTTGGTGTCGCGGCCAGCCAGGTCGGTGGCCGGGTCGCCGAGGAAGAAGAAGCCGATGATGCCCCAGACGAGGAAGAGGGCCCCGAGGACCAGCAGGGTCACCTGCGGTGACGGGAACCGCGCGGGTGCGTGTCGTTGTCGCGCCATGCACGGGGGGATACCCGGTCAAAGCTGCTTCACTCCCGATCGGCAGGCGCAGGGCGGGCTGCTCAGCGGTTGAAGCGTTCCCGAAGCTCCTTGAGGGTGCGGTCGAGCAGCCGGGAGATGTGCATCTGCGACACGCCGACGACCTCGGCGATCTGGCTCTGCGTGCGGTTGCCGAAAAAGCGCATGATCAGGATCTGGCGTTCCCGCTCCGGCAGCGCGTCCAGCAGCGGGGCGAGCGTCTCGCGGTCGTCGACGCCGGCGAGGCTCTCGTCGATCGAGCCGGTCCCCTTGGCCAACGAGGCGTCCCCGGCCTCGGAGAGGTGGTCGAGCGAGTCGTTGCGGTAGGCGTGCTGCGCGGCCAGGCCCTCGACCACGTCCTCGACGGGCACGCCGAGCCGGGCCGCGATCTCCGAAGGGCGCGGGGCGCGACCCAGCTCCTGGGCGAGCGGCCCGATCGCGGTGGTCATCGTGCTCTGGATGTCCTTGAGCCTGCGCGGCACGCGCATCGCCCATGTGTGGTCGCGGAAGTGCCGTCGGATCTCACCGGTGATCGTCGGGACCGCGAAGGACAGGAAGTCGAGGCCGCGGTGCGGGTCGAAGCGGTCGACCGCACCGATCAAGCCCAGCGTGCCCGCCTGCACGAGGTCGTCTTCGGGTTCACCGCGGCCCGCGAAGCGCCGCGCGATGTGCTGTACCACCGGGAGGTAGCCCGTGACCAGCTCGGCCCGCAACGCGGCCCGCCTGCGGTCGTCGGGCGCCAGGTCGTCGAGCTCCTTGAACAGGGGTGTCAGATGGTCGTACTCGTGCGCACTTCCCCGGCCCCGCGTCGCTGCAGGCCCGCGCCTGACACCGCCGCTCTTGGTACGGGTGTCGGCCATCGTTCGGATTACCCGGTGTCCTCGGGCGGACAAACCCTCAGATCTGTTCGAGCGGGTGCAATCCGACGAGCTCGAGCACGTGGTGTGCCGTGCTGCCCCGAGGAGCGAGGAGGTGCAGCCGCTCGTGGTGGGCGGTGCTGCGGTCGCGGGCCTCGTACAGGACGTGCACGCCCGCGCTGGCCAGCAGCGTGACGCGGGACAGGTCGACCGAGCGCGACACCGTGCCGTTGCTGGTGATGGAGCGCAGCTGGTCGCGCAGCTCGACGGCGCCCGCGACGTCGACGGGACCGTGCACGACCAGTACCGCGTCCGGGCCGTCGGAGGTGAGGGCGGCCAGGAACGGCTCGTCGGGCATCGGCGCGATGGGGGTGCCCGCGGGTCGGGTCGAGAGCGTGACGGCCCGATTGGGGTTGTGGCGCAAGCGAACGGTGGTGCCCGACGGCAGTCGGTCGATCCGGACGTCGTCGACGAGGTCGACCGCCATCGTCAGGCCCATGCCCCGGTAGGGGTGGTCGGAGGGCAGCCGCCAGCGGCCGTGATCGGCCACCGCGATCTCCACGACCCCCGTCTCGGTCAACTCGACGTGCACGTGCACGGTGCTCGGACCGCCGGGCCGGTCGACGTAGGCGTGTTCGACGGCGTTCGTCACGACCTCGCCGACGGCGTGCTGGATCGCGGTGGCGGTCAGGTCGTCGACCCCGAGGGCGGCCAGCCACATCCCGAGGGCGGTGCGCGTGGTCTTCACCGCGACCGCGGTGCCGGGGAGCGACAGCTCGACCTTGCCGAGTGGGGGATGCCGTTGGACCGCCAGCAGCGTGACGTCGTCCCGGTATCCGGTGCTCCGGATGAGCCGCGCGAGGACGTCGTCGCAGAAGCGCTGTGCGGCGGGATCCCCGTCGAGGCGCTCCCGCAGGTGGGCGGCGGCGTCGGCGAGGTCGTCACCGCCCTGGGCCGGGTGGACGCCGGGCCGTTCGAGGATCCCGTCGGTGTAGAGCAGCAGGAGGTCGCCGTCCGCCATCCGCTCCTCAGCCTGCGTGTGGGCGGCACCCGTTGCAAGCGGACCGGCGGGACGCCCGAGGTAGCGGGGCCCGGTGGCCGTGAGCAGCAACGGGGGCGGGTGCCCCGCCGAGCTGACGCGGAGCGCGCCCGTGGTCGGGTCCAGCACGGCGACGCAGACGGTGGCGGTGTGCGCGTCGTCGAGGTCGCGGGCGAAGCGGTCCAACGCGGCGACGACGCCCGCAGGCGGCCCGCCCGACTCCAGGCAGTAGCGGGCGACCGCCCGCAGCTGCCCCATCGCCGCCGAGGCGGCGACCCCGTGCCCCACGACGTCCCCGACGACGAGGCCGACCGATCCGTCGGACAGCACGACGGCGTCGTACCAGTCGCCGCCCGCCGCCGTGTCGACCTCGGCCAGCAGATAGCGCGCCCCTACCGCGACCCGCGGCAGGATCGGCACACCCGCGGGCAGCAACGCGGCCTGCAGCACGGCGAGGTCCTGATCGGGCCCGTGCGCGCCGTCCGCGGAGCCGTGGAGGCGGCCCTCGTCGCGGTCACGCGCTGGCATCACGCCCCCTTCCTCCTGGTGGCATCGTCGGTCGCGTGTCGGGTTGCCCTCGGCGGGGGAGTGCCCACATCCGAACGGGCGAAACGCCCCATCGCATTCCGGAGGAGGCAGCGCTTCTCGCCGCTCGGGTGCGTGTCGTCGCGGGTCTCAGCGACCGTCGGGCGCCGGTCGCGCCCGGGCGCTCTTGGCGTGCGGTTGCGAAGAGCCCTAGCCGCGCAACGTCGTGCGGGGCTGGACGCGCTTGGCGCGGGCCAGCCATCGGAACCCACCGACGAGCGCCCACACGAGGAACAACGCCCCCAACGAGCTCACCTGGAGGACCAAGGCCACCATCGCCAGCAGGCCGACGACGAGCACGACCGGCACGCTCACCCCGAACCGCCACGCCCTACGCCAGCGGGCCCACGGATCGAAGCCTGCGAGCCGAAGCGCGAACCCCGGATCGTCCGCGGCCGTCCGGCGCTCGAGGTCCTCCAGGATGCGGTGCTCCCGATCGTTGATCATGCAACTCTCCATCGCCAACAGCCCCGCCCTCGGGAACTGCTCGGTGGGTACCCGCGGTCAAACCAGAATCACCGGTCCCGACCTGGCGATCCCGGTGTAAGGCGGACAGGCCGGGGTAGCGCTTCGACATGGTTGCCTTCGGCTACACCTTGATGACCGAGCAGCGCGGACCCCGCGAGCTGGTGGCGGACGCCGTCGCCGCCGAGAACGCGGGGTTCGACTTCGAAGTCTGCAGTGACCACTACTCGCCCTGGCTCGCCGTCCAGGGCCATGCCCCGAACGCGTGGGCCGTGCTGGGCGCGGTCGCCTCCGCGACCCAGCGGGTGCCCCTGATGACGTACGTGACGTGCCCGATCATGCGCTACCACCCGGCGGTCGTCGCCCAGCAGGCCGCCACGGTCGCATTGCTCGCGGGGGACGGGCGGTTCACCCTCGGGCTGGGTGCGGGGGAGAACCTCAACGAGCACGTGGTGGGCCAGGGGTGGCCGCCCGCGAACGTGCGGCACGAGATGTTCGCCGAGGCGCTGGAGATCAT
>Ga0207688_10000622_pt1 | contig 17419 bp, 19 predicted proteins | sample KBSMiscanthusM4_FD_184296 | JGI IMG/M metagenome (GOLD analysis project Ga0207688, IMG submission 184296) | Miscanthus rhizosphere microbial communities from Kellogg Biological Station, Michigan, USA - M4 (SPAdes) (version 2) | ecosystem: Host-associated > Plants > Roots > Rhizosphere ...
AATTCAACATCGCCGAGGTTGAGCCGGGCCGCGTCGTATTCACTTGCGTGCCTGACGAATCCGCGTACAACCCGATCGGCGCGATCCACGGCGGGCTGATCTGCACGCTGCTGGACTCGGTGACCGGTTGCGCAGTCCACAGCACCCTGCCCGCCGGCAAGGGTTACACCACGATCGAGATCAAGGTGAACTATCTCAAGGCGGTCCGCCTGAGCAGCGGCCTCCTCAGCTCGCCGCGGGCCCCCGCCTCGACCGTCGCCCGGCGCGGCGGATCTTCCGCAGGAGGGCGAGCAGGTTCCGGGGCGTGAAGCGGAACCAGAACGCCACGTCGCAGCGGTTCTCCCGCCAGCCAGGATTGATGCGCGCGTACGCGCGAGCCTCCGGCCGATCGAGGTACCCCTCGGGGAACTGGGCCAGTGTCTCGGGAGAGATCCCGATGTCGACGAACATCAGGCCCGTCTCGGGGTCCATCCGGAAGTGGTTGTCCTCCGCCAGCCGGGCGAAGGCCGCCCGGATCGCCTTCCCCTCGGTGTCCCCGGGCGCCGGACGGGGATCGAGGATGTGGTACTCGGCCAGCGCCGAGGTCAGGGAGACGAACCCGAACAGACTCACGATCGATAGCCGGTAGTAGCGCGTCCGTGGATTCCGCAGCTTGGAGCCGAGGAAGAATCGCAGGCCCGAGCGGAGGTGGAGCGCCCGGCCTCGGTGCTCGGGCAGGACGCGGAGCTTGCCGCCCATGATCATCCTGGCCCGCGGCAGGTCCATCGGGGCGGTGCGCCAGAACTGGTAGCCCACGATCTGCCCGCCGTGCTCGAAGACGTGGACCACCTCGTTGGTCTCGGCGTGGACCCGGAAGTGGGCGAGCTCCTCCGGAAGGATGCCGTAAGAGAACGCGTGCAGATCGGCCAGGAGCCGATCGGTGAACTCGCGGCGGGGGATGACCCGGATCCGGTCCCGGGGCGCCGTCATGCGCTCACCCCGACGGTCACGGCGGTCCCGCGGGCGGGTCGGGCCGGTCGTCGAGCCGCCGCTCGAGGAAGGTCAGGTCCAGCCAGCGGCCGAACTTGCACCCCACCTGGTGGAGGGTTCCGGCCTGACGGAAGCCGAGACGCTCGTGCAGGCGGATCGAGCCGTGGTTGTCCGCGTCCACCCCGGCGACCATGACGTGCTTCCCGAGGTCCGCCGCTCGCGCCAGGAGCACTCCCATCAGGGCGGTGCCCACGCCGCGGGCCCGGACGTCGTGGCGGACGTGCACGCTGTGCTCGACGGTGTGCCGGTACCCGGGCCAGCTGCGGAAGTCCCCGAAGCTGGCGAAGCCGAGCACGCCCGAGTCGTCGGCGGCGACCAGGACCGGATAGCCGGCCTCGCGGCGGGCGCGGAACCACCGGAGCCGGTCCTCGAGAGTGGATGGATGGTCGGAGAAGATGGCGGTCGAGGTCGCGAGGACATCGTTGTAGATGGCGAGGATCGACGGGAGGTCCGCCTCGGTGGCGTCGCGGATCATGCGCGAGCAGCGTCGCGCATCCGCCACGGGCCCCGCCAGCACAGTCGAGCCGGGCTCGGGCGCCGTCGCGACCCGGGAGCCGGCGCGCATCGGGTCCTCGGACATCTTGACCCCACGCGTTCGGTCGTGTTCTTTGTGGAGAACGACTCGGGGCGTAGCGCAGCCTGGTAGCGCACCTGCCTTGGGCGCAGGGGGTCGGAGGTTCAAATCCTCTCGCCCCGACTCGCAGCACCTGGCGCCCTCCGAGGCCGGGCCTCGGTTTCATCCATCGGTCCGCTCGACAGGACCGGGCGACTGCCCGACGTAAAACGGCTCGACTCACCCCGTCCACGGGCAGCTGTCACTCCTGACGCGGAGGCCCGTTGGCTGGTGAACGCCGCTCCTCCCATCGAGCCGGGCGCGGCCGCAGCGCCATGCAAATGTCACTCGCCCCTCGAGCCGGACGTCATCGGCGTTGCCCGTACCGGGTGGGCTGCCGATGACCGCGTCCCGCTCGCCCCGACACCGTCCTGACCCCTCGCTCGACTTCCTCGTCGGTGGCGGCGAGCTCGGCGCCGAGATGCGCCGCAAGGAGTGGGGCGGGACGCCGCTCGGCGAGGCGGCCCGCTGGCCGCAGAGCCTGCGCACCTCGGTGAGCATCTGCCTCAACTCCCGGATGCCGGTCCTCGTGTGGTGGGGCCCGCAGTTCGCGATGCTCTACAACGACGCCTACCGGCACCTCATCGGCGCCAAGCATCCGACCGCCCTGGGTCAGCCGGGGCGCGAGTGCTGGCCGGAGATCTGGCACGTCATCGGTCCCATGCTCGACGCGGTGCTGTCCCGGGGAGAGGCCACCTTCTCCGAGGACCTGATGCTTCCGCTGGAACGGAAGGGCTTCCCCGAGGAGTGCTACTTCACCTTCTCCTACAGCCCCATCCGCGACGAGGCGGGCGAGGTCGGCGGCGTCTTCTGCTCGGTGGTGGAGACCACCTCCCAGGTCCTCGCCGCCCGCCGGACCCGCACCCTGCGCCGGCTGGCCGAGATCACCTCGGTGGGCCGCACCGAGGCGGGCGCGCTGGCGATGTCGATGGAGACGCTCCGCGAGAGCGCCGCCGACGTGCCGTGGGCGCTCTACCAGGAGCTGGGCGAAGACGGGCCCAGGGCCCCGGTCTCGGTCGGTCTGGAGAAGCCCGAGATCGAGGCCCTCGCGCCGGTGCTCGCCGCCTGTGCCGATCGGGTGCGCAGCGCCGAGGACCTGCCCTCCGGCGGCGGCGCCGGAGGTCCACGAGGGTGGGTGATGCCCATCGGAAAGAGCGCCTCGGGCCGGAGCGGGCTCCTGGTGCTCGGCCGCAGCCCGATGATCGCCCTCGACGAGTCGTACCGGACGTTCTTCGAGCTGGTCGGCGCGGCGCTGGCGTCGTCCCTCGAGACCGCCCGGGCCTTCGAGGAGGAGAAGCAGCGGGCCGCGTCCCTGGCCGAGCTCGAGCGGGTGAAGACCACCTTCGAGCGGCAGCTGGCCGCGGTGTTCGAGAACGCGCCGGTCGCCCTGGCGATGCTCCGCGGGCCGGAGCTGGTCTACGACTTCGCCAACCCCAGCTACCGGACGCTCGTGGCCGGCAGGGACGTGGTGGGCAAGCCACTCCTGACCGCGCTGCCGGAGCTGCGGGGGCAGGGCATCTTCGAGCTCCTCCAGGGGGTGCTCCGCGCGGGGAAGCCGTTCACCCACACGGCCCTGCGGGTGGAGCTCGAGCGCCACGCGGAGGCCGGGCTGGAGGAGGCCTTCTTCAACCTCGTCTACGAGCCGCTGAAGGACGACCGCGGTGAGGTTCACGCGATCGCGGTGGTGGCCACCGACGTCACGGACCTGGTGCGCGCGCGACAGGAGGCGGAGGCGGCGAACCGGGCCAAGGATGAGTTCATGGCCATGCTGGGCCACGAGCTCCGCAACCCGCTCTCTCCGATGCTGACCACCCTGGAGCTGATGCGGCTGCGTGCGCCGGACCAGCTGGAGCGGGAGCGCGGCATCCTCGAGCGGCAGGTGCAACATCTGGCCCGCCTCGTGGACGATCTGCTCGACGTCTCCCGCATCGCCAGGGGGATGATCGACCTGAAGCGCGAGGTGGTCGAGCTGGCTTGGGTGGTGGCCGTGGCGGTGGAACAGATCAGCCCGCTGCTCGAGGAGCGCCAGCACTTCCTTCGCCTGTCGGTGCCTCGCCACGGGTTCCGGGTCGTGGCCGATCCGGCGCGCCTCGCCCAGGTCTTCTTCAACCTGCTCCACAACGCAGCCAAGTACACCGACCCCGGCGGACACCTGACGGTCGTCGCCCGGCGAGAGGGGTCGGAGGTCCTGCTCTCGGTCCGCGACGACGGGGTGGGCATCGCCCCCGAGCTCCAGCCCATGGTCTTCGACACCTTCTTCCAGGCGCGCCAGGAGGTCGATCGGTCCAAGGGAGGGCTCGGGCTGGGCCTCGCGCTGGTGAAGAGCCTCTCCGAGCTGCACGGGGGACACGTGGACGTGGAGAGCCCGGGCGTGGGGAAGGGGAGCACCTTCACCGTCCGGCTTCCACTCGCCATCGAGGAGGCACCGCCCGTGGAGGCGGCACGCTCCCCGGAGGCCCCGGCGCGGACCGAGCCAGGGCTCCGCATCCTCGTGGTGGACGACAACGTCGCTGCCGCCGAGAGCCTCGCCGAGGTGCTGGAGCTGCTCGGCAACGAGGTCCGGGTGGCGCACGACGGGGTCGAGGCCCTGCGCCTCGCCCGGGAGAGCGCGCCGGATCTGGCGTTGCTCGACATCGGGCTCCCGGTCATCGACGGGTACGAGCTCGCCCAGCGGCTGCGGGCCGAGCACCCCTCGGTGCGCCTCGTCGCGGTGAGCGGCTACGGACAGGACGCCGACCGCGCGGCCGCGCTCGAGGCCGGCTTCTCGCGCCATCTGGTCAAGCCGGTGAGCCTTCAGGAGATCGAGTCGGTCGTCACCGCGACTTCACCCGGACCGAAGTGAAGCGCGCCCGAGGTGTCGCTCGTCTCCGCCGGGCGAACCGGAACTTGCGGGGGGCCACGGGAGCGGCTTAGGACCGTCCGTGGCCCCGTAGCTCAACTGGATAGAGCGTCGGCCTTCTAAGCCGATGGTTGCGTGTTCGAGTCACGCCGGGGTCGCTGGGAACTCAAACTGTGATCGGCCCAGCCATCGCATGCCGCCTAGCGCTGGCCGTCGATCCGGTCGAGAGTCGTCAGGAGATCGTCGATCTCGAACGGCTTGCGAAGGACGGCAACGACTGGCGGCCCGAGCTCGTCCAGGGCGACGCCTCTGTCGGATGCAGTCATGATGACGACCGGCAGCTGAAGCGCATCCGAACGTGCTTGCAGGTGAGTCAGGAACTCCCCTCCATCCATCGGTGCCATCGTCCAATCGAGGAGGATGATGCAGGGTCGCGGAATCTCGGTACCGTCCAGCTTTCTCAACGCATCGGGGCCACTGAAGGCGCTGAACGCTTGCCGTCCCGCGGACTCCACGACGTCGACCATTGCCTCACGGACGTCGCGGTCGTCGTCGACGATCAGGACGGAGCCCGGGGTGGTCGTGCTCACCGGACCGTTCTTAACGCGCGGCGAAGTCCGGGCCAGGGCCGAAAAGCACGGTCGACTGGGACGTGGGGGCCGGCTCCCTCAGGCGTCGAGCCGCGCCGCGCGCCCGTTCTCCCCCATGCGGAAGTGAATCGTGCGGGGCGGGCCCCCTTGTCCGAACTCGACCACCCGGAAACGCCAGCGAGCCCAGTTGATCGCGGGTCCATACTTCTCGCGGGCCCGGTCCATGACACTCGAGACCGCTTCTTCCGGCGTCACCTGCGTGCGAACGACGTTGATGTGCTGCAGACCATCGTCCCCGCCCCAGGCGTCCCAATTCGCCACTTCGGCCAGCACCATGGTGTCGAGATCCTCGCGCCGCACATCCTCGCTCCGGCGCGATCGATCGGGATCGGGCCTTCACCTGAGTCGGCGCTGCTTTGGACGGGGTCGGGGTCCGGGCGCTCCGGATCGACTAGAGGGAAGCGGCCGCCTTCGTTTCCGCGGGCACGCTCTTCCGGGGCTCACCCTTCTGGAGCTGATCGAAGAGCGCCTTCATCTGATCGCCCATCGCCGAAAGCTCTTCAGCGCCAAAGTGCTTCTGGACCCCGGGGAAGAGCTCGCTCTCCTCTTCCTTGACGTGGTGCTCGATCTCTTCCTTGAGCACCGCCATCTTCGCCTCGAACTGCTCGTCGGTCGGCTTCATCTTCAGAAGGTCCGCGATGACACGCTTGGCCCCCAGGTGCTCCTCGACGGCCTCGTTCAGCGCGTCCTTGAGAGGGCCGATGTAGACAGACGGGTAGAAGATCTTCTCTTCGATGGTGCAGTGGCCGGCCAGAGCGTCCGCGATCTGGTCGAAGAGCGCCTGCTTCTGAGCGGCCGTCTTGGCGTGGTCAAATTTCCCGAAGAGGGCCTTCACCTCGGCATGCTGCGACTTCAAAAGCTTCGTGGCGTCCATCGATGCCCCTTGTTTGAACATGCAACATGGTCACCCGGTTACACGGGGGCGAGGTGCACGCTTGCTGGCAGGCAGGCGGTTGGTGTCGTGGCAACAGCCGGAAGGTCAGTCGGCGGGGAGAGCGCGTTCCTTCTGGCGCAGCTTCTGGAACTCGGCCTGGAGGTGTTGAAGCTCCTCCTCCGTACAAGACTCGATTCCAGCGATGGCGTTCCGGGCGTTGCGGTTGGATCGGATCAACTCATCCAGCTTGAGCTGGATCGCCTGCGCGTCCCGGTTCTGCGTGGCCTGGATGAGGAACACCATCAGGAACGTGACGATGGTCGTCCCGGTGTTGATCACGAGCTGCCACGAATCGCTGAAGTGGAAGAGCGGACCACTGGCGGCCCAGACGGCGACGATGAACAGCGATAGGGCAAAGCTGATCGGAGAGCCCAGCCAGACGGAACACCGGCCGGCAAACCGGCGGAATGCATCACTCATCGAGGCAGCGTAAGCAGCCAGGCGCACGCGGACAGGCGCACCGGAGTGGCAAAGAGCTGTGAGCGGCCGTGCAGCGCGCATGCAGGCCGTCGTCTCGAGCTCGATGTGCACGCCGGTGGTCGCCGTGCACGTGGCGCCGACGCCGCTCGTCGGGCTGGAGGCCGCTTAACTCTCCTGGCGAGCAAGGGTTCCGGCGTTGCGTGAATGCACGCCTCGGGACCGCCGCCGTCCTCCTCGCAGCGCTCGTCGCCGGATGCGGTGAGCCCTCCGCCTTCCAGGTCGTGTCCGACGGCAGCCACGGTGTGGCGGTGACCGGCAGCCCGGGACCCACCCCGTTCATCAGCCTCCTGCAGCTGAGCGGCCCCAGCCTCGCGAACGTGGACGCGGTGTCGTGGAGCATCGAGCCGAAGCCAGGCACCGTCTCGAAGCCGGTCAGCGTCCGCTATGCGCTCGCCGCGCTCCAGCGCCGCGGATGGGTTGGCGAGAACGCGTTCACCGTCCCGGTGTTCGGCCTCTACGCCGGTGTCACGAACCGGGTCGTCGTGCACCTCGAGGGCTCGGACGGCTCGGTTCAGGATGTGATGGTGCGCATCAGCACCGACTCCTACGAGGACCCGCAGGGGATCTACGACCATCCGACCATCCTCCAGGCTCGCGCGGCGGGCAGCACGCTCGGCTTCGACTACTTCGCCCTCAAGCCGGCGATGGAATCGGTGGTTGTGGTCGACACCGACGGTGAGGTCCGATGGGTCGGTACCAGCACCCCCACGGCGGCCACCATCTTCAGCGCGAACGGGTTCGTGATCGGGAGCCCCACCAGCACGCAGATGGCTCGCCTGGAGCTCGACGGCGAGGTGACCGCGGCTCAGCTCGACGATCCGGGGGTGATCGACTTCACCCACAACATCGATCCGGGGAAAGTGGGGCTCCTCGCCGAGTTTGACGTGCAGGGCGACGTCGACGCGACCGTCGCCGAGATCAGTCCCACCGGCGCGCTGCTCGCCGGCTGGAAGCTGGGAGATCTCCTGTCGGCCTACATGTCCGCCGAGGGGGACGACCCGTCGCTCTTCGTCCGCCCGGGCATCGACTGGTTCCACGTCAACGCCGCGACCTACGACCCGAGTGACGACAGCGTCATCGTCTCCAGCCGCGAGAACTTCGTCATCAAGCTCGATCACGCCACCGGAACGCCGATCTGGATCCTCGGAGACCCCACCAAGTACTGGGCGCAGTTCCCCTCGCTGCGCGCGAAGGCGCTCACCCTGGTCGGAGACGGGTTCCCTCCCATCGGGCAGCACGCGACCTCCATCACCTCCGACGGTCTCCTGATGGTCTTCAACGACGGAACGCCGAGCCTGAACCAGCCCGCGGGCGCCCCCGCCGGGCAAGCACTGAGCGCGAGCGTCGTGTCCGCCTACGAGATCGACCCGGTGGCGATGACGGCGCGCGAGGTGTGGCGCTTCGCGCACCAGCCCGGTCTCACGTCGCAGTTCTGCGGCAGCGCCTACGAGGCCGCAGGCTCGGTCCTCGTCAACTACGCCCAGGCCGACAGCGGCGCGAACGTTCGCGTCCTCGGCCTCGATCCCAGCCACCAGGTGGTGTTCGACCTCGCCTTCGCGAACCACGGCGCGTGCAACACCAGCTGGAATGCGGTGCCGGTTCCCTTCGAGCAGCTCAGCTTCGACTGACGCTCACTCGAGATCCACCTCCAGCCCGAAGCAGAGGATCTCGATGCCCGGGTTCGGCGCGGCCAGCTTGCCGTTGGAGATGTGCGCGAAGCTCACCAGCCCCCGGAGTCCGAGGGACAGGGGGAAGCCGAGCTCGACCGAGGATCGGAAGAGGAGGTGCGAGCCGAAGTTACGCTCCCCGTCCACGGTGCGGATGCCGGGCGCAAACCCCGGCGAGAGCGTCACACCCCAGACGAGCGGGATCTCCAGCAGGACGCCGGCATAGACGTACTGCGTTCCGTCGGTGGACTGGAGGAAGCCGCCGAGGGGTCGCACCCACCACCAGCGCACCCCGGGACGGAGCTCGAGGTCCACCGTCAGGGCATGCTGCGCGCTCGGGCCCAGCCCCCAGATGCCGCTCTGAAGAGCGAAGCGCGCCGGCTCCGCCCGGGCCGACCAGGGAGAGAGCAGCAGCCCGCTCACCAGGGCTCCGAGCTGCCATCTCACGCCTGCTGGGAACCTCCCCGTCCGGCCATCCGCGTCTGGCCGGCGAACCTAGCGCGCAGGGGAGCGAGCCGCCCTCCTTTTCGGGACCCGTCGTCCGCAGGTTTGGCGAAACCTCACGGGAGGAATACCCATGCAGAAGAAGAACCTCTGGCTCTGCGCCGCACTCGGCGCAGGGGGATTGCTGCTCGGCGCCTGCGCATCGGACACGGGCTCGCGCTCTGGAACTGCCTCCGGCACGTCGGGGAGCGCGGCGACGCAGCCCGCGCCTGGGGCGGCCCAGACGGACAGCCTCGGCACGACGACGGGGACCTACGGGACGGGCTCCACCTCCACGGGCTCGACCGGTAGCACCAGCACGTACGGCACGGGCACCGGTGGCACCGGCACGAGCGGCAGCGACAACTCGATGACCGGCACGACCACCGGCAACAGCACGAGCACCCGGAGCGGCTCGAACACCGATCCTGCGACCGGCTCCGGCACCACCGGCACGACCACCACCCCCAACAAGACGCCGAGCACCAACAGCACCGACAATCCTCGTCCGCCGCCCAGCGGCAACTAGGCCCGCAGGCCTCGACCGGCCGGGATGGCTCAGCCCGTCCCGGCCGGCAGCGGCGTGAGCCGTCCGTCGGCCAGGCGGTATCGGCTGGCCTGCAGCGCGGCGGAGAGCTCGGCGTCGTGGGTGACGACGACCTGGGGAATTCCCCGGTCGCGCACCGCCGCGACGTGGCTCGCCACCTCGCGCTTGCGCTCGGGGTCGAGCGCGCTGGTCGGCTCGTCCCAGAGCAGCGCCGCCGGCCGACAGGAGACCGCGCGGGCGATGGCCACGCGCTGGCGCTCGCCACCGGAGAGCGACTGGGGCCAGGCGTCCCACCGGTCGAGGAGGCCGAGCCGCTCGAGCCAGGTGCGCGCCTCGCGTTCGGGCTCGGCCTCGCCCCGGAGGCGGGACGCCAGCGTGCAGTTCTCGAGCACCCGGAGGTGCGGGAACAGCTCCACCGACTGGAACACCATCCCCACGCGGCCGAGCAGCGCCGCGTGTCCTCCAGCGGGTACCTCCAGCGTCCCGAGCGCCACGCGGCCGGCGTCGAACGGCTCCAGCCCCGCGAGGCAGCGGAGCAGCGTGGACTTGCCGGAGCCGCTCGGACCCAGCACCACCGCCACGCTGCCGGCCTCCACCCGGAGGCTCAGCCCGTCCAGCACCAATCGCCGCCGCGCGCCGACCCGCCGCCCGAGGGCCTCGATGACCAGTGCGCTCATCGCGACACCTCGAGGTGCTCGCCCAGCCGCCGCTCCACGAAGCGAGAGAGACGCGCGAAGGGAAGACCCAGCAGCAGGTAGATGGCGCCCACCAGGAGCCCGAGGCCGAGGTGCGCGCGCGTCGCCGCGGCGAGCGTCCCGTAGGTCTTGGTGAGCTCGGTCACCGTCACCACCGAGACCAGCGAGCTGTCCTTGAGCAGGGCGATGAAGTCGTTGGTCACCGGCGGCAGGGCGACGCGGAGCGCCTGGGGCCCGACGACGTGGCGGATGGCCTGCCAGCGGCCGAGCCCCAGCACCCGCGCCGCGTCCATCTGCGTCCGCGGAACCGCGAGCAGCCCGGCGCGATCGTTCTCCGCCTCCGCCGCGGCGTAGTTGAGCCCCAGCGCGAGCCACCCGGCGACCATCGGGCTCAGCTTCAGCCCCAGCTCGGGCAGCCCGTAGTAGACGACGATGAGCTGCAGCAGGAGCGGCGTGCCGCGAAAGAGCTCGACGTAGCCCAGCGCGAGCGCCGACAGCGGCGCCGGGCCGTAGACCCGGGCGAGCGCGAGCACCGCGCCGAGCGCCACCGCCAGCACCATCGCCGCCACCGAGATCCAGAGCGTCACGAGGGCGCCCCGTCCGAGCGCCGAGAGCACCGGCCCCGCCCCCGCGCCCCAGATCCCCTCCGTGCGCCGGGAACGCCAGTCGTCGAGCTCCACGGTGGGCCCGGCGGGCGCGCTCGCGACGGCCAGCACCCGCCCCGACTCCTCCGTCCACAGGCCCCAGCGTTGCAGAAGCGCCGGCAGCGTTCCGTCGCGGGTCAGGGAGTCGATCGCCGCATCCAGCGCATCGCGCAGCCCGGTGTCCCCGCCCCGCGCCACCACCGCGTAGCGGAGCTCGCCGAAGCCCGCGGGGAGCGTGGTCAGCTCCGGCCGGTCGCCGTAGTAGAGGGCGATGGGTGCGTCGAGCAGCACTGCGTCGGTGCGTCCGAGCGCGAGGTCCCGGTAGGGATCCTCCTGCCCGCCGTCGTAGGTCCTCACCTCGGCGCCGGCCTCCCGGAGCATCCGCTCGGCCAGCGTTCCCGGCAGCGTTCCCACCCGTCGCCCCCGCAGGTCCGCCAGCGACGCAGGGGCGTGGGGGTCGCCGCGGCGGACGGTGAGACGCTCCGGTCCGGCCCAGTAGGGGCGAGAGAGCGCGTAGGTGCGGGCGCGGTCGTCGGTCGCCTCGATGCCGTTGATGACCACGTCCACATCCCCCCGCTCCAGCAGTGGGAGGAGCTGGGCGAAGGGCCCCTGGACGTGGCGCGCGGTCCGGGCCAGTCGCCGGGCGAGGAGGTCGGCAAGCTCGGCCTCGAAGCCGCGGAGGCGTCCGGGCGGCTGCTCGAAGACGTAGGGGGCGCCTCCCTCCGCGTCCGCTGCCCAGCGGAGCTCGGACGGAGCCGCGGCGAGGGCGACCGGAACGAGCAGGGCGGAGATCAGCACTGTGCTGCCCATTCTATGGCATGCACGTCCCCATGCTCTCTCCGTTCGTGCTCCTCCTCCTCGCCGCGGCTCCGCCCCCCGGGCCGTCGCCGTTCGAGACGATCGCCGGTCGCGCACTGACCGACGGCGCCACGCTGGCCGCGGCCACCGACCTCGCCGACCGGGTGGGCCAGCGGCTCAGCGGCTCCGACGGCGCCGCCGAGGGCATCCGCTGGGCCGTCGCGCAGTTCCAGGCCGCGGGCGTGGCGGTGCGCGCCGAGCGGCTCAAGGCGCCGCACTGGGTTCGCGGGGAGGAGCGCGGCGAGATTCTCCCCGGCCCGGGCCACCGCGGCTGGAGGCTGGCGCTCACCGCCCTGGGCGGAAGTCCGGCCACGCCGTCCGGTGGAGCGGAGGCCGAGGTGGTGGAGATCTCCAGCATGGAGGCTCTGGCCACGACCCCGGTGGAGGGGCGCATCGTCTACTTCCATCACTCCATGTCCACCGCCGAGGGCTACGGCGAGGCCTCCGAGCTCCGTAGCTTCGGACCCGCGAAGGCCGCCGCCCGCGGAGCGGTGGCGACGATGGTCCGCTCTGCGGCGACCGCCTCGCTGCGCACGCCGCACACCGGCACGGTGGTGTTCAAGGCCGGCGAACGGCCGATTCCCGCGGTGGCACTGGCCACCGAGGACGCGGACGTCATCCGCCGCTGGCTGCGGGCGGGGCCGGTGCGGGTTCGCCTCCAGCTGGGCTGCCACACCGAGCCGGACGTGGACTCGGCCAACGTGGTGGGTGAGATCCGTGGCCGGGAGAAGCCCGCGGAGGTGGTGCTCCTCGGCGCGCACCTCGACAGCTGGGACCTCGCGGTGGGAGCGCAGGACGACGGGACCGGGGTGGCGATGGTGGTCGAGGCGGCGCGGCTCCTCGCGCGGATGCGCCCCCGGCGCACCATTCGCTTCGTGCTCTTCATGAACGAGGAGAACGGCAGCGCGGGGGCAAAGGCCTACGCCGAGGCGCATGCCAGCGAGGTGCACGTCGCCGCCCTCGAGTCCGATGCGGGTGCCGGACGACCGCTGCGGGTGGTCTTCCGTGGCGGGGAGGGCGGCGAGGCCTTCCTCGCCCCGTTGCTCCAGCCGCTCGCCGCGCTCGGGACGGACCCGGCGCCGGCGCGGCAGGACCACTTCGGGGCGGACCTGCATGCCCTGGCACGAAAGCGTGGGCTCCCAACAGTTCACCTGATCCAGGACGCCACCCGCTACTTCGACATCCACCACTCCGCGGCAGACACCGTCGACAAGATCGACCCGGTCGCGCTGGCTGAGTCGTCGGCGGCAACCGCCTGGCTGACCTGGTCCCTCGCCGACGCTGCGGGCACCCTCGCTCCACCGGCCATCGAACCTCCGCCGAAGGAGCACTGACCGATCCGTTGCGGCCCGCGGGGCGACTGCACACCCTCGGGGTGTGTCCACGCTCATGGCCCGGCTCGAGTCCTGGCCGCTGCTCCGCCAGCTGAGGGAGAGCGACCCGTGTGCAGTGGGTGACACGGCGGCGACGGAGCGTACGCGCGCCCTTCGCGCCCGGATCCACGACGCCGGCAAGCCGGTGCGGTCCATCTGCCCGTACTGCGCGGTGGGCTGCGGACAGAAGGTTTACGTCAAGGACGGGAAGATCACCGACATCGAGGGCGACGAGGACTCACCCATCTCCCGCGGCCGTCTCTGCCCCAAGGGCGCGGCGTCCTTCCAGCTGGTGACCGGCGACCACCGGGTCCAGCACGTGCTCTACCGCCGGCCCGGAGGAACCGAGTGGGAGGCTCTGTCGCTGGAGAAGGCGGTGGAGATGGTGGCCGACCGCGTGTGGCGGACCCGCGCGGAGACCTGGGAGGAGACCTCGCACGACGGAAAGCCGGTGAAGCGCACCCTGGGCATCGCTCACCTCGGCGGCGCCACCCTGGACAACGAGGAGAACTATCTCCTCAAGAAGCTCTACACCGCGCTGGGGATCATCCAGGTCGAGAACCAGGCCCGGATATGACACAGCTCCACGGTCCCCGGTCTGGGGATCTCCTTCGGACGCGGCGGCGCCACCGACTTCCAGCAGGATCTTGCGAAGTCGGACTGCATCGTCATCGAAGGCTCGAACATGGCCGAGAACCACCCGGTCGGGTTCCAGTGGGTGATGGAGGCCCGCGAGCGCGGAGCGACGCTGATCCACGTCGACCCGCGCTTCACTCGCACCTCTGCGATGGCGGACATCCACGTGCCGATCCGGCCGGGCTCGGACATCGCCTGGCTCGGTGGCCTCATCCGGTACGTCCTGGAGAAGGAGGCGTACTTCAAGGAGTACGTCGTCGCCTTCACCAACGCCCCCGTCATCCTCCGCGAGGACTTCCGCGACACCGAGGATCTCGACGGGCTCTTCAGCGGCTGGAGCGCGAAGGATGGCGAGTACCAGGTCGACTCCTGGCAGTACGAGGGCGCCGGCACCGTCCCCGCGGCGGGGCACAAGCACCTTCCGGCGGGTTCCACCGCGGGGGCGGACGCTCCCGACAAGCGCCCGGCCACGCTCCAGCAGCGTGACGAGACGCTGCAGCACCCGCGCTGCGTCTTCCAGGTCCTCCGGCGGCACTTCTCCCGTTACACCCCGGAGATCGTCGAGCAGATCTGCGGCGTGCCCCGGTCCCTCTTCGAGAAGGTGGCCGAGGCGCTGATCCGGAACTCGGGCCGCGAGCGCACCAGCGCCTTCTGCTACGCCGTCGGCTGGACGCACCATTCGGTGGGCGTGCAGTACATCCGCACCGCGGCCATCCTCCAGCTGCTGCTCGGGAACATCGGGCGACCGGGTGGGGGAATCATCGCGCTGCGCGGACACGCCTCCATCCAGGGCAGTACCGACATCCCCACGCTCTTCAACATCTTCCCCGGCTACCTGCCGATGCCCACCACCGCCCACGGCGCGACGCTGGACCGGTACATCCAGGGGAACACCTCGCCGACCGGATGGTGGAGCGAGTTCCCGAAGTACATCGTCTCCCTCCTCAAGGCGTGGTTCGGCGACGCGGCGACGAAGCAGAACGACTACCTCTGGGCGGCCCTGCCACGGCTCACCGGCGACCACTCGCACCTGACCACCGTGGTGGACATGGCCGACGGGAAGGTGCCCGGGTACTTCGTGATGGGTGAGAACCCGGCGGTGGGCTCGCCCAACGCGGCGCTGCAACGCAAGGGCTGACGATCGCGGCGGAAAGCATCCCCATCAGCGCGACCGATGCGACCTTGCCGCCGCGCAGCCCGCTTTGCGCCGAATTCAGTGGCGAAAGCAGGAAGCTCGGAAGGCGGAGCTCGTACAGGCCGAACATCGAAAGGGAGAGCGCCGCGAGCATCAGCGCGAAGACGCCCAGCACCCAGGCGTTTTGCAGGGAGTTCGAAAGCAAAGTCCCGGAGAGCGCGGCGGCGATGCCGATCGCCGTATAGGTGACCGCCATGCCGACGACATAGGCGAGCGACAGCAGGAAGGCGCGTCCGCGCGGTATCTGCCCCTGTCCGACAATGATGCTGGAGAGAATGGGCACCATCGGCAGGACGCAAGGCGTAAAGGCAAGCAGCAGGCCCGCGCCGAAGAATGCGAGGATGGTTGCCCACACGCCGCCGGACCGGATCAGTCCGCGGAAATAGTCATCGTCGCTCGCGGGCGCCGCGGCCGGTGCCGCGCTCTGCATCGGAGTAGACGGCGCGGCTACCGCCGCGAGGCGGACAACCGCCTCATGGTCCTGCGGCGGATAGCAAACGCCAACATCCGCACAACCTTGCGAGGTGACAGTCAGCCTGAATTCGCTTGCGGCGGCCTGCACCGGCAGCGCGATGCGAACCTGCTTGCGGTAGGTTTCGCTGCGGCCGAAGAATTTGTCTTCGCGGACTTCACCAGCGGGAAACTGCGCCGGAGCCAGCGTCACGCCTGCCGTCTGCACGGCGAATTTGAACTTGTCGCGGTATAGATAGTAACCCTCCGCGACCGTGTATTCGATTTCGACCGCAGACGGGCCAGTGCTGCGCACCGCAATGCGAAACGCCTCTTCAGGCTCCAACAGATCATCCGAGGTCGCCGCCTGCGCGTGTGGCATGCCGAGCGCCGCAATGAGTGCGACCGCGCAGGCAGACACGGCCGCGCGTGCGACGTAGGCGGCTAGTCGACGCTGCGCAGCACCAAAGATTGAATCGGCGGTCAAAAAAAAGCACTTCGGCATCACCCGCACTCCTCATGCGGCAATGCGCCGGGCGCTTGCGGCGCGCGGAACGGCTGCAGCAGCAGGCCCGCGGCGGTAAGCGGAAACGCTAGACGAACCAATAAGGTATCCAGTACAACGATGGAGTAATTGTTCGGCCAACGGCGCAGGCACCCGGCAGGAAAATCGCGCCGCGGCGCAAGCAGTCCCCACGCCGCCATGCCGGTAAGGATACCTGCGAAAGCAGCAAGACGGATGACCGGTTCGTGAGACAAAATGCTATCCGGCATCGAAAGGTGCCTCTCGCACTCATTCAATTGCACGATTGAATGATCTAATGAGCAATCAATCGTAATGTCAACCGATAACCCGAAGCGCGCGCTCTACGCCGAATTCGCGGCCATCGCCAAGGCGTTGGCGCACGAACACCGGCTGGAGCTGCTGGAATTCATCGCCCAGGGCGAGCCGAGCGTTGAAATTCTGGCGGAACGTTGCGGCCTGTCGGTCGCAAACGCATCGCAGCATCTCCAGCATCTGCGGCGCGCCGGGCTGGTCACCGCGCGGCGAGAGAACAAATTCGTCCTCTATCGGCTGAGCAACGAGACGGTCCTCGATGCCGTTGCCGGAATCCGCCACGCCGCCGAGCGTAACGTCGCCGAAGTGGAGCGAATCGTCCGCAGCTATTTCCTGGAGCGCGACGCCCTCGAACCGATTTCGCGGCAGGAGCTGCGGGAGCGGATGAAGAAAGGTCTCGTCACGGTGCTCGACGTGCGTCCGACGGACGAATTCGAGCACGGCCACGTGCCCGGCGCGGTTAACGTGCCTCTTGCCAAGGTCGACGGATGGCTGCGGCGTCGGGACAAGAAAACCGAGATTATCGCCTATTGCCGCGGCCCTTACTGCGTTCTCTCCTTCGAGGCGGTGGCGCAGATGCGCGCGCGCGGCTTCAAGGCCCGCCGCCTCGAAGACGGCTTTCCGGAGTGGAAGGCGGCCGGGCTCCCGGTCGAACGGGCGATTGCATAAGCGAGCGTCTCGGCAGGACGCGAATCGCTGGGAAAGTTTTTAGCGCCACGCTACGAAGAGGTCAGCGAAAGAGCGGACCTCTCATGACTGCCCAGCCGCCTGCCTTCTTCGAAGGGACCGAGATGCCCACCACCGGCTGGTGGGAAGTCCTGTGGCCAGATCCCGCAGCGGTGCTCAAAGCCGTGGGACTTGAACCGGAGATGGATGCGGTCGATCTGTGCTCCGGGAACGGCTGGTTCACGTTGCCCATGGCGCGCATGGCGCGGCGCGTTCTCGCGGTCGATATCGATGCCGCCATGCTTGACGCGGCGCGCGCGTACTTGGAGCAACACCGTGTCGCAAACGTCACCTATCGCGAAGCCGACGCCTACGCGCTGCCCGAGTTCGCTCAGGACGCCGATTTCATTTTCATGGCGAATGCGTTTCATGGCGTTCCCGATCGTCCGCGCCTGGCGCGCGCGGTTCGCGAAGCGTTGAAACCCGGCGGACGCTTTACCATCGTGAATTGGCATCCGCGTCCGCGCGAAGAAACGCCGGTGCTCGGTGAGCCGCGCGGCCCGAGGACCGAATTGCGGCTTTCCGCCGAGCAGACGACTGCGGCGGTCACGGCAGGTGGGCTGATGCATGTAGCGACCGTCGAATTGCCGCCCTATCACTACGGCGCGATCTTCCGCCGCTGACGGAACGCCGTTTACAACAACATGCAGGTCTCCATGCAGCACTATGCCTATGTCGCGATCGTCACGCTCGCGACGCTGATCGTTTATTTCTGGATGGCAATACAAGTCGCGCGGACTCGCGCACGCGTCGGAATTCTTG
>Ga0207688_10000623_pt1 | contig 17410 bp, 16 predicted proteins | sample KBSMiscanthusM4_FD_184296 | JGI IMG/M metagenome (GOLD analysis project Ga0207688, IMG submission 184296) | Miscanthus rhizosphere microbial communities from Kellogg Biological Station, Michigan, USA - M4 (SPAdes) (version 2) | ecosystem: Host-associated > Plants > Roots > Rhizosphere ...
GGCGGCGACGAGGTGCGGTTCATCACCGGGTCGCTCTTCGCCGACAAAGTAGCGGCCACCGGTGCGACATATGTGCCACTGCCCGCTGAGGCCGACTTCGACGACCAGCCACTGGCCGAGCGCTTTCCAGAACGCGCAAAACTGAAGGGTCTCAAAGCGGGCGTGTTCGATGTCGAACACGTCTTCGCCCGTCCCGCCAAGTCTCAATACGAAACGATTGTGGCCGCGCTGGCGGCGAAGCCCGCCGACGTGGTGATCGCCGAATCCGTGTTCGTGGGCGCCTCGTTCCTTCTTCAACGCCCGCGTTCAGCGCGCCCGGCCGTCGTCATGTGCGGTGTGATTCCGCTGTCTATCACGAGTCGCGACACCGCGCCCTTCGGCCTGGGGCTGCCGCCGGCCCGCGTCCTGAACCGTCCGCGCAATGCCGCGCTGGTCGTCATTGTTGGCCGAGTCGTGCAGCAGGCCAATAGAACACTCAACGCCCTTCACCGCGAGGTGCACGGCAGCGATATCCCGTGGACATTTATTGATTGGGGTCGCTACGCGGATGCGCTCGTGCAGTTCACCGTTCGCTCGTTCGAATACGCCAGGTCAGATGAGCCGTCCACGGTCGCCTTTGTCGGACCGCTGTCCGCCACCGGTTCACGAGCCTCCCTGCCGGAGTGGTGGGCTGATCTCGACGGGACCCGGCCCGTCATCCACGTCACTCAAGGCACGGTTGCGAACACCGATTACGACCAAGTCATCGCACCGGCGCTGCGCGCGCTTGCCGACGACGACGTGCTGGTCGTCGTCACAACCGGCGGTCGCCCCGTGAGCACCTTGCCGCCGCTGCCCGTGAATGCCCGTGCGGCAACCTACCTGCTATACGACGAACTACTGCCGCGCACTTCGGTTTTCGTCACCAACGGCGGGTACGGCGGAGTCCAGCACGCCTTACGTTACGGGGTTCCAATCGTCGCGACCGGCGGCAAGGAGGACAAGCCCGAAGTCGGCGCCCGGATCGCTTGGTCCGGTGTCGGACGGCGCATCAGAAGCGAACGACCAACGCCGCGCGCCCTGCGCCGCGACATTCTGGCAGTGCTGAATCAGCCACGCTATCGGCAAGCCGCTCGTCGTGTTGCGGCCGACATGGCTGCCGCCCCCGGCTTCGTCGGCTTGGCCGACATCGTCGATCGGCTCATCGGCAGCCCCACCCGATCGGCGGCCGACAACACGGGTTCGGCGCTGGTCGACTGATCAACCCAAGGCTCTCTGCGGACCCAGCCACCGACCGTTGACCGTCAGGTTGCCGATCGGCTACCGTCCAAGTTGCCGATCGGCAACCAACGTTGTGCATGAAGAGGGTTCGACTATGAGACGCACTGATGGTGAGTTGATCCTCTTCTGGACACTGCCTGTACTGGCGATCATTTGGGTGTCCGCGTTCTTCCTGTTTCCCGGCTTCGTCCATCCGATGTCGCCAACCATGTCCGCGGAGGAGGTCGCAGGTTTCTACCGCGATGAGACCGCGCGGATTCGCTACAGCATGATCTTGTTCAACTGGTTCGGCGTGGGTCTGATCCCGGTCGTGATCCTTTTGGCGATGCAGATACGCCGAATGGCTCACCGAACGCCGATCCTGTGCTACAGCCTGATTGCCTGCGCCGGAGGCCCGCCCACGCTATTTCTCATCGCCAACATGTTCTGGCTGCTCGGCTCCTTCCGCCCGGAACGCGCCCCCGAGCTGACCCAGTTGCTCAACGATCTCGCGTGGCTTACCTTCACCATTCTGGTTCCCTACCTGATCGCGCAGAGCCTGCTGCTGGCGCTGGCGATCTATTGGGATCGGCAGGATCGACCGGTTTTCAAACCGTGGGTGGCACACTTCAATCTGCTGATCGCGGCCGCGCTGGCACCTGCCGCCTTCACCGCGCTGGCGTACACCGGGCCTATCGCATGGGACGGGCTGTTGTCCTTCTGGGTCAAGAACATTGCGATCGCCGTATGGATCATCGTCATGGGAATCGTTCTCGGCCAGACAATTCGGCAACAGCGGGCGCAGGATCGAGTCATAGCATGAGTCTGCCGAAAATGAAGACAACAGAGCCGTTGACGATGCCGGACCCGCCCACTGGCTCCCGGGTGAGCAGGCTCGCCTGGAACTTCCGTCACCATCCCAAGCGCGAGTTGTGGTTCGCGTGGTGGGTGATGGTGATCTTCTACCAGCTTTACGGTGTGCTGTTCTTCTTCGTCACTCGCGTCCAACCTCCCCCAAGCCCTGCATGGGATACTCCGACGGTCGTGCGGTGGTTCGACGACCACGACTTCGGCATTCTCGCCGGCTTCGGCGTCGTGTTTCTTGTCGCAGGAATGTGCGCCCCGATGAACGCCCTCCTCGCGTATTCGATGCGGCGGATGTCAGTGAGTCGTCTCTTCGCGTACTCGTACTTGATCATCTATTCGCTGGCCGCCGTCCCCGGCATGCTGGTGATGGCCATCGCGATGATCGTTGCGGCCCTTCGGCCCCATCGTGACCCCGAGTTGATCCACTGGCTCTACGATTTCGCGTTCCTGTCGTTCAGCGGAACCATGGGAGTGTTCATGATCGGCTCCTTGGTGTGGATGGTGGCCATTCTGCTCGACAAGAACCGCGTGTTCCCGAAGTGGTTCGGCTATCTCAGTCTGTGCAACGCGCTGACCGAAGTAGTCGTCGCGCCGGCGTGGATCTTTCACCGCGGCGCCTTCGCGTGGAACGGTGCGATAGCTTGGTGGATCAACATGGTTGTGTTCGTTCTCTACACAGGCGTCTTCATTGTGTTGTTGCGGAAGATGATTCAACGCGAAGACTTCCGCGCCGGTCCGCTACCTGCTCTTCCGGACAAGGGTGAAGCTGCGCACTCGGATTCGGTCGAGGCGGTCCGATGACGAATCTTGCCGGCTCACGGCCGCAACTCGAGGAGAAACCGACAAAGTTCGTGCCCGGGCAGCCGGACATGTGGATGTTCGTTCTCTTCGAGTCGCTTCTCTTCACCGGGTACTTCTCGGTGTACCTGGTCTCCCGCACCCAGAACGAGGAGCTCTACCTGCGGTCCCAGGCGGCCCTGGATCTCCGCATCGGGGTGTTCAACACGATCGCCTTGCTACTGAGCTCGTGGGCCATTGCCCGATGTGTCAAGGCATCCCGGGAGGGCGCGTACCGGCCGGCATTGATCAACGCTTCCTTGACGATCCTCTTCGGTGTCGTGTTTCTGGTTTCCAAGGTGCTCGAGTGGGTCAAGGAGATCCACATGGGGAATACCTTCACCAGCAACGAATTCTTTCAACACTATTTCTTCCTGACCTCGATCCACTGCATCCACGTGTTGATCGGCTTCATTGTGCTGGGCGTTGTCGTCTACCAGTTGTGGAGCCCGGTCCGGCGCTCCCAGCAGCTTGTCGAAACGTGCGCGACGTACTGGCACACCGTCGACTTCCTATGGGTTCTGATCTTTGCGTTGCTCTACGTCGTGAGGTGATCTGTGAGCACCACTTTCAACAGGAGACTGCTGATCGTCTGGTTGATCCTGACGTCGATGACGCTCGCGTACGTCTGGATGGATCACACGGTCGATCAGAACGGGACGTTACGAGCCAGCACCGTAGTCACCGTGAGTGCGATCGTGATCGCGCTCATCAAGGTGCGCATCATTTTCCGCGAGTTCATGGAGGTACGCCATGCCCCCGCATGGCTGTGTCGCCTCACGGACGCCTGGGTTGTTCTCATTGCCGCGTGCCTGTTGGGCAGCTATTTCGTCGGCTCAGCTGTGTCCTAGGAACGCGCTGATACGGCTAGGCCGGCGCGGTAGCCGAATACCATTGCGGGGCCCAGCGTCCCGCCTGCGCCGCCGTACGCCTTACCGGTTACCCCGGCCATCGCGTTGCCCGCCGCGAACAAGCCGGGGATGGCAGAACCACTCACGTGCAGGACGCGGCCGTCGCGATCGGTGCGCGGGCCCCCCTTGGTGCCCATCGCACCGATCGACACCGGCACCGCGTAGTACGGGGCCGTGTCGACGGGACCCAGCGTCTTGCCCGCTGTGGTGGTTGCCTTGTCGTCGCCCCAGTACCCGTCGTAAGCGCTTGACCCGCGCCCGAAGTCGGGATCGGTTTCGTGCGCGACGTTGTCGTTCCACGCCGCCAGGGTGCCTGCCAGGCCGTCGGCGTCGATGCCCGTTTTGGCGCCCAGTTCGGCGAGATCGGCCGACGGCGAGAACCACTCCGGGGCAGGTTCGCCGGGCGCCACCCCGAGGAAGCCGTAGCGCTTGAGGTGAAGTGAGTCGAAGACGATCCACGCCGGATCGTTGGCGTAGCCGTCGCGTGGGTCGAGGTACTGGAACGGGCCCGCCATCGAGTTGTATTCGCCCGCCTCGTTGAGGAACCTCTTGCCTGCCAGGTTCACGATGATGCTTCGCGGGCGGGTCCGTTCGAGTCGCACGCTGCGGCTGCGCGGACGTCCCTGGAAGGTGTCACCGGGCAGCTGCACGATCGGCACCCACCACGCCTCGCCCATGTTCGCCAGGTCGGCGCCGTGTGCCATCGCCATCCGCAGCCCGTCGCCGGTGTTGTTCGGCGGTGACACCGCGCCGCGCATCGGGCCACGAAGATAGGCCTCCACGAGCTTGGCATCCCACTCGAACCCACCGGTCGCCAGCACGACGCCACGCTTGGCGTGCACGCGGAAGTCCCCGCCGTCATGGGAGATACGCACGCCGGTGACTCCCAGCGGGTCAGCGACGAGCTCGACGGCGCGGGCATTCGTCCGCGGTACGACGCTGACCTCGAGCAGTCCCTTCAGCAGCCCGGCGATCAGCGCGGTGCCTGCCACACAGTAGTCACCGGACTCGTTGTCGACCGATGCGTGGATCCTGGCGCGGGTCTCTGCGTCGATGCCAACGTTGCTGAAGTCCGCGGGAAAGGACGTGATCCGGTCCCGCCATTCGCCAAGCCGCGACAGATCAAACGGTTTGGCGTTCAGAGACCGTCCGCCCGCGGGGCGTCCGCCGGGCAATTCCGGCTTGTAATCCGGGAAGCCCTCGGCGATCTCGAACTGCAGATCGCTATGTGCCTCAACGAAATCGAGCATCTCCGCGCCGGTTCGAACGAACGTCTCCATCAGCTCGTCGTCCATGAACCCGAGTGACTGCGCGCGCAGATAGTCCATGGCGTCCTTGACCGGCAACTCACCGTCTGCTGACCGTCGATGCGCGGGAATCCAGACGATGCCGCCGGAAACCGCCGTCGTGCCACCTACGGTCGCCGCCTTCTCGTAGACCTCGACGGAGGCGCCGTTGGTCGCCGCGCTCAGCGCGGCCGTCAATCCGGCACCGCCGCTTCCCAGTACGACCACGTCGACGTCGCTGTCCCACTCGGTCACGGTTGTCCCCCTTCAGCTGAGGATTGCGGATAAATCGTCGGCCGCCTTGACTACGGCGTCCCTGCCGTCCATCACGACGTCCTCGCGGTGAGAGATGAGGTTGATGCATGTGGGAGGAGACGGCGGTCGTCGCCGCACCGGCACGGCGAGGCCGTAGGTGTTCGGTTCGACCTCGCCGTGGGTGATGACCCAACCTTGTTGTCGCGCTTGGGGAACGAGGTCGCGTTCTCCCGGGCGCGGAGGCATGCTGGCGAGCAGGGCGATCCCGGCGGCTCCCCGGTCGAGCGGATATCGGCTGCCCTCGTGGAAGGACAGCTGATAGAAGACGTTGGTCGGCACGATCACCGCGATCGCCACTTGCTGGTCACCCTCGGCGACGAGCAGTGACACCGTGGTGCCGAGCTCGTCCGCCAATTTGCGCAATGTGGGCACGCTCAACTGCCGGACGTTGTTGTCGAACGAAGCTCCCAACACCGCGAGCCCTGCTGCCGACCGGTATCTCCCGTCCTCTCCCTTGGCCACCATCCGGAACTGCGCCAACGTGCTGAGCAGCCGGTACGCGATCGTTCGGTGCACGCCGATGTCGTCGGCGACCTGCTGGACGGTCAACCCGGTTCGGGATGCGGCGATCAATTGCAGCGCCGCCAAGCCCCTGGCCAGCGTCTGTGATCCGGGTGCACCGTTCGGCGCGGCGGTGCCGCTCGCCTCACCGGAGGACGCAGCCATGGCGCTACCTTCCTTGGACTTCCCTTGACATCCAGCACTAGTGAGAGTGATGCTCTGACTATAGTGCACGGGGATGTGCGATAAATGAGCAGAGTGCTTACAAAAGACGAGAACCTGATTCTCGCCGTCAAGAGAGGGAAACGCGTGGGGGTGTTCGAGAGCGTCTGGAGCGATCTTCAGGGCGTCCCGTTCTCGCAGGGCTACCTCGACGCAGGCGGAGTGCGCACCCGCTATCTGCATGCCGGTGACCCGGACAGGCCTGCGCTGGTGTTTCTTCACGGGTCCGGCGGCCATGCCGAGGCATACGTGCGCAACCTGGAGGCCCACGCCGAGCACTTCTCCACCTGGTCGATCGACATGCTCGGCCACGGATATACCGATAAGCCGGGTCATCCTCTCGAGGTGAGGCACTACGTCGATCACCTCATAGCGTTTCTCTACGCCATCGGCGCCGAGCGTGCCCACATCAGCGGCGAGTCACTCGGCGGTTGGGTTGCGGTTCGCGCCGCCGTCGATCACCCGGATCGGATCGACCGGCTGGTGCTCAACACCGCGGGCGGGTCGCAAGCAGATCCCGAGGTGATGAAGCGAATCATCACACTATCGATGGCGGCCGCGGAGAACCCGACGTGGGAGACCGTGCAGGCCCGTATCAAGTGGTTGATGGCCGACAAGTCCAAGGACTACGACGACATCGTCGCGAGCCGGCAACGTGTCTACCGCCAGCCGGGTTTCGTCGCTGCGATGAAAGACATTATGGCGCTGCAGGATCCGGATATCCGTGCACGCAACCTGCTCGGTCCAGCCGAGTACGGGTCGATCACCGCGCCGACGTTGGTGGTGTGGACCAGTGACGACCCGACCGCCGACGTCACCGAGGGCCGGCGCATCGCATCGATGATCCCCGGTGCCCGGTTCGAGGTCATGCCGGGTTGTGGACACTGGCCTCAGTATGAGGACCCGAAGTCGTTCAACTCGCTCCATCTCGACTTCCTGTTGGGGCGCTGAGCGTGAGCGCTTCGGTAGATGTCGTCATCGTCGGGGCTGGACCTTCGGGCCTGACGCTGGCGAACATCCTTGGGCTGCAGGGAGTTCAGACCCTCATCGTGGACGAGCGTGACTCACTCATCGACTACCCCCGTGGTGTCGGTCTAGACGATGAGGCGCTGCGCACCTTCCAGTCGATCGGCCTGGTTGACCGGGTTCTGCCGCACACCGTGCCGAACCAGATCCTGCGGTTCTTCGATGGCAAGCGCCGGCTGCTCGCCGAAATGGCGCCGCCGGACGCCCGGTTCGGCTGGCCCAAGCGCAACGGCTTCGTTCAGCCGATGGTCGATGCCGAGCTTTTCAGCGGCCTGGAACGCTTCGATCACGTCGAAGTCAGGTGGGGACATCGGATGGAGAACTGCGTCGAAACCGATGACGGTGTCACGGTCGAGTTCTCCGACGGGCAGGAACCCGTTCACACGCGCTACGTTGTCGGCTGCGATGGCGGCCGCAGTGCCACCCGCCGGCTGATGGGCGTGTCGTTCGACGGCACCACATCATCGACACGCTGGCTTGTCGTCGACTGCGCCAACGATCCGCTCGGCCACCCCAACAGCGAGGTCGGGGCGGACCCCGCGCGTCCGTATGTCTCGATCTCCATCGCTCACGGTATTCGACGCTTCGAGTTCATGATTCACGGCGACGAGGCCGACGAAGAGGCCGAGGATCCGGCGTTCGTCAGGCGCATGCTCGCGAAGCTGGTCCCGCACCCGGATCGCGTCGACATCATCCGGCACCGGCTCTACACCCACCACTCACGGATCGCCGGGGCATTCCGGAAGGGACGGCTGATGCTGGCCGGCGACGCCGCGCATCTGATGCCGGTATGGCAAGGACAGGGCTACAACAGCGGTATCCGGGACGCGGCCAACCTCGGGTGGAAGCTTGCCGCGGTGGTCAACGGCCACGCCGACGATGCGCTGCTCGACACCTATGACGCCGAGCGGCGCAAGCACGCTAGGGCGATGATCGACCTATCCACATTGGTCGGGCGCGTCATTTCACCGACGAATCGGCGGGTGGCGTCATTGCGGGATCGTGTCATTCACAGCGCTTCCGTGGTGCCCTCGCTCAAGCGGTACATCCTTGAAATGCGATTCAAGCCGATGCCACGCTACGAACAGGGTGCCGTTTGCCATGTCGAGCCTCGCTCGGAGTCGTCGCCGACGGGCACGCTGTTCGTTCAGCCGCGCGTCGACACCCGCGAAGCGCAGAACGTGCTGCTCGACGACGTGCTCGGCTCCGGGTTCGCCGTACTGTGCTGGAGCAACAACCCGCGCGCCTTCCTCGGCGAGGAAGCGTTCGACCGGTGGAAGGCGTTGGGGACCAAGTTCGTTGCCGCACGGCCCATGACCCAGCTGCACTGGACGGGACACGACGACCCCGACGTCGTCGTGGTCGGCGATCGGACCGGTGCGCTGAAGGCGTGGTTCGACACCCACACCGATTCCGTGCTGTTCCTGCGCCCAGATCGCTGCGTCGCCGGCGCCTGCATCGCCCAACACGCGCCCGAACTGTCCGCATCACTGTTCAAAGTCCTCTGTCTGACCAAGGGAGGAGGCTCCGGTGCCACTGGCCCTCTGCTGTATGTCGCACAGCCCGCTACTGAATCTTCCGGGACCATCGCAGGATCTCCTTGACGACATCGAGTCGGCACTCGCTCGCGCGCGCGACTTCGTCGGCGCGTACGATCCCGAACTGGTCGTCATCTTCTCGCCCGATCATTACAACGGGTTCTTCTATAAGACGATGCCGCCGTTCTGCATCGGCACCGCGGCACAGGGCGTCGGCGACTACGGCACGCATGCGGGGCCGCTCAACGTGCCGGCCGACGTCGCAACCGACTGTGCCAGGGCCGTTCTCGAATCCGGCATCGATGTCGCGATCTCGGCCAGCATGGACGTCGACCACGGGACGGTGCAACCGCTGCAGAAGCTGTTCGGCGACGCCGCGGCCCGTCCGGTGATCCCGATCTTCATCAACTCCGTCGCGACGCCACTGGGACCACTGCGCCGAGTGCGCGCGCTGGGGGCAGCGGTTGGAACGTACCTGGCGACGCTGGGCAAGCGGGTGCTCGTCGTGGGATCCGGCGGGCTGTCCCATGATCCGCCGGTGCCGACTATGGCGACGGCCGCACCGGCTGCATTGAACAGGATCGTGCACGGTCAGCCGATGACACCCGAGCAACGACAGGCCCGGCAGGCGGCCGTGATGGACGCCGCGCGAGAGTTCGCCGAAGGGCGCGGACCGCTTCAGCCGCTCAACCCCGACTGGGATCACGCCTTCCTTGAACTGCTCGACTCCAACCGGCTCCCCGATGTCGATGCGTGGTCGAACGGCTGGATTGAGCAAGAGGCCGGCCACTCGGCGCACGAAATCCGAACGTGGGTTGCCGCATTCGCGGCGATCGCCGCTCACGGACGCTACGAGACGCAGCAGCGGTTCTATCGCGCGGCGCCCGAATTGATCGCGGGATTCGCCATCCGAACGGCGGTGCTGACACCGTGACGACGAATGAGTTCGACCACACCGTCGATGTGCTTGTAGTCGGGTCAGGGGGTGGCGGCATGACCGCCGCACTCGCCGCGGACGTGTCGGAACTCGACACCCTCGTCGTCGAGAAGTCGCCTCAATTCGGCGGCTCCACGGCCTTGTCCGGCGGTGGCATCTGGGTGCCAGGTGCGCCAAGCCAGCGCAAAGAGGGTTACGTACCGGACCCCGAAGGGGTATTCGAATACCTGAAGCAGATCACCGGAGGCCTCGTCAGCGATGCCAGACTGCGCCAGTACGTCAAGTCCGCGCCGGCGATGATGGAGTTTCTCGAGAACCTCAGTCCGTGGTTCGAATTCGTGTGGAAACCGGGCTATGCGGACTACTATCCCGAGCTGCCCGGCGGCTCCGAACTCGGCAGCACCATCAACGTGCCGGCGATCGATTTGCGCAAGCTCGGCGACGAGGAAGCCAACCTGCTGCAGCCGTTGGCGTTGGCGCCCAGGGGTATCTGGTTCGCCCCCAAGGATCTTCGGCTGTTCTACCAGGTGCGCCAGAACTGGCGCGGCAAAGCGGTCCTGGTCAAGCTGTTCTGGCGGATGTTCCGGGCCCGGTTCTTCGGAGACCGGATGGCCGCCATCGGTCAGTCGCTGGCCGCACGGCTGCGGCTGGCGCTCAAACAGCAGGGCATCCCGCTGTGGCTCAACTCACCCATGACGGAACTCATCACCGATGTCGACGGGACCGTGACGGGTGCGGTGGTTGAACGGGACGGCGCGCAACGCCGCATCCACGCGCGGCGCGGCGTGATCCTCGCCAGCGGCGGGTTCGACCACGACATGGCGTGGCGCCGAGCGCATCTACCCGTGCTCGAGAAAGACTGGAGCTTCGGCAATCCGGCCGCGATGGGCGACGGCATCCGCGCAGGGGAGAAGGTCGGCGGCTCAACCGATCTGCTCGACGAGGCCTGGTGGTTCCCGGCGATCTGCTGGCCGGACGGGCGGCTGCAGTTCATGCTCAACGAGCGCATGATGCCGTCGCAGTTCGTCGTCAACGGCGAGGGTAAGCGGTTCATCAACGAGGCGGCGCCGTACATGGACTTCGCCCACGCGATGATCGACGGCCAGCGCTCCGGTGTCAGCCACATCCCGTGCTGGCTGATCACCGACATCCACTCATACCATCGCTACGTCGTCGCCGGGCACCTCCCGATTCCAAAGGTCCCGTTCGCGCCGGTACCCACCGGCTGGAAGGTGCCGAAAGCATGGCTGGAGTCCGGTGTCGTCACGGAGGCCAACAGCTTTGAGGAACTCGCGGCGAAGATCGAGGTGCCACCGGCGAATCTGCGCGCGAGCGCCGAGCGCTTCAACGAGTTGGCACGCAAGGGCCACGACGATGACTTCAACCGCGGCGAGAGCGCCTACGACAACTACTATGGCGACCCGACCCTGGCCAACCCGAACCTCTATCCGCTGGGAAAGCCGCCCTACTACGCGTTCCAGATCATCCTCGGCGACCTCGGGACGTCGGGAGGTCTGCGCACCGACGAATTCGCCCGCGTCCTTCGCGACGACGACAGCATTGTGAAAAACCTTTACGCCGTGGGCAATGCGTCAGCGGCCGTGATGGGGCGCAGCTACGCGGGCGCGGGCGCAACCATCGGCCCGGCCATGACGTTCGGGTACGTCGCCGCCAAACACATCGCAGGCACATCCGAGACCAACCAGCAAGACCGCTCGATCTTCCAAGGAGGAAGCAAGTGAAGATTTCCCTGTTCTACGAATTTCCGCTGCCGCGGCCGTGGACGCCGGACGACGAGCACAAGCTCTTCCAAGACGGCCTTGACGAGGTGGAGGCGGCCGACAAGGCGGGGTTCTCGACGGTCTGGCTGACCGAACACCACTTCCTCGAGGAGTACTGCCATTCCACTGCGCCGGAAATCTTCCTCGCTGCAGCGAGCCAGCGCACCAAGAACATTCGGCTGGGGTTCGGCATCATGCACCTGCCACCGGCCGTTAATCACCCCGCGCGGGTGGCCGAGCGCGTGTCGACCCTCGATCTCCTCTCCAACGGACGCGTGGAGTTCGGCACCGGTGAATCGTCGTCGGTCGGTGAGCTGGGCGGGTTCGGCATCGATCCTGCGGACAAACGCAAGATGTGGGAAGAAGCGCTCGAAGTCTCGATCCGCTGCATGATCGAGGAGCCGTTCACCGGCTTCAAGGGTGAGCACATCGAAATGCCTCCGCGAAACGTAGTCCCGAAGCCGCTGCAGAAGCCGCACCCGCCGGTGTGGGTGGCGTGCACCAGGCCCGCATCGGTGTCCATGGCCGCGCAGAAAGGCCTCGGCGCCTTGAGCTTCGCCTATACCGGACCGGGGCCCCTGACGGAGCGCGTCAACGGGTACTACAAGGAGTTCGAGGAGAACGGCGCCCCCGTCACGCCGCAGATCAACCCGAACATCCTCGCCATCGGTGGCGACCTTTCGATGATGGTGGCGCCCACCGACGAGCAAGCCGTCGAGCGGCTCGGAACGGGCGGCGGATTCTTCGCGTTCGGCATCATGCACTACTACATGACCGGGATGCACACGCCCGGACGGACCGGTGTGTGGAAGCGGCATCTCGAAGAGATCGAGAAAGATCCGAGTGTCGTCTACGGCCCCGGTCGAGGGCCGATCGGCAGCCCGGCCACCGTCCGTGAGTTTCTCCGCGGCTACGAAGAGAGCGGCGTCGACGAGCTGATTCTGCTGCTCACTCCGCGCAGCCACGACGCCACAATGGAATCCATCGAGCTGATGGGCAAAGACGTCCTGCCCGAGTTCATCGAACGCGACGAGAAGGCGGTCGCCGAGAAGGCGAAGCGCCTCGAGCCGATCATCGAGAAGGTCGAGGCCCGCAGGCCGGCGTCGAAGGCTCCGGCGTTCGACGGGACCTACGCGTTCGGCGGTCTGCCCACCGGTCGCGAGAACTACACCGCCAACGAGGTGTCCTTGGCGATGGATGAGATGAACGCCGGCATCGAGCAGGCTGCGGCGAAACTCAAGTCAGGAGAAGGGTGGACCAGCAGGAACCCGGCGGCCGACCGGACGTAATCGATGGGACAGATTGACGAGCTGTGGCGCTACGACGGCCGAAGGGTCGTCGTGACCGGGTGTGCGTCGGGCATCGGTGAGCACGTCGCGCGTCAGCTCACCGAGCTCGGTGCCGAGGTCGTCGGGCTTGATATCCGCGCACGCGAGGAGCGGGACAGCGAGGGCCAGCCGGCGTTGCAGCTCAGGGAGTTCCACGAGGTCAACCTGGCCGACCCGGCATCGATCGACGAGGCCGCCGCATCGATCGGCGGCCAAGTCGACGCCCTGTTCAACGTCGCGGGAGTGTCGTCCGGCATCAAGGATCCGTTACGCGTGGTCACCATCAACTTCCTCGGCACCCGGCAGCTCACCGAGGCGCTGGTGCCCACGATGCCGCCCGGATCGGCGATCGCCAACGTGTCGTCGCTGGCCGCATCCGCCTATCGAGAGAATTCCGGCGTCACCGCGGGACTGCTGGACACCGTGACAATGGCCGAGGGCGTCGAATGGTGTCAGCGCAATCCGGAGGCTCTCGCCGACGGTGGCGGCTACCGGCTGTCCAAGGAGGCGATCATCCTCTATGGGTTGGCGAACGTCGCAGTGCTGGGCGCCAAAGGGATTCGGATCAACTGCACCGCACCGGGGGTCACCGACACACCGATCCTTGATCAGCTTCGGTCCGCATATGGGCAGGAGTTTCTGGACGCCTTCCGGACGCCACTCGGCAGAGTTTCCGAGCCCTCCGAACAGGCGGCGGTGCTGGTGTTCCTGAACAGCAAGGCGGCCAGCTACATCACCGGACAGGTGATCTGGGTGGATGGCGGCACGATTGGTGAGACCGACCTAGCCGGATCGGTGCCGCGACGATGAGCGGAGAGGTTGAGTAATGGCCAGCATGAGCGACTTTCGCCGCGTCGCCGACGATGTCCGGAACTGGGGTCGATGGGGCGACGCCGACGAGCTCGGGACGCTGAACTTCATCACGACCGACAAGGTCGCCGAGGCGGCCAGTCTCGTCAAGCACGGCAAGGTTTTCCCACTGGGGGTGGACTTCGGTTCGTCGGGACCGCAGGGTGCGTTCCACTTCCGGCAGAACCCGCTGCACGTGATGACGATCGACGGCGGTGACGCCTCCACGTTGCTGGAATACGGTCCGAAATGGTTGCAGAACCCGGCCGCCGCACAGTTGGCCGGTTATTTCGAGGGCAACCCGATGCGGTTCAACGACGACATCATCATCATGCCGTTGCAAGCCGCCACCCAGTGGGATGCGCTCTCGCACGTCTACTACGAGGACTACCTCTACAACGGCTTCCCGGCGAACTCCGTCACCAGCGCGGGTGCGTTCCACTGCGGCATCGACAAGGTCGACGGCAAGGGCATCACGTCACGCGGGGTACTGCTCGACATCGTCCGGCTACGCGGTGTCGACACCTTCTGCGAGATGGACAACCCGATCACTCCGGACGAACTCGACGCGGCCGTCCAAGCCCAGGGTGTCTCCATCAGGCGGGGTGACATCGTGTTGGTCCGAACGGGTTGGTGGGCACGCTTTTTGGAGACCGGCGACGGCGGCGAGCCCGGCGCGGGTCTGGACTGGACGTGCGCGTCCTGGCTGCACGATCACGAGGTGGCTGCGGTAGCGGCCGACAACCTGATGGTCGAGAACCCGGTCTCCGGCGTCGAGGGCGCGTTCCTGCCGATGCACATGCTGTGCCTGCGCGATATGGGCCTGATGCTCGGCGAGTACTGGGATCTCACGGCGCTGGCTGCCGACTGCGCCGCCGACGGTGTGTACGAATTCCAGCTTGTCGCACCGCCTTTGAGGGTGACCGGCGCCGTCGGCTCACCCATCAACCCGATCGCCATCAAGTAGGTTGGACATGACTACAAGTACAACCACGGGCGGCGCGCCGCTGGTCGTCGGCCTCGGCGGAACACTTCGGGCCAGCTCGTCCACCGAGCGCGCACTGCGGTATTGCCTGGATTCGGTCGAACGTCAGGGCGGACGCGTCGAGTTCTTCTCAGGACCCGACCTCGATCTGCCGATGTACGCGCCGCACGAACTGGAACGCACACCAAAGGCCCTCGAATTCGTCAATACTCTGCGCGAGGCCGACGCCGTCGTCGTCGGCTCACCCGGTTACCACGGCGCGGTGTCCGGACTGGTCAAGAACGCACTGGATTACATCGAGGATCTCCGCGAGGATCCTCGCGTCTACCTCGACAACACCCCGTGGGGCTGTATCAGCTGCGCATACGGATGGCAGGCGGCGGTCGGCACGCTGGGCCAGCTGCGCAGCATCGGACGCGCGTTGCGCGCGTGGCCGACTCCGCTCGGAGTAGCGATCAACTCCGCCGACCAAATATGGGAACCCTCAGGCCAGCTCGCCGACGCAGGTATTCAGGGCCAGCTCGACCTGCTCGCCACCCAACTGCTGACATTCGCCCGTGCCGCCTGGGAAAAAGCGTGAATGAAATCGCCCGCAAGACCATCCTGGTCGACGGGCTGACCACCAGCTATCTCGAAGCGGGGCAGGGTGATCCGGTCGTGCTGCTGCACGGTGGTGAGTTCGGCGTCAGCGCAGAACTCGGCTGGGAGAACAACATCGCCACGCTGGCGGCGCACCATCGCGTGTTCGCCCCGGACATGCTGGGGTTCGGCGGCTCCGCGAAGGTCATCGACTTCAACGACGGCCGAGGCATGCGGATCAGGCACATCGCGCGGTTCTGCGAAGCCGTTGGCATCGAGAGTGCGCATTTCGCCGGCAACTCGATGGGCGCCATCAACCTGTTGGTCGACGCGACATCGGAATCCCCGGTATTGCCGGCGCGCAGCATCGTTACGATTTGCGGTGGCGGCGAGATGCAGCGAAACGAATACCTGGCCACCCTATACGATTACGACGCAACGATTTCCGGCATGCGGCGCATCGTCGAAGCGCTCTTTCACCACCCGTCATACCCCGCCGACGACGAGTATGTGCAACGGCGCTACGACTCCAGCATTGCGCCGGGGGCGTGGGAGGCGCTCGCGGCGGCACGGTTTCGGCGGCCTGGGTTGGCGCCGCAGGAACTACCGTCGAGTGCCAGGCCTTACGAGCGCATCTCCGTGCCGACCCTGGTGGTGGAGGGGGAGTGCGACAAGCTGTTGCCGTCAGGGTGGGCGGCCGAGATCGCGGGCCAGGTTCCCGGCGGTCGTTCGTTTGTGGTGCCAAAGGCCGGTCACTGCCCGCAGATTGAGCAACCATCGGTTGTCAACCACGTGCTGGTGAACTTCCTGAGCGAGGCGCAACGAAAGGTACCGGCCCCATGGTCAACGAACTGACAGGCAAGGTCGCGATCGTCACCGGTGGTGCGTCGGGACTCGGTGAAGGGCTGGTGCGACGGTTCGCGGCCGAAGGCGCGAAGGTGTTGATCGGCGACATCGACCATGAGGCCGGTGCGGCCTTGGCAGCGGAGATCGGCGCCGACGCCATGTTCGTCGAAGCCGATGTGTCCGACATCGACCAGGTGGGCCGGCTGGTGTCGACAGCGGTCGAGCAGTTCGGCGGCTTACACGTGATGGTCAACAACGCAGGCGTGTCCGGGACCATGCACCGCCGCTTCCTCGACGACGACCTCGCCGATTTTCACAAGGTCATGGCGATCAATGTCCAGGCCGTGATGGCCGGGACCCGCGACGCCGCGCGCCATATGTCGACGAACGGCGGCGGATCTATCATCAACCTCACATCGATCGGTGGAATCCAGGCCGGCGGCGGCGTGATGACGTACCGCGCCTCGAAGGCGGCGGTCATCCAGTTCACCAAGTCTGCGGCAATTGAACTGGCCCACTATGAAATTCGCGTCAACGCGATTGCCCCGGGGAACATCCGTACTGCGATTGTCCGGAAGTCGGCGGCCGGGGAGGACCTGGAGAAACTGGAGCAATTCGAGGCGAAGATCCGTCAGCAGATGCGTGATGACCGGCCGCTGAAGCGGGAAGGCACTCTCGAGGACGTCGCGGAGGCTGCCCTCTATTTCGCCACCGACCGCTCGCGGTACGTCACGGGAACCGTGTTGCCGGTCGACGGGGGCACCGTGGCGGGCAAGGTCATCGTGCCGAAGTGAACTGTTTAAATCAGTCGCTTGACTTAAGGCGCGCGGCGGCGTTGACTAGCCGTGTGACTACGGCCAGGACCGTCCGCGCCGATCGGGCGAGCGGCACGCAAGAGGCAATACTGAAGGCCGCCGAACGGCTGTACGCCGAGCATGGCGTCTTCGCCGTTTCGAACCGGCAGGTCAGTGAGGCCGCAGGGCAGGGCAACAACGCGGCGGTCGGCTACCACTTCGGCACCAAGACCGACCTGGTGCGTGCCATCGAGCAGAAACACCGCGCATCGATCGAGCGACTGCTCGAGCGGATGGTCGCGGGCGCCGGCGATTCGGCGGATTTGCGGGACTGGGTCGCGTGCCTGGTGTGCTCGCTCACCGAACACCTGGCCGAGCTCGGCAACCCGACCTGGTATGCGCGCTTCGCCGCACAGGCACTGACGGATCCCGCCTACCACAAGATCGTGATCAAGGACGCGCTCGCGTCACCGTCGCTGGTGCAGGTCGTCGACGGCATCACCCGTTGCCTGCCCGATCTGCCGCAGGCGGTCGTCACCGAACGCAACATCATGGCCCGCAATCTGATG
>Ga0207688_10000625_pt1 | contig 17403 bp, 14 predicted proteins | sample KBSMiscanthusM4_FD_184296 | JGI IMG/M metagenome (GOLD analysis project Ga0207688, IMG submission 184296) | Miscanthus rhizosphere microbial communities from Kellogg Biological Station, Michigan, USA - M4 (SPAdes) (version 2) | ecosystem: Host-associated > Plants > Roots > Rhizosphere ...
GGCGACGCGATGAAGGTCGATCTCGGCGCGCTCGATCCCGCTCCGACCGCGATGGTCGCCAACCTTCCCTACTCGGTGGCCACGCCCCTGATCCTCCGTACGATCGCCGAGCTGCCGTCGCTCGAGCGCTGGACGGTGATGGTCCAGCGCGAGATCGCCGAGCGGCTGCGCGCCCGCTCCGGCTCGCGGTCGTACGGCTCTCCGAGCGTGCTCGTCCAGCTCGCCTGCGAGGTGAAGATGCTGCGGACCGTCGATCCCGCCGTCTTCACTCCGCGCCCGCGGGTCGAGTCGGCGGTCTTGGCGCTGCGGCGCCGCGGGCCGGCGCCGGCGCCGGCGGCTGCGCGGCTGATCCGCGATGCCTTCGCGCACCGCCGCAAGGCACTGCCGCGCTCGCTCGAGCTGGCGGTCCGAAGGCGCGAGCGCGAGGCGGAGCAGCAGGGGTTGCCGGCGCCGCGGCCGCGCTCGGCGGAGGTTCGCCAGCTCGGCCGTGAGGCGCTCGCGGCGGTGGGGCTGCCGGAGGGCATCCGGGCCGAGATGCTGACCCCCGAGCAGCACCTCGCGGTCGCGGAGCGGCTGACGTGACGAAGGCGTTCGAGATCTTCGCGCCGGCGAAGCTGAACCTCTGCCTCTACGTCGGGCCGTCGCGCGACGACGGCCTGCACGAGATCTGCTCGCTGTTCGTGCCGCTCTCGCTGGCCGACCGGCTGGTCGTGAGCGACGCCGGCGAGGACGAGGTGCTCGTCCCCGGGATCGAGGGGCCGGAGCTGACCGCCCGGGCGCTCGCGGCGCTACGTGCGGAGGGCTGGTCGCGCGGGCCGGTCCGGATCGAGGTCGAGAAGGTGACGCCGGTCGCGGCCGGCCTCGGCGGCGGCAGCGCCGACGCCGCCGCGGTCCTCCGGCTCGCGCGCGGCGCGGTCCCCGAGGCGCGGCTCGAGGCGGTCGCGAGGGCGCTCGGCGCCGACGTCAGCTCTCAGCTCGATCCCGGCTTCGCGCTGGTCGGCGGCGCCGGCGAGGAGATCGAGCCGTTGCCGGCTCCGCATCCGTTCGCCGCGGTGCTGATCCCCGACCCCGAGGGGCTGTCGACGGCGGCCGTCTACGCCGAGGCGGACCGGCTCGGCTCGACGCGGAGCGGCGAGCGGCTGGCCGAGGCGCGGCGGCGGGTGCTCGGCGCCGCGGTCGCCGGTGCGCACCCGCTCGAGTACTCGTCGCTGCTCGTCAACGACCTGGCGCCCGCCGCGCTCTCGCTGCGGCCGTCGATCGCGGCCGCGCTCGAGCTGCTGCACGAGGTCGGCGCTCCGGCGTCGTTCGTGACCGGCTCGGGGCCGACCGCGGTCGGGCTCTTCCCGGGGCGCGACGAGGCGGTCGGGGCGGCGACGGAGCTGCGGGCGGCCGGCCACGAGGCGCTCGTCGCCAGCTCCGTCGAAGGCATCTGATGGAGCTCCCGAAGGAGCGCAAGAACTGGCTCAAGATCGTCGCGATCGTCGTCGCGGTGATCGTCGTCTACCAGGTCGGCAAACGGTTGCTGCCCGACATCGACGCCCAGAAGGTGCTCGAGGACGTCTCGGGCTCGCTCGGCTCGTGGACGTACCTGATCGTCGGCGCCCTGGCGTTCCTCGAGACCGGCGCGTTCGTCGGCCTCGTCGCGCCCGGCGAGACCGTCGTCGTCCTCGCCGGCGCGGTCGCCGGGCAGGGGGACACGTCGGTGATGCTGACGATCGGGATCGTCTGGCTGAGCGCCTTCCTCGGCGACACCTGCAGCTACGTGCTCGGCGACCGGCTCGGCCGCGACTGGGTCGTCAAGCACGGGCCCCGGCTGCGGATCACCCCGGAGCGGTTCAAGCAGGTCGAGGAGTACTTCAGCCGCCACGGCGGCAAGACGATCCTGATCGGCCGCTTCATCGGCCTCGTCCGGGCGCTGGCGCCCTTCATCGCCGGCAGCTCAGGGATGCCGTACCGGCAGCTCGCGCCCTACAGCATCCTCGGCACCGGCATGTGGGCGACGCTGTTCACGCTGCTCGGCTACTTCGCCTCGAAGAACATCGACGCGGTCCTGAGCAACTCCGAGCACGCGCTGCTCGCGTTCGCGGTGATCGTCGCGCTGATCGTCGGCGGGATCGTCGCCTACCGGTGGCTCAGCGTTGCCGAGAACCGCGCCCGGGCGGCCGCCGAGATGGAGAAGCGGCCGGTGCTCCGCAACCTGCTCGCGCTCGGCCGCCGGCTCAGCCCGCAGGCGCGCTTCCTGCTCAACCGGCTGACCCCGGGCGGGCTCGGCCTCGAGTTCACGACGGCGCTCGCAGCCGTCGCGGTCGGCAGCTACGTCCTGATCGCCTACGCGCTCGTCGTCGGCGACTCGCCCGGGCCGACTACCGGGGACTCGACCGCCGCCGACTTCGTCGAGCAGATCAGGACGGGGTGGCTGACGTCGCTGGCGAAGGCGATCACCTTGCTCGGATCCGGGGCGGTCGTCGTGTTTGCCTCGGCAGCGGTCGCGGTGTGGCTGGTCGTCCGCCGCGCCTGGCCGGAGCTCGTGGTGCTCGTCGTCGGAACGGTGGCGATCCTCTGGGGAACGGATCTGATCAAGGAGGAGGTGGCGCGGCCGCGGCCGTCCGGAGGTCTCATCGACGTTGCCGGCTTCTCCTATCCGAGCGGCCATGCCTCCCACTCGATCGTCTACGTCTGGATCGCCGTCACGGCGGCGATCCGGCTCCGCCCGGGGATGCGGCGCGGCACGGCGCTGATCGTCGCCGCGTTCCTCCTCGCCGTCCTGATCGGGCTCAGCCGCGTCTACCTCGGCGTCCACTACCTGAGCGACGTCAGCGGCGGCTGGGCGTTCGGCGTCGCTGTCTTCGCTCTGCTCTCCGCGATCGTGGTGGTCGTCGTCCACTTGCGGCAGAATGAAATCGATGTCGGCTGAGGTGCTGATCTTCGCGGGAGCGGGGCTGGTCACGCTGATCGCTTTCACGACCCTGATCCTCGTCCCGGCGATCGGGTCGTTCGCGCGCGGCTGGGAGAAGGCGACGGCGGCGGCGCTGTCGCTGATCGTGCTCGTCGCGCTCGTCGGCCTCGGCCTCGCGATCGGCGTCGCGATCGTCTACTACTGGGACGATCTGACGACGCTGTTCGGCTGACAACCCTGATCCGAAGCGGCTCACGGCCGCCTTTGGATGGCCGATCCCGCCCTACTATCTGACCCTGCCCGTGGGATCGAAGGCGACACGATCGGCACCGGATGCGGCCGCCCGGGCCGCCGGCGCCGATGCGGGCGCGAACGGCGAGGGCTCGCTGGAGGCGCTCTCGGAGGCGATCGAGTCGGGGGCCGGGCTGCCGGCCGTCGCCCGCGCGGCCGCCGCCGTCCTCGACGCCAGCGTGGCGCTGATCGACCGCTCGAGCACGGTCCTCGCCGTCGCCGCCGCATCGGGGGCCGAGGAGGAGAAGCTCCTCGCCTCTGCGCCCGAGGTCGGCGCCGTCGAGCTGCGGGTCGCCGACGTCGCCGTCGGCGAGCTCCGCTGGCGCCGCCGCGGGGGCGCCGACGGATCGCCGCCCGGCCTGCGGATGGTGACGACGCTGCTCGGCCTCGAAGTCGAGCGGGCCCGATCGCCGGAATGGGCGAGCGACGAGGCGGCGGGCGACTTCGTCCGCGCCGTGCTCGAGCGCCGGCTCGCCGACGCGGAGGAGATCAGCGCCCGCGCCGCCGAGCTCGGCAGCGACCTCGGCGCCGGGGCGGGCGTCGTGATCGCGCGGGCGACGCCGCACACGACCCAGACCGGCGACTGGCGGCCGCGGATCCTGACGCTGACGCTCCGCGCCGTCCGCTCCGGCTCGAGCGGCGCCCTGGCGGCGATGACCGGCGAGGAGGGGGGAGAGGTGGCGGTGCTGCTGCCCGCTGCCGAGCCGGAGTCGATCGAGCGCGCCGCCGGGGCCGTCGAGGACGAGCTGCGCCGCGCCCTGCCGGGGTTCTCGCTCACCGTCGGCTTCAGTCGCCACGCCGGCGACGCCGGTCAGCTCTACCGGGCCGGCAAGGAGGCGCTGATGGCCGCCAACGTCGCCGAGTCGGAGGACCGCTCGCCGCTCGCGTTCGAGGCGACCGGCTCCTACCGCCTCCTGCTTTCGGCGATGAGCGACGACCCGGCCGAGCTCGAGCGCTTCTTCGCCGAGACCGTCGCTCCGCTCGTCGCCTACGACGAGCAGTACGAGACCGAGCTGGTCACCACGGTCGAGGCCTACCTCGACAACGACGGCAACGTCACCCCGACCGCCGAGACCCTCTTCACCCACCGCCACACCGTCCGCTACCGCCTCGAGCGCGTCCGCGAGCTCTGCGGCCACGATCTCAGCTCGACCGAGGGCCGAGAGAAGCTCGGCCTCGGCCTCAAGGCGATGCGCGTGCTCGGCATCCAGCCGCCCGGCGGCCCCGCGAAGGAGGGGCGGTCGAAGGCCGGCAAGGCGTCTCGGAAGGGCGAGTAGTTCCGGGGGGAGGATTTGAACCCACCGCTGCCTGGACCAAAACCAGGAGTGCTACCAGCTACACCACCCCGGAGCGGTGCGTTCCGAACGATAGTCAGAGGCCGGCGAGCGACGAATAATCGCCGACATTTGGTGATGATTCGTCGCTCGCGAGGAACCTGATCGGCTCACGCCAATACGATGCGGGCGGTGAGCGCTGCAACGGTCCTGATCATGGCCGCGGGGCAGGGCACGCGGATGAAGTCCGCGGTGCCGAAGGTGCTGCATCCGGTCTGCGGGCGGGCGCTGGTGGCCTGGCCGATCGCGGCGGCCCAAAAGGCGGGCGCGGAGCGGATCGCGGTGATCATCTCGCCCGAGGCCGACATCTCCGGGGCGCTGCCGGACGGGATCGAGTCGATCCCGCAACAGGAGCCGGACGGCACCGGCGGCGCGCTGCGGGCGGCGGCGGGAATCGTCGCCGAGTCCGGCACCGTCGTCGTGCTCTCCGGCGACGTGCCGCTGGTCCCGGCCGCGCTGATCGCCGACCTCTTGGCGGCCCACGACCAGCAGGGGGCGGCGGCCACCGTCGTCACCGCCGTCCTCGACGACCCGGGCGCCTACGGCCGCGTCGTTCGCAACGCCGACGGCACCGAGGTCGAGCGGATCGTCGAGGCGAAGGCCGGCGCCGGCGATGCTACGGCCGACGAGCTCGAGATCCGCGAGATCAACTCGGGCATCTACGCCTTCGACGGCAAGGCGCTGGCGGCGGTGCTGCCGGCCCTCTCGAACGACAACGCCCAGGGCGAGTACTACCTCCCGGACGTGCTGCCGCTGCTGAAGGAGGCCGGCGGTCACGTCGCCGCCCACGTCTCCGACGATCCGGCGGTAGTCCTCGGGGTCAACTCGCGGGCCGATCTCGCCCTCGTCGAGGCGGAGGCGCGGCGGCGGATCCTCGAGCGCCACATGCTCGCCGGGGTCACCATCGTCGATCCCGCCGCGACCTGGATCGAGGTCGAGGTCGAGATCGAGCCCGACGTCCGGATCGAGCCCGGCTGCTCGCTGATCGGAGCGACCCGGATCGGCACCGGGTCGGTCGTCGGCCCGCACACGACGATCATCGACTCGCGGCTCGGCGCCGATGTCAGCGTTCCTCACTCCTACCTGCTCGAGTGCGCCGTCGGCGATCGCTGCAACGTCGGCCCGTTCGCCTACCTGCGCCCGCACGCCGACCTCGCCGAGGGAGCCAAGGCCGGCACCTTCGTCGAGATCAAGAACTCGACGATCGGCGCCGGCTCGAAGGTCCCGCATCTCTCCTATATCGGCGACGCCGAGGTCGGTGAGGACGCCAACCTCGGTGCCGCGACGATCACCGCGAACTACGACGGCTTCGTCAAGAACAGGACAAAGATCGGGCACGGTGCGAGAACCAGCGTCGACACGACCCTGATTGCACCAGTCGAGATCGGCGATTCCGCCTACACTGGCGCAGGCTCCGTGATCGACGAAGACGTCCCGCCTGGAGCACTCGGGATCGCCCGGGCCAGGCAGACCAACGTCGAGGGGTACGCCGAGCGCAAGTCGAAGGAGCACGAGGCCAAGGACCGGGACAAGTGAGCGAGCCGACGAAGACGATGACGTTGGAACATCCGCCCTCCGAGATCGCCGACCCGGCGCCGCGCCCGGTCAGCTCGATCGGCCAGGACTACCGGAAGCGGCTGATGGTCTTCGGGGGCCGCGCGTCCGGCGCCCTCGCAGCGCGGATCGCCGTCCAGCTCGACGTCGACCTCGGCCAGGCCGACCTGCGGACGTTCGCGAACGGCGAGGTCTACTGCCGCTACCAGGAGTCGATCCGCGGCGCCGACGTCTTCATCGTGCAGTCGACCGCGGCCAACGAGGCGGCGGGGATGACGCCCAACGACGCGTTGATGGAGCTCCTCTGCATGATCGACGCGGCCCAGGGCGCCTCCGCGCACCGGATCATCGCCGTGATGCCCTGGTACGGCTACGCCCGCCAGGACAAGAAGTCCCTCCCCCGCGAGCCGATCTCCGCCCGCGTCGTCGCCAAGGCGCTCGAGGCGGTCGGCACCGACCGCGTCCTCACCATGGACCTCCATGCCGGCCAGGTCCAGGGCTTCTTCGAGGTCCCCGTCGACCACATGACGGCGATGCCGATGCTCAATCAATGGTTCATCGACCAGCATTTCGACGAGGAGCTCGTGATCGTCAGCCCCGACGCCGGTCGCGTCAAGGCCGCCCGCAACTTCGCCCGCAAGGTCGGCACCCATTGGGCGGTCATGGAGAAGGAGCGCCCGGCACAGCAGGTCGCCGAGATCGGTTACGTCGTCGGCGACGTCAAGGGCAAGACGGCCGTCCTCGTCGACGACATGATCGACACCGCCGGCACCCTCTGCGCCGCCGCCAAGACCGTCCTCGACGAGGGCGCCGCCCGGGTCATCGCCTGCGCGACCCACGGCGTCTTCAGCGGTCCCGCCTTCGAGCGCCTCGCCTACGAGAACTCGCAGATCGAGAAGATCATCGTCACCGACACGATCCCGCTCCGCGACGGCGCCCCCGACAACATCCACGTCCTCTCGACCGCCCAGACCCTCGCCGACTCGATCCGCCGGATCTTCACCGACGACTCGGTCTCCGAGATCTTCGCCGGCGAGAACCAGTTGTTCTGACGGACTGCGGCGCCGACGCGCCTCGTCAGAGCTAAAGGCCCCACCGGCGGGCTCCGATGAGCGGAATAAGGTGGCGCAGGTGGGAGGAACGGTGGCGGAGACGGACGAGGACGTGACCCGGCAGGACGCCGACGCGATCCAGCCGGGGACGGTGATGGCGCTCGTCGCGATGGGGCTCGGCGTCTTCGTGATCGCCAACGACTTCACGGCGCTGAACGTCGCCCTGCCCGCGATCGAGGGCGACCTCGACGCCGACGTCGGCAGCGTCCAGTGGGTCATCAACGCCTACGCGCTGGTGTTCGGGATGGCGATCGTCTCGGGCGGGCGGATCGCCGACATGTTCGGCCGCCGCCGCGTCTTCTTCATCGGCTCGATCCTGTTCGCCGCCTTCTCGGCGCTCGGTGCGGCAGCGCCCGACCTCGGCGTCCTGATCGGTGCCCGGGTCGGCATGGGCGTCGGCGGTGCGCTGATGTGGCCGGCGATCCTCGGGATGACCTTTGCGGCGCTGCCGGAGTCGAAGGCCGGCCTCGCCGGCGGGCTGATCCTCGGCGTCGCCGGCATCGGCAACGCCGTCGGCCCGCTGCTCGGCGGCGCCCTCACCGAGGCGCTCGACTGGCGCTGGATCTTCGTCGTCAACGTCCCGATCGCCGCCTTCGCGATGTTCGTGACCTGGCGCAACGTCCACCAGCCGCAGGAGCTCTCGGAGGAGCGGATCGACTACGCCGGGATGGCGACCCTCTCCGGCGGCCTCGTCCTCCTCCTGCTCGCCCTCGATCAGGCCGTGGACTGGGGCTGGGGCGACTGGCGGGTGGTGACGATGCTCGGGCTCGCTGCCGTCCTGATCGTCGCCTTCGTCGGCATCGAGCGCCGGGCCGGATCGCGGGCGCTGATCCCGCCCGACGTGATCGGGACGAAGCGGTTCCGGGCTGCCTGCCTGGTCGTGCTGCTGCTGTCGGCGGTGTTCTTCGCGACGGTGCTCTACATCCCCCAGTTCTTCGAGAAGATCCTCGACTACTCGACGATCGAAGCCGGCCTCGGGATGCTGCCGCTGCTCGCCTCGTTCGCGGTCGTGTCGTTCATCGCCGGACCGCTCTACAACAAGATCGGGATGCGGGTCGTGATCGGCGTCGGCACCGGCTTCATCGCGCTCGGCGCCGTACTGCTCGCCCTCCTCATCGGCGCTGATTCCGACTACCTCGACGTCGCGCCGGGCCTGCTCGCCCTCGGGATCGGCTGCGGGATGTTCTACCCGTCGGTGACCACCGCCGCCGTCACCGCGCTCGATGCCGCCCGCAGCAGCCTCGCCGGTGGAATCGTCTACATGTTCCAGATCGCCGGCGGCGCCGTCGGGCTCGGGATTGCCACCGCGATCTTCACCGGCGCGTCGGAGGGCCGGCTCGGCGACCTCGCCGAGACCGAGGCCGGCGTGACGCTGACCGGCCACGAGCAGTCGGTGCTGCACGGCACCCTCGCCGGGACCGACGCCGCCACCGACGCGCTCGCCGAACTGCCTTCGAAGGCCGTCGCCGAGATCGAGCGGATCGTCAGCGACTCCTTCGCGTTCGGCGTCCAGACCAGCTTCCGGGTGATCGCCGCGGTCGCGGTCGTCGGTTTCCTGGTTGCCGTCCTCGACCTCGGGCGAACGCCCGATCCGGACGTCTCCTCCGAGTAGTGTTCGCGCCATGAACCGCGCCACCCTCGAGTGGTACGAGCTGCTCGCGCGGAGCCTGACGTGGGTCGCCGCGATCGTCCTCCTCCTCGCCGCGATCGCGGCGATCGTGATCGCCGGCTCCGACAGCGCCGAGCCGCTATTCGGCGACATCGAGAAGCAGGGGAGGGGCGTCGCCTCCCTGGCCGCGCTCGGCAGCGGCCTGACCGGCGCCGGCCTGCTCGCCGCGGCCGGAGCGATCCTCCGGGTCCTCGTCACCGAGCGGCTCGAGCGGCTCGGACCGGCGCCCGAGCGTGGCGCCGCGGAGGCCCAGGAAGAGCTCCCCTTCGACGCCGAGGCCTCCGGCGCGCGCTCCGAGCGGAGATCGCGCCGCGAGCGGCGGTGAGCGCACTCCCGGACGCGCCCGCCGGGATCCGCAGGGTCGGCCACAAGGGCGCCGCCGATCTCGTCGAGGGCAACACGATCGCCAGCTTCGAACGCGCGGTCGAGATCGGCGTCGACATGATCGAGTTCGACGTCCTCCGGCTCCGCGACGGCGCTCCGGAGCTGCCCGCGGCCGATCGCTCGCCGCTCGTGGTCGCCCACGACTGGGATGACGCCGCCGTCCGCCCGCGCCTCACCCTCGAGGAGGCGCTCGACGCCTTCACGCGGCCGCCGCTCGATCGCGTCGAGATCGACTGCGACCTGAAGCTGCCGGGGCGCGAGGAGGAGCTGGTTGCCGCGCTCGGCGATCGCGACCTGCTCGAGCGGGCGATGGTCTCGACGATGTACGTGCCCAGCCTCAACCGGATCGCCGCGCTGGAGCCGCGGCTGCGCCTCGGCTGGACCTACCCGCTCGTCACCCGCCCCTGGGACCGCCGTCCGCTGGCGAAGCCGGCCGTCTCCGCGGCGCTGGAGCTGATGCGTCGCCGCTTTCCCGCCGCCGCCCGGCGCCGGGTCCCGGAGATCGGCGCCTCGGCGATCTGGATCTTCCACCGGATCGCGACGCCACGGCTCGCCCGGGTCGCGGCTGAGCTCGGCATCGAGCTGATCGCCTGGACCGTCGATGACGCCGCTGCGATCGCACGGTTGCGCGGGATCGGGGTCACCGGGATCTGCTCGAACGACCCGCGGCTGCTCCAGTAGCCGACCGCATGCCCATCGCCGATGGAGCGGCGCCCGAGCGGCCGGAATCTCTATCCTGCCCTGCCCGATGGCCACTTCCCGCCCCAGCTTCAAGGTCGCCGAGCGGACCGAGTTCGGCTCCCGCACCTCCCGCCGCCTGCGCCGCGACGGGCTCGTTCCCGGCATCGTCTACACCGCCGGCGAGGCCGCTCGCCCGTTCCAGGCCGACGCCCACGACCTCGCGCTCTTCATCAACGAGGGCCACGCCCTCTTCGACCTCGAGATCGCCGGCGAGACCAAGGTCCCCGTCGTCGTCAAGGAGGAGCAGCGCCATCCGGTCCGCGGCCATCTGATCCACATCGACTGCCAGCAGGTCGACCTCGCGCAGGAGATCCAGGCCGACGTCGCGATCGAGATCGAGGGGACCGAGGACGCGCCCGGCGTCAAGGAGGGCGGCATCCTCGAGCACGTCACCCGCGAGGTGACGATCGAGGCGCTGCCCACCGACATCCCCGAGGGCATCACCGTCGACGTCTCGGCGATGGTTATCGGCGACACGATCCAGCTCGACACGATCACCCCTCCGGACGGCGTCAAGTTCGTCGCCGACAACCCTGAGGAGGTCACGATCGCGACTCTGAACCCGCCTCGCATCGTCGAGGAGGAGGAGCCGGAGGTCGAGGAGGAGACCGAGGTCGTCGGCGAGGGCGAGGCCGAGGGCGAGGCCGAGGAGGGCGCCGCCGAGGAGTCCGGCGGCGACGAGGGCGACTCGGGCTCCGAGGGTTAACCCTCGATGCGCCGGCTCGGCCGCCGTCGCGGCGGTGGGGGCTCGGAGCCGGGCTCCGGCTCGGCCGACTTCCTGATCGTCGGCCTCGGCAATCCCGGCAGCCGCTACGCCGGGACCCGGCACAACGCCGGATTCGAGGTCGCCGACGCGCTCAGCGCCCGCTGGGAGCTGCCGCGGGCGAAGTCGCGGTTCGGAGGGCTCGTCACCAGCGGCCGATTCCGGCCCGGCGGCCCGCGCGTCGCGATCCTGCTTCCGCAGACGTACATGAACGAGTCCGGGAACGCGGCCGGGCCTGCCCGCGGGTCGTTCGGCGTCCCGCTCGACCGGGTCCTCGCCCTCCACGACGAGATCGACCTCCCGTTCGGCGAGGTGCGGACCAAGCTCGGCGGCGGCGTCGCCGGCCACAACGGCCTGAAGAGCCTCGAGCGCGGGCTCGGCAGCCGCGACTTCCAGCGGGTGCGAATCGGGGTCGGCCGCCCCGACTCGACCGACCCTGAGGTCGTCTCCCGCTGGGTCCTCGGCCGCTTCGCCGAGGATCGCGAGAGCGTCGCAGCCCTGATCGAGTCGGCCGCCGCCGCGACCGAGCGCCTGATCGACGAGATCTCCAACGACGAAGACGGAAACGAGGAGTGAGATGGAGCCACTGACCAGCTACGAGACCGACGGCAACGGCGTCGGCCTGTTGCGGCTCGACCGGCCCGAGGCCCGGAACGCGATCAACACCGCGATGCTCGAGGAGCTGCTCGAGCACCTCGGAGCGGCCCGCGCCGACGCTGACCTCCGCGTGCTCGTCCTCTCCTCGACCGACCACATGGGCTTCTCCGCCGGCGCCGACGTCCGCGAGGAGCTCGACCGCGAGGGTGCGATCCGCCGCATGCAGCTCTTCGCCGATCTCTACGACGATCTGACCGGGTTTCCGCGGCCGACCGTCGCTGCCTGCCACGGCGCCTGCGTCGGCGGCGGCGCCGAGATCGCGGTCGCCTGCGACATCCGCGTCGGCGGCTCGAACATGCGCCTCCGCTTCCCGGGCGCCGGCCTCGGCGTCCCGGTCGGGCCCGCCCGCCTCGTCACCCTCTGCGGCCTCTCGGTGGCGAAATACCTGCTGCTGACCTCGAAGGAGATCGCCGTCGACGAGGCGTACCGCTGGGGTCTGGTCCACAAGGTGGCGCCCGCCCCGCGGACCGAGGAGGTCGCGCTGCAGCTCGCAACCCAGGTCGCCGATCATCCGCCCGAGTCGGTGGCCCGGATCAAGTCGATGCTGCACGCCTGGGACGGGGTCGAGGAGCGCTCGCGGGCCGAAGGCGAGGGCCAGGTCGCCTGGCAGTCGGAGGGACCCGGGCTCGGCTACCGAGACTGAGTAACGGTGGCGCTCCGTTCCCTCCTCGAGGTAGCCGAAGGCGACACGGCCTTCGCAGCGCTCGCCGCCCGCGTCGACGCCGCCGGCGACGGCGAGGGGACCACGGTCCCGGTCTCGGCCGGGCTGCGCCCGTATCTGCTCGCCGCGCTGGCCGAGGCGGAGCCCGGCCTCGCCGGGCGGCCGCTGCTCGTCGTCGCCGCCGACGATCGCGGCGCCCGTGACCTCGCCGGCGAGCTCGGCGCCTACCTGGCGCCGCGCCGCGTCCGCTACTACCCGTCCCGGGGGACCGGCTACGAGTCGCACCTGGCGCCGCCTCCACACCTCGTCGGCCTCCGGATCGCCGCCCTCGACGCCCTCGTCGGCGATGGCGACGAGGAGCCGCCGGTCGTCGTCGCCAGCGCCGTGGCGCTGGCCGAGGCGGTCCCCGACGCGTCGCTGCGGCCGGCCGGCTTCGCGCTCACGAGGGGCGAGGAGATCGACCTCGGCGACGTCGCCGAGCTGCTCGCCGGCAGCGGCTACGAGCGGGTCGAGCAGGTCGACGACCGTGGCCAGTTCGCGGTCCGCGGCGGGATCCTCGACGTCTTCGCCTCGACCGAGGACCAGGCAGCGCGGATCGAGCTGTTCGGCGACGAGATCGAGTCGATCCGTTACTTCTCGACGTTCACGCAGCGCTCGCTCGGCGAGACCGAGCGGATCGAGCTGGCCCCGGCCGCCGAGATCGATCCCGACCACCGGCTGCTCGCCGAGGCGGCGCTCGCCGACGCCGCCGAGGAGGGAGCGGAGCGGCCGCTCGCCGAGCTCCTGCCGACCGATCGCTTCGGGGCGTTCCTCGAGCTGATCGACGATCGGACGGCGATCGTCATCGCCGCTCCCGACGAGCTTGACGCCGCCCTCGACGACCACCTCACCGACATCCGCGCTGCGATCCACGACGACGACATCGCCCGCCTCTACGTGGCGGTCCGCGATCCGCTCCGGGCCCGCGCGATCCTCTCGATGACCGGCGTCGGCGATGGCGATCCCGACGCCGCCGACGGCGGCGAGGCCTTCCGCGGCTCGATCCCCGTCTCGGCCGCGCGCAGCCTCGCCGAGGCCGAGCCGGAGCTCGAGAAGCAGACCCGCTCCGGCTACACGACGGTCGTCGCCTTCGAGCGGATCGGTGAGGCGGAGCGCGCCCGCTACGCGCTCGAGCGCCTGACCCCGAAGATGCTCGGCGACGGACCGCCGCCGGCCGATCCCACGGTCCTCTTCGCGGAGGCGCGCGTCGCCGACGGCTTCATCGCCCCGGCGCTCCGGCTCGCGGTCGTGCCGTTCCGGCGTCTCGTCCACCGTCGCCGCGCTGCGGCGCCGGCGCCGACCGGCGGCCGGCTCGCCTCGCTCGGCGACCTCGCCGCCGGCGAGCACGTCGTCCACGAGGACCACGGCGTCGCCCGCTTCGCCGGCTTCGACACGAGGACCGTCGCCGGGATCACCCGCGACTACCTCGAGCTCGAGTACCGCGACGGCGACAAGGTCCTCGTCCCGGCCGAGCAGCTCGCGAAGATCACCCGCTACGTCGGCGGCGAGCACCCCGAGCTCTCGAAGCTCGGCGGCAAGCGCTGGAGCCAGATGAAGGCGCGGGCTCGCCGCTCGGCGCGTGAGCTGGCCGGGGAGCTGATCAACCTCTATGCCGAGCGCCAGGCGCGCCGCGGCCACGCGTTCTCGCCCGACGGCGAGTGGCAGCTCCGCCTCGAGCGCTCGTTCCCGTTCCGCGAGACCGCCGACCAGCTCGAGGCGATCGAGGCCGTCAAGGCCGACATGGAGTCGGACCGGCCGATGGACCGGCTGATCTGCGGCGACGTCGGCTACGGCAAGACCGAGGTCGCGATCCGGGCGGCCCAGAAGGCGCTCGCCGACAGCAAGCAGGTCATGGTCCTGGTGCCGACGACGATCCTCGCCACCCAGCACCTCGGGACGTTCACCGAGCGCCTCCGCGACTTCCCCTACGAGATCGAGATGGTCTCGCGGCTTCGCAAGCCGGCCGACGTGAAGAAGGTCGTCGCCGGCTTCGCGGACGGCTCGGTCGACATCCTGATCGGGACCCACCGGCTGCTCTCCCGCGATGTCCGCGCCAAGGATCTCGGGCTGCTGGTGATCGACGAGGAGCAGCGGTTCGGCGTCAAGCAGAAGGAGCTGCTCCGCCAGCTCAAGCTCAAGGTCGACGTCCTCGCGATGTCGGCGACGCCGATCCCGCGGACGATGCAGATGAGCCTCGCCGGCCTCCGCGACATCTCGGTGATCGAGACCCCGCCCGAGGGCCGGCGTCCGGTCCGCACCTACGTCGGCCCCTATGACGAGGAGCTGGTCGCCTCGGCGCTGCGCCGCGAGGTCCGCCGCGACGGCCAGGCGTTCTTCCTCCACAACCGGATCGAGACCCTCCACGACACCGCCGAGCGGCTCCGCGCCCTCGTGCCGGAGGCACGCTTCATCGAGGCCCACGGCCAGCTCGAGGAACGCGAGCTGGAGACGACGATGATCTCGTTCCTGCGTGGCGAGGCCGACGTTCTGGTGGCGACGACGATCATCGAGTCCGGCCTCGACGTCCCCGCCGCGAACACGCTGGTCGTCGAGCGCGCCGACAACCTCGGCCTCGCGCAGGCCTACCAGATCCGCGGCCGGGTCGGACGCTCTCGCGAGCGCGCCTACGCCTACATGCTCTACCCCTCCGAGGAGGGCGTCACCCGCGAGGCGGCGGCGCGCCTGGCGACCCTCGCCGATCACACCGAGCTCGGCTCCGGCTTCCGGATCGCGATGCGCGACCTCGAGCTGCGCGGCGCCGGCGACCTGCTCGGCGCCGAGCAGTCCGGCCACGTCGCCGCGATCGGCTTCGAGCTCTACGTCGAGATGCTCGACCAGGCGGTGGCGGAGCTGCGCGCGGCCGGCGGCGGCGAGCGGACCGAGGAGGAGGTCAGGGTCGACACCGACGTCTCCGCCTTCGTCCCGTCGGCGTACGTGCCCTACGAGGCGGCCAAGATCGACATCCACCGGCGGATCGCCGGCGCCCGCGCGCCCGGCGAGCTGCGCGCGCTCCACGACGAGTTGCGGGACCGCTTCGGCCCGCCGCCGGAGCCGATCGAGGCGCTGCTGGCGATCCAGCGGGCCCGGATCGAGCTCGCCCGCGAGGGCGCCCGCAACCTCGTCCTCCGCGGCGGCCGGATCGTCGCCGAGCCGCTCGAGCTCGACTCCGAGCGGGTCGGGCGCCTGCGCGAGCGCGTTCCCGACGCGATCTACAGCTCCCGGGAGAGCACGCTGACGCTGCGCGCCCCCGATACCGACGCGCCCGAGTCGGAGCGGGTCGCCCGCCTTTCCCAGCTCGCCGATGCCGTCTCCGCGTCGCGGGAGCCGGTCGCCGGGGCCGCCTGACCACCGCTGCCGCCGGCAAGCGGGGTTGGCCGCCGACCCGTGTCGGTATGTTTCCGACCCGTGACCCGCTCGGCGAAGCGCAAACTGGCGATCGTCCTAGCCCTGATCCTCGTCGGGGCGGTCGCCCTCGTCGCCGCCACGACCGGACTCGGCGAGCCCGGGCTGCCCGACGGCGACGTCGCCTTCGTCGATGGCGTCGACGACGGCTCGATCACCCAGGACGACCTCGACTCGGCCATCCAGCAGGCGGCGGCACAGAGCGGTCTTCCGAAGCCCCCGGCCCCCGATGATCCACAGTACGACTCGCTCGTCCAACAGGCGATGCAGAGCCTGATCCTCGCCGAGTGGGTGAAGGGCGAGGCGGCCGACCGCGGGATCACCGTCACCCAGCAGGACATCGCTTCCGAGCTGCAGCGGATCAAGGATCAGAGCTTCTCGAGCGAGAAGGAGTTCCAGAAGTTCGTCGAGCAGAACAAGTTCAGCGAGGCCGACGTTCAGGAGCAGGTCGAGCTGACGCTCCTCCGTGACCGGCTCGAGCAGGCGGTGGTCAGCAAGCCGACCGTCTCCGACGACGAGATCAAGAAGTTCTACGAGGTCAACATCGACAGCTTCAAACAGCCGGCGAACCGCGACGTCCGCGTCATCCTCAACTCGTCGAAGCAGAAGGCCGAGCAGGCCAAGCAGGCGCTCGAGGCCGACGACTCCGACGCGAGCTGGAAGAAGATCGCGAAGCAGTACTCGCAGGACCAGGCCTCCAAGGACCGCGGTGGGCTGCTCGAGGGCCTCACCGAAGGCCAGGGCGACCCGCAGCTCGAGCAGCAGGCGTTCTCGGCGTCGGAGGGCGAGATCGTCGGCCCGTTCAAGACCGACCGCGGCTGGTACGTGATCGAGGTGAGTGCGATCAATCCGGAGACGACTCAGTCGCTCGCCGATTCCAGCAGCGCGATCGAGCAGCAGCTGGTCTCCTCGAAGCAGCAGCAGATCGCCACCGACTTCCAAAGCGACTTCGTCGACAAGTGGACGCCGCGGACCGTCTGCGCCCCCGACGAGACGATCGAGCTCTGCAGCAACTTCGTCGCTCCCGAGACCCCGACCGCGCCGGGTCAGCCGACGCCGCCGGCCGTGATCTCGAGGCAGCCGATCGAGCCGGGCACATCGACGATCTCGATCGACGGCTCCGCCCAGCAGGGGCTCCCCCAGGGGCCGCAGCCGCCGCCGACGAAGAACGCCGAGGGGCAGGTGCCGCCAGGTGCCGTGCCGCTCGGGCCCAACGGCGCTCCCACCGGCGCACCACCGGGGACGACGGCGCCCCCGACCGGCGCTCCGCCCGGCACGACGGCGCCGCCGGGGACGACGGCGCCGCCCGGTACGACGGCGCCGCCCGGTACGACCGCGCCGCCGACCACCGCACCCTGACCGCGCGATGAGCGCTGACGACGCCCGCGCCGCTGCCGGTGCCGAGGCGATCGCCGAGCTCGACGCGGTCACCCGGCGGCTTCGCCGCGAGTGTCCCTGGGACCGGGCCCAGGACGAGCGCTCGATCGTCCCCCACACGGTCGAGGAGGCCTACGAGCTCGCCGACGCGGCGGCGGCCGGCGACGACGCGAAGCTGCTCGACGAGCTCGGCGACGTCCTCTTCCAGGTCCACTTCCTGGCGCTGCTGCTCGAGGAGCGCGATGCCGGCGACCTCGCCGCCGTCGCCGCCCATACGACCGCGAAGCTGATCCGCCGCCACCCGCACGTCTTCGGCGAGGTCGAGGTCGCCGGAACCGATGACGTCCGCTCCAACTGGGACCGGATCAAGCGCGAGCAGGAGGGCCGGGGCTCCGCGGGCCCCTTCGCCGACGTCCCCGAGAACCTCCCCGGCCTCCTCTACGCCCGCAAGCTCCAGCGCCGCGCCGCCGCGGCCGGCCTGCCGGGGCCCGCGGAAGACCGCGAGGAGGCGCTGGAGCGGCTC
>Ga0207688_10000627_pt1 | contig 17383 bp, 16 predicted proteins | sample KBSMiscanthusM4_FD_184296 | JGI IMG/M metagenome (GOLD analysis project Ga0207688, IMG submission 184296) | Miscanthus rhizosphere microbial communities from Kellogg Biological Station, Michigan, USA - M4 (SPAdes) (version 2) | ecosystem: Host-associated > Plants > Roots > Rhizosphere ...
TGTCCGGCGGCGAGCGCGGCCGGCTGCATCTTGCCGCGACACTTGTGCGCGGCGGCAACGTGCTGCTGCTCGACGAGCCGTCCAACGACCTCGACGTCGAGACGCTGCGGGCACTCGAGGATGCGCTGTCCGAATTCGCCGGCAGCGCGCTCATCATCTCGCATGACCGCTGGTTCCTCGACCGGATCGCGACGCACATACTCGCGGCCGAGGACAACTCGAAGTGGATCTTCTTCGAGGGCAACTACAACGAGTACGAAGCAGACAAACGCAAGCGGCTCGGCGAAGAAGGCGCGCGGCCCCACCGGCCGCGGTTCAAGCCGCTGCACTGAGGGTGATGAGCACGGCGGGCGCAGCGAAGCCGATCGGCGCTCGCGCGTCGTCGCCTGTGGCGCGGGGTTACAATTTCGGGCATGCAGGGAATCTCGTGGTCAGGCGTTGTCACGCGCATCGTGCTCGCGATCGCGCTCGTGCTGCTGACGTTCAATCCCAGCGGCCATTCGTTCTATCACTGGATCAGTGCGCCGCCGCCCGGCATCACAGCAGTCAAGGCATTCGCAGCGGTTGCGCTGCTGATCGGCTGGATCGTGTGCCTGCGCACGGCGTTTGTCGCGCTCGGCCTCATCGGCGTCGTGCTGTGCGCAGCGCTTCTCGGCACGTTCGTGTGGTTGCTGTTCGACCTCAACGTGCTGCAGACGACTGATTCGACCGCGCTGGCGTGGATCGGCCTCGTGATCCTCGGGATCGTGCTCGGCATCGGTTTGTCTTGGGCGCTGATTCGCGCGCGGACGACCGGTCAGCTCGAAGTCCAGTAGCGAACGCGATTCCGGGCTGAGGGTCCGGCGGACTACGGCGCGCGGCCGCCGCCCAATCGGACGATTTCCAGCGTCGCTTCGACGACACCGCTCGCCACCATGCCAATCTGGCGCGCCGCGCCGAGCGACAGGTCGGCGATGCGCCCAGCGACCGCCGGTCCCCGATCGTTGACGGTCACTTCGACGCTGCGATTGTTCTCGGCGTTGGTCACGCGCACGCGCGTTCCGAACGGCAAGGTCCGGTGAGCCATCGTCAGGCCGTCCGGGTCGAATACGTCGCCGTTGGCGGTGGTCTTCCCAGCGAATTCCGCGCCGTAGAGCGACACGCGGCCACGCTCGATCGCACCGGCTTTTGGCGCGATCTCGGGCGGTGGGGGTGGTGGCGCCGGCGGCGGGATCGGAGGCGCTGGCGGAGCAGGCGCCTGCGGGGGCGGGGCTGAGGGCGTTTCCGGCGCAATGCCGGGTTGCGCGCATCCGGCGAGCATCGCCGCAACGCACGCTGCCACGGCAACGCGGCGCGCGGCGCTCGTCATCCGTTTGCGCCCGCGCGGCGCGTTGCCTCGCAGATGGCGGCCACGTGCCGATGATCGGTCCCACAGCAGCCACCGAGCACGGTGAGGCTGGGTTGCAGCCGCTGCAATTCCCGATACTCGAGACCGAGTGCTACGGGCTCGCCGATGTCGAGCTCTGTCGCGACGTCGAGCTCGGCATGGCTGCGCTTTGACGCGTTGGCGCGGAGGCCGCGGAGCCGGCCGGTCCACCCGTCGGCGCCTCGCAGCACATCGCTGAAATGCGTCGGATGAGCGCAGTTGATCATGTAATACGCCGGGTACCCGTCGGTGGCCTCGTCGGTGCGCGCGATCGCGGCTTCGAGCGAATCGCCCGAGGGCAGACGGCCGTCGGTTTCCAGCGTGAACGAGATCGCGACCGGCATCGCATAATTCCGCGCCGCGGCGACGATACCGATCGCCTCCTCGCGATAGTTCATCGTGAACGCCGAGACCATGTCCGCCTGCGTTGCCGCGAACGTTCGCACCTGCGGACCGTGATACGCCTCGGCTTCCGCGGGGCTCATCCGTGCGTCGGGACGATAACCATCGCCGCGCGGGCCGAGATTCCCGCTGACGACGATCGGCGTGCCCGGTGTCGCGTAGCGTTCGCGGATCGCGAGCAGTTGCTCGATGGACTTCCGCTGGACGTCGGCGAGCGCAGCAGCGTTGTAGCCCAGCTTGTGACCCCAGTCGGGATTGGCGCGCCACGTTGCGCTTTCGAGCACGACGCCGACGTTGTTGGCGCGCCCGATTTCGGCGTAGCGGGTGAAGTATTGCGCCAGGATCGTCGCGCCCTCAGGGCGATCGAACAGGACGAACGCGGCGAAATGGGGCAGGTCGATGCCCTCGTGATACACGAGCGTCGTTTCGAGACCGCCATCGGTGATGAACGGACGGTCGGCCAACTGGGGCAGTGCATGGCGGTAAAGGCTCATCAAAGTCCTCCTGGCGCTGCGGTGGGATGACTGCGCGGTGCTTTTGACGCCGTGCGTCGCGACCCTACCCGGCGAGCTTGCGGCGCAGCATCGCATTGACCTCGCCGGGGTTCGCCTTGCCTTTCGATGCCTTCATTACATGTCCGACCAGTGCGTTGAACGCTTTCTCCTTGCCCGCGCGAAACTCGGCGACGACCGCCGGCTGCGCGGCGATCACGGCGTCGACCAGCGCTGCGATCGCGCCCGCGTCGGAAACCTGGCGCAATCCACGCCGGTCGATGATCGCATCGACAACTTCGAAACCAATTGCGCCGGGGATCGCGCCGTCGCCCGTCCACAATTCGTCGAACACCTGCTTGGCCATCTTGCCTGATAACGTACCGTCGGCGATTCGCCGCAGCAGCGCGGCGAGCGTTTCGGGTGGGACCGGCGCATCGGCGACGGCGGTATCCGTGCGGTTCAGCGACGCCGAGAACTCGCCGAGCACCCAGTTCGCGATCGGCTTGCATGCGGTGCCATCGCGGGCGTCCAGTGCTTCGCACACGCCCGCGTAGTACGCCGCGAGATCGTGCGACGACGTCAGCTGTGCCGCGTCGTAGTCGGTGAGCCCGTGCGCCGCAACCAGTCGCGTGCGCATGGCGTCGGGCAGCTCGGGCAGGTCGCGTCGCAGGCGCGCGATCCACGCGTCGCCGACGACGAGCGGCGGCAGGTCCGGATCGGGAAAGTAACGGTAATCCTGCGCATCTTCCTTGCTGCGCATCGGCCGCGTCTCATTGCGGTCGGGATCGTACAGTCGCGTTTCCTGCACGACGGTGCCGCCGTCTTCGATCAGCTCGATCTGCCGCCGCACCTCGTAATCGATCGCCTGCTGCATGAAGCGGAAGCTGTTGAGATTCTTGATTTCGCAGCGCGTGCCGAGCGGTGCGCCCGGCCGGCGTACCGACACGTTCGCGTCGCAGCGGAAGCTTCCTTCCTGCATGTTGCCGTCGCAGATGCCGATCCACATCACCAGCGCATGCAGCTTCTTCGCATACGCGATCGCCTCGGCAGAGCTGCGCAGATCCGGCTCCGACACGATCTCCAAGAGCGGCGTGCCTGCGCGGTTGAGATCGATGCCCGTCACGTCGCCGGCGTCGGCCGGCAACCCCTCGTGCAGCGATTTTCCGGCGTCTTCCTCGAGATGCGCGCGGGTGAGCCTGATCGTTTTCTCGCCCGCCTCGGTCGCGATCGTGACCGAGCCGCGCTGCACGATCGGAATCTCGTATTGCGAGATCTGGTAGCCCTTCGGCAGGTCGGGATAGAAGTAATTCTTGCGCGCGAACACGCTGCGGCGGTTGATCGCGCCGCCGACAGCCAGTCCGAAGCGGATCGCGCGCTCGACAGCGCCGCGGTTCAGTACCGGCAGCACGCCGGGTAGCGCGATGTCGACCGCCGATGCGTGCGTGTTTGGCGCTGCGCCGAATGCCGTCGACGCGCCCGAGAAGATCTTCGACGCCGTCGACAGCTGGGTATGCGTCTCGAGGCCGATGACCACTTCCCACGTCATCGCGAACGCTCCGCTGCGGTGGTGGCCGGCACGCTCGCGGCCGGCGGCTCGCGTCGGTGCCAATCGGTCACCTGCTGGAATCGATGGGCGACGTTAAGGAGGCGCGCCTCGCCGAAGTAAGTCGCCTGCAACTGCAGCCCGACGGGCAATCCCGTCGGGGTGAAGCCGCACGGGATCGACATCGCCGGCATCCCGGTCAGGTTCGCCGCGACGGTGAAGATGTCGTTCAGGTACATCTCGACGGGATCGTCGGCCATCGCCCCGATCGGGAACGCCGCCGTCGGCGTCGTCGGACCCGCGATGACATCGCATTGCGAATATGCGCCGACGAATTCCCGCGCGATCAGTCGCCGCACCTGCTGCGCCTTCAGGTAGTACGCGTCGTAGTAGCCATGCGACAGCACGTACGTGCCGACGAGGATGCGCCGTTTCACTTCCGCGCCGAACCCTTCCGCGCGCGTGCGGCTGTACATTTCGGCGAGGTCGTCGTAGCGCTGCGCTCGATGGCCGTAGCGAACGCCATCGAAACGCGACAGGTTCGAGGAGGCTTCGGCCGGCGCGATGACGTAGTACACCGGTACCGAATGGCGCACGCCGGGAAGGGCGACATCGACTGTCGTCGCGCCGAGCGCGCGCAACGCGTCGAGCGCCGCGTCCACCGCGCCTGCGACAGCAGCGTCGATGCCGGCGCCGTAATACTCGGCGGGCAGGCCGATTCGCAGGCCCGCGAGCGGCTTCGCCGACTGCGCGGCGCGTAGCTCGCGCGTGTAATCCTCGGCGGGCCGATCGAGCGACGTCGAATCGCGGGCGTCGTGGCCGGCCATCGCATTCAGCAACAGCGCGCAGTCGAGCGCATCGCGGGCGAGCGGGCCGGGTGTATCGAGGCTCGACGCAAACGCGACGAGCCCGTAGCGCGAGCAGACGCCGTACGTGGGCTTCAAACCGCAGATTCCGGTCAGCGCCGCGGGCTGGCGGATCGAGCCACCCGTATCCGTGCCCGTGCATGCGGGCACGAGTCCCGCCGCCACCGCGGCGGCCGAGCCGCCGGAACTGCCGCCGGGGACGCACGCAAGGTTCCACGGGTTGTGCACGGCGCCGAAGTACGAATTCTCGTTCGACGAGCCCATTGCGAACTCGTCCATGTTCGTCTTTCCGATCAGCACAGTGCCGGCGTTCCGCAGCCGCGCGACGACATCAGCGTCGTAAGGCGCGACGAAATGCTCGAGCATTCGCGAGCCGCACGTCGTGCGCAGCCCTTGCGTCATCAGCACGTCCTTGTGCGCGAGCGGAATGCCCGTCAACGCGGCCGCATCGCCGCGCGCGAGTGCGGCGTCCGCGGCGCGCGCACCGGCGAGCGCACCCGGCTCGTCCACAGTGATGAACGCGTTGAGGTGCGGCTGTGCGGCCGCGACGCAATCGAGCGCCTGCTGCGCGAGCTCGACGCTCGAGAGCGTTCGGGAGCGAAGCGCGGCCGCCAGTTCCGCGATCGTGCGCATCAGCGCCGGCTCACCCGCGGTGTCGTTGCACCGTTTCGCATCTACTCGATCACTTTCGGCACGAGATACAACCCGCCGGCGACGGCGGGCGCCTGCTGCTGGAAGATCTCGTGCCGATCGGTTTCGGTGACGACGTCGTCGCGCAACTCGAGCATCACGTCCTGCGCGTGCGACATCGGCATCACGCCGGATGTGTCGATCGATTGCAGGTCGTCGATCAGTCCAAGGATCGCGTCGAGCTTCGCCTTGACGTCGCGCGCCTCGCCGGCGTCGATGTCGATGCGGGCGAGATGCGCGAGGCGGGTGATGTCGTCGGCGGTGAGGCCCATGATGGGTCAGGCGATCATGGACGGCAGGGGCGTCCGGAACGGGTTGGCGACGACGGGATCCGGCGGCGCAGCGGGTCGCCGAACGCGCGGACCGGCGTTGCAAACTTGCCGCGGTTTCGTGCCGGGTGCCGCGCAAAAACCTGCATCGAATCAGCGTGGAAGAAAAGCATCTTAGGGTATCATAGCGGGCAATTTTTCTTCCGCCCGCGGACCGCTCGCAACGAGCATGTGCGAGGCGGAAGACCTCACAGGCCCCATCTCTTCATGTTCGAGTCCTTCAAAGGCTACTTTTCCAGCGACCTCGCGATCGACCTCGGCACCGCCAACACGCTGATCTACGTCCGCGGCAAGGGCATCGTGCTCGACGAGCCATCCGTGGTTGCGATTCGGCAGGAAGGCGGACCGAACGGCAAGAAAGTGATCCAGGAAGTCGGGCTCGCCGCCAAGCAGATGCTCGGCCGCACGCCGGGCAACATCACGGCCATTCGTCCGATGAAGGACGGCGTCATCGCCGACTTCACCGTGACCGAGCAGATGCTGAAGCAGTTCATCAAGAAGGTGCTGGATTCGCGACTGTTCTCGCCCAGCCCTCGCATCATCATCTGCGTACCGTGCGGATCGACGCAGGTCGAACGCCGCGCGATCCGCGAGTCGGCGCTCGGCGCCGGCGCGTCGAAGGTGTTCCTGATCGAGGAGCCGATGGCCGCCGCAATCGGCGCGGACCTGCCCGTCGGCGATGCGACCGGCTCGATGGTCGTCGACATCGGCGGCGGGACGACGGAGGTCGGTGTCATCTCGCTCGGCGGCATGGTGTACGCGGGCTCGGTCCGCGTCGGCGGCGACAAGTTCGACGAGGCCGTCGTCAACTACATCCGGCGCAACTACGGGATGCTGATCGGCGAGACGACGGCGGAAATCATCAAGAAGACGATCGGCTCCGCATTTCCGGGCTCGGAAGTGCGCGAAATGGAAGTCAAAGGGCGTAATCTCGCGGAAGGCATTCCGCGGAGCTTCACCGTGTCGTCGAACGAGATCCTCGAAGCGCTGACCGATCCGCTGAACAGCATCGTGTCGGCGGTCAAAAGCGCGCTCGAGCGCACGCCGCCCGAGCTCGGCGCGGACATCGCCGAACGCGGAATGGTGCTTACCGGCGGCGGCGCGCTGCTGCGCGACGTCGACAGGCTGCTGATGGAGGAAACCGGGCTCCCCGTCGTCGTCGCCGACGATCCGCTGACATGCGTCGTCAGGGGGTGCGGCAAAGCGCTGGAGAACATGGAGAAGCTGCAGACGATCTTCACGTCCGACTGAATCGGGTTCCCGCAGGGCGTCGAGCGCTTCGCGTCGAGGGTACGCGCCCGCCGAGCGTCACGCGCCGAACCGTAACCGATGCGTCCCATTCCGGTCGACACACCCGCGTTCTTCAATCGCGGGCCCAGTCCCCTCGCTCGATTGGCGTTTTTCGGCGTGCTGTCGCTGGCGCTGCTGTTCGCCGACACGCGCTACCGCTATCTCGAGAACGTGCGGCAGGTCGTTGCCATCGCGCTCTACCCGGTTCAGCGTGCGCTGCAGATGCCCGGCGCGGCTTTTGCATACGTTGCCGACTATTTCGGTGCGAAGCGGGAGCTGGCGGATGAGAACGCGGTGCTGAAGCAGGAGCTGGTCGCGCGCGCACCCGCGATCCAGGGCTATCCGCGCGTCCAGGAAGAGAACGCGCGGTTGAAGGCTCTGCTCGATGTCCGTGCCCAGTACGCAGCGACGGCGACCGCGGTCCAGGTGCTTTACACGAGCCGTGATCCATTCACGCAGAAGGTGTTCGTCGACAAGGGGTCCGGCGCCGGCATCGTCGCCGGTGCGGGGGTCGTCGACGAATACGGTGTCGTCGGGCAGGTAACGCGCGTGTTCCCCTACATGGCGGAAGTGACGCTCATCACCGATCGCGACCAGGCCGTGCCGGTGCAGGTGGAGCGCAGCGGCGCGCGCAGCGTGCTGTTCGGCAACGGCACCGGCCGCTCGCCCGAGTTGCGGTTCACGTCGCCTTCGGCCGATTTGCGCATCGGCGACCGGCTGGTGACGTCGGGCCTCGACGGCACGTATCCGCCCGGCCTCGCCGTCGCGCAGATCACCGACGTGGTCAAGGACGCGGGACAGATGTTCGCGCGGATCGTCTGCAAGCCGCTGGCCGGCATCGACCACAGCGAATTCCTGCTCGTGCTGTCGCAGTCGACGGCCATGCCGCCGCGGCCCGAGGAGCCCGGCGAGGCCGATACTGCGAAAAAGGGTGGCCGGAAGGGGCGGCGATGAGAACGACGGGTGAGGCCGAAGGCCGAGCCGAGGCCCGAAGGGCGCGGCGGCGTTCGAGTCGCGGAGGCCCACACGCCGGCACTGACTCGTTCGGAAGGTCCAAGGAGGCCGAGCGGTGAAGGACGGGCGCAACGTCCGACCCTTGCGCGGACACAAACAATGAGGGTGCTCCCCAGCGTCGGCTCCTTTGGTCCCGCGTCGCCGGACGAGATCCTGCGGCCGGCCAAGCCGTGGTTCATCCTGCTGTCGCTGCTCGTGGGTCTGCTCGCGAACCTCGTCCCCGTCAGCGGCACCGTCCTGGCGCTGCGCCCCGACTTCCTCGCACTCGTCGTGCTGTACTGGTGCATCCAGCAGCCGCGTTACGTCGGTGTCGGCACCGCGTGGGTCGTCGGCCTGTTGATGGACGTTGGCGACGCAACGGTGTTCGGCCAGCACGCGCTCGCGTACGCGGTGCTCGCGTACGGCGCCGAATACTTCCGCCGGCGCGTGCTGCGCTTTCCGTTGTGGCAGCAGGCGGTGCAGGTGGCCGCGCTGCTCGTGTTGTGCGCGCTGATCGTGCTGCTCGTCCGCTTCGTCGGCGGCGCACCGCTGCCGACGTGGCAATACCTCGTGCCGCCGCTGGTCGGCGCGCTGCTGTGGCCGGTCGTGTCGGTGCTGCTGCAAACGCCGCAGCGCCCGTCGCGGTCGCGAACGCGGAGTTGAAGGCGTGAGCATCGGCCGCCTGCTGTTCACGTCGAAGCGCGGCGGTTTCTCACGCCCCAGCACGAGCTTCGGCGCATCCGAACTGCGCAATCCGGAGCGCGAGCTGTTCCTGTTCCGCCGCCGGCTGTCGCTCGTGGCGTTTCTCGTGTTCGTCGCGTTCTGCGGGCTGTTCGGCCGCTTCTTCTACCTGCAGGTCGTCCAGCACGCGCACTTCGAGACGCTGGCGGAGACGAACCGGATCGCGATCGTGCCGATCGTTCCCAATCGCGGCGTCATCACCGACCGCAACGGCGTGGTGCTCGCGCAAAGCTATTCGGCGTACACGCTCGAGATCACGCCGTCGCGCGTCAAGGACCTGGACGAGACGATCGACCGGCTCGCCGGCATCGTCGACATCCAGCCGCGCGACCGCAAGCGCTTTCGCAAGCAACTCGAGGAAGCGAAGAATTTCGAAAGCCTGCCGATCCGCACGCGGCTGACCGACGACGAGGTAGCGCGGTTCGCAGTAAATCGCTATCGCTTTCCCGGCGTCGACATCAAGGCTCGGCTGTTCCGCAACTACCCGTTCGGCGAAGTCGCTTCGCATGTCGTCGGCTACATCAGCCGCATCAACGACAAGGACAACGAGCGCATCGCCGGCTGGGAGGAGACCGCCAACTACAAGGGCTCCGACTACATCGGCAAGGTCGGCATCGAGCTGTCGTACGAGCGCGAGCTGCACGGGACGACGGGCGTCGAGGACGTCGAGGTGGATTCAGGCGGGCGCGCCGTTCGCACGCTGAAGCGGCAGCCGCCCATCGCGGGCAGCAACCTGACGCTGTCGCTCGACATCGCGCTGCAACAGGTAGCCGAAGCAGCGTTCGGCGATCGCCGCGGCGCGCTCGTCGCGATCGATCCCACGTCCGGAGACGTGCTGGCGTTCGTGTCCAAACCGGGCTTCGATCCGAACCTGTTCGTCGACGGCATCGATGCTGCGAACTGGCAGGAGTTGAACGAATCGCCGGACAAACCGCTGCTCAACCGGCCGCTGCGCGGCGCGTATCCGCCGGGCTCGACGATCAAGCCGTTCCTTGCGCTGTCGGCACTGACGTCGGGCCGCCGCACGCCCGGCCAGACGATCCACGACCCCGGCTTCTTCCAGATCCCCGGTCAGGCACACCGCTTCCGCGACGACAAGCCCGGCGGACACGGCATGGTCGACATGTACAAGTCGATCGTCGTGTCGTGCGACACGTATTACTACATGCTGGCGAACGATACCGACATCGACGATACGGCGCGCTTCCTTGGGGCGCTTGGCTTCGGCCAGAAGACCGGCATCGACATCGAAGGCGAGCTCAACGGCACGTTGCCATCGCGCGAATGGAAGCGGCAGCGCTTCGCCGGCAAGAATTTCCGCGAGGAGCATCGCAAGTGGTACCTGGGCGATTCGATCTCGGCGGGCATCGGCCAAGGGTACAACGCGTTCACGCCGATCCAGCTTGCGCACGCGATCGCGATGATCGCCGCCGACGGCGTCGGCTTTACGCCGCATCTGGTGAAGACGGTGCAGAACGTGAAGACCGGTGAAGTGCGCGACATCGCGCGCGATCCCGCGTCCCGACTCAACGTCAAGCCCGAGCACCTCGCGATCATCCGCAACGCGCTCGTCGGTGTGAACAAGGAAGGGACGAGCGCCGCCGCGTTCAAGGGCGCGCAATACGTGAGCGGCGGCAAGACGGGCACCGCGCAGGTGTTCTCGCTGAAGGGCGAGAAATATTCCGAGCATCGCATCGACGAGCGATTGCGCGACCACGCGTGGTTCATGGCATACGCGCCGGCCGACCATCCGCAGATTGCGCTCGCCGTGCTGGTCGAGAACGGCGGCTTCGGCGCGCAGGCAGCGGCGCCGATCGCCCGCAAGGTAATCGACCGTTACCTGCTCGGCAGCACCGAGCCGGGTGCGGCTCAGGTCGTGGTGCCCGGCGGCGACGACGAAAGCGACTGACGTGAGCGGCGTTTTGCGCGTGGCGCATCGATCGGAGCATTGATGGGATTCTTCCAGCGCGCCTGGGAAGTGCTCACCCGCCGCATCGATTCGATGCTGTTCGGTTGCGCGCTCGCGATCGTCGGCGTGGGCCTCGTCACGCTGTTTTCCGCGGCGGACCAGAGCGTCACGCGCGTGACGAGCCAGGCGCTCAGCCTGTCGTTCGCCATAACGCTGATGTGGCTGTTCGCCAACGTCGCGCCGCAAACGCTGGCGCGCGCGGCCGTCCCGCTGTATGCGCTCGCCGTGGCGATGCTCGTCGGGGTGGCGATGTTCGGCATCGTCGTCAACGGTTCGCGCCGCTGGTTGAACCTCGGCGTCGCGCGGTTTCAGCCATCGGAGTTGATGAAGATCGCGCTGCCGCTGATGCTCGCGTGGTACTTCCAGAAGTTCGAGGGACGGATCGCGTGGCGCGATTTCGCGATCGCCGCGCTGCTGATCGTCGTGCCGGTGTATCTGATCAAGCGGCAGCCCGATCTCGGCACGGCGCTATTGATCGGCGCGTCGGGCTTCTACGTGCTGTTCCTCGCCGGGCTGTCGTGGAAGGTCATCGTCGGATTGTTCGCGTTCGCCGCGGCGGTCGGCCCTGCCGTATGGGCGCAACTGCACGACTATCAGCGTGAGCGGATCCTGACGTTCCTCGATCCGAGTCGCGATCCGCTCGGTGCCGGCTATCACTCGACGCAGGCGTCGATCGCGCTCGGCTCCGGTGGCATCGTCGGCAAGGGCTGGCTGAACGGCACACAGACGCACCTCGACTTCCTGCCGGAGCGCCACACCGATTTCATCTTCGCCGTGTTCGGCGAGGAATTCGGGCTGATCGGCAACGCGATCCTGCTCGTGCTCTACCTGCTGCTGATCGGCCGGGCGATGGTGATCACGGCGAACGCCTCGACGATGTTCGCGCGGCTCATCGCCGGCGCGATCACGCTGATGTTCTTCACGTACGCGTTCGTCAACATGGCGATGGTGAGTGGATTGCTCCCCGTCGTCGGCGTGCCGCTGCCGCTCGTGTCGTACGGCGGCACGGCGATGATCTCCCTGTTCATCGGCCTCGGCATCCTGATGAGCGTGCAGGCGCATCGCAAGCTCGTCCGCACGTAGGCGGCACTTGCTTCATTCCGCAGTTAGTGCCCTTGCCAACATTTATGTTAGATTGCCAACATATATGCGGCCGGGGACAACCCGGCAGCGACCGAGCGCGCGATGGACTTCATCTTCATGCTGACCCGCAACGACCGGACGGTCGAGGACGCCGGCTGCCTCGTCGACCAGGTCTGCGAGCTCGGCGTCACTCACGTCGGCTTCAAGGACGTCGGTGTGCCGGCCGAGACGATGCGCGAGCTCGTGGCGATGATTCGGCAGCGGGGCGGCACCTGCTACCTCGAGGTTGTAAGTACAACACCCGAAGCGATGATCCGCTCGCTGGAGACAGGCTTGGCGCTCGGCGTCGACCGGATCCTCGGCGGCACCGACCTGCCCGCGGCCCAGCGCATTCTCGGTGACCTGTCGGGCTACTTTCCGTTCCCCGGCCGGCCGATCGGCCACCCGACGCAACTCGAAGGATCCGCGGCGCTGGTCGCCGAGCATTGTGCAACGGCGAGGGCGATGGGCTGCGGTGGCGTCGACCTGCTCGCCTACCGGGCGACGCAAGCCGACCCGCTCGACCTCGTGCGCGCGGCGCGCGGCGCGCTCGCCGGGGGGCGGCTGATCGTCGCAGGCAGCGTGAAATCCGGCGGGCAGATCCGCGCGCTCGCCGAAGCGGGCGCCGACGCGTTCACGATCGGATCGGCGGCGCTCGACGGTTCGTTCTCGCCGGCGAAGGGGTCGTTCCGGGGCCAGATCCTCGACATCATCGAGGCCTGCGACAAGGCGTCCAGCCTGGCCGCATGAGCACTGCGGTCCTTGCGCGCTCGCCCCCAGGTGATCGTTTACCGGTGAATGACGGCCGGCGCTACGAACGGGTCGGATGACGAGCGCGGTGACGCCGCTCGATGTGCTCGCCCCGCTGCTGCGTGGCGAGTGGCGCGATCCCGATGGCAACGCCCCGATCCGGATACCGCCGCTCGCCGTTGCGATTGAACGCAGTCTCGCCGGCCGCGAAGCCGATCTTGTCGCGCCACTTGGGCTCGGGCGACGACTCGCCGTAGTCAGCGATGCGACGACGCGCGATGTCCTCGGCGCCCGTGTCGAGCGCGCGCTCGCGCGTGCGACAACGGTCGACGCGGTGGTGCTGGACGGAACACCGCACGCGGACGCATCGACAGTCGAACGGCTGCGGCAGGCGTGTGCGGGCGCCGACGCGCTGGTGGCCGTGGGGTCAGGAACGATCAACGACCTCTGCAAATACGCTGCCGCGCAGGACGGCAAGCCGTACGCGGTGTTCGCAACGGCACCGTCGATGAACGGCTATACGTCGAAGAACGCGGCGATCACCGTCGAGGGGCACAAGAAGTCGCTGGCGGCGGCGGCACCGGTCGGCGTGTTCATGGACCTCACCGTGCTGGCTGCAGCGCCCGCGCGGATGATTCGCGCCGGCCTTGGCGACTCGCTGTGCCGCTCGACAGCCCAGGCCGACTGGCTGCTTTCGCACCACTTGTTCGCAACGCCTTACCGGCGCGCGCCGTTCGTGCTGCTGGCCGACGACGAGCCCGCGTTGCTGAACGATCCCGAAGCGCTGCTGCGCAACGATCCGGATGCGATGCGTTCGCTGGCGCGCACGCTGGTGCTTTCAGGGCTCGGCATGACGATCTGCGACGGCAGCTATCCGGCCAGCCAGGGTGAGCACCTGATAAGCCATTACATCGACATGCGGGCTCCGGCGGATCGCGCCGCCTATTTCCACGGCGAGCAGGTTGGCGTCGCGACGCTGACGATGGCGCGAATCCAAGAGTCGGTGCTCGCAGCGGGACCGCCGCGGCTTTCTCCCGACGCCGTCGGTCAGGCCGAGCTGCGGCGGCGGTTCGGCGACGACGTCGGCGAGTCGTGCTGGCGCGAGTTCGCGGCGAAGCGGCTGACGGATGTAGCGCGAGTGCGCCTCCAGCGGCACCTCGATGACCACTGGGACGAGATTTGTGCAAGCGTGCGCCGCGCGATGATTCCATCGGAGCGGATTCGCGACGCGTTGCGGCGCGCGAACTGCGCGGTGACGCCGGCCGACATCGGATTGGCCACCGACTTCTACGCAACGGCGGTGCACGATGCCCGCTTCCTGCGAGATCGCTACACGTTCCTCGACCTCGCCGGCGACTCGCAGCGCCGCGATACGGTGAACGGGGCGCTGGCGGCATGAGCCGGCGCAGACAGCGCCTTGGCCAGCAAGAGCGTCAGGCGCAGCTGCTTGCGCTGCTGCGTCGCGAAGGCACGGTTCGCATCGCCACGCTCGCCAAGGTGTTCGACGTGACGACCGAGACTGCGCGGCGCGATCTCGACGAACTGGCAGCCGCCGGGGCGCTGAAGCGGACGTACGGCGGCGGCGCCAGCCGCTCGCTGATCGACGAGCCGGGTATCGGCATCCGCAACCGCGCCCGGGCGGCAGAGCGCGGCGTGATCGCGAGCGCCGCCGCGCGGATGGTCGAGTCCGGCGACGCGCTGATGATCGATTGCGGGTCGACGACCAGCGTGTTCGCCAACGTGCTGGCGGCGCGCAACCTTCATCTGACCGTCTTGACGAACTGCCTGCCGGTGGCGCACGCGCTGTCGACGAACGCGCATTGCCGCGTCATTCTCTGTCCGGGCGACTACATCGCGCGCGAGGTCGGCACGTTCGGCACTGACACCATCGAGTTCGTCGCGAAGTTCAAGGCCGACAAGGCCTTCATCGGTGCGGGTGGCCTCGGTCACGACGGCGTCACGGACGCCGACTCGATGGGCTGCTCGGTCAAGCGCGCGATGATGCAGCGGGCGGACCGGACGATCCTGCTGCTCGACAGCTCGAAATACGACCGGATGCATTTCGAGCGGATCTGCGAGCTTGCGGACATCGACACGCTGGTCTCCGAAGCAGCGCCGCCGAAAAAGCTCGCCGCGAGTCTTAGGTTGGCCGGCGTGCAGGTCACGGTCGCGAAGGCGTGAGCGGGTTGCCAGAAAGAAGCCTATTTGGTGAACACAACATACAGGCTTGTGAACCCCATACGCGCGTGCTATCGTGGTTTTTTAAAGTCTGTGCATCGAATGCGTAGCGCGCACCCGGGGCGGAACACCACCCGGATGCGCTTCGATACAACCAACGGAGCCGCCCCATGACGACATGGATGCAACGAATCGGACGCCTGGCTGCGATCGCACTGGCATCGCTCGGCTTCGCGGCTCAGGCGGGCGAGATCACCGCGTATACGTCGCTCGAGGAAGACGACGTAAAGGTCTACCTCGATGCGTTCGCCAAAGCGAAGCCCGGCATCAAGGTGAACGTGCTGCGCCTGTCCACCGGCGATCTCGCCGCGCGGATGCTCGCCGAAAAGAGCAATCCGCGCCATGACGTCATCTGGGGTTGGGCGGTCACGCAGATGGTCGACCCGCGCTTTCTCGAGATGGCCGAGCCGTACAAGCCCGCCGGGATCGAGAAGGTCAACGCGCAGTTCAAGGATCCCGATGGGCGCTGGTTCGCGACAACCGGCTATTTCGCCGGATTCTGCGTGAACACCGAAGTGCTGAAAAAGAACAACCTGCCGATGCCCACGTCGTGGCAGGACTTGCTGAACCCGGTCTACAAGGGGCAGATCGTCATGCCCAATGCGGCGAGTTCCGGCACCGGCTATGCGCAGGTGGTGAGCCTGCTGCAGATGAAAGGCGAGGAGAAGGGCTGGCAATACCTGAAGGACCTCGACAAGAACATCGCGCAATACATCAAGTCGGGCTCGCGGCCGTGCAAGGCCGCGGCCACCGGCGAGTATGCGATCGGCGTGTCGTTTGCGTTCAGCGGCGTCAAGCAGATCATGGAGGGCTATCCGATCAAGCTCGTGATCCCGAGCGAGGGCGCCGGATTCGAAACCGAGGTCAACGCGCTGATGAAGACGGCGAAGAACAAGGACGACGCGAAGCAGTTCCTCGACTGGCTGCTGACGCTCGACGCGGCAAAGCTCTACGGCGAGCGTTCGGAAATGTCGTCGGTGCCGGGCGCCAAGGCACCCGACGCCGTGCTGAAGGCGGGCTTGCCGGCGGACGTTTCGACCGTGCTGTACAAAATGGACTTCTCCGCTTCGTCGAAGAACAAGGATCGCATCATTGCCGAGTGGAAGCAGAAGATCGAGCGCTAATCCTGCGCACCGGATCCGGCTGACGCGCGCGCGATTGCCGGATCCCCCGCCGGGGCCCTAGACTCGGCGGATCGACCGGTCGGCGCCGCCGCCCGGCCACCACAACGGGCCCCTTCGTGTTCCTCACGCTGCGCAATATCAGCAAGCGGTTCGGCGCTGTCCCGGCGCTGAATGACGTCACGCTCGCGATTGGCGAAGGCGAGTTCGTCTGCTTTCTCGGACCCTCCGGCTGCGGCAAGACGACGCTGCTGCGCGTGATCGCCGGCCTCGAGTCACCCGACGCCGGCGAAGTGCTGCAGAACGGCGCAAGCCTTCTGGGTGTTCCGGCGCGGTTGCGCAATTTCGGTATCGTCTTCCAGTCGTATTCGCTGTTCCCCAACATGTCGGTTGCGCGGAACATCGGCTATGGCCTCGAGTGCCGTAAATGGCCGAAGGAAGCGATCGCGCCGCGGATCGACGAGGTGCTGGCGCTCGTGCACCTGCGCGACCAGGCCGCGAAGTATCCGCATCAACTGTCCGGCGGACAACAGCAGCGCGTCGCATTGGCGCGCGCGCTGGCGCCGAAGCCGACGGTGCTCCTGCTCGACGAGCCGCTGTCGGCGCTCGACGCCAAGGTGCGCGACGAGTTGCGCGCCGAGATCAAGGATCTGCAGACGGCTTTGCGCGTGACGACGGTGATGGTCACCCATGACCAGCACGAAGCGATGGAAATGGCCGACCGCATCGTCGTGATGAATGCTGGCGTGATCGAGCAGGTCGGCGATGCCATCGACCTCTACGATCGACCCGTCAGTCGCTTCGTCGCCGAGTTCATCGGCCGGATGAATCTCGTCCGGCAATCAGTGGCCCGGATTCCGCCGGCCGAGCGTCAAGCGGAGGCGGATCCGTACGTGGGCATCCGGCCCGAGCACATCGAGTTGATCGATGCCAACGGCGCGCAGTCCGACGCGCTGCTCGGGCGCATCGAGAAGTGCGTATTTCTCGGCAGCTTCACGCGTATCACGCTGAAGGTCGACGACCGGAAGCTGATGCTGGAATTGCGCGGACGGCGCACCGACCTCGTCGTGGGCGCGACGCTTGCCGTGCGAATTCCTGCCGCTGCCATCCACCGGCTGCAGGACGCGACGCGGTGACGGATAACGCCGCTGCGGTGCCGGCGCGCGCCACGAGCCTCGATTCGGATCGAATCGCCGTCGTTGGGCTGGCGATTGCCGTGATGCTGCCACTCGTCGTGTTCGTCGTGGCGCCGCTGTTCGAGATCCTGAAGATGAGCTTCGTGACGCCGGAGGGCATCGGGCTCGGCAATTACATCCGCTACGTCAACAGCCCGAAGTTCAGCCGCGTCGTCGGCAACAGCCTCGCGGTTGCCGCGACGACGACGACGATCACGGTGCTGCTCGCCTATGCGTTCGCCTATGCGATGCGCA
>Ga0207688_10000631_pt1 | contig 17344 bp, 16 predicted proteins | sample KBSMiscanthusM4_FD_184296 | JGI IMG/M metagenome (GOLD analysis project Ga0207688, IMG submission 184296) | Miscanthus rhizosphere microbial communities from Kellogg Biological Station, Michigan, USA - M4 (SPAdes) (version 2) | ecosystem: Host-associated > Plants > Roots > Rhizosphere ...
TCGATGCTGGTCAAGCTGACGTGCCGCGGGCGCGACTTCTCCGTGGCGATCGCGCGGGCCCGTCGCGCACTGGCCGAGTTCCGGATCCGCGGGGTGTCGACGAACATCCCGTTCCTGATGGCCGTGGTCAACGACCCGGACTTCCGCGCCGGACGGGTCAACACGTCATTCATCGACCAGCGTCCGTACCTGCTGACCGCGCGGACCCCGGCCGACCGCGGCACCAAGATCCTGGACTACCTCGCCGATGTCACCGTCAACCATCCGCACGGACCGCGTCCGTCAACGGTGTACCCGCAGGACAAGCTGCCGCATATCGACCTGGACGCCATGCCACCACGCGGGTCCAAGAACCTGCTGGCCGAGGTGGGACCGGAGGGGTTCGCCCGTTGGTTGCGGGAGTCGAAGTCGGTCGGTGTCACCGACACCACGTTCCGTGATGCGCATCAATCGTTGCTGGCCACCCGGCTTCGCACCACGGGTTTGTTGACGGTCGCGCCGTACGTCGCGCGGATGACGCCGCAGCTGTTGTCGATCGAGTGCTGGGGTGGCGCGACGTATGATGTCGCGCTTCGGTTCTTGAAGGAAGATCCGTGGGAGCGGCTCGCGGCGCTGCGCGAGGCGGTACCCAACATCTGCCTGCAGATGCTGCTGCGCGGCCGTAACACCGTGGGCTACACGCCGTACCCCGAAACGGTCACCTACGCGTTCGTACAAGAGGCGACGGCGACCGGAATCGACATCTACCGCATCTTCGACGCGCTGAACAACGTCGACTCGATGCGGCCTGCGATCGATGCCGTGCGGGAAACCGACACGGCGGTGGCCGAAGTCGCGATGAGCTATACCGGTGATCTGTCGGATCCGAACGAGAACCTCTACACGCTGGACTATTACCTGAAGCTGGCCGAGCAGATAGTAGATGCGGGCGCACACGTGTTGGCCGTCAAGGATATGGCGGGTCTGTTGCGCCCGCAGGCCGCTGCGCAGTTGATCAGCGCGCTGCGGTCTCGGTTCGATCTGCCGGTGCATGTGCACACCCACGACACCCCGGGCGGGCAGTTGGCCACCTATCTGGCGGCGTGGCAGGCGGGCGCCAACGCCGTAGACGGTGCCTCAGCGCCGCTGGCGGGCACGACCAGCCAGCCCGCGTTGTCCTCGATCGTGGCCGCTGCGGCGCACACCGAGTACGACACCGGGCTTTCGTTGTCGGCGGTATGTGATCTGGAGCCGTATTGGGAGGCGCTGCGAAAGGTGTACGCGCCGTTTGAATCCGGAATTCCCGGGCCGACGGGACGGGTGTATCACCACGAAATCCCCGGGGGCCAGTTGTCGAATCTGCGTCAGCAGGCGATCGCGCTGGGGTTGGGGGACCGGTTCGAACAGGTCGAGGAAGCCTATGCGGGTGCCGACCGGGTGCTGGGCCGGCTGGTGAAGGTGACGCCGTCGAGCAAGGTGGTCGGTGATCTCGCACTGGCCTTCGTCGGGGCGGGTATCAGCGCCGACGAATTCGCTTCTGATCCCGCGAAGTTCGACATTCCTGATTCGGTGATCGGCTTCTTGCGCGGTGAACTCGGTGACCCGCCGGGCGGCTGGCCCGAACCGTTGCGCACCAAGGCGCTCGCCGGGCGCCCTCCCGCCAAGCCGACCCAGGACCTGTCTGCCGAGGACGAGAGTGCGTTGACGCAGACGGGCCCGACGCGACAAGCCGCGCTGAACCGGCTGCTGTTCCCCGCTCCGACAAAGGAATTCGAGGCTCATCGGGAGCTCTACGGTGATACCTCCGGCCTCTCGGCCAACCAGTTCTTCTACGGGTTGCGGCACGGCGAAGAACACCGCGTCCGGCTGGAGCGCGGTGTCGAGCTGCTGATCGGGCTGGAAGCGATCTCGGATGCCGACGAGCGCGGCATGCGCACCGTGATGTGCATTCTCAACGGCCAGCTGCGGCCGGTGGTCGTGCGCGACCGCAGCATCGCCAGTGACGTACCGATCGCCGAGAAGGCCGACCGGTCCAACCCCGACCACATCGCCGCACCGTTCGCCGGCGTGGTCACCGTCAACGTCGGCGCCGGCGACCAGGTCGACGCCGGACAGACCATCGCGACCATCGAGGCGATGAAGATGGAGGCCGCGATCACCGCACCCAAGGCCGGCAAGGTCAGCCGCGTCGCGGTCTCGGCCACCGCGCAGGTCGAGGGCGGCGATCTGCTGGTGGTGGTCAGCTGACCCGCATCGTCGCCGGAATGTTTGGTGGTCGGCGAATCGCGGTGCCGCGCACAGGAACTCGGCCGACCACCGATCGGGTGCGCGAGTCTCTGTTCAACGTGCTCGCATCTCGCATCGACTTCGCGGGAGCTTCGGTGCTCGACCTTTATGCGGGCTCGGGAGCTCTTGGCCTTGAAGCGTTGTCGAGGGGAGCCACGTCGGCGGTGTTCGTCGAATCCGACCAACGCGCCGCCGCCGTAATCGCCAACAACATCGCGTCGCTCGGCGCGAGCGGGGCGACGGTGCGGCGGACAGCCGTCGCAACGGTGTTGGCGGCCGGCACGCAGCGGCCGGTAGACCTGGTGCTTGCCGACCCGCCCTATGGCGTCCCGACCGCCGAGATCGAGGACATGCTCGGCGCATTGGTGACCGGCGGATGGGCGAACGCGGAGACCGTTGTCGTCGTGGAGCGCGGCAACTCCGGGCCGGAGTTGGCGTGGCCCCACGGTTGGGAGCCCTGGCCGTCACGCCGCTACGGCGACACCCGGATCGAGCTGGCCGGCCGGCAGTCAGCGTGATTCAGTCAGCCACGCGTCGAGGCGTTGCTCGTAATCGGGTGCCACCCGCAGACTGCGGCCTGGTCCGTGAGTCACCCACCCCAGCTCGAGGAAGCGATGCGTAAGGAGCGCGGGAAGCGCCCCGGCCAGATGGGGCCGACGCTGCGTCCAGTCCACGCAGACCCGGGCGAACACCCGTCGCGTCATATTCAGTTGCCGCGCATCGATTCCCAGGTTGCCCACCAGCCGATGCCCACGCGGCGTGAGCCGGTGATCGCGGTCGTCGACCATCTGCAACGCGTCGACGGCGAGCAACCGGTCGCGTAGTTCGACTCCTCGCCTGCCTGCAAGGTGGTCGTAGCACGTTCTCGCCTCGGCGAGATTCCTGGCCGCCCGATCGCTGCGCAATGACCGCACGGGCGTGGCCGGCGCCAGCTGCGCCAGGGCTTCGACGACGGCTGCCACCCGGGGCCCGGCCAGCTCGTGGTAGCGGTGTCTGCCCTGGACGCGCACGGACACCAGGCCACCATCGACCAACTGGCGCAGATGCGCGGTGGCAGTGGCTGGATGCACGCCCGCGCGACGGGCGAGCTCGCCGGCAGGCAGCGCATGTCCCTCGGCCAGGGCGGCCAGGATGGCGATTCGTGTCGGGTCGCCGATCAACGACGCCACGGGTGCGAGATCTCGGTCGAGGACCCTTCCGCTGTCACGCGGGTCGGTCATATTGTCACCATCTCACAGACACGCTTCGCTCCAAACCAAAGCATTGCGGCTCTATCGTCGGCCGCGTTACGGCAACTACGCAGAAGGGATCTCAAGATGATGGCTCAACCGGTCACCCAACAGATCGAGCACATCTTCACCGCATGGGACGACGCCCTCGGCGCCAAGGACGTCGACGCCGCCATTGCGCTTTACCAGCCGGACGCGACGTTGGAGAGTCCGTTGATCTGCCACCTTCTCGGCACCGACGAGGGTGTAGTTCGTGGCCGAGATGACCTGCGGCGCTTCGTGTCCAGGGTATTCGCTCACCAGCCCGCCATGCGGCGGCGCCACCGCACCGGATTTCTGACCGACGGCTCCCGGGTCGTCTGGGAGTACCCCCGCCAGTCGCCCGACGGTGATCAGATGGACATCGTCGAGGTGATGGAGATCTGTGACGGGCTGATTGCGCACCACCGGGTCTACTGGGGCTGGGTCAGTGTGGGGATGCTGACGAGCGGGGAGCACTCCAGGTAGGCGCCTCGCGTCGAGGGCATCCGGAGCGGAATCGCCCTGCTAGCGTCGTCACCCATGAGCGGCGCGGTATGCCCGGGATCCTTCGACCCGGTGACCCTCGGCCACGTCGACATCTTCGAGCGCGCGGCCGCCCAGTTCGACGAGGTCGTGGTCGCGGTGCTGATCAACCCCAGCAAGCAGGGGATGTTCAGCCTCGAGGAGCGCATCGCGATGATCGAGGAATCGACGACGCATCTGCCGAACCTGCGCGTCGAATCCGGCGAGGGGCTGGTCGTCGATTTCGTCAAGCACCGCGGGCTGACTGCGATCGTCAAGGGTCTGCGTACCGGCACCGACTTCGAATACGAGCTGCAGATGGCACAGATGAACAAGCACATCGCGGGCGTCGACACATTTTTCGTCGCGACCACGCCGCGGTATTCGTTCGTGTCATCGTCGCTGGCCAAAGAGGTGGCGACACTGGGGGGCGACGTTTCTGAGCTACTGCCCGAGCCCGTAAACGTGCGTCTGCAGGCCAAGCTGGAGGGTTGATTTCCGTCCTCGGCGGGTAGGCGTTGGGTGACGTACAGCCCCTTGCGCCCGACCCAATTCCACGAAAAGCGGAGGTAATCGCCGTGGTTGAAACATTTGTCCAGTCGACCGACGATGTCGTGAAGTTCCTCAAAGACCAGCACAACCTAATCAAGGACATGTTCGACGAGGTCTTCTCCGCGTCGGATCCGAAAGCCCGCGAGAAAGCGTTTTTCGACCTGCGCAAGCTCCTTGCGGTGCACGAGACCGCCGAGGAGATGGTGGTGCATCCGCGGGCGCGCCGCGAGATCGCCGACGGCGACGAGGTCGTGGATTCCCGCCTGAAGGAGGAGCACCAGGCGAAGGAACAGCTCTCCAAGCTGGAAAGCATGGACATCGCGTCGAAGGAGTTCATCAACGAGCTGACCAAGTTCAAAGACGCGGTGATCGACCATGCGGAGCACGAGGAGAACGAGGAGTTCAACAAGCTGCAGCGCAAGCTCGACTCCGACGATCTCGAGCGGATGGCCAAGGCGGTGATGGCCGCAGAGGCGATCGCACCCACCCGTCCGCACGCAGGTGTCGAGTCCGCCAAGATGAATTTTGCTGCCGGGCCGTTCGCCTCCATGCTCGACCGGGCCCGCGACCTCCTCAAATAGGCAACGTCCTAGCCGCAGCCAGTGTGCTGAGCTGAAGCAAAATCGCCCGCCACGTCGTAAGTGCGGGTGATTTTGTCTTTGCCAGCCGCTGCCCGCGCGCGGCAGTTCCACCGTGTTGACATAATGTGCGCGAAGCAATTCAGACGGGAGTTGCGGCCTGGGGGCGACGCAGGCACAGCAAAAGGGTCAGAGGACGACACACCGGCCCGGAAGCTGAGTCACACGCGTAACACCAGGCACACTGGTAACCGTCAACTACGCCTGGAGGGTGTTGCCGTGTACCGAGTTTTTGAAGCGCTCGACGAATTGGGCGCGATTGTGGAAGAAGCCCGCGGCGTGCCGATGACTGCAGGCTGCGTGGTCCCCCGCGGCGATGTCCTCGAGCTGATCGACGACATCAAGGACGCGATACCCGGCGAGCTGGATGACGCCCAGGACGTCCTTGACGCGCGTGACTCGTTGCTGCGCGAAGCCAAGGAACACTCCGATTCGATGGTGTCGACGGCCACCGCCGAGGCCGATTCGCTGATCAACCACTCGCGCGCCGAAGCCGACCGGCTGCTGGCAGACGCGAAGGCGCAGGCCGACCGGATGGTGGCCGAGGCTCGCCAGCACAGCGAGCGGATGGTCGGCGAGTCCCGCGAGGAGGCCAGTCGCATCGCTGCCACCGCCAAGCGCGAGTACGAGGCCATCGCAGGCCGCGCCAAGACCGAGGCCGACCGGCTCATCGAGAACGGCAACCTGGCCTACGAGAAGGCCGTCCAGGAAGGCATCAAGGAGCAACAGCGGCTGGTGTCGCAGACCGAGATCGTGCAGACCGCGACGGCCGAGGCCACCCGCCTCATCGACTCGGCACACGCCGAGGCCGACCGGCTGCGCGGTGAGTGCGACATCTACGTCGACAACAAGCTCGCGGAGTTCGAGGACTTCCTGAACGGAACCATTCGATCGGTGGGCCGCGGCCGTCATCAGCTGCGCACCGCCGCAGGTACGCACGACTACGCCGCACGGTAGCTTGCGGCCGTCGCCGTAGGATTGACATTCATGGCGACGCATCCGAAGGCGGCGGCGCGCCGCGCCTCACGGTCGCCGCTCGTAATCAACATTTCCAGGCTCGGCCGGCGGCCGGGGTCGATGATGACGCTCTCCGAGACGGCGCCCAGTCCGTCGCGCATCGGTCTGGACCTGATCGGGATCGACGAGGGCGCGCCGCTGAAGCTGGATCTGCGGATCGAATCGGTCTCGGAGGGAGTGCTGGTCAGCGGGACGGTGTCGGCCCCGACATCGGGGGAGTGCGCACGCTGCCTCACCCGGATCACCGGTGACGTCGAGATCGACCTCACCGAGCTGTTCGCCTACCCCGACAGCGCGACCGACGAGACCACCGAGTCGGATGAACTCGGCCGCGTCGTTGACGACACCGTCGACCTCGAGCAGCCGATCATCGACGCGATGGGTCTGGCGCTGCCGTTCTCACCGCTGTGTGGGCCGGACTGTGCGGGGCTCTGCCCGCAGTGCGGGGTGCCGCTGGCCACCGCGGAGCCGGGCCATCACCACGAGCAGATCGATCCGCGATGGGCCAAGCTCTCCGGCGTCTTGGATCGGGACGACAAGTGAGCGTCGACCGGGCGGCCCTGCTCAAGGCGTTGGGTGTCGACCTGCCCGACGAACTGCTGACCATCGCGTTGACGCACCGCAGCTACTCCTACGAGAACGGCGGGCTGCCCACCAACGAGCGCCTGGAGTTCCTGGGCGACGCTGTGCTCGGGCTGACCATCACCGAGGAGCTCTACCACCGACACCCCGACCGCACCGAAGGCGACCTGGCCAAGCTGCGGGCCAGCATCGTCAACACCCATGCACTGGCCGACGTCGGCAGGCACCTTTCCGATGGCGGTCTAGGCGCCTACCTGCTGCTCGGCAAGGGTGAGGAGCACTCCGGCGGCGCCGACAAGTCGAGCATCCTGGCCGACGGAGTTGAATCCCTGCTGGGCGCAATCTATTTGGAGCACGGCATCGTGCTGGCCCGCGAAGTGATCATACGGCTGTTCAGCGCGCTGCTGGACACCGCGCCGACGCTGGGTGCTGGGCTGGACTGGAAGAGCAGCCTGCAGGAACTGACGGCCTCACGCGGTATGGGAGCGCCATCGTATGTGGTGACCTCGACCGGCCCCGACCACGACAAGGAATTCACGGCGACGGTCATCGTCACCGACGTCGAGTACGGCAAGGGCGTCGGCCGGACGAAGAAGGAGGCGGAGCTGAGGGCCGCCGCCGCCGCGTGGACCGCGCTGAACAGTGCCTGAGCTGCCCGAAGTCGAGGTCGTCCGGCGCGGATTGGCGGCCCACGTGACGGGTCGAACCATCAGCGCCGTGCGGGTGCACCACCCGCGGGCGGTGCGTCGTCACGAAGCGGGTCCCGCCGACCTGACCGCACGGCTGCTCGATGCGCGGATCACCGGCACCGGCCGGCGCGGTAAGTATCTGTGGCTGACGTTGGACGACGGCGATGAGCCTCTCGGGCGAAGAGCAGAGGGCGGCGTCGCTCTCGTCGTGCATCTCGGGATGAGCGGGCAGATGTTGCTCGGTGAGGTGCCGAACACGAATCACTTGCGCATTGCGACGCTCCTCGACGATGGCACCGCGCTGAGCTTCGTCGACCAGCGCACTTTCGGTGGCTGGATGCTCGCCGATCTGGTGATGGTCGACGGCACCGACGTGCCGATGCCCGTCGCGCATCTGGCCCGCGATCCGCTCGACCCGAAGTTCAATCGTGATGGCGTCGTTACGGTGTTGCGGCGCAAGCACTCTGAGATCAAGCGCCAGCTGCTGGACCAGACGGTGGTGTCGGGCATCGGCAACATCTACGCCGACGAAGCGCTGTGGCGAGCCAAGGTCAATGGCTCGCGACTCGCGTCGTCGCTGACCCGCGCGAAGCTGGGCGAGCTGCTCGACGCCGCCGCCGACGTGATGAGTGATGCGCTGGGCCAGGGCGGCACGTCGTTCGACTCGCTGTACGTCAATGTCAACGGCCAGTCCGGCTACTTCGACCGGTCCCTGGATGCCTACGGCCGTGAGGGCGAGCCGTGCCCACGGTGCGGCGCGGTGATGCGGCGGGAGAAGTTCATGAACCGGTCGTCGTACTACTGCCCGAAATGCCAACCGCGCCCACGGGTCCGGCGCTCGTAATCACGCCGAGATCGACATTCTGGCGCGTTCCACTCGCACTTTTCCGCCCGTTTGTCCGTTTGGGCGAAGATGGGAGCCATGACCGAACTATGGGTTGAGCGCACCGGTGTGCGCAGCTACACCGGGCGCAGCTCACGCGGGGCCGAGGTGCTCGTCGGCAACGAAGACGTCGACGGCGTCTTCACGCCTGGCGAGCTGATGAAGATCGCGCTGGCGGCATGCAGCGGGATGAGCAGCGACCAGCCGCTGCGGCGGCGCCTCGGCGACGACTACAAGACGACGATCAAGGTGTCGGGTCCGGCGGATCGCGAGCAGGAGCGCTACCCGCTGCTCGTAGAACGCATGGAGGTGGATCTGTCTGGGCTCGCCGAGGACGAGGTCGCGCGGCTGCTGACCGTCGTGGAGCGCGCTGTCGATCAGGTCTGCACGGTGGGCCGCACGCTGAAGTCCGGTACCAAAGTGACGTTTGAGGTTATTGATGCAGGAGTTCGCTAACGTTCGGCTGACTGCCTGGGTGCACGGTTACGTCCAAGGTGTCGGCTTCCGGTGGTGGACCCGGTCCCGGGCTCTGGAGCTCGGGCTGACCGGCTACGCGTCGAACAGGCCCGATGGCCGGGTTCAGGTGGTCGCGCAGGGCCCGCGCGACGCCTGCGAGCGGCTGCTTGACCTGCTACAAAGCGGGAGTACGCCCGGTCATGTCGACAAAGTCATCGCCGAATGGTCAGAAGTCGGCGACGCGCTCCCGGGGTTCACCGAGCGTTAGCCTGCGCGACGGTAGTGTGGCACGTCGTGCACCTCAAGAGTCTGACGCTGAAGGGCTTCAAGTCCTTTGCCGCACCGACGACTCTGCGCTTCGAGCCGGGCATCACCTGCGTCGTCGGCCCCAATGGTTCGGGCAAGTCCAATGTCGTCGATGCGCTCACCTGGGTGATGGGTGAGCACAGCGCCAAGACCCTGCGCGGCGGCAAGATGGAAGACGTCATCTTCGCGGGTACGTCGTCCCGGGCGCCGCTGGGCCGCGCCGAAGTCACCGTGACGATCGACAACTCCGACAACGCGCTGCCGATCGAGTACTCCGAGGTGTCGATCACCCGCCGGATGTTCCGCGACGGCGCAAGCGAGTACGAAATCAACGGCACCAGTTGCCGTTTGATGGATGTGCAGGAACTTCTCTCCGACTCGGGCATCGGCCGCGAGATGCACGTCATCGTCGGCCAGGGCAAGCTCGCCGAGATCCTCGAGTCACGGCCGGAGGACCGGCGCGCGTTCATCGAGGAGGCCGCCGGCGTGCTCAAGCACCGCAAGCGCAAAGAAAAGGCGGTCCGCAAGCTCGACTCGATGTCGGCCAACCTGGCCCGGCTGACCGACCTGACCACCGAGTTGCGACGCCAGCTCAAGCCGTTGGGCCGCCAAGCCGAGATGGCCCGTCGCGCCCAGACCATCCAGGCCGACCTGCGTGACGCACGACTTCGCCTGGCCGCAGACGATCTCGTAACGCGCAAGGCCGAGTTCGACAACACCGACCAGGCCGAGACCACCCTGCGCCGCGAACACGACGAGTTGACCACCCGCCTCGAGGCCAAGACCGTCGAACTGAACGCGCACGAATCGGCGGTCAATACCCTCAGCGAGCGCGCCGAGGCCGCCCAGCAGACCTGGTTCCGGCTGTCGGCACTGGCCGAACGGGTCAGCGCGACGGTGCGCATCGCCAGCGAGCGGGCCCAGCATCTCGACGCCGAGCCCGAGGCGTTCAGCGGCCCCGACCCCGAAGCCCTCGAGGTGCAGGCCGAGGAGGTCGCGACCCAGGAGCGGCAACTGCTCGACGAGCTGGCCCAGTCCCGCACGCGGTTGGAGGCGGCGCGCACCGAGCTCACCGAGCGTGAGCGCGTCGCTGCGGAGGCCGAACGCGCCCACCTGGCCGCCGCTCGCGCCGAAGCCGACCGGCGTGAAGGCCTGGCGCGGCTGGCCGGACAGGTCGACACCATGCGCACCCGCGTCGAGTCGATCGACGAGACCGTGGCCCGCATGTCGGTCGGCATCGAGGAAGCGGCGGCCAAGGCCCAGCAGATGCAGGCCGAGTTCGAGACCATCCAGGGCCGCGTCGGTGAACTCGACGCCGGCGAGGTCGGCCTCGACGAGCACCACGACCGCACCGTGGCCGCGCTGCGGCTAGCCGACGAACGAGTCGCCGAACTGCAGGCGGCCGAGCGCGGGGCCGAGCGTCAAGTGGCCTCGCTACGGGCGCGTATCGAGGCGTTGTCGGTCGGGCTGGATCGCAAGGACGGCGCGGCGTGGTTGCAGAAGAACCGTGGCGGCGCAGGACTTTTCGGCTCGATCGCCAACCTGCTGAAGGTGAGGCCCGGCTATGAAGCCGCAGTGGCGGCCGTCCTTGGCGCGGCTGCAGACGCCGTCGCCGCGGAGAACTTCGGCGCCGCCCGGTCGGCGGTCGCGGCGCTGAAGGAATCCGACGGCGGCCGTGCGGCAATCGTGCTGGGCGACTGGCCGCACCGCGCGACTCCACCGACGGAACAACTGCCCTACGGCGCGGCATGGGCGGTGCACCTGGTCGAGGCGCCCTCGCGGCTGCAGGGCGCGATCACGGCCATGCTGTCCGGCGTCGCAGTAGTGCCGGACCTGACCGCCGCGCTGGATCTCGTCGCGGCGCGTCCGGCGCTTCGCGCGGTTACCACCGACGGTGATCTCGTCGGTGCGGGTTGGGTCAGCGGCGGCTCGGACCGCAAGCCCAGCACGCTGGAGATCACGTCAGAGGTCGAGAAGGCGCGCGCCGAACTGGCCGATTCCGAAAAGCAGGCAGGCGAGCTGTCCGCCGCATTGTCCGGTGCGCTGGTGGAGCAGGCGTCCCGCCAGGACGCCGCCGAGCACGCACTCGCCGCGCTCAACGAATCCGATGCCGCGATCTCGGCCATCTACGAGCAACTCGGCAGGCTCGGGCAGGACGCCCGCGCCGCCGACGACGAGTGGCAGCGGCTCATCCAGCAGCGCAACGAGCTGGAGGCGGGCCGCAACCAAACCGTCGAGGAACTCGCCCAACTCGAGCAGCGGCTGCACAACGCCCAGCAGGAGCCGACGTTCGAAGCGCAACCCGTCGACCGCCAGGCGTCGATGGCCGCGGCAGAACAGGCCCGAGCTGCCGAGGTGGAGGCGCGGCTGGCTGTGCGCACGGCCGAAGAACGCGCGAATGCCGTTCGCGGGCGGGCAGATTCGCTGCGACGGGCGGCGGCGGCCGAACGCGAGGCCCGGCTGCGTGCGCAGCGTGCCCGCCAGGCACGCGAACACGCCGCGGCGGTAGCGGCCGCGGTAGCCGAGTCAGGACGCCTTGTCGCGCAGCGGCTGAGCTCGGCGGTGGCCGTCGCATCCCGCGCCCGCGACCAGGTCGCCGCCGAACGCCAACACCGGGCAGGCGCGCTGACGAAGGTGCGTGAAGAGGTCAAGGAACTGTCCGCCAAGATCGCTGTGATCACCGACTCGTTGCACCGCGACGAAGTCGCCAAAGCGCAAGCGGCACTTCGCATTGAGCAGCTCGAGGAGCACGTCCTCGAGCAGTTCGGCATGGCGACCGCCGACCTGATCGCTGAGTACGGTCCCGACGTGGCATTGCCACCGCCGGAGCTGGAGATGGCGGAGTACGAGCAGGCGCGCGAACGCGGCGAACAGGTCACCGCGCCCGCACCGATGCCGTTCGACCGGCCCACCCAGGAGCGTCGCGCAAAGAAGGCCGAACGCGAGCTCAACGAGTTGGGTCGCGTCAATCCTCTTGCGCTGGAAGAGTTCGCCGCGTTGGAGGAGCGCTACAACTTCCTGTCGACTCAGCTCGAGGACGTCAAGGCGGCCCGCAAAGGCCTGCTCGACGTCATCGCCGACGTCGATGAGCGAATCCTGCAGGTGTTCACGGAAGCCTTCGCCGACGTGGAACGCGAATTCCGCGATGTGTTTTCGGCGTTGTTCCCCGGTGGCGAGGGCAGACTGCTGCTCACCGACCCCGACGACATGCTCACTACCGGTATCGAGGTGGAGGCCCGTCCGCCCGGCAAGAAGATCAAACGGCTGTCACTCTTGTCCGGCGGCGAGAAGTCGCTGACCGCGGTGGCCATGCTTGTGGCGATTTTCCGCGCGCGGCCGTCGCCGTTCTATGTGATGGACGAGGTCGAGGCCGCCCTCGACGACGTGAACCTGCGCCGGCTGCTCGGGCTGTTCGAACAGCTGCGCAGCCAGTCACAGCTCATCGTCATCACACACCAGAAGCCGACGATGGAGGTAGCCGACGCGCTCTACGGCGTCACCATGCGCGATGACGGCATCACCGCGGTGATCTCACAGCGTATGCGCGGCCAGGAGTTGTTGGCGGCCGCCAACTAAATTGCGATTTGCGCACGTTTTCCGGCGCTGAGCGTCGTGTGGTGTCCCGCGTCAGCGCAACTCGGTGACGCCGCGACGCCGCAGCGCTGCCAGATTCGCCGCGCCGCAGCCGTGCAGGCACACCAACAGCTCGTCGATGAACCGTTGCAACCAATCCACAACGGCGGCAGGCGATTCAATCGCGGGTGCCAGCAGCGGCCGCGCCACCGCCACCGCGTCGGCACCCATCGCCAGCACCTTGGCGGCGTCCATGCCGGTTCGGATGCCGCCGGAAGCGACGATCGACACGTCGGGCAGCGTGTGCCGCACTTCCAGCAGGGCCTCCGCGGTCGGGATGCCCCACTCGGCCAGCGCCGGGTGGCGGATCTCGCCGTACCGGACGAACTGTTCGACCCGTGCCCACGATGTGCCACCGGCGCCCGCAACGTCGACGGCCGCGATCGGGCAGTCGACCAATTCCGCGGCGGCCGCCGCACCGATGCCGTGGCCGACCTCCTTCAGAATCACCGGATAGCCGATCGACCCTGCGATGTCGCGCAACCGCGAGATGGAGCCGGAGAAGTCAGTGTCACCCTCGTGCTGCATCGCCTCCTGCAGCGGATTCGTATGCACCGCAAGGGCATTGGCGCCGACGTGGTCGAGCACCTTGACCAGATCGGGCACGACGACCTCGTCGAGCTGCGCCAACCCGATGTTCCCGATCAACAGCACGTCCGGTGCCACGTCGCGGACGCTGAACGAGCTCGAGGCCGAGCCGTTGTCGAGCATGATGCGCTGCGAGCCAAGCATCATGCCGACGCCGAGCTCCTGGGCCGCCGCGGCCAGGTTGCGGTTGATGGTGCCTGACAACTCGGCCCCACCGGTCATCGCGCCGATCAACACCGGCGCACGCAACCGCGCGCCAAGAAAGTCGGTGGCCAGGTCGACGCTGCTCAGATCGGTCTGGGTGAGCGCGTTGTAAGGCAACCGGTAGCGCTCGAGGCCGGTGGTGACCGTCTGATAGTCGACGGCCTCGGACAGACACACGTCGATGTGGCGTCGTTTGCGGGTCTCCATGCCGCCAGGGTCGAGCGTCACCGACTATCCGCCCTGAGACAATGGCGTCGTGTCGGAAGCTCTGTGGATCGCAATCGCGGTCATCGCCATTCTGGTCGTGGTTGTTCTGGTCGTCGGGCTGGTGCGGTACCGGCGTCGACGGATCAGCCTGTCGTCTGCAGACACTGCCACTCCGATCGACCGCTCCGGCGGATATACCGCGTCTTCAGGCATCACGTTCACCCAGTCAGCGCCTGCGGAGCCGGTCGAACGCATCGATACCAGCGGGCTACCCGCCGTCGGCGATGATGCCACCGCCCCCCGGGACGCGCCTAAACGGACCATCGCCGACATCCAACTGCCCGAACCGCGCCTCGAGCCCACCGAACCTCCGCCGGCCCCGATCGAAGAGATTGCGCCGGTCGCGCCTGATATCGCGCCCACAGCGCCCGATGTCGCGCCTGATATCGCGCCCACAGCGCCGGTCGCGCCTGATATCGCGCCCATAGCGCCCGATGTCGCGCCCATAGCGCCCGATGTCGGGGCCATCGCGCCTCCTGAGGGCCGGCTGGACCGGCTGCGCGGTCGGCTGGCCAAGTCGCAGAACACGCTGGGCCGGGGCATGCTCGGCCTGCTCGGCGGCGGCGACCTCGACGAAGAGTCCTGGGAGGCCGTCGAGGACACGCTGCTGATCGCGGACCTGGGGCCCGTCGTCACCGAATCGGTGGTGTCCGCGCTGCGGTCACGGATGGCCAGTAGCGGCGTGCGCACCGAGGCCGACGCCCGTGCCGTGGTCCGCGACGTGCTCATCGAGGAACTGCAGCCTGACCTCGACCGCTCGATCAAGGCGCTGCCGCACGACAACAAGCCGTCCGTGCTGCTGGTTGTCGGCGTCAACGGCACCGGCAAGACGACGACGGTCGGCAAGCTGGCCCGCGTCCTGGTGGCAGACGGCCGCCGTGTGGTGCTCGGCGCCGCCGACACCTTCCGCGCCGCCGCGGCCGACCAGCTGCAGACTTGGGCCTCCCGGGTGGGTGCGGAGGTGGTGCGCGGGGCCGAGGGCGCCGACCCGGCGTCGGTCGCGTTCGACGCCGTGGACAAGGGCATTGACTCGGGCGCCGACGTGGTGGTGATCGACACCGCCGGCCGGCTGCACACCAAAACCGGCCTGATGGACGAACTCGGCAAGGTCAAGCGGGTGGTCAGCAGGCGCGCGGCGGTCGACGAGGTGTTGCTGGTGCTCGATGCCACGATCGGGCAGAACGGGCTGCCTCAGGCGCGGGTGTTTGCCGAAGTCGTCGACATCACCGGCGTCGCGCTGACCAAACTCGACGGCACGGCAAAGGGTGGGATCGTCTTCCGCGTGCAGCAGGAATTGGGTGTTCCGGTCAAGCTGGTCGGTCTTGGTGAAGGCCCCGACGACCTCGCTCCGTTCGAGCCCGCGGCGTTCGTCGATGCGCTGCTCGGGTAACAAACGGTTGCCAAGAAAACGCGTGATGTAACACCGCCGAAACGTCGGTCGCCCATCCGTTCACACGAGCGAAACACCACAGCGTCGTATAGGAAACAACCACTCAGCATTGTCTTGGACCAGGTGACGGTCGCGCCCCGTGCGGCCGGACTATGGCCAAAGGAGGAAACTGCGAGTGGATGGCTTCCCGATAATGGGTATCCCCGACACCGGGGATACGGCGTGGATGCTTGCAAGCTCCGCGCTGGTGCTGTTGATGACGCCCGGTCTGGCGTTCTTCTACGGCGGCATGGTTCGCGCCAAGGGCGTGCTCAACATGCTGATGATGAGCATCAGCGCCATGGGCGTTGTCACGGTGTTGTGGGTGCTGTACGGCTACTCGCTATCCTTCGGCAACGACAAGTTCGATCTGTTCGGCGACCCGACGCAGTACTGGGGACTGAAGGGTCTCATCGGCGGTAACGCAAAAGCCGCGGTTGCCGCGGATCCGAGCACCGGGACTGCCGCGGCCGATGCGGTGAATATCCCGCTGGCAGGCACGATCCCGCAGCTCGTTTTCGTGATGTTCCAGCTGATGTTCGCGATCATCACGGTCGCGCTGGTATCGGGCGCGGTCGCCGACCGGCTGAAGTTCGGCGCCTGGCTGGTTTTCGCGGGCCTGTGGGCGACATTCGTCTATTTCCCGGTCGCACACTGGGTCTTCGCCTTCGACGGCTTCACCGGTGAGCACGGCGGCTGGATTGCGAACAAACTCAAGGCAATCGACTTCGCGGGTGGTACCGCGGTGCACATCAACTCGGGTGCCGCCGGCTTGGCGTTGGCCATCGTTCTCGGCAAGCGCAACGGTTGGCCGGGGACTCCGATGCGGCCGCACAACCTGCCGTTCGTGATGTTGGGTGCTGGTCTGCTGTGGTTTGGCTGGTACGGGTTCAACGCCGGTTCGGCGCTGAGTTCTGGTGGTATCGCGGCGTCGACGTTCGTGACGACTACCGTGGCTACCGCTACTGCCATGCTGGCGTGGTTGCTCGTCGAGAAGATCCGCGACGGACACCCCACCTCCTTGGGTGCCGCGTCGGGCGTCGTGGCGGGTCTGGTCGCGATCACGCCGTCCTGTTCGTCGGTCAACGTCCTCGGCGCGCTGGTGGTCGGTTTCCTTGGCGGCGCGATTTGTGCGCTGGCGGTGGGGCTGAAGTTCAAGTTCGGCTTCGACGATGCCCTCGACGTGGTCGGGGTGCACATGATCGGCGGTCTCACGGGCACCTTGCTGATCGGTTTCCTCGCGACTCCTGAGGCGCCCGCTGCCGTGAAGGGATTGTTCTACGGCGGCGGAGTCGATCAACTGTGGCGCCAGGCAGTCGGCGCGTTCGCGGTTCTCGCATACTCGTTCATTGTTACGACTATCTTGGCGTTGATCCTTAAGTTCACGATTGGCCTACGCCTCGGTGAAGAGGATGAGGACGGCGGCATTGACGAGGCCGAACACGCCGAGACTGGTTACGATTTCGTGCCAGTTGGCGGTAGCTCGGTGCTCGCCCGTCACGGCGCGGAGGTATGAGGAACATGAAGCTGATTACTGCGATCGTCAAGCCGTTCACGCTCGAGGACGTCAAGACCGGCCTCGAACAGACGGGCATTCTCGGAATGACCGTCAGCGAGGTTCAGGGCTACGGCCGTCAAAAGGGTCACACCGAGGTGTACCGAGGCGCCGAGTACTCCGTCGACTTCGTGCCGAAGGTGCGGGTAGAGGTCGTGGTCGATGATTCCGCCGTCGACAAGGTCGTGGATGTCATCGTCCAGGCCGCACGAACCGGAAAGATCGGCGACGGCAAGGTGTGGGTCAGCCCCGTCGACACCGTGGTCCGGGTACGCACCGGGGAGCGGGGGGCCGACGCCCTTTGAGCCGCATCTGAAATGAGACGTCGTCTCCCGGACGTGCACCGTGAGCGTCTATAGATAAAGACCCGGGGGAGGACTCGAAATGACAGAGCAGACACCAGATTCCACCGACGAGCGCTTGCGCGAGGAGCAGACAACCACCGACGAGCGCTTGCGCGAGGAGCAGACAACCACCGACGAGCGCTTGCGCGAGGAGCAGACAACCA